>ERZ1673737.145-NODE-145-length-101615-cov-43.476388_pt1 | contig 101615 bp, 81 predicted proteins | sample MGYA00580211_ERZ1673737 | MGnify/ENA primary metagenome ERZ1673737 (study PRJEB41218, sample SAMN15661789) | gut metagenome | host: Homo sapiens | place: Canada: London | collected 2015-08-20/2019-03-30 | study: EMG produced TPA metagenomics assembly of... | reverse complement strand
ACTGTACAAAAGAAAAAAAGGATTGGTAAGGGAGGAAAAGGTTAGCAACGAAAGTACGTAACATAAGCAGATAAATTCGCGTTTGTGGAGCGCAGCGAAGGCAATCAAAGCCCCAGTGGGGCTTTGATTAGTGCGCGGTTCCTAGACCCCTAGGAATGTCTACCAAGAAAGATGCCTCTGCCGGAGCACCTTTCCAACCGACACCAATCAGAGCGTCGAACCCGAACAATAATGACAAAAGGCAGGGTATCATCATGACGATGGTATCCTGTCTTTTGTGCTATATCAGCCTGTTCTTTCATGGGAGAGTGTGGTATACTCGGCTTAGTTCAACAAATCGGAACTTGTCGGGGCGAGGCCCCTCCATCTTGCTGCGCAAGACCGTTCTGTCGCTTAAAAGCCCCACTGGGGCTTTCATTGTTCCGCTCCGCTCCACAAACGCGAATTTGTGGAGGTAAAAAACGTGACGAACCCATTCTTTATAAGCGCGTATAACGCAAGGGCGGAATATGGCGATCAAGCGACGCCGCCTCCCTCTCCGAGGGGGCTGGCACCGTCAGGCGACTGGGGGAGCAACTCCGGCTTTTTCTTCATACCCCAAAAAATTCTTTTGCGATATCTGCGCTGCGCTTGGCATCCTTCGCATACCAGTCCGCGCCGATCTTCTTTGCGTATTCGGGGGTGAGCACTGCGCCGCCGACCATGATCTTGCAGTCGAGCTTTGCTTCGTGGAGGGCCGCGATGGTCTCCTCCATGCTCTTGAGGGTGGTGGTCATCAGGGCGGAGAGGCCCACCAGATGCACATTCTTCTCCCGCACCGTGTTCACCACCGTCTCCACCGGCACGTCGCGGCCAAGGTCGATGACCTCGAAGCCGTAGTTTTCGAGGATGACCTTCACGATGTTCTTGCCGATGTCGTGGACGTCGCCCTTCACCGTCGCGATGACGATGCGACCCTTGCTCTCGTTGGCCGCGCCCTTCTTTGCGATGGCGGTCTTGATCTCCTCAAAGGCGCTCTGGGCGGCGCTGGCTGCTTGGAGCAGCTGGGGCAGGAAGAGGGTGCCCTTTTCGTACTTGTTGCCCACGATGTCCAGCGCCGGGATGAGGGCTTCATCCACCAGTTCCAGCGGCTCCTTCGTTTCCAGCAGGGCGTGGGTCTGGGCCGCGGCTTCGCCCTTCAGGCCCTTTTCCACGGCTTTCATCAGGGGGGCGTAAGGGCCGGACAGCTCCGCTTCGCCGCCGGACTGGGCCACCGTGGCCGCTTGGGCAGCCTTGGCCAGCGCGGCGGAGGCGGGCACCCGGTTCGCGTACCGCTCGATGTACTTCGTGCTCTGGGGGTCGCGGTTGATGAGTACATTGTAGGCGTAGACCGCCGCCATCATCTCCTCGCTGGACGGGTTCATGATGGCGAGATCCAGCCCCGCGTACATGGCCATGGTGAGGAAGGTGGTGTTCAGGTAGGTGCGGCAGGGCAAGCCGAAGCTGATGTTCGACACGCCCAGAATGGTCCGGACGCCCAGTTCTGTTTTGCAGGTATGGAGGGCTTCCACGGTGGCCAGAACGTCCTGCTGCTGGGCGCTGGCGGTCAGGGTCAGGCAGTCGATGTAGATATCCTCCTGCGGGATGCCGGCGGCCAGCGCAGCTTCCTTGATGCGGCGGGCCACGGCCACGCGGTCCTCGGCTTTGGGCTGGATGCCCCGCTTGTCAATGGCAAGGCCGACCACGGCCGCGCCGTACTTTTTGCACAGCGGCAGGATCTTTTCCAGCACCTCCGGCTCGCCGTTCACCGAGTTGACGATGGGCTTGCCGTTGTAGACCCGCAGACCCCGTTCCAGTGCTTCGGCGTGGGAAGAATCCAGCTGCAAGGGCAGACTGACCACGCTCTGCAGCGCTTTGACCACCTGTTCCATCAGCGCGGGCTCGTCCACGCCGGGGGCACCCACGTTGACGTCGAGGATCTGCGCCCCGGCTTCCACCTGACTGACGGCCTGTTCGAGGACGTAGTTTATGTCATTTTCCCGCAGGGCCTGTTGGAACCGCTTTTTGCCGGTGGGGTTGATCCGCTCGCCCACCACCGTGATGCCGTCCACATTGACGCAGCTCACCGGCGAGCAGATGACCGACTTCATGGGGTGGTCGGGGCGGCCGGGCTTGCAGCCGGCAAAGACACCGTTCAGCAGTTGGATGAACTCCGGCGTGGTGCCGCAGCAGCCGCCCGCCGCGAACAGGTTCAGCTCCCGGTAAGGCTTCATCTGCATCCCATAGAGCTGCGGGGTGATGTCGTAGCCGGAGCCGTCGGCGCGGGGCAGACCCGCGTTGGGCTTGACGAAGACCGGGAAGCTGCCGGGCACGGCCTCAGCCAGCCGCTTCGCCATCGGGAAGATCTCCTTGGGGCCCAGTGAGCAGTTGATGCCGATGGCATCCGCACCCAGACCCCGCGCGGTGGCGGCGAAGCTCTCCACCGTACAGCCGGTGAAGGTGCGGCCCCCCGCCTCAAAGCTCATGCTGGCCAGAATGGGCAGGGTGCTGTTCTCCTTGGCCGCCAACAGAGCCGCTTTCAGCTCGTACAGGTCGGTAAACGTTTCAAAGAAGATGAGGTCAGCCCCCGCTGCTACACCGGCCCGGACGATGCGGCCATACTCGGTCACAGCGTCCTCAAAGGCCAGCGTGCCGTTGGGCTCCAGCAGCTCCCCCAGCGGGCCGACGTCCAGCGCCGCCAGTGCGCCGTAGGGGGCGCAAGCCCGCTTGCAATTGGCAATGCCCGCCGCAATGATCTCTTCCAGCGTGTAGGCGCTGCCCGCCAGCTTGTGTGCCGACGCGCCGAAGGTGTTGGCGTTGATGATGCGGCTGCCCGCTGCGGCATATTTTGCGTGGATGCCCTCGATGAGCGCCGGGTCGGTGATGTTCAGCTCCTCCGGCTTGGCCCCCAGCTTCAGGCCCGCCGCCTGCAGCATGGTGCCCATGCCGCCGTCCAGCAGGATGGTATTCGGTTGGGTAAACAGTTCATTCGCTTGCACAGGTGATCCCCCTCTTTCGATATTCGCATCGGGTGCGCAGCACACAGTGGCCGCACCCTGCGAGATGGCCCTTGACCGGGTGTTCGCTGACGCCCAGCAGCGCGGTGACGCTCTTGCGGGGGGTCATGAGGTTGGTGTCCGTCACGCACAGACCGGCCCGCCGGGCAGTATCCAGCGCCGCCGCCACCAGCGGCTGTACCGTGATGGGCCAATCGCCGTAGCCCGGCGAGTAGCGGCCGGTCAGATAGCGGCCCTGCCCTGCTGCCGCATTGCGCAGTTCGGCTTCGGCGGCATCGGCCATCTGCTCTGCCAGCGCGGAACCCAGCGCATCCGACGCCACGCCCGCCGCGATGTCCCCCACCCCGGCCCGGCGGATCTGTGCATCCACGCCGGGGCCAAGGGTCACAGCCAGCAGGATGGCCCGGTCACAGCCGGTCAGGTGGCGGTACACATCTTCCCCCTGCAAAAGGCCCGCTTCCGCAAGGCTGTCCACGTCGCTTTCCAGCCAGACAGCGTGGGGCGCTGCCGCCGCCAAGATGGGCACGGCACACCTCTCTAATAAAGAGGCTGTTGCCGCATCCGGTTCGCCCCGCTGGCCGAAATACCGCGCAGCCTGTTTCAGATCAATGGTCTCTGGCTTTTCCAGCGCCAGCGGCCGACTTGGCCCGATGGACATCGCCGCTCCCCCCTCTTTTTTCGATAATAGCATCAGTATACAACAGGGAAAGAGTTCCGTCAACGAAAAGTGCCCTCCGCATTTCACGATGCCGGGCTTACCCGGCCCCACCTTACGCAGTGCCAAACAAAGGCCCTGCTTCGCCGCCAACATCCTTGCCCTCTCCAAAATTTTTCCAAACATTTTTTCATTAACCTATTGACAATCTAGGTAAATGGGGATATAATGCAGCCATCCAATCCACCAACTTGGTGGGATTTCAGAGAAAGGAGGGCACCACAATGACGCTGATCTGGAAAAATCTGCTGCACGCGAACTTCCGTTGTGGGCGAATGTACTCAGGCCGGGCAGAAAATCTGACGAGCTGCTGTGCTTTGCCCTCCGGTGGACGAATGTGTCCCGAAGTGTAATGTTGCAAGCGCAATGTCGAACTTCTTGCCCGGTACGCTGTCTTGAGACCGCAGCGACCGGGATTTTTTGTAAGCAAAAATAATACTATTCGTATAAATAGAGAGGTAAATAACATGTCTAACTATAAATTCGAGACCCTTCAGCTCCACGTCGGTCAGGAGCAGGCCGACCCCGCCACCGATTCCCGCGCAGTGCCCATTTATCAGACCACTTCCTACGTCTTCCGCAACAGCCAGCACGCCGCAGACCGCTTCGGTCTGGCTGACGCGGGCAACATCTACGGCCGCCTGACCAACTCCACGCAGGACGTCTTCGAGAAGCGCATCGCCGCGCTGGAAGGCGGCGTGGCCGCTCTGGCAACCGCTTCCGGTGCCGCAGCCATCACCTACACCATCGAGGCGCTGGCACAGGCTGGTGACCACATCGTTGCCCAGAAGACCATCTACGGCGGCAGCTACAATCTGCTGGAGCACACCCTGACCCAGTTCGGCGTCACCACCACCTTCGTCAATGCACACGACCTCGCCGAGGTGGAGAACGCCATCCAGCCCAACACCAAGGCCGTCTATCTGGAGACGCTGGGCAACCCCAACAGCGACATCCCCGACATCGACGCCATTGCAGCCCTCGCCCATAAGCACGGTCTGCCGCTGGTCATTGATAACACCTTCGGCACCCCGTACCTGATCCGTCCCATCGAGCACGGCGCAGACATCGTGGTTCACTCCGCTACCAAGTTCATTGGCGGCCACGGCACCACGCTGGGCGGCATCATCGTGGACAGCGGCAACTTCGACTGGAAGGCCAGCGGCCGTTATCCCAACATCGCCGCGCCCAACCCCAGCTACCACGGCGTTTCCTTCGCCGAGGCTGCCGGCCCCGCTGCCTTCGTCACCTACATCCGCGCCATCCTGCTGCGTGATACCGGTGCCACCATCTCCCCGTTCAACGCCTTCCTGCTGCTGCAGGGCACCGAAACCCTGAGCCTCCGCATCGAGCGCCATGTGGAGAACACCAAGAAGGTCGTCGAGTTCCTCGCCAACCATCCGCAGGTCGAAAAGGTCAACCATCCGTCCCTGCCCGACCACCCCGATCACGCGCTGTACGAGAAGTATTTCCCCAACGGCGGCGCTTCCATCTTTACCTTTAATATCAAGGGCGGCCGTGAGGAAGCCTTCAAGTTCATCGACAACCTGAAGGTCTTCTCTCTTCTGGCCAATGTCGCCGACGTAAAGAGCCTTGTCATCCACCCGGCTTCCACCACCCACAGCCAGTTAAACGACGAGGAGCTGGCCGAGCAGCAGATCTATCAGAACACCATCCGCCTGTCCATCGGCACCGAGCACATCGACGATATCATCGCCGACCTCGAAGCCGGTTTCGCAGCCGTCCGCGGCGAGTGATCGTGCCGGGCGCCGTTCCCCCATGCTCTGACAACCAACTCTCCTTCATGTGTGTGTAAAAACCAGAAGAACTTCTGCCCTTCAGCTGGGCGGAGGTTCTTTTGGTTTTTGTTTTATGAACGAACTGCGAAGTTTTTGCAAAATGGTGCTGGCAAAACTGGCATATTAAATTTGAATGTGCTACTCTCTTTTCAGAGAGGCTTTATACGGCCTAAAAGGAGGATTTTCATGAAAGAAGTCAAAACGCCCAAAAAGCCGCTGGCGATCTATTATACCATCGTGCTTTTACTGCTTCTGCTCCTCAATGTCGTGCTTGTGCCGTGGATGAACGAACGGCAGATCAAAGAGGTGGACTACGGCACCTTTATGAGCATGACCGAGGAGAAGAACATCGGCAAAGTGGACATCGAGTCCAACCAGATCATCTTCACCGATAAGGACAACACCCAAGTCTACAAGACCGGCCTGATGGATGACTCCGGCCTGACCGAGCGGCTTTACACCGCCGGGGCCGAGTTTTCCAGCGAGATCGTGGAACAGGGGTCTCCGGTCCTCAGCTTTCTGATCTGGTTCGTGCTGCCCATCATCCTGTTCACCGCGCTGGGCAACTATATGAATAAAAAGCTCATGGATAAGATGGGCGGCCCCAACTCCATGATGTTTGGCGGCATTGGAAAATCCAACGCCAAGGTCTACGTCCAGTCCACCGAGGGCATCCACTTCTCGGATGTGGCCGGTGAGGACGAGGCCAAGGAGAACCTGCAGGAGATCGTTGACTACCTGCACGACCCCAGCAAGTACAAGGACATCGGCGCTCAGATGCCCAAGGGCATCCTGCTCGTCGGCCCTCCGGGCACCGGCAAGACCATGCTGGCCAAGGCCGTGGCCGGTGAATCCAACGTGCCCTTCTTCTCCATGTCCGGTTCGGAATTCGTCGAGATGTTTGTGGGCATGGGCGCTTCCAAGGTCCGCGACCTGTTCAAACAGGCCAAGGAAAAGGCCCCCTGCATCGTCTTCATCGACGAGATCGACGCCATCGGCCAGAAGCGCAACAGCGGCCAGTACGGCGGCAACGACGAGCGCGAACAGACCCTGAACCAGCTTCTGACCGAGATGGACGGTTTTGAGGGGAACAACGGCGTCATCATTCTGGCGGCCACCAACCGCCCGGAATCCCTTGACCCGGCCCTCACCCGCCCCGGCCGCTTCGACCGCCGGGTGCCCGTGGAGCTGCCCGACCTGAAGGGCCGCGAGGAGATCCTGAAAGTCCACGCCAAGAAGGTCGCGCTGGCCCCCGGCGTCGATTTCAGCGTCGTGGCCCGGATGGCCTCCGGTGCATCCGGCGCCGAGCTGGCCAACATCGTCAACGAAGCTGCCCTGCGGGCCGTCCGCGCGGGCCGCAAGAGCGTGACCCAAGCCGACCTTGAGGAGAGCATCGAGGTGGTCATCGCGGGCTACCAGAAGAAGAACTCCATCCTCACCGACAAGGAAAAGTGCATCGTGGCCTACCACGAGATCGGCCACGCCCTTGTGGCGGCAAAGCAGACCCACTCTGCCCCGGTGCAGAAGATCACCATCATCCCCCGCACCTCTGGCGCGCTGGGCTACACCATGCAGGTGGAAGAGGGCAACCACTACCTGATGGATAAGACCGAGCTGGAAAATAAGATCGCTACCCTGACCGGCGGCCGCGCGGCGGAGGAAGTCGTCTTCGGCTCCATCACCACCGGCGCGTCCAACGACATCGAACAGGCAACGAAGCTTGCCCGCGCCATGCTGACCCGCTACGGCATGAGCGACGACTTCGACATGGTGGCTTTGGAGACCGTGAACAACCAGTACCTCGGCGGGGACACCTCCCTTGCCTGCTCGGCCCAGACCCAGCGCGAGATCGACCAGAAGGTCGTCGCCCTCGTCAAGGCCCAGCATCAGAAAGCCATCCAGATCCTGACCGACAACCGCGAAAAGCTGGATGAGCTGGCCAAGTACCTCTACCAGAAGGAGACCATCACCGGCGACGAATTCATGGAAATTTTGGATTCCCCGCAATAATCCCCTTTCCCCTTTCGTATTCCAGATAGAACGGACAACCAAAGTCCGGAAATACAGGAGGACACATCCATGAAGATTTTGAATACGAAACTCGCCCGTCAGGCCATTGCAGCCGCCCTTGTTCTGTCTGCCGCCGCAGCCATGAGCGTCGGTGCCTTTGCCGCAGAGGGCGAAGCGGACACCGCCGCCCTCACCGAGGATGTCACCGTCGCCGGTTACCTGCCCCCGCAGGATGAGAGCACCATGGTCCAAGGCGACATCGCCCTCCACAGCGCCGATGTGGCCGTGGGCGAGGCCGACCCCACCTACGGCGGCTACGCCTCCCCGGTGGAAAACCCGGTGCAGGGCAACGTCATGATGATTGCCGAGACCGGCGATGCGCAGACCTCGGCGTCGGCGGCTGACTCCAGCACGGACACCACATCCAAAGCCGTTTACACGGCACGATACACCGTCAAAGGTCTGCTGGGCAAACAGGTGCTCTACACCGCCACACAGGAGGGCCGCGTAATGACCCTCTCCGTCCCGGAGGACATCGCCACCTTCCGTGCCACGGTCGGTGAGATGCGCAAGCTGATGGCCAACGGCATCGGCACCGTGGTGCTGCAGACCAACAAGAACTCCACCACCCTGAACCTGTCCCTGCTGTGCGAGGGCCAGTCCGATAAGACCAAGATCACCCTCCGCCACTTTAACAGCAACGCCACCCTGACCGTCGGCCTCCGCTGCCGCCGCGACCTGCTCGTAGGCCGCGACTCGAACTACGGCGGCTACGCCTCCCCCGTGGAGAACCCCATTCAGGGCAACGTCATGATGATCTCCGAGACCGGTGATGCGCAGACTTCCAGCGGCCGCTGACCCGTTCCGGTGCATCGAGGAATGAAACCTGCCCGGAATTTTCCGTCGAAAGTTGAATTTTCTTCATTTTGCATCTGAGTTAAACTGCTTGACAGGGGCAGACGGGTTTGGTACAATAAGCTCACTTTGAAACAAGCATAAATGCGTTGACGGGGAAAAAACGAAGTGTTTTCTGCTTACAGAGAGCCGCCGGGTGGTGCAAGGCGGTGTGGAGAGCTTCGGCTACTGGCCCCTGAGCGGCAAAGCTGAAATCGCAGTAGGCTTTGACGGATGCCCACCGTTACCGGGGCAGCGATTCGCCGCCAAAAGCCGATCGTGTCGAGTGGCTGGCTCTGCCAGCAAAGAGAGTGGTACCACGGGTGCCCTGTAGTTTGAACTTACAGGCTCTCGTCTCTCAAGGGATTTCGTCCTTTGAGAGACGGGAGCCTTTTTCTTTCGGATAGGCTCTTTCTCTATACAACCTCTCCGTCAATGCTTCGCATTGCCACCTCCCCTTGTAGGGGAGGCCTTGGCAGTCCTCGCAAAGTTCCCGGTTTCGCCAGAGGCTCCCCTACTAGGGGAGCTGGCGAGCGGCAGCGAGACTGAGAGGTTGTACGAAGGGGAGCCTGACGTAATACGTAGTAAGTGTAGGAAATGAGAAATCTGGAGGAAAACAAAAATGATGGACGCTACCAAATACGCACCGGGTTACTACCCGGTCCCCGCCGGTTATGACAGCTGGGTAAAAAAAGACCACATCGAACAGGCCCCTGCATGGTGCAGCGTGGATCTGCGCGACGGCAATCAGGCCCTGATCGTGCCCATGAGCCTTGAGGAAAAGCTGGAGTTCTTCCAGATGCTCGTCAAGATCGGCTTCAAGGAGATCGAGGTCGGCTTCCCCGCCGCCAGCGAGACCGAATATGAGTTCCTGCGCACCCTCATCGAGAAGAATATGATCCCCCATGACGTCACCGTGCAGGTGCTGACCCAGTGCCGCGACCACATCATCCGCCGCACCTTCGAAGCCGTCAAGGGCGCGCCCCACGCGGTCATCCACTTCTACAACTCCACCTCCGTCGCCCAGCGCGAGCAGGTGTTCCACAAGTCCAAGGAGGAGATCAAGAAGATCGCCACCGACGGCGCAAAGCTGGTCAAACAGCTCAGTCAGGAGTACGAGGGCAACTTCCTCTTCGAGTACAGCCCCGAAAGCTTCACCGGCACCGAGGTCGATTACGCTGTCGAGGTCTGCAACGCCGTGCTGGACATCATGCAGCCCACCCCCGACCGCCCGATGATCATCAACCTGCCCGTCACGGTCGAGATGAGTATGCCCCACGTCTACGCCAACCAGATCGAGTACTGCGACAAGCACCTGAAGTACCGCGACAGCGTCATCATTTCCACCCACCCCCACAACGACCGCGGCACCGGCGTCGCCTGTGCTGAGCTGGCCGTGCTGGCCGGTGCCCAGCGCGTCGAGTGCTGCCTGTTCGGCAACGGCGAGCGCACCGGCAACGTGGACGCTGTGACGCTGGCCATGAACATGTACAGCCACGGCGTTGACCCCAAGCTGGATTTCTCCAACATGCCGGAGATCTGCGCCACCTACGAGCGGGTGACCCGGATGCACATCTACGAGCGCACTCCCTATGCGGGCCAGCTGGTCTTTGCCGCCTTCTCCGGCAGCCATCAGGACGCCATCGCCAAGGGCATGGCCTACCGCAAGGAGCACGGCGAACACCGCTGGACCTGCCCCTACATCCCCATCGACCCCCACGACATCGGCCGCACCTACGATGCAGATGTCATCCGCATCAACAGCCAGAGCGGCAAGGGCGGCATCGGCTTCGTGCTGGAGCAGAACTACGGCTACAACCTGCCCCCGAAGATGCGCGAAGACCTCGGCTACAAGGTCAAGAACGTCTCCGACCACAGCCACAAAGAGCTCAGCGCCGCCGAAGTGCTCCGCATCTTTGAGGAGAACTTCCTCAACAAGGAAAAGCCGCTCTCCGTTGTAGAGGCCCACTTCGCACAGGTCAACGGCATCACCGCCACCGTCACGCTGGACCTGAACGGCCAGCGCAAGGTGGTCACCTCGGTGGGCAACGGCCGTCTGGATGCCGTGGCCAACGCCATCCAGAGCGCTACCGGCATGGACTTCCACCTCGAAGTCTACTCCGAGCACAGCCTTGACGAAGGCTCCACCTCCCGCGCCGCCTCCTATGTTGGCCTCTCATGGGGCGACGGCAACATGACGTGGGGTGCCGGCACCGATACCGATATCATCGTGGCCGGTATCAAGGCGCTGGTATCTGCTATTAACAGCAAATAATTGCATTTACTCCTTCCGTCATCGCTGCGCGATGCCACCTCCCTCCCGGAGGGAGGCTTTCAGGCCCCCTCGCCGAGGGGGCTGCCGCGCAAGCGGCTGGGGGAGTCCATCCATTCGATAAAAGGAGAGTACCACCATGGGAATGACCCTGACGCAGAAGATTTTAGCCGCACATGCCGGTCTGGCCGAGGTCAAGGCCGGGCAGCTCATCAACGCCAAGCTCGACATCGTGCTGGGCAATGATATCACCACCCCCGTCGCCATCAACGAGTTCCAGCGCGCGGGCTTCGACAGCGTGTTCGATAAAGAGCACATCGCCATCGTGCTGGATCACTTCGTGCCCAACAAGGACATCAAGAGCGCGACCCAGTCCAAGCAGTGCCGCGAGTTCGCCAACAAATACGACATCCTCAACTTCTACGATGTGGGCCAGATGGGCATCGAGCACGCCCTGCTGCCCGAAAAAGGCATCGTGACCGCGGGCGACTGCGTCATCGGTGCGGACAGCCACACCTGCACCTACGGCGCACTGGGCGCCTTCTCCACCGGCGTCGGCTCCACCGACATGGCCGCCGGTATGGCCACCGGCATGGCATGGTTCAAGGTCCCCGCCGCCATCAAGTTCGTGCTCAAGGGCAAGTTCGGCCCCCGCGTTTCCGGCAAGGATCTGATCCTCCACATCATCGGCCAGATCGGCGTGGACGGCGCACTCTACAAGTCGATGGAGTTCACCGGCCCCGGCGTCGCCAACCTGACCATGGATGACCGCCTGTGCATCTGCAACATGGCCATCGAGGCCGGTGCCAAGAACGGCATCTTCCCCGTGGACGAGACGACGAAAGCTTACCTCAAGGGCCGCAGCCAGCGTGAGCCGGTCTTCTACGAGGCTGACCCGGACGCCGAGTACGAGCAGACCATCGAGATCGACCTCGACCAGTTGGAGCCTACCGTCAGCTACCCCCACCTGCCGGAGAACACCCACCCCGCCAGCGAGGGCAGGGAGATCAAGATCGATCAGGTCGTCATCGGCAGCTGCACCAACGGCCGCTTGGAGGACATGGAAGCCGCTTACAACATCCTGAAGGGCAAGCACATCGCCAAGGGCGTGCGCGGCATCATCATCCCCGCCACCATGGCTGTTTATAAGGAGTGCATCCTCCGCGGCTGGACCACCGCCTTCATCGACGCGGGCTGCATCGTTTCCACTCCCACCTGCGGCCCCTGCCTCGGCGGCTATATGGGCATCCTCGCCGAGGGGGAGCGCTGCGTCTCCACCACCAACCGCAACTTCGTGGGCCGCATGGGCCATGTGAAGAGCGAGGTCTATCTGGCCTCCCCAGCCACCGCCGCCGCCAGCGCCCTCACCGGTTACATCACCGACCCCCGCACGGTCTAAGAGAGGAGAAACACCATGAACAATGCAAACGGTTCCGTTTTCAAATACCCGGACAATGTGGATACCGATGTCATCATCCCGGCCCGTTACCTGAACACCCCCAACGCCAAGGAGCTGGCCGCACACTGCATGGAGGACATCGACAAGGACTTCGTGAACAAGGTTCACGAGGGCGATCTCATGGTCGGCGGCTGGAACTTCGGCTGCGGCTCCTCCCGTGAGCACGCCCCCCTCGCCATCAAGACGGCGGGCATCTCGGTGGTCATCGCCAAGAGCTTTGCCCGCATCTTCTACCGCAACAGCATCAACATCGGTCTGCCCATCATGGAGTGCCCGGAGGCTGCCGACGCCATCGCCGCAGGCGATGAAGTCAGCGTCGATTTCGACACCGGCCTCATCACCGATAAGACCACCGGCAAGACCTTCCAAGCCGAGCCCTTCCCCCCGTTCATCCAGAAGATCATCGCGGATGGCGGGTTGATGAAGTCGCTGACGAAGAAATAACTCCTTCCGTCATCGCTGCGCGATGCCACCTCCCTCAAAGAGGGAGGCTTTCAGGCCCCTCGCCAAGGGGTCTGTCGCGAAAAGCGACTGGGAGAGTTCTGCATAAAGGAGCCATTATGGAAAAAAACATTGCTGTCATCTGGGGCGACTGCTCCAGCCCGGAGATCGTCAAGCAGACGATCCGCGTCCTCGATAAGATCGCCGAAAAGTACGGCCACACCTTCCACTACACCGACGCAGCCATGGGCGGCGAGGCCATCGACAAGTACGGTGACCCCCTCCCCCAGCACGAGCTGGACAAGTGCCTTGCGGCGGACAGCGTCCTGCTGGGTGCCGTCGGCGGCCCCCAGTGGGAGGGTCTGCCCGGTGAGCAGCGGCCCGAAAAGGGTCTGCTCCGCCTCCGCGCGGGCATGGGCCTGTACTCCAACAACCGCCCCGCAAAGATCTGGCCCCAGCTGGCTCCGGCCAGCCCCCTGAAGCCGGAGATCGTGGCACAGGGCATCGATTTCATCATCGTGCGTGAGCTGATCGGCGGCGTCTACTTCGGCGATCACGAGACCCACACCCTCGAAAACGGCGAGAAACAGGCCATCGACTCCATGCCCTACTCCGAGCACGAGATCGAGCGGATCGGCCGCATTGGCTTCGAGACGGCCCGCAAGCGCCGCAAGAAGCTCTGCTGCGTGGACAAGGCCAATGTGCTGGACACCAGCCGTCTCTGGCGCGCCGTCATGCACCGCTTACAGGCCGAGTACCCGGACGTGGAGTACAGCGAGATGTTCGTGGACAACTGCGCTATGCAGATCGTCAAGAATCCGGCCCAGTTCGACGTCATCGTGACCGAGAACATGTTCGGCGACATCCTCTCCGATGAGGCTTCCATGATCACCGGCTCCATCGGCATGATCCCGTCCTCCTCCCTCGGCGACGGCACCCGCGGCCTGTATGAGCCCATCCACGGCTCCGCCCCCGACATCGCGGGCAAGGACATCGTCAACCCCACCGCCTGCATCCTCTCCGCGGCCATGATGCTGCGCTATTCCTTCGGCCTGACCGAGGAAGCCGATGCCATCGAAAACGCCGTGAACAAGGTGCTCGACAAGGGCATCCGCACCGCCGACAACATGAGCGACGGCTGCACCTGTGTCGGCTGCACCGGCATGGGCGACGCGATCCTTGCAGAGATCTAAGACGTTTTTTCGAAGCGGCGCCCCCGGCGGTCACCGCTTCTTTTATTTGCCGCTTGTCATTCTACCCGTCGCAGTCATGAAATACATTCATTTGACAAAATACTTTTGCTAACCCATACTTTATACCATCACTGACGGAACAAAGGATAGGATAAAAAGATGTTGACTCTCGACAAAGTATACCATGCCGCCTTCGTGCTGAAGGACGTTGCACGCAAGACCGACCTCATCGAAGCGCCCAAGCTGTCCAAGGACTGCCAGCTCTACCTGAAGACCGAGAACCTGCAGGCCACCGGCAGCTTCAAGGTGCGCGGCGCTTATTATAAGATCAGCCAGCTCTCCAAGGAGGAGAGCGGGAAAGGCGTCATCGCCTGTTCTGCCGGCAACCACGCACAGGGCGTGGCGCTGGCCGCCACCCGCCGGGGCATCAAGAGCATCGTCTGTATGCCGGACGGTGCTCCCATCATGAAGGTGGAGAACACCAAAAGCCTCGGCGCAGAGGTCTGCCTCGTACCCGGCACCTACGACGACGCCCACGACAAGGCCGTGGAGCTGCAGCAGGAGACCGGCATGACCTTCATCCACCCCTACGACGATGAGCAGGTCATCGCGGGGCAGGGCACCATCGGTCTGGAAATTCTGGACCAGCTGCCCGACGTCGATGCCGTCATCGTGCCTGTGGGCGGCGGCGGCCTCATCTCCGGCGTGGCCTTTGCCATCAAGAGCCTGAAGCCCGATGTCAAGGTCTACGGCGTTCAGGCCGAGGGTGCCCCCAGCATGTACCGTTCCCTCCACGAGCACAAATACCAGACACTCTCCGCCGCTTCCACCTTTGCGGACGGCATTCAGGTCAAGACCCCCGGTGAGCTGACCTACAAGCTCTGCGAGGAGTATGTGGACGACATCGTGACCGTCACGGAAGACGAGACCGCTGCCGCCATCCTCTCCCTGATGGAGAACCAGAAGCTCGTCGCCGAGGGTGCCGGTGCGGTGCCGGTGGCCGCAGCCCTCTTCCACAAGCTGCCCATCGAGGGCAAAAAGGTGGTCTGCGTCGTCTCCGGCGGCAACATCGACGTCAACATCCTCAACCGCGTCATCACCCGTGGTCTGGTCATGAGCGGTCGCAAAGCCAACCTGACCATCGCGCTGGAGGACAAGCCCGGCCAGCTCAAAAAGGTGGCCGAGATCGTCTCCCGCTGCGGCAGCAACGTCGTCTCCGTCCTGCATGACGGCTCCGACCCCAACATGCCCATCTCCAGCTGCTTCCTCAAGCTGGCACTGGAGACCCGCGACCACGCCCAGATCGAACAGATCCGTCAAGAGCTCACCAAGGCGGGCTTCCAGCTCGTCGCCGAGCGCGTTTAAGAAGCCAAAAAGGAGAGGTTCCAAGCCCGGAACCTCTCCTTTTTGCTGTTTTTCGATTATTTCTGCACGCCGCTCTCGCACTGTTCGATGAACTGCTTGGCCACGCGGGGGCTGCGGCCGCCGGCGCGGATGGCGAAGGCCTCCGCCTTGACGAGGAGCTGGTCCATCGGCATCTGGATGTTATGCTGCTTGGCCAGTTCGGTGAGGATGGCCTCGAAGCGGGCCTTTTCGGGCCGCTGGAAGGTCACGGTCAGGCCGAACCGGGCGGAAAGGCTCATCAGCTCCTGCCGGGTGTCGGCTTCGTGGATGTCGTCGCCGGTGCGGTCGGTCAGGGTCTCCTTGATCAGGTGGCGGCGGTTGGAGGTGGCATAGACCGCGATGTTCTTGGCCCGGCCGCCCACGCTGCCTTCGAGGATGGCTTTCAGGGCCGCGAAGTTGTCGTCGTTGGCGGTGAAGCTCAGGTCGTCGATGAAGAGGATGAACTTGAGGGGGTTCGCCGCCAGCTTGTCCATCAGGTCGGGGATCTGATAGAGCTGATTCTTCTTCACCTCCACCAGCCGCAGTCCATCGGGTGCGAACTCGTTGGCAATGGCCTTGACGGCGCTGGACTTGCCGGTGCCCGCATCGCCATAGAGCAGTACGTTGTTGGCGGGCATCCCGGCCAGCAGGGCCTTGGTGTTGGCGATCACCTTTTCCCGCTCGCCCTCATAGCCCGGCAGCTCGGAGAGGCGCTGGGGGTCGGGGTACTTCACCGGCACCAACCGGCCATCCTCCACCGTGAAGACATGGTGCTTGGCGAACATGCCATAGCCCTTCTTCCCGGCTTCCTGCATCCGCTGGGCGTAGGCTGCCGCAAGGTCGATCTTCTTCGTCTCCCACCGGGGCAGGAAGGCCAGCTCCGGGCGCTGGCTCTGCTCGGAGTAGGCGGTCTGGAACAGCTCGTCCAGCGTCAGGCCGCACAGCTCCTGCAAAAAGTGCAGTTCACTGTCCAGCGCACTTTGCAGCACCGGCGCGATGCCGCCCGCTGCCGCCTGACGCACGCAGACCGTCTCGGTCTCCAACACGGCGTTGGAGAGGTATTCGCCCAGATTGGTGGTCTGCTCAAACAGAGCCGCTTCGAACGAAGCCACTGCATCGCACACCGGCCCCATGCTGCGGGTACCCGCCTCCATCCGGTCGGTCAAGTCCAATAATTTGGCCACCACCGGGTCGTCCAGCAAAGCGCGGAAGATCACAAGCCCGTGGAGCCGGGCATTCCATTCACGAAGTTTCATAGCCTTTTCCCTCTTGATTTAACGAATGTACCAAAATTATACCGCTCTATGAGGTCCAGTGCAAGCCTGTGTTTAATTATCTTCATCTTTCCGGTGATTCACTTTACAAATCATTGTTTGACATCCGACCGATTTATAGTATAATTGACCCAACGTTCAAAATCGAATGGTAGATACGAAATTTGACGTATCTGAGGGATTTTTAAAAAGTGTAGAGTTGGAACAGGATAGGAAACAGGAGAGACGAGAAATGCAGTTGAATGGTTCTCAGATTTTTGTGGAAGTTCTCTGCGAGCAGGGGGTGGACACCCTCTTCGGGTACCCCGGCGGCGCAGTGCTGAACCTTTACGATGAGCTGTACAAGAACGCCGACCGCATCACCCATGTGCTGACCGCCCACGAGCAGGGGGCAGCCCATGCAGCCGACGGCTACGCGCGTGCCACCGGCCGCACCGGTGTGGTGCTGGCCACCAGCGGTCCGGGCGCGACCAACCTTGTCACCGGCATCGCCACCGCTTACATGGACTCGGTGCCCATGGTCGCCTTTACCGGCAACATTCCCACGGCGGGCCTCGGCACGGACGGCTTTCAGGAAGCCTACATCGAGGGCATCACGATGCCCATCACCAAGCATAATTTCACGGTGCGCAAGGTCGAGGACCTCGCCGACACCATGCGCGCGGCCTTCCGCATCGCCCAGAGCGGCCGCAAGGGCCCCGTCCTCGTGGACATCCCCAAGGACGTGACCGCCGCCGTCTGCGAGTTCACCCCCAAGCAGCCGGAGAAGATTCGCACCGTGACCACCTACAACGCCGAACAGGTCAAGTGGGCCGCCGACATCATCAACGCGGCGGAGCGCCCGCTGGTCTACTTCGGCGGCGGCGTGCGGAGCGCAGCCTCCTGCCAGCCCCTGCGGGACCTGATCCACAAGGCTGAGATCCCCGCCACCTACACCCTGATGGCGGCGGGCGTCGTGCCCTACGGTGACCCGATGAACATCGGCATGATCGGTATGCACGGCTGCTACACCGCGAACCGGGCCGTGGCCGACTGCGATGTCCTCATCGCGCTGGGCACCCGTTTCTCGGACCGTGTGGCCCTGAACCCCAAGACTTTTGCGAAAAACGCCACCATCATCCAGATCGACATCGACCCCAGTGAGCTGGGCAAGAACGTGGATGTGGACCTCGCCATTTCCGGCGATGCCGCCTACGTGCTGGGCGGGATGCTCCCCCTCATCGAGGAGAGAAAGCACCCCGACTGGATGAAGATGATCCACGAGTGGCAGGCGCAGGATTACCACCCTGTGTCCGACCCCACCCGCCTGATGCCCCATCAGGTCATCGGCGAGGTGTGCAATCAGTGCGGCCCGGAGGCCGTCTACGTCACCGACGTGGGCCAGCACCAGATGTGGGCTGCCCAGTACATCCGCCACGCCAAGAGCCGCGGCTTCATCACCAGCGGCGGCCTCGGCACCATGGGCTTCGGCTATGGTGCCGCCATCGGTGCCCAGATGGCACTGGGCCGCGACCAGCGGGTCGTGATGTTCACGGGCGACGGTTCCTTCCACATGAACCTGAACGAAGCCTGCACCGCCGTCAGCTATGAGCTGCCCATCATCACGGTCATCTTCAACAATCAGGTGCTGGGCATGGTCCGCCAGTGGCAGACCGCCTTCTACGGCAAGCGCTTCTCCCAGACCGACCCCCACCGCAAGACGGATTTCGTCAAGCTGGCCGAGGGCTTCGGGCTGAAGGGCTACCGCTGCACCAATCTCGCCGAGTTCCAGACCGCCTTTGCCGAGGCGCTGAAGAACAAGGGCCCCACATGGATCGAGTGCATGATCGACAAGGACGAAAAGGTCCTGCCCATGATCCCCGGCGGCGGCGACATCAACGATATCATCATGAAGTGAGGAGGAACGCACCATGGAATCCAAACGCAGAGTCATCAGTCTGCTGGTGGACAACCAGAGCGGCGTTCTGGCCCGCGTGTCCAGCCTGTTCTGCCGCCGCGGCTTCAACATCGACAGCCTGACCGTCTCGGCCACCAATGACCCCACCGTCAGCCGCATCACGGTCACGGTGTCCGGCACCGATAAGGAGCTGAACCAGCTCATCCTTCAGACCGAGCGGCTGGAAGTCACCCGTCAGGTCTTCGTCCTCGACAGTGAGAACGCTTTGCAGCGGGAGCTGCTGCTGCTCAAGGTCGCGTGCGACGTCCACACCCGCACCGAGCTGCGGGAGATCGGCAGCATCTATAAGGCCAAGATCATCGACCTGTCCCCGGACAGCATGGTCTTCGAGCTGATCGGCAAGCCCGAAAAGCTGGACGCGTTCTTAAAGATGTTCGCGGATTACACCATCCTCGAACTCTGCCGCACCGGCGTCACTGCGCTGGAACGCGGCGGGATGCACCAGCACATGCAGAAGCCCCCGCAGGAAGTGCGGGATGTGCAGCTGCCCCTGCCCGGCACGAAGTGCCACTGAACCTCTCCGTCAATGCTTCCCATTGCCACCTCCTTCTGGGAGAGTGGCTTTTGGCCCCCTCACCGAGAGGGCTGCCGCTGAAAGCGGCCGGGGGAGTATCCACAAGTTTTCAAGCCCATCGAATATAGAAAAACAGAACGATAAAAGGAGAACAACTACCATGGCTATCAAGAAGTACTATGATTCCGACTGCAACCTCGGCGTGCTGGACGGCAAGACCGTCGCCGTCATCGGCTTCGGCAGTCAGGGCCACGCCCATTCCGAGAACCTCGCTGAGAGCGGCGTCAACGTTGTTGTCGGTCTGCGCAAGGGTTCCGCTCACTGGGAGAAGGCTTCCGAGTTTGCTGCCACCCACGACAACTTCAAGGTCATGGAAGTCGAAGAGGCTGCCAAGGCTGGCGATGTGGTCATGATGCTGGTTCCCGATGAGCTGTGCGCCGACATCTACAACAAGCAGGTCGCTCCCTACATGACCGAGGGCAAGGCTCTGGCCTTTGCACACGGCTTCAACATCCACTTCAAGACCATCACCGCTCCCAAGAACGTTGACGTGATCATGATCGCTCCCAAGGGCCCCGGCCACATCGTCCGCCGCCTGTACACCGAGGGCGAGGGCTGCCCCTCTCTGATCTGCGTGGAGCAGGATTACACCGGCAAGGCAAAGGACATCGCTCTGGCTTACGCTTCCGGCATCGGCGCTGGCCGTGCAGGCATCCTGCAGACCACCTTCAAGGAGGAGACCGAGACCGACCTGTTCGGCGAGCAGGCCGTGCTGTGCGGCGGCGTCTGCGAGCTGATCCACGCAGGCTTCGACACCCTGGTGGAGGCTGGCTACGAGCCCGAGATGGCCTACTTTGAGACCTGCCACGAGATGAAGCTGATCGTTGACCTGATCAACGAGGGCGGCTTCTCCAAGATGCGTTACTCCATCTCCAACACCGCAGAGTACGGCGACTACCGCACCGGCAAGCGCCTGATCACCGCCGAGACCCGCAAGGAGATGAAAAAGGTCCTGACCGAGATTCAGGACGGCACCTTCGCCTCCGAGTTCCTGACCGAGATGAGCCCCAACGGCGGCCGCAAGGTCCACTTCCTCGCAAAGCGCCGCATGGAAGCAGAGCTGCCCATCGAGAAGGTGGGTGCAGAGCTGCGCAGCATGATGAGCTGGCTGAAGAAGTAAGTTTTTTGAAATCGACCCGTGCCAGTGTGGTATTATGTGCCCCGCTGGCACTTTTGCATCAGGAGGAAAAGAGAGAACATGAGAAGTGACAACGTGACCAAAGGCTCGGAGCGCGCACCGAACCGCAGCCTGTTTTACGCTTTGGGCTACACCCCGGAAGAGCTGGACCGCCCGCTGATCGGCGTGGTATCCGCTTACAGCGAGATCGTCCCCGGCCACATGAATCTGGACAAGATCGCCGATGCGGTCAAGGCTGGTGTCCAGATGGCGGGCGGCACCCCCATCCTCATCCCCGCCATCGGCGTCTGCGACGGCATCGCCATGGGCCATGTGGGCATGAAGTACAGCCTCGCCTCCCGTGAGCTGATCTGCGACAGCGTGGAGACCATGCTGATGGCACACCAGTTGGACGGCCTCGTCCTCGTGCCCAACTGCGATAAGATCGTGCCCGGCATGGTCATGGCGGCAGTCCGAATGGATGTGCCCGCCGTGGTCTGCTCCGGCGGCCCGATGCTGGCCGGCACCTACGGCGGCGAAGAAGTCAGCCTTTCCAAGATGTTCGAGGCCGTCGGTGCCTATAAGGCCGGTATGATCACCGACGAGCAGCTGGAAGACTGCACCTGCAACTGCTGCCCCAGCTGCGGCAGCTGCTCCGGCATGTACACCGCCAACAGCATGAACTGCCTGTGCGAGGCCATCGGCATCGCCCTGCCCGGCAACGGCACCATCCCCGCTGTCTACTCCAAGCGCTTGCAGCTGGCCAAGCACGCCGGTATGGCCATCATGGACATGGTCAACAAGGGCATCACCGCCCGCCAGATCATCAACGAGCGCTCCATCCGCAACGCTCTGACCTGCGATATGGCGCTGGGCTGCTCCACCAATACCGTCCTGCATCTGCTGGCCATCGCCTATGAGGCGGGCGTGCCCATCGACCTGAAACTCTTCAACGAGATCAGCGCCAAGACCCCGAACCTGTGCCATCTGGCCCCTGCCGGCCCGACCCACATGCCCGACCTCTACGCTGCGGGCGGCATCCCCGCCGTTCAGGCCGAGCTGGCCAAGAAGGGGCTGCTGGACCTCGACGTTCCCACCGTCACCGGCAAGACGCTGGGTGAGAACATCAAGGGGGCCCGCATCCTCAACGACAAGGCCATCCGCCCCATCGAGAACCCCTACTCCCCCACCGGCGGCTTGCAGATCCTGTGGGGCAACATCGCCCCGGACGGGTGCGTGGTCAAGCGCAGCGCCGTGGCCCCGGAGATGCAGGAGCACTCCGGCCCGGCCCGCGTCTTCAACAGCGAGGAGACGGCCATTGCAGCCATCTACGCGGGCCAGATCGTCCCCGGCGACGTGGTGGTCATCCGCTACGAAGGTCCCAAGGGCGGCCCCGGTATGCGTGAGATGCTGAACCCCACCTCCGCGCTGGCTGGTATGAAGCTGGACAAGACCGTGGCCCTCATCACCGACGGCCGCTTCTCCGGCGCATCCCGCGGCGCGGCCATCGGCCACGTCAGCCCCGAAGCCGCTTCCGGCGGCCCCATCGGCCTGATCGAGGAGGGCGATATCATCCACATTGATATCCCCAACGCCAGCATCACGTTGGAAGTTTCGGACGAGGTCCTCGCCGAGCGCAAGGCCAAGTATGTGGCCCCGGAGCCCAACATCAAGACCGGCTGGCTCAGCCGCTACGCCCGTATGGTCACCAGCGCAAATCTCGGCGCGGTGTTGAAGTAAAAAACGATCCAAAAGAAGGCTCGCAGCCGCGGGCCTTCTTTTTTTCGTCCCAAAGCGCCTTGATAAGTCATACTCATCCAAGAAAATTTGAAGAAATCATGAATTTTCTGTGTTTCTTAGATGGACAACTGCAACGTTTTCGGGTACAATGGGAGCTGTTCTTTCCGTCCGTTTTCCCACGCGGCGGATTTTTTCATCACATCACAGGAGGAACTTTCATGTTAGAAAAGATCTTTCACCTGAAAGAAAACCACACCGATGTCAAGACCGAGCTCATGGCAGGTATCACCACCTTCATGACCATGGCCTACATCCTTGCGGTCAACCCCAGCATCCTGTCGGCTTCCGGCATGGACGCCAATGCCGTCCTGATCGCCACCTCGCTGGCATCCTTTGTCGGCACGGCACTGATGGCGCTGCTGGCCAACTATCCGTTTGCTCTGGCCCCCGGCATGGGCCTGAACGCCTACTTCTCCTACACGGTCGTCCTGACCATGGGCTACAGCTGGCAGCTGGCCCTGATGGCCGTCTTCGTCGAGGGCATCATCTTCATCGTCCTGAGCCTGACCAGTGTGCGTGAAGCCATCTTCAACGCCATCCCCATGACCCTGAAGAGCGCCGTCAGCGTCGGCATCGGCCTGTTCGTGGCCTTCGTCGGTCTGCAGAACGCCAAGCTCATCGTCAACAGCGACTCCACCCTCGTCACCTACCAGCACTTCAAGGGCGAGACCTTCCACAGCATCGGTGTGGGCGCCATCCTCGCTCTGGTGGGTGTGCTCATCACCGCCATTCTGCTGGTCAAGAAGGTCAAGGGCGGCATCCTGTACGGCATCCTGATCACTTGGGTGCTGGGCATCCTCTGCGAGCTGACCGGCATCTACATCCCGAACGCCGATGCGGGCATGTACTCCGTCATCCCCACCTCTTTCATCAGCTTTGACTTCTCCGCGCTGGGCAAGACCTTCGGTCAAGTCTTCAAGACCGATTTCTCCGGTGTTGGCATCCTGAACTTCTTCGCCGTCATGTTCTCCTTCCTGTTCGTGGACCTGTTCGACACGCTGGGCACCCTGATTGGTGTGGCGTCCAAGGCCGACATGCTGGATGAGGACGGCAAGCTGCCCCACATCAAGGGCGCGCTGATGGCCGACTCCATCGCCACCTGCGCCGGTGCTGTGCTGGGCACTTCCACCACCACCACCTTCGTCGAGAGCGCTTCCGGCGTCACCGAGGGCGGCCGCACCGGCCTGACCTCCATGACCACCGGTGTGCTGTTCCTGCTGGCTGTGGTCTTCAGCCCCCTGTTCCTGACCATTCCCAGCTTCGCCACCGCTCCGGCCCTGATCATCGTCGGCTTCTACATGATGGGTTCCGCCCTGAAGATCGAGTTCGACGACCCGGCTGAGGGCATCCCCGCCTTCCTGACCATCCTTGCCATGCCCACTGCATACAGCATCTCCGAGGGTATCGCCATCGGCGTCATCTCTTGGACCCTGCTCAACCTCATCACCGGCAAGGCCAAGGAGAAGAAGATCAGCCCCCTCATGTATATCCTGACCGTGCTGTTCATCCTCAAGTACGTGCTGCTGTAAAAGAACAGCTCTTATAGAAACAAAAAATGGATGCTGCGTTTGATCGCAGCATCCATTTTTTGTTTCTATGCGGCAGATGCACTTCCGGCGTTTTTACCGTAGTTCAACCGCCGAACAGGCCGAAAAAGCTGGTGTGCGTCATGCCCAGCACCAAAAACAGGAGAATGAGGGCAAACAGCACCCCGATGATGATGTCCATCTGGTGCACGGTCAGCGGGAATTTGTCGTAGAGCTTCTCCTTCGGGTTCACGAAGTTCGGGTCGTTGTTATTGAGGAAGCTTTTCTTGCCCTCCTCGCCCCGCTCCTTGGCGGCGGCGAACTCGGCCTGTTCCTTTTCGAGCTGGGCCTCCCGCTCGGCCAGCAGCGCCTCGCGCCGGGCCAGCTCGGCTTCTTTTTCGTTCAGTTCGGACATAATCGTTCTCCTTGGCTTTTTCTTCTATTATAACAAAGTGGGCCGCCCGCTGCAACGAGCGGGCGGCCCGATAGGCGCTCTCTTTTTCAGGGATCACTTCTTCGCGAGGTACTTGCGGATATCGATGGCGACAGCCACGATGATGACAAGGCCCTGCACGATGTAGGTGTAGGAGGAGTTGACGTTCATGAACTGCAGAGCGACCTTCATCAGCTCAAAGACCAGAACGCCGACCAGAATGCCGGGGACGGTGCCGACACCGCCGGTGGTGGAAACGCCGCCGATGGTAGAAGCTGCGATAGCGTCCAGCTCATAGCCCTGCGCGGTGTTAACGGATGCGCCGCCGGACTTGGCAGCCAGCAGGCAGCCGGCCAGACCGAACATGCAGGAAGCGAGGATGTAGATGCGGATCTTGGTGGCGGCGACATTGACGCCGGCGACCTCAGCAGCAGCCTCGTTGCCGCCGATGGCGTACATGTACTTGCCGTGGCGGGTCTTGTTGTACAGGAACCAGAAGCAGGCGGCCACGATCAGGGCGATCCAGATCAGAACGGGGATGCCGATGATGGTGTTGGAGGCCAGAGAGGTGAAGTCCTTGTTCAGGGAGCCGATGGGGGTACCGCCGGTGTAGACGAGGCAGATACCGTAAACGACCTGCTGCATACCCAAGGTAGCGATGAAGGGCTGGACCTTCAGGTAGCTGACGACCAGACCGTTGCACAGACCCACGATGGCGCAGATGGCGATGACCAGAATGAAGACCACCGGGGTGGGCAGGGTGGGCATGTTGGGGTAGAACTTACCGGCAGCGCCCTCGGTCTGCGCAAAGATGCAGGCGAGGCAGGCTGCGAAACCGGCCAGACGGCCAGCGGACAGGTCGTTGCCGGTGGTGATCAAACAGCCGGAGATGCCCAGCGCGATGATGTAGCGGATGGACACGTTCTTGAACAGGTTGACCAGATTCGCAACAGCGAAGAAGTTGGGGTGGATGATGCCGACGATCAGAGACACCGCGAGCATCAGGACGATAATGGCGTTGTTGCCCAGCCATTTCTTTACGGATTTACCCGTTAATTTCTTGGTAGCTTCCACAATAGACAGCCTCCTTGTTTACTGATTGGCCGCTGCCGTTTCGGGCGCGGTCTCAAACTGGGTCGCCAGAGCCATGATGTTCTCTTGGGTGGCGTCCTTGCCGTCGATGAAGCCGGTGATGCGGCCATCGCACATGACCATGACACGGTTGGACATACCGATGATCTCGCTCATTTCGGAGGAGATCATGATGATGCTCTTGCCCTGCTTAGCCAAGTCAGCAATGATGCAGTAAATTTCGTACTTTGCGCCGACATCGATGCCGCGGGTGGGCTCGTCGAGGATCAGCACATCGGGGTTATTCGCCAGCCAACGGGCGATCAGCACCTTCTGCTGGTTGCCGCCGGAAAGGCTCTTGATGGCGGTCTTGGGGCTGGGCACCTTGATGGCCATCTTCTCTTTGTTGGTAGCGACCAGATTGAGGATCTTCTTGTCGTCCAGCATGATGGGGCCCTTGCGCAGAGCGTCCAACGACGCAATGGAGATGTTGTCGGCCACGCTCAGCACGCCCATGATGCCGGTGGCGCGGCGGTCTTCCGTCAGCAGAGCCACGCTCTTATGGATGGCGTCGCGGGGCTGCTTGATGTTGACCTCTTCGCCCTTGATCCAGACCCTGCCGGTGGTGTGAGCACGCAGACCGAAGATGCCTTCCATCAATTCGGTGCGCTGTGCACCGACCAGACCGGCTACGCCGAGGATCTCGCCCTTCTTCAGCTCGAAGCTGCAATGGCGGAAGGAACGCGGATGGATGGAGGTGAAGTCCTCCACCTTCATCATGACCTCGTCGGAGGGGTGGTTCTCCAGCGGCGGGAACAGATTGGACAGCTCACGGCCGACCATCTTGGCGATGATCTGTTCCTTGGTCATGTTGGCAACATCCCACTTGCCGATGTAGTGGCCATCCCGCATGATGGTAACTTCGTCAGCGATGACCTTGATCTCGTCCATCTTATGACTGATGTAGACCAGCGCAACGCCCTGATCCTTCAGCTCACGCATGATGCGGAACAGCGATTCGACCTCGTTGGCGGTCAGGGACGAGGTGGGCTCGTCCAAGATCAGCACCTTGCAGTTTGCGGAAACGGCTTTTGCGATTTCCACCATCTGCATCTGAGCGATGCTCAGGGAACCCAGCTTTGCATGGGAGTTGATGTCCAGCTTCAGCTTCTTCAGCAGTTCATCGGTGTCCTTATACATTTTGGCGTGGTCCACAATGGTGATGGGACCCGCCTTCTTGGTGGGGTAGCGGCCCAGCCAGATGTTCTCGGCCACGGTACGGGCCGGGATGGGCTGCAGCTCCTGATGCACCATCGCGATGCCGCGGTTCAGCGCTTCCAGCGGGTTCGGGATGGTAACTTTTTGGCCTTCGTATTCGATCTCGCCCTCGTCCATCTTGTAAATGCCGAACATGCACTTCATCAAAGTGGACTTACCAGCGCCGTTTTCGCCCATCAGGGCCATGACCTTGCCGGGGCGAAGCTCCAACTGTGCGTGGTCCAGCGCTTTGACGCCGGGGAAGGTCTTGACCACGCCTTTCATTACCAGACGGTATTCTGACATTCCGCAGAGCCTCCTTGTCGTTCAAACTAAGGCACCATGAGCCCTTACTAAAACAAGGCGCGTGCGCCGAGAAACCTCTCGCACGCACGCGCTTTTTAGCTTTTATCAAGCCTAGGTCTCACTGCGTACCTTGCAACCGTGAGTGATTTTCGGTCAGAATCAGAGGTACTGAGAAGCGTTCTCGGTGGTGACCTTGACGTAATCGACCCAGTAATACTCTTCGACGTCCTTGCCCTCAACGAACAGCTTGGTAGCGTCGGCAGCTGCGGTAGCCTGACCCACGTCGTCGTTCAGAACGGTACCGGTCATCTTGCCATCAACGACATTCTGGACAGCTTCCTTCAGTGCGTCAACACCGACCAGATAGATGTCCTCGCCGACCTTGCGGCCAGCCTGCTCGATGGACTGCAGAGCGCCCAGAGCCATTGCATCGTTGTTGCAGAAGACAACTTCGATCTTGTCGCCGTACTGTGCCAGAGCGTTTGCAACGTCCTGCTGTGCGGTGGTCTGATCCCAGTTGTCCAGATACTCGTACAGGCACTCGACTTCCTTGCCGGCGTCGGTCAGAGCCTTGATGGAGTACTCGGTACGATACTGTGCATCGATGTTTTCGGGGTCGCCCTTGCACATGATGTAGGTGATCTTGCCGTCGCCGTTGATATCGCCCTGAGTAGAGGTCTCAAGGATCAGCTCGCCCTGATAAGTACCGGACTGGCGTGCATCTGCACCAACGTAGCAGCACTTGCCAGCGTAGGAATCCAGAACGGCCTTGTCAGGCTCACGGTTGATGAAGACGATCGGGGTGCCGGACGGAGAGATGGTATCCACGATGGTCTGAGCGGAAGTGGTCTGGACGGGGTTGATGATCAGAACGTCCACACCCTGCTGCAGGAAGGTGTTGATCTGCTCGGTCTGGGTATTCTGGTCGTTCTTGCCATCGACGATGGTGACGGCATAGCCCATATCCTTCAGGTACTCTTCCAGATCGGTGCGGTACAGGGTCATGAAGTTATCAGCGAACTGATAGATGCAGACGCCAACGTTTGCGCTGCCGGTAGAAGCGGCTGCAGAAGAAGCAGCCACAGAGGAAGCAGCAGTAGAGGAGGCAGCGGTGGAGCTGGAGGAGCCGCCGCAGGCGGTCAGAACGCCAGCAGCACCCACAACAGCGGAAGCCTTCATGAAGTCACGACGCGAAATCATTTTCATAATATTGTTCTCCTTCATTCGCATATCACAGCAAATTTCCGAAACGCATCAAACCGCACGTTTCGTGATTCTGTTTGTATTATAACCGTCTGTCGGGCAGTTCGCAATAGAACAAATCCACAAGATTCCGCAAAGTCTTTTGTGCACTCCTCACAATTTCCCCTGTTGTATGCAAGATCGATTTTCATATCAAGCACAATTTCCGTCGAAATTGCAACATGCGTCCAAATATCCACCAAAAATCCATAAAGTCTGTCAAAGGGGTTACAGCATCCGGCGTTTTCTGCAACAAATGTGTCAAGACAGAAAAAGACCCGCTTCGCCTTTCTGCACGGACTGTGCGCACCAAAAGGACAAAATGAGTCTTTTTTTCATTTCTGCTTTCCGCAGTTATTTTTCTTTATGTTCCCGGCGGTAGCGGGTGGGGGTGACGCCAAGGGTCTTTTTGAAGATTTTGGTGAAATAGTTCACGTCCAGAATGCCCACTTCCTCGGCCACGGCGGCAATGGTATGGCTGCTGTGCTCCAGCAGCTGTGCAGCCCGGTTGACCCTCTGGGTGTTGATATAGTCGATGAGGGTGGTGCCGGCCTCCTGCTTGAACAGCGCCGACAGGTAGGACGGGCTGATGAAGCACATGGCGGCAAGGCTCTTGAGTGTCAGCGGCTCGGCGACATTCAGGTTGACGTAGTTCATCACCTTCTGGACGGCGGGCGAGTATTCCTTCAGCGAGTAGCGGCGGACATAGGCGCAGTAATCCCGCACCATCTGCCACATCAGCTCTTCAGGCACCTCGTCGGCCTCCTCAATGATCCGGGCGTACTTGCTGGAAATGGCGTCAATATAATAAGGGTGCACTTTGCTGGGTTCGATGGCCTTCCGCAGCAGGGTGTTGAAGACGATCATCCGGTTCTTCTGCTGGTAGAGCGAGCCCTCGAACCGTCCGCCGTAGGTGAAGCGGGAGTGCTGGTGCATCGCCTCGACGGCGGCTTCCTCGTCGCCGCGGCTCACGGCTTCGAGGATGCGGTTCTCCGACTCGTACCTCTGCTCCAGCATCGAGATGGGGATGTCCTTCTGGAACTTGGGTTCGTTGAAATAGCGGATATCCGGCAGGAACTGGAAGGGCAGGAACTCCTTCATCTGCCTCACCTTCAGCTCGTCCTCGTCGAACATCATCCCGACAAGGACCCGGATGGTGGAGTAAAAATCGTTGGCTTCCAGCACCTTGACGCCGTTGTAGTATTCCTGCACGGCGCTCTCCCCTGCCACGCCCAGATGGCGCTTGACCCACTTGCGGGACTTTTCGCTCCGCTGGCCGAAGGTCCACGGCCCCACAAGGAAGACCGTGTTCTCCTCGTCCGGGATGCGGAAGAGGGCGAAGTGGAGTTCAAACGTTCCCTCCACGAAGAGCAGCGTCTGCTCCGGGGTGTTGTCCAGCAGCAGTTGGCCGAACTCCTGCCAGTCGAACTGCGGGTCCAGCGAACGGCGCAGACCGTAATCGAACTCGTCCAGCCCCTCAAAAGGCGGTGTCACCCGCCGGGTGGGGATATTCTGGGCTGCCGCCAGCTTCGTGAGCACCTGTAATGGATCGACCCGCATCGTCTTCACCGCTCCTTTTCCCGCCTGTTTTCTGCTGGTACATCATCTAGTATATCAGTATACAGTATTTTTGCGGGAGAAACAAGTGGTAGATATAGAAAAATGCCCCGCTGCCCTAGACAGCGGAGCACTCCATTTTACGGTTTTTCGAAACTTTGTTCAGGCAGTGCGATCAAAACCGACCTGCCAAGGGCTCCCCCTCCGGGGGAGCTGGCGCGAAGCGCCTGAGAGGGTTATTTATTGCGGCGAGCTGCCAGCTCAGCCACATTTTCCTCGACCTTTTTCTTGTTCAGCGGGTAGAGGAAGGCCAGTGCCAGCACGATGCAGACAAAGCCGATGATGGGGGCGATGCAGGCCATATTGAAGATGCCGCGGGTGACGGCAGGATCGAAGGCCGTTGCCTCGGTGTAGCCGATGATGCCCAGCAGAGCACCCACCAGACCAGAGGAGAAGGCCTGACCCAGCTTCCGGGCGAAGGAGTAGACGGAGTAGATGGTGCCGTCCTCACGCACACCGTTGCGGACCTCGGCGTCATCGATGACGTCGGTGATCATCGCCCAGATGATCGTGTTGAAGAAGCCCATGCCGATGTTGGCCAGAATGTAGCAAGCTACAAAGCCCCAGACGCTTGCCGGGCGCCAGATCAGGCAGACCAGCCAGACCAGAGCGGAGAAGATGCTGGAACCCATAGCCAGCTCCTTCTTACCAAGCTTGGCAGACAGCTTGGAAGCAAAGGGTGCACAGACCACCAGCATGACCACCGTGCCCAGCAGACTTGCGGTGGACTGGGCTGCGGCGCTGCCGTAGACATTGGGGTAAACGTAACCGGCAAGGCTCAAGACGGTCAACTGGCTCAGCAGCACGAAGATGGCCGCCACGATGATGCCCAGCAGGGCCTTGTTGGTGAAGATGCTCTTGAAGATGGCGGAAGCGCTGATCTTCTGATTGCTTGCGGGCACTTCCACGCGCTCGCTGGTCAGCTTGAAGCAGACGATGTAGCACAGAATGGCGCAGATGGAGAAGACGCCCGCGATGATGGTCATGCGGGAGCCGGACATGACGGTCTTGCCGTCCACAACCACGTAGGCCACCATAGGAGTTGCCACGCCGATGACCATGTTGGCCAGCGTAGAGCCGATGGTGCGCCAAGTGGACAGATCGGCGCGGTCCTTCGGGTCAGAGGAGATGGCGGAAGCCATGGAACCGTAGGGGATGTTGATGGAGGTGTAGAAGATGGAACCCCACAGGATGTAGGTGACGAACAGCCATGCCACCTTGAAGCCGTAAGGCATCCCGGCCAGACCGGACTGATAGATCAGGAAGGACGCAATGGCCACAGGGCCGCACATCCGCTTGATCCACGGGCGGAACTTGCCGTCCTTGTTGGGCTTGGAGTGGTCCACGATCTGACCCATGCCCACATCGGTGAACGCATCCACAAAACGGGCGATCATCATCACCATGCCAACGATGGCGGCGTTGACGCCCATGACGTCGGTGTAGAACTTCATCAGGAAGCTCGACGAAAGCAGGAAGGTGAAGTCGTTGCCGAAATCACCGAACATGTAGCCGACCTTGTCCTTCATGCCGAAGGGGGCGGCTTTCTTCATCTCATTTGCCATTGGTTTCTCCTTAACTAAAACTCGCGGTCGTTCGGAACACAGTGAAACATGGTTCGCTGTATTCATTCTGATATACTAGTATTATGACAAAGATTTAGCAATCATCGTTAGAAGAATTTTTAGGTGAAATCGTAAAATCTTACGGTTATTCTTTGTGCAATTTCACGGCTTTTTCACAAATTCTGTAGAATTTCGTTCGTATCCTTCTTCCGAGACGGTACAGTTCACCAGTTTCTTTTCAGACCCCGCAATCTATAATAGGTATTCTGCCCAGAAAGGGCCCAATTTACCTGAAAAAAGTCTGGATTTATTGCAAATTTGTTCTATTCCCTTTTCGAAAAATCTGTCATACTGGTACCAGAAGACAATGATTGCTCCAAATCTCTCCGTCCATGCTTCTGCCACCTCCCCCAGCAGGGGCGATGGCAAGCCGCAAGTGAGACTGAGAGGTTGAAGTGCGATCCAGAAAAACTTTCGTATGACGAGAAAGAGGTTTTTGCAATGAACAACAAGTCCCTGCTGTACCCTGTCGTTTCCACCTCCCGCCGCGTCGTCAGCCTTGACGGCATGTGGCGCTTCAGCTTCGATGCCAAGAGCGAAGGTGTTGAGGCCAACTGGGCCAACGGTCTTCCGGAGTCCATCTCCATGCCCGTTCCTGCATCCTTCTGCGATTTCTTCACCGACAAGGAGTCCCGCGAGTACTGCGGCGATTTCTGGTACGAGACCGACTTCTTCGTGCCCGGCGAGTGGAGCGGCAAGGACATCGCCATCCGCTTCGGCTCCGCTACCCACCACGCCCGCGTCTTCGTCAACGGCGTGGAAGTGGCGCAGCACGAGGGCGGCTTCCTGCCCTTCGACGCAGTCGTCACCGACATCGTCCGCTACAACCAGTTCAACAAGCTCAGCGTCCTGCTGAACAACGAGCTGAACGAGCACATGCTGCCCGCCGGCAACACCGCCGTCCTGTCCAACGGCAAGAAGGTCGCCGCCCCCTACTTTGACTTCTACAACTACGCCGGCATCCACCGCCCCGTCAAGCTGATGGCTCTGCCCACCGAGCGTATCCTCGACTACTCCGTGAAGCACCGCCTGACTGCCGAGGGCGCTGAGGTCGATTACACCGTCACCACCAACGGCGACCACGAAGTCACCGTCGAGCTGTACGACGGCACCACCAAGGTCGCTGAGGCCACCGGCAAGGAAGGCACCCTCGTCGTCAAGGACGCAAAGCTGTGGAACGTCCACGCTGCTTACCTGTACAATATCGTCATCCGCATCCACGACGGCAGCGCCGTGGTCGATGAATACACCGAGAAAGTCGGCATCCGCACCTTCGAGATCAAGGACGGCCATTTCCTGCTGAACGGCAAGCCCGTCTATCTGCGCGGCTTCGGCAAGCACGAGGACGCCGATATCCGCGGCCGCGGCCTCGACCTCGCCACCGTCAAGCGCGACTACGAGCTGATGAAGTGGATCGGTGCCAACTGCTTCCGCACCAGCCACTACCCCTACGCCGAGGAGCTGTACCAGATGGCTGATGAAGAGGGCTTCCTGATCATCGACGAAGTCCCCGCTGTCGGCTTCATGGAGAGCACCATGAACTTCCTCGCCGCCAATCAGGGCAACGGCAAGAAGGTAGGCTGGTTCGAAAAGGAGACCACCCCGCAGCTGCTGGCCAACCACAAGGACGCGCTGACCGATATGATCGGCCGCGACAAGAACCACGCCTCCGTCATCGCATGGAGCATCCTGAACGAGCCCCAGTGCACCAGCGAGGGCACCGAAGCTTACTTCAAGACCCTGTTCGATCTGGCTCACGAGCTCGACCCCCAGAAGCGCCCCCGCACCTACGCCGTCGTCATGATGAGCCTGCCCAACAACAGCAAGGGCCAGCAGTTCGCTGACTTCATCAGCCTGAACCGCTACTACGGCTGGTATGTCATGGGCGGCATGGGCATCGTGGACGCCGAGGCCGCCTTCCGCAAGGAGATGAACGGCTGGGCACAGGTCCTGAACGGCCGCCCGATGATCTTCACCGAGTACGGTGCCGACACCATGCCCTCCGAGCACAAACTGCCCAGCGTCATGTGGAGTCAGGAGTACCAGAACGAGTACCTCGACATGAACCACAACGTCTTCGACAGCTACGACTTCGTGCAGGGCGAGCTGGTCTGGAACTTCGCAGACTTCCAGACCACCGAGGGCATCCTGCGCGTCAACGGCAACAAGAAGGGCATCTTCACCCGTCAGCGTCAGCCGAAGGACGCCGCCTTCCTCTTCCGCGCCCGCTGGACCAGCCTGCCGCTGGATTACAAGGGCAATCAGTAATCGCGTTTTCTCTCCAACCTTCTCATAACATGGAAAATCCCCTCCCGGCCCGTAAGGCTGAGAGGGGATTTTTCCTCTATCGGGGCACCCTCCTTGAGGGGGGTTACTTGATGCAGGTCGAACAGGGCGTATACCCCGCCGCCACCGCCTCATCGTAGCTGGAGAACAGGATCTGGTTCTTCTCCGCCGGGAGGTTCGGGCAGGTGGGCAGGTGGAACTTTTTCGAGTTCACATTGCCGATGCACGCTTGCTGGGCCGTGCCGGACGCCGCCGGGTCGGTGGGGTTCCGCTCGGCGTCGGTGGCCGTCTTGTCGGTGCGGATGGTGTAGTTCTGCCCATCCGACCCGATGACGACGGTGCCCAGCAGGTCGGTGCGGTAGACATCCACCCCCGCATCCCGCAGGATGCTCAGGGTCTCCTCGTGGGGGTGGCCATACTTGTTGTTCACGCCGCAGGAGATGACACCCATTTCGGGCAGGACCGCGTTCAGGAAGATGTAGCTCGTCGAGGTGCTGGAGCCGTGGTGCCCCACCTGAAGGACATCGGCCTTCAGGTTCGCCCCGCTGTTCACAAGGTCGCGCTCGGCGTCGGCTTCCATGTCGCCGGTAAGGAGGAAGCTCGTGGAGCCGTAGTCTACCCGCAGGACAAGAGAGGTGTCATTCGTCTCGCTGTATTGCGCCACCGGGCCCAGCAGAGTGATGGTCGCGCTGCCCAGCTGCCAGACGGTGCCCACTGCGGGCACCTCCACCTGCAAGCCCTGCTGCTGCGTGTATTTGACGAAATCTTGGAAGCACTTGGTGGAGGCATCCGTCACCGGGCTGTAGACATGGTTGGCCGGGAAGTAGGCCAGCGCAGCGGCCAAACCGCCCACATGATCCTCGTGGGCGTGGGAGCAGAAGACGTACTGCAATTCCTCCACGCCCTGATTCTGCAGGTAGCTGACCACCATGCTGCCATCGTCCACATTGCCGCCGTCGTAAAGCATGTACTGCCCGTCGCACTCCACCAGAACGCTCAGCGCCTGTCCCACATCGAGGAAGTGCATCTGGAAGCTGTCGTTGGCAGGGTCGCCGTCGGTCTGGGCTGTGCTGGACGGGTTCGGGATGACATCGGCGCTGCCGCCGGGCACCACCGAGGAAACATCACAGGCGGCCAGCCCCAGTGCCAGCGCCGCCGCCAGCGCAAGGGCCGCAAGGCGGCGGAAGGGGGTTCGCCAAAAACTTACTTTTTCCGTTTTGTAGTTTTCCACGTCGTATTCTCTTTCTGTTGATTGTTTTTCGGCTTGTGGCCGGGGGCCGCGTGGGGCGCGAACCGTGCACCGGGGCTGGGCTGGCGGCCTGCCGGGGCAGCAGCACGGTTCGCGGTCTTCCCCTTCCCGCCCTTGCCGTTGGGCCGGACGGTATAGGTGCCGTCGTTGTGGATGGTCACCTCTGCTGCCTCGGCCCGGCGTGCCGAGCGCTGGACGGCACGGCGTCCCTCGGCGGGGACCAGCAGCGGGATGAGGTCCTCCCGGTGGGTCATCTTGAGCGCCTTGATGACCTTTTCGGCGTTGCGCGGCTCGTAATACTGGAGCAGCGCCCGCTGCAGCGCCTTGCCCTCGGCGGTCTTCTCCACGAAGACCGGCTTCAGGGTGTAGGGGTCAAGGCCGGTGTAGAACATGCAGGTGCTCACGGTGCCGGGGGTGGGGTAAAAATCCTGCACCTGCTCCGGGCGCATGTGGTTCTTATAAAGGTACTCGGCCAGATAGACCGCGTCGTTCAGGGTGCTGCCGGGATGGCTGGACATCAGGTAGGGCACGAGGTACTGCTTCTTGCCCGCCTTCTTGCTCAGCTCATAGAACTTGTCCTTGAACTTGTTGAAGGTCTGGATGGGCGGCTTACCCATGTAGGCCAAGGTGTTAGGGGCGCAGTGCTCCGGGGCCACCTTCAACTGGCCGGAAACGTGGTACTCCACCAGTTCCTTGAAAAAGGTGTCATCCGGGTCGGCCATCAGGTAGTCGAACCGGATACCGCTGCGGATGAAGACCTTCTTGACGCCGGGCAGCTCCCGGACACGGCGAAGGATCTTCAGGTAATCGCTGTGATCCACGATCATGTGGGAGCAGGTGGTGGGGGCCAAGCAGTGCTTGCCGCCGCTGCACATGCCCCGCAGCATCTGCTCGCGGCAGGACGGGAACCGGAAGTTGGCCGTCGGGCCGCCGATGTCGTGGATGTAGCCCTTAAAATCAGGTTCATGGGTCATCCGCTCCGCCTCGGCCACGATGCTGTCGGCGCTGCGGCTGGTGACGCGGCGGCCCTGATGGAGCTGGATGGCGCAGAAGTTGCAGCCGCCGAAGCAGCCGCGGTTCTGGATGATGGAGAACTGCACCTCCCGGATGGCGGGCACGCCGCCCATGGCCTCGTAGACGGGGTGATACCGGCGGGTGTAGGGCAGGGCGTAGACCTTGTCCAGCTCCCAGCGCACCAAGGGCTTTGCCGGGATGTTCTGGACGAGGTACTTCTCACTCTGCTTCTGGACGATGATCTGGCCGCTGACGACGTCCTGATTGTCCATCTGGATGCGGCACGCCTTGGCGTAGGCCACCTTATCGGACGCCACCTTCTTGAAGCCCGCGCACTCCACGTACTTTTCGGGCAGGTGGTCGAAGTCGGTCAGGTAGCAGGTGCCGTCCACATCGGTGATGGAGCTCACAGGCTCCCCCGCCGCCAGCCGCTTTGCGATGGCGACGGTCTGGTGCTCGCCCATGCCGAAGCTGATGAGGTCGGCCCCGGAGTCCTCGGCGATGCTGGGCAGGACGGTATCCAGCCAGTAGTCGTAATGCGCGAACCGCCGCAGAGACGCTTCCAGACCGCCCAAGATCACGGGCAGATCGGGGTAGGCCTCCTTGGCGAGCTTGGTGTAAACGGTGGCGCTGCGATCCGGCCGGGCCCCGCCGATGCCGCCGGGGGAGTATTCGTCCTCGGCGCGGGGGATCTTGGCCACCGAGTAGTGGCTCACCATGCTGTCCACATTGCCGCCGCCGATAAAGAAGCCGTATTTCGGCTTGCCGAACCGCTTAAAGTCCTCACAGTCGCTGTAACGGGGCTGGGCCAGCACGCCCACCTTGTAGCCCTCGGCTTCCAGCAGACGGCTGATGATGGCAGTGCCAAAGCTGGGGTGATCCACATAGGCGTCGCCGCCCACGACCACAAAGTCCAACTGGTCCCACCCCCGCGCTTCCATGTCCGCGCGGCTGATGGGAAGGAATTCGGTGTAGACCGATTGGGAAGAAGGGGTGTTCTGCTGCATTCTGTCCTCCTGTTTATGATTCATCCGGCTGGTTCATCTGCATTTCCAGCCACTGCTGGCGGCTGATGAGGACGGCGCGGGGCTTAGCGCCCTCGTAGGGGCCGATGATGCCCTTCTGCTCCATCTCGTCCATGATGCGGGCGGCGCGGGCATAGCCCAGCTTGCACCGCCGCTGCAAGAGGCTCGTGGAAGCCTGACCGGCGTCGATGACCACTTCCACGGCCTGTTTCAGCATCGGGTCGCTGCCGGTTTCCTCGTCGGCGTCGGCAGAGGAGGCGCCCTTCTTGCCGTCCATGATGGCGTGCTTCTCCATGGCTTCGATCATGGCCTCGTCGTACTGCACGGTGGCGCTCTGCTTGATGAAGTCCAGCACGCGGCTGATTTCCTCATCCCGCACGAAGGTGCCTTGGATGCGGATGGGCTTCGGAGCACCCACGGGCATAAAGAGCATATCGCCCATGCCCAGCAGCTTTTCGGCACCAGCACCATCGAGGATGGTGCGGCTGTCCACCTGACTGGACACCGCGAAGGCGATGCGGCTGGGGATGTTGGCCTTGATCAGGCCGGTGATGACGTCCACGCTGGGGCGCTGGGTAGCCACGATCAGGTGCATACCGGCGGCACGGGCCTTTTGGGCGATGCGGCAGATGGAGTCCTCGACGTCCTTGCCCACCACCATCATCAGGTCGGCCAGCTCGTCGATGATGATGGCGATGTAGGGCATCTTTTCCAGCATCGGGTCGGTGGCAGCCAGTTTATTGAAGGATTTGATGTCGCGGACATTGTTCTCCGCGAAGAGGTGGTAGCGGCGCTCCATCTCCTGCACGGCGCTGCTCAGCGCACCCGCCGCCTTTTTCGGTTCGGTGATGACCGGCATCAGCAGGTGCGGGATGCCGTTGTACTCGGCCAGCTCGACCACCTTCGGGTCGATGAGGATCAGCTTGACGTCCTCCGGGCTGGAGCGGAACAGCAAGCTCATGATGATGCTGTTGACGCAGACGGATTTGCCGCTGCCGGTGCTGCCCGCGATGAGCAGGTGGGGCATCTTGCACAGGTCGGCCACCTGTGCCACACCCGCGATGTCCTTGCCCAGCGCAATGCCCAAGGGCGAGGTCATCCGCAGGAAGGACTGACTCTCAAACACGCTGCGGATGTAGACCGGGGTCTTTTTGTGGTTGGGCACCTCGATGCCCACCGCCGGTTTGCCGGGGATAGGCGCTTCCATGCGGACATCGGCCACGGCAAGGTTCAGCGCGATGTCGTCGGCCAGCGAGGTGATGCGGCTGATCTTGACGCCCGCCATGGGCTGCACCTCGTACCGGGTGACCGAAGGCCCGCGGGAGATATCCAGCACGCGGGTGCGGACGCCGAAGCTTTCCAGCGTGTCCACAAGCTTCTGGGCGTTGGCCTTCAGCTCGTCCTGCGCGTTGGGGTCGCTCTCCTCCGGGGCCTTCTCAAACAGGTCGATGCCGGGGTATTGGTACTGGTAGCTCTCCGCCGCTTCCGGCTCCTCGGCGGGGGCCGTGGCGGCGGCCTGTTCGCCCACGGCGGGCTTCTCCATAGCCGCCGCCACCAGCGTATTGATGTCCTTTTCCTCCACCGGTTCGCTGGTGATGCTGATCCAGCCGTCCTCATCCGGTGCCGAGCGCATAGCCATCACGTTGTCGGCCATCACCCGCACCGGCACCGACGGCTCATCGGTGGTGGGCAGGGTCGGCGTCCGGAAGATGCTGTCCGGCCCTTCGGCTTCGGGCTGTTCCGCCGCCTCAGGCTGCACCGGGATGCCGGGCGTCACCACCGGGGCCGGAGCCTCCGGGGCCACGGTCTGCACCGGCTCCTCCGGCTTTGCGAAGAAGTCCTCCGCCGCCGTCTCGACGGCGTCCGGCACCACCGGCTTCACGATGGCGCGGGGTGCGGCCTTGCGCAGGGGATCCTGCCCGAAGGTGCCGCCGGGCCCGACGATGAAGGGTTCGATGGGCTCACTGCCCCCCTCCACGACGGGGGTGCTGTCCGGGCCGAGGTCGATGTCAAAGGAAGCGCGGGGGTGGGGCGTGCCCACCTGAACCGGCGTAAAGGCCGGGGCTTCCTGCGGTGCGGCGGGCGTCGGCGCGGGAGCGGGGGCCGGTTCCTCGTAGCCGAGGGAGTCGTCCACCGGTTCGGGTTCCGCCTCGCCCTCCAGTTCTTTCGTCACCTTGTGGCCCCAGCTGAAAACGCCGGACAGCCAGCCGGGGGCCGCAAAGCCGGACGGTTCCTCCGCGTCGTCGGACGCTTCCGGCTCCTCTCCGGCTTCCAGCGCGGCAGCTTCCTCCTCGGCCTGACGGGCTGCGGCCCGCTCGGCGCGGCGGGCGGCGTTCTGCTCGTAGACGGCCACGCCCTTTTCATGGACGCCGCCGCCCAGTTCGCACACCCACTGCCACAGCTCGGCGGGGGTGATATCAAAAATGTACAGGCTGGCACAGAGCGCCAGCACGACCATCACAAGGTTCGCCGCCGGACGCCCGCAGAGCAGCAGCAGGTTGCCGCCCAGCAGAGCCCCCAGCGCGCCGCCGCCCAGCCATGCGGTCACGCCGTTCTGATAGCACTCAGCCACCATCCGGGCAGCAGGGATGTCGGCGGGGATGTCCGAAAACACGATGACCGTGCCGCTGGCGAAGATCAGCCCCAGCAGCAGCTTGAACACCTGCCCCAGCAGGTCTTCGCCCCGCGTGTACAGAATGGCCAGATAACACACCGCCGCGCCCAGCACGAAGCTGCCACAGCCAAACAGGCCGAACAGCACCTCGTGGAGACTCTTCCACACCGAGCTGCCCTCCACAAAGGCCAGCACGATGAGCAGCAGCCCCGCAAATAAGGTGCCCAGCCCCGCGGGCATCCGCTCCTGTGCCCGGCTCTTTCTCCGCGCAGGTGCGCGTCTTGCTGTCGATTTTCGTTTTTTTGTTGCCATCTTCCGTTAAAACCCTGTATCCCTCTCGCAGATTATTCGATTCTTTTATTATACCACGGAAACAGAAACTTGGCAACGAAAACAGAGCCCGCTTATGCCCTTTTGCGACCAAGCAGCCAGCAGGGCCGACCCGATATGCCAAGGGCTCCCCTACTAGGGGAGCTGTCGAGCGAAGCGAGACTGAGAGGTTATTTTCCTTCGATCTCCCGATACAGCCACCCCAGCGCATCCGAGATGCCGCCGAGGCTGTCGATGAGCTTTTCACGCACGGCCTTGCGGCCATCCAGCACCGTGCCCACATCCATGACCAGCTCGCCGGTGCGGAGCATCAGCTCGGTATAGCGCTCGGCGGAAATGCCGCTGTGGGCCGCCACGAAGCCGGTGATCCGATCCTGCATCTGCTCGAACCAGCGCATCGTCTGGGGCACACCCAAGATCATGCCGGAATGCCGCACCGGGTGGACGGTCATGGTGGCGGTGGGCACGATGAAGCTCCGCTGGGCGCTGACGGCCAGCGGGATGCCGATGGAGTGCCCGCCGCCCAGCACCACGGCGGCGCTGGGCTTCGAAATGCTGGCGATGAGCTCAGCCAAGGCCAGCCCCGCTTCCACATCGCCGCCCACAGTGTTCAGAAGCACCAGCAGCCCTTCCACCGCCGGGTCCTCCTGCACCGCCACCAGCTGCGGGATGACATGCTCATACTTGGTGGTCTTCTGGCCCTGCGGCGCTTCCACGTGGCCCTCGATCTGGCCGATGACGGTCAGGCAGTGGATGGCGTGGGCCCCTTTGGTGCGGTACACGCTGCCCATATCTTCGATCTGCTCTTTTTCCAGCCGCCGTTCTTCGACGGGGGCGTTTTTTTCGTCTGCCATATGCTCCTCCGGATCTCTTTTTTTCAGTGTCCCCCGCCCGCCGGATGGTTATGCGGCAGCTAAGATTTCTTAAGTTTTCAAAAAATTGTCCCAATCCATTTGACATTCTGCGCATCCGCTGTATACTTTAGATAAGAAATAGATTGACAAAGATGTATCATTATTGTGCAAAACTCTTTGAATCTGCCGGTGCGCCACGATGGGCGCAGGGAACCCGGCACCTTAGGATGAAAGGAGAACCCATCCATGAACACTCCCGGTAAAGCATCTCTTCCGGTGATCAAGCGTCTGCCCAAGTATTACCGCTATCTGCGCACCCTGAAGAACGACGGCATCACCAGCATTTCGTCCCGTGAGCTGGCCGCCCAGATGGGCACCACGGCCTCGCAGGTGCGGCAGGATTTCAACTGCCTCGGCGACGTAAATGGCCGACAGGGCATCGGCTACTCGGTCGAAAACCTGCTCAACATCTTGGAGCACCTGCTGTTCGGCAACGGGGACCTACTGCCCACCATCCTCATCGGCTGCGGCCGCTTGGGCAAGGCGGTCAGCCGCTTCATCACCACCGACACCAACGGCTACAAGCTGATCGCTGCCTTCGACAACTCCCCCGAAGAGGTGGGCAAGGAGATCAATGGCATCCAGATCCTGCATGTGGACCAGTTGGAAGACTTCTGCGCCGAGCACAAGCCGGAAGTAGCCGTTCTCTGCGTGCCCCGCAGCGGAGCCGAGGAGCTGAGCGGCCGTCTGGTCGGCATGGGCATCAAGGGCTTCTGGAATTTCTCCCACTATGACCTCTCGGTGCCCTACCCCGAAGTCGTGGTCGAGAACGTCCACCTCGGCGACAGCCTGATGAGCCTCGGCTATCGACTGCGCAATCAGGATTGAGTCTATACTGTAATAGGAACGATCGGCTGTTGCAAACACTCCTTCCGTCATCGCTTACGCGATGCCACCTCCCTCTAGGAGGGAGGCAAGGCCCCCTCTCCGAGGGGGCTGTCACGGCAGGTGCCGTGACTGGGGGGAGTTTTGCAGCAGCCTCTTTATAAGGAGACTTCATGGCAAAGCTATATTTCCGTTACGGCGCAATGAACAGCGGCAAGAGCACCGCCCTGATGCAGGTGGCGCACAACTACGAAGAGCAGGGGATGCAGGTGCTGATCCTGAAACCGCAGGTGGACACCAAGGGCGGCGACGAGCTGGTGAGCCGCCTCGGCGTGCGGCGCAAGGCCGACCTGCTGGTTCCGCCGGAGGTGGACGTCTTCGAGGCGGTCCGCACGGCCAGCCGCCAGCAGAAGCTGGCCTGTGTCCTCTGCGACGAGAGCCAGTTCTTCACCCCCAAACAGGCCGAGCAGCTCTTCATGGTGACGGTGGATCTGAACATCCCGGTCATCTGCTACGGTCTGCGGTCGGATTTTTCCCTCAAAGGCTTCCCCGGCTCCACCCGGCTGCTGGAGCTGGCCCACACCATCGAGGAGATGAAGACCATCTGCACCTGCGGCCGCAAGGCCACCTGCAACTGCCGCAAGGTCAACGGCCAGTTCGTGTTTGAGGGCGAACAGGTCGCCATCGATCTGGAAAACGACGTCCAGTACGTCAGCATGTGCCCCCAGTGCTACTTCCGGGAGCGGCGCGCCTTCTACGCCCGCCGCTCCGCAAAGTGAGCGGTCTGGCGTTCTTGTTTGGCCTTTTCATGAAAATTTTATTCGTTTTGGAGCGTTTCCCTTTTGCGTGGGAAACGCTCTTTTTCGTGTCCTTTCCGCAAGGTGATATATCAGTTGTATCCAACTTCGCGCGTTTTTTGCGCTATTGATATATCAGTTTACATTTCGCGTGTGTCGGCAACTTTCCGCATGTTGTATACAACGAAACCACGCATTTTTCTGAAAAGATTACAAAAATATTGCAATTTTAGGGGGTTTTCCCGACTCTCTTTCCCATTTTCTATGCAATCTGTCGAAGTATACATGTTGCACAGTTTTTTCACTCAAGTTTATTCATTTCGGCAATGACGTCAAATCCGCGAATTTTATGAGAGCAATATTTGTTCGTTTTTTGAGGGCTTCTCTTCAATTTACATCTTTCTTTTTCCAGTTTCTTTTGTTATCATAATTGTATACAACGAGCCTTTTGCAGATAAGGCCGTGAACAATGTTTTCTGTATTAGGAGGAGAACAAAAATGAGCAAGGCAATTTCTCGTCGTGATTTCCTGAAGGTCACCGGCGCTGTGGGCGCTGCCGGTCTGCTGGCCGCATGCGGCGGCAGCTCCAACTCCACCGCAGCTTCCTCTACTGCTTCTTCCGCAGCAGCTGCTGAGTCCGTTGCCGGTCTGAGCACGGATCCTGTCACCCTGACGATGAGCTGGTGGGGCGGTGAGTCCCGTCACAACGCTTATCAGGACGCCATCAAGGCTTTCTCTGCTGAGCACAGCAACATCACCGTCAACCCCACCTTCGCTGCATGGTCCGGCTGGGAGGACACCATGTCCACCAAGTTTGCCGGCGGCGTGGCTGAGGATGTCTGCCAGATCAACTGGAACTGGCTGTACAACTACTCCGGCAACGGCCAGACCTTTATTGATCTGAACAGCGTCACCGATTACCTTGATCTGACCCAGTGGGATGACGCCAAGCTGGGTGCCTGCAATGTTGCAAATGTACAGCAGTGCGTGCCCATCTCCATGACCGGCCGTATCTTCTACTGGAACATGACCACCTTTAATAAGGCTGGCATCACCGAGGTTCCCAAGACTCTGGACGACTTGATGAATGCCGGTAAGACCTTCAAAGAGAAGCTGGGCGATGATTACTATCCCCTGCACCTCGGCGCATACGACCGTATGATCCTGATGGTCTTCTACCTTGAGTCCAAGTACGGCAAGGACTGGGCAGACGCCACCACCTCTACCCTGAACTACACCGCTGATGAGATCGCCGAGGGCATCGACTTCATCAAGAGCCTCGTCGATGGCCACGTCATCATGCCGCTGCCCACCTACTACGGTGCAAACGGTGACGGTGCTACCCACCAGTCCAACGAGTGGATCACCGGCAAGATCGCCGGCATCTTCGAGTGGGATTCCGCTGCTTCCAAGTATCAGGACGCTCTGGACGAAGACAACAAGGCTGGCTTTACCGTCGGCGAGGAGATCAAGTTCGGCGATTACAACGGCGGCTTCTCCAAGGTCTCCATGGGCATGGCCATCACCAAGACCTGCAAGAACCCCGCTGAGGCTGCTACCCTGATCGAGTACCTGTGGAACGGTGACGGCGCTGCCATCATGGGCTCCGAGTGCGGTATCCCCGCTTCCAAGGCTGGTCTGGCTGCCGCTCAGGCTGCCGGTAAGATCAACGAGCTGGTCGCCGAGGCAAACGACAAGGTCATGAGCTTTGTTTCCTGCCAGCTGGATCCCCTGTTCGAGTCTTCCGATCTGAAGGCTACCGGCACCGGCGTGTATCAGGAAGTCTTCGATACCGTCGATTACGACAACGCTTCCGGCGCAGATGTCGTTGACACCCTGCTGGATGGCATGTCCGCTGTGGGTTACAACGTGTGATCTCTGCACTCTGACCTGATTTTTTAGGTACATACAAGGGGCATCGACCGCCCGTAGGCTCGATGCCCCTTTTTTTGTCAGGAGCTGGTAACAATTCTCTGACAAATCTGTTTCCAATGTGTGACGCGCGGAATTTGTCACACATGAATTCCCACAAAAAGGAGGATTCCCGGATGAAAGAAAGCAAAGCCCCCTCTCTGGGGCGCACCCCGGCCCAGAAGTTCTTCGATAAGTGGCAGGGCCTGTTCTACCTGATCCCTTGGATCATCGGCTTCGTCGTGTTCAAGGCCATCCCCTTCGGTCAGTCGCTGTACTACAGTTTCACCGACATGAACTTCTTCAACGGCATCCATGAGTACGGCGTGATGAACTACATCACCGCCTTCACCGATGCCAAGATCACCAAGGCGCTGATCACCACCTTCAAGTACGCCTTCGTCACCGTGCCCCTGAAGCTGATCTTCGCTCTGTTCATCGCCTACATCCTGAACTTCAAGATCGCATGCGTGAACCTGTTCCGTACCGTCTACTACATCCCGTCCATTCTGGGCGGCTCCGTTGCCATCGCCGTTCTGTGGAAGGCGGTCTTCCGCGATGACGGTCTGGTCAACACCATCATCCGCGCCGTCACCTTCGGCCACGCACAGGGCCCCTCTTGGCTGAGCGACCCCAACTATGCGCTGTGGATCATCTGCTTCCTGCGCATTTGGCAGTTCGGCTCCGCCATGGTCCTGTTCCTCGCTGCTCTGAAGGGCGTGCCCGCAGACCTGTACGAGGCAGCCACCATCGACGGCGCTGGCAAGTGGAAGCAGTTCTTCTCCATCACTGTTCCCATGATCACCCCCATCATCTTCTACAACCTGGTCACTCAGATCTGCCAGGCTTTCCAGGAGTTCAACGGCCCCTTCATCATCACCAACGGCGGCCCGCGCAACTCCACCACCCTCATTTCCATTCTGGTTTACAACTACGCCTTCAAGTCCAACCAGATGGGCATGGCTTCCGCTCTGGCATGGATCATGTTCGTCATCGTCTGCATCCTGACGATCATCGCCTTCACCAGCCAGAAGAAGTGGGTCTACTACTCGGATGAAAGGTAAGGTGTGACAGTATGGGAATGAAAGCATCCAACGCCATTGCGACGTTTTTTAAGTATTTTGTCCTGATTCTGGTTGGCCTGATCATGATCTATCCCCTGCTGTGGATGGTCAGCGCTACCTTCAAGGACAACAGCGAGATCTTTGCAGGCATCGGCCTGTGGATCAAGAACCCCACGCTGGAGGGTTATAAGAACGCGCTGAACAACTTCGGCGGTTCCATCAACATCCTGCAGGCCATGCTGAACACTTATTCTTACGTTCTGCCCAAGGTCATCTGCACGGTGGTCTCCTCCTGCATTGCAGCCTACGGCTTCGGCCGTTTCGACTTCCCCGGCCGGAAGATCCTGTTCAGCATCATGCTGGCCACCCTATTCCTGCCGCAGGTCGTTCTGAACGTTCCTCAGTTCCTGCTGTACACCAAGTTCGGCTGGGTCAACAGCCCGTTCTATCTGGCCATCTGGGTCCACTGCGCATTTGCAACTGAGACCTACTTTGTTTACCAGCTGGTGCAGTTCATGCGCAACGTCCCCCGTGATCTGGACGAGGCTGCCTCCATCGACGGCTGCAACTCCTTCCAGACCCTGTACAAGGTCATTGTCCCCATGCTGATGCCCGCTCTGGTGTCCTGCGCACTGTTCCAGTTCATGTGGAGCTGCAACGACTTCATGGGCCCGCTGCTTTATGTGCAGACCCCCGCAAAGTACCCGATGTCCCTGTTCGTCAAGCTGTCTATGGACGGTGATACCGGTTTTGCATGGAACCGCATTCTGGCTCTGTCCCTGATCTCCATCCTGCCGCAGCTGATCGTCTTCTTCTGTGCACAGGATCAGTTCGTCGAGGGCATCTCCGCCGGTGCTGTCAAGGGCTAAGCGCTCCTCTTCCTGCGGAACTTTCTGACGTAACGCAAAACGCCCCCTGTGCACACGGCACAGGGGGCGTTTCTTTTCAGCGGTTGCTCTTGCGGTACTGCAATGGCCCCACGCCCATCGTCTCGCGGAAGACGCGGCGGAAGTGGGCGGCGGAGGCAAAGCCCGTCTGCTCGGCCACGGCGCTGATGTTCAGGTCGGTGGTCTCCAGCAGGTGCTGCGCTGCCTCAATGCGGCGGCCATTGATGTAATCCACGATGGACTGGCCCGTGACCCGCCGGAACAACCGGCTCAGGTAGTAGGGCGAGAGGTAGAACCGCGCCGCCACATCGGTAAGGGAGAACTTCTGCGGATAGTTCGCGGCGAGGTAGGCGCAGATCTGTTCCACCGTCTCGTTCCGTGGCCGGGCCGAGGAGCGCTCGGCCTTGCACTCCTGCTCCACATAGTGCAGCAGCAGCGACAGGTAGATCATGCCGGGGCTGTCCGGTTCGCCCGCCGCGCTCCGCATCAGGTTCAGCAGGGTGCGCAGACGGCTGGACCACTGCACCGGCCCGTACAGCACCATCTGGCTGCCCGGCTCGAACAGGGGGCCGAAATCCCGCTGCATCACGCCCTTCAGCTCCGGCAGCGCCGCCGCCGGAAACCGGCAGCCCGTCAGCTCCGGGGCCAGATGGCCCGTCTGGCGCAGCACGCCGCCCCCCGGCCCCAGCAGCAGCACGCAGCCGGGGTTGACCAGCACCGCTTCCTCCCCCCGCTGGAGAGTGCAGCTGCTGCCGGACACCAGCAGGATGCGGCAGATATCCTCCCCTTCCTGCAGCTGGTATTCGCCGTTGGTCAGCCGCAGCTGGGCCGCCACGGTCTTTGCGTTCAGTTTTTCGCGTTCCGCCTTCATTGGTACTTCCCCGCTTTTCGCATTTTCTTCAGTGTATCACGTCCGCCCCGTGCGGGCAAGCCGAAACCCCAAGGAGGTTCTGATTTTATGAAACTGTCCCTGATCCGCTCCATGACCCGCAGCGCCGTTTTCGAGCTGGAAAACGGCCTGTGCTTTCGCCCCGCCCACCCCTTCCGGGTGCTGCTGAACGGCAAGGCCGTCTATGAGGCGCAGAACACCAACGTGTTCTCCCTCTTCTCCCTCGCCCCCGCCACCGACTACACCGTCTCCGTGGAGGCCGAGGGCGAGACCCTGACCCTTGCCTTCCGCACCGAAGACGAGAGCTTCTTCGTGGATGCCTCCCGCTACGGCCTCGTGGCCGACGGCGAGACCGACAACACCGGCAGGCTGCAGGCAGCCCTCTCCACCTGCCCCAAGGGCGGCACAGTCTATGTTCCCGCGGGCCGCTACCGCACGTCCAGCCTGTTTCTGAAGAGCTGCACCACCCTCTACCTCGAAAAGGGCGCGGTGCTGCTGGGCGACAACGACCGCACCCACTACCCCATCCTGCCCGGCGTTCTGCCCAGCGAGAACGAGGTGGACGAATACTACCTCACCGGCTGGGAGGGCAACCCCCTGAGCAGCTTTGCAGGGCTGCTGAACATCACGCAGGTGCACGACGTCGTGGTCACCGGCGAGGGCACCCTTGACTGTGACGCCCAGAACGGCGACTGGTGGGTGAACCCCAAGGTCAAGCGGATCGCATGGCGGCCCCGCGCCGTCGCCATGGTGGACAGCGAGAACGTCTGCCTCCACGGCATCACGGTGCAGAACAGCTACTCGTGGACCATCCACCCCATCTTTGTCAAGCACCTTGATCTGCTGAACTTCAACATCAACAACCCCTACAACGCCCCCAACACCGACGGCATCGACCCCGAAAGCTGCGCGTACACCCGCATCATCGGCGTGAACATCCACGTCGGCGACGACTGCATCGCCATGAAGGCCAGCAAGGTCTTCCTCGGCATGAAGCTGAAAAAGAGCTGCGAGCACACCGTCATCCGCAACTGCCTGCTGGACAAGGGCCACGGCGGCATCGTCATCGGCAGCGAGATGAGCGGCGGCGTCAAGGATATGGTGGTCACCCAGTGCCTCATGGATCACACCGACCGCGGTCTGCGGGTCAAGACCCGCCGGGGCCGCGGCAACACCGCCGTCATCGACGGGCTGGTGTTCCGCAACGTGGAGATGCGGGGCGTCAAGGCTCCCTTCGTCATCAACATGTTCTACTTCTGCGACCCGGACGGCCACAGCCCCTATGTCCAGTGCCGCGAGGCCATGCCGGTGGACGAATACACCCCCAAGCTGGGCAGCTTGACCATGGAGGACATCGTGGCCACCGACGCCCAGTTCGCGGGCTGCTACTTCGACGGTCTGCCCGAACAGCCCATTGAGCGGGTCTCCATGAAGAACGTCACCATCACCTTTGACCCCAACGCCGAGGCCGGTCAGGCCGCCATGGCGGACAACCGCCCCCACGTCAAGAAGCTGGCCGTCTACGCCGAAAACGTCAAGGAGATCGACCTGCACAACGTCAAGATCGAAGGCTACGAGGGCGAGCGTCTGCGCTTTGCCAACGTCGGCCATTTTGAGGAGGACTAAGCTATGACCCACAAAGAGATTCTCACCATGCTGGGCGATTATGTGGACTACCTGATTGCCAATTCCAGCGCCGAAGCCCCCCTGTGGAACATCGAAAAGGTGCGCAGCGGCAAGCCGAACAAGTGGAACTACATCGACGGCTGCATGGTCACCGCCACCCTGAGCCTTTACCACACCACCGGCGACAAGAAGTACCTCGATTTCTCCAAGCAGTTCATCGACTACTTCGTCCAGCCGGACGGCTCCATCAAGACCTACGACCCCAAGGAATACAACCTCGACAACGTGAATCAGGGCAAAAACCTGTTTATTTTGTACGATCTCTACGGAGAGGAAAAATACCGCAAGGCCATTGAGCTGATCCGCAGCCAGCTTGCCACCCAGCCCCGCACCAAGGAGGGCAACTTCTGGCACAAGGACATCTATCCGTGGCAGGTCTGGCTGGACGGCACCTACATGGCCCAGCCCTTCTACATGGAGTACGAGACCCGCTTCAACAAGATGCAGGGCTGCATCGACAGCTACAAGCAGTTCATGAACATCCAAAAGCATATGCGGGACGAGAAGACCGGCCTGTATTACCACGGCTACGACGAGAGCCGCCAGATGTACTGGGCCGACCCCGTCACCGGCTGCAGCCCGAACTTCTGGCTGCGGGCGATGGGCTGGTTCATGGTGGCCATGGTGGACGTGCTGGAGCGGATGGACGAGCAGTTGTACAACGAGTACCGCGGCATTCAGGCCATGCTGAAACAGACCATTGAGGATGTGCACAAGTTCCAAGACGAGGAGACCGGCATGTTCTGGCAGGTCATGGACCACCCCGGCATCGAGGGCAACTACCTTGAGACCAGCGGCACGGCCCTCTTCGCCTACGCCGTGCTCAAGGGCGTGCGGCTGGGTCTGCTGCCCAAGCGAATGGCTGCATGGGCCGAGAAAGCCTTCTACGGCACCTGCGACAAGTACCTGTCCAAGAACCCGGACGGCAGCTTGCAGCTGGGCGGCATCTGCCTCGTCGCCGGCCTCGGCGGCAAGGACCACCGCGACGGCTCCCTCGCCTACTACTTCAGCGAACCCGTCGTCTGCAACGACGCCAAGGGCGTCGGCCCCCTCGTGCTGGCCTATACCGAAATGATCGCCAGCAAATAAACTGATTCTGGCAGCAAAAACCCCGTACAGCGGCCCTCCGGTCGTCTGTACGGGGTTTTCTTGCTTGTTGATAGAGGGGGGAAAGGATCAGCCGCCCAGATAGGCGCTGCGGACCCGCTCATTGGTCAGCAGCTCGGCACCGGTGCCGTCCATGACCACGCGGCCGGTCTCCAAGACGTAGGCGCGGTCGGCCACGGAAAGGGCCATCTGCGCGTTCTGCTCCACCAGCAGGATGGTCATGCCCTCCTTGTGGATGTTGCGGATGATGTCGAAGATCTCCTGCACCAGCAGGGGCGACAGGCCCATGGAGGGCTCGTCCATCATCAGCATGGAGGCGTTGCTCATCAGCGCGCGGCCCATGGCCAGCATCTGCTGCTCGCCGCCGGACATGGTGCCGGCCAGCTGCTTACGGCGCTCCTTCAGGCGGGGGAACAGCTCAAAGACCTTCTCCTTGTTGGGGCCGATGGTGGAGGCGGGCTGGGTGTAGCCGCCCATGTCCAAGTTCTCCTCCACGGTCATGTGCAGAAAGACGTGGCGGCCTTCCGGCACGTGGGCAAGGCCCGCTTCCACGATCTTGTGGGCGCGGACGCCCTTGATGCTCTTGCCCTTGTACAGCACATCGCCGGTCTTCGGGTGGAGCAGACCGGAAACGGTCTTCAGGGTGGTGGACTTGCCCGCACCGTTCGCGCCGATCAGGGTGACGATCTCGCCCTCGTTGACTTCGAAGGAGACGTTCTTGACGGCGTGGATGTTGCCGTAATAGACGTTGATGTTCTCCACTTTCAGCATAGATTCTGCCATCTGTCAGCCCTCCTTCTTGCCCAGATAGGCCTCAATGACCTGCGGGTTGTTGCGGATCTCGTCCGGGGTGCCCTTGGCGATGATGCGGCCAAAGTTCAGCACCGCGATGCCCTCGCAGATGCCCATGACGAGGCTCATGTCGTGTTCGATCAGCAGCACGGCGATGTTGAAGTCGTCACGGATGCGGCGGATGGTCTCGGTCAGCTCAGCGGTCTCGGAAGGGTTCATACCGGCGGCAGGCTCGTCCAGAAGCAGCAGCTTCGGGCTGGTGGCCAGCGCGCGCATGATCTCCAAGCGGCGCTGTGCGCCGTAGGGCAGACTGCCCGCCGGAACGTTGGCGAGGTCCGCCATGTGGAAGATGTCCAGCAGCTCCAGCGCACGCTCGGTGCACTTCTTCTCTTCCTTCCAGTAGTTCGGCAGACGGAGGAGGGAGGAGGCCAGATCGTACCTCAGGGACTCGTGCAGACCGACCTTGATGTTGTCGATGACGCTCAGTTCCTTGAACAGGCGGATGTTCTGGAAGGTGCGGGCCACGCCCATCCGGTTGACCTGATAGGTCTTCTTGCCCGCCGTGGGCATCCCGTCGATCAGGATGGAGCCGCGGGTGGGCTGGTAAACGTTGGTCAGCAGGTTGAAGACGGTGGTCTTGCCCGCGCCGTTGGGGCCGATCAGGCCGGTGATCTCGCTGCGGCCGATCATCAGGTTGAAGCCGTCCACAGCGGTCAGGCCGCCGAAGTCGATGCCCAGCTCACGCACATCGAGGATAGGCTTTTTGTCCTTGTCGCGGTCGGTCAGGAAGCCGCCGGAGGGGACACTGTTCAGTCTCGTCTGGAACTCACTCATGGTCTTCGCCCTCCTTTTCCTTCTTGCGGAACAGCTCACCGTTCATGATCTTCTCCACGATGCGGCTCATGGAGAAGTCGTAGCTGCCCAGCAGTCCGCCGGGGCGGAAGATCATCATCAGGATCAGCACCAGCGAGTAGACCACCATGCGGTAGCTCTCAAAGCTGCGGGTCGCTTCGGGCAGGATGGTCAGCACGGTAGCGGAGAGGATGGAACCCAGCATGGAACCCATGCCGCCCAGAACCACCATGACGAGGATCTCGATGGACTTCATGAAGCCGAAGGTGGAAGGGTCCAGAACGCCCAGATAGCAAGCGTACAGGCCGCCCGCCAGACCGGCAAAGGCTGCCGAAAAGGCAAAGGCCATGACCTTATAGTAGGTAGTCTGGATGCCGCAGCTCTCGGCGGCGATCTCATTGTCGCGGATGGCGAGGACCGCGCGGCCATGGCGGCTCTTCATCATCGCATGGATGGCGAAGCAGGTGATGACCACGCAGAGGAAGACGTTCCAGTAGTTCGAATATTTGGGGATGTTCTTCAGGCCCTTGGCACCGTAGAACAGCTTGAAGCCCAGCACGTCATCGATGTTGTTCAGGGTGATGCGGATGATCTCGCCGAAGCCCAGCGTCAGGATGGCGAGGTAGTCGCCGGTCAGGCGCAGAGCCGGGATGCCGATGAGCACGCCGAACAGGCCCGCCACGACGCACGCCAGCGCCAGACCGAGGGCGAAGGAGATACCGCCCGGCAGCGGGCAGTACTTGGTGAACAGGGCGCAGGTGTAAGCACCCACGGCCATGAAACCGGCGTGGCCCAGCGGCAGCTGGCCCAGATAGCCGGTGGCAACGTTCAGGGAGACCGCCAGAATGATGTTGATGCCCACGGTCAGCAGGACCTTATTCTGGTAGGTGGACAGCACGTTCTGGGTCAGGTAGGACAGTCCCACGAAGAGCAGCGCCACCAGCACTGCGTTCATCAGGTAGCGGACCGGCATTTTCAGGGTTTTGCGTTTCGTATTCATCTTCCAATCCCCCTTACACCTTTTCCTGCACCTGACGGCCAAGGAAGCCCGTGGGCTTGACCAGCAGCACGATGATCAGGATCGCAAACGTGACGGCGTCCTTCCAAGCGGAAAGGCCGATGGCGGAAACAAAGCACTCGCACAGGCCGATGGCGATACCGCCGATCATAGCGCCCGGCATGGAACCGATGCCGCCCAGAACGGCGGCAACGAAGGCCTTCAGGCCCAGCATGGAACCCATGGTGGGCGTTGCCTGCGGGTAGGAGCAGCAGTACAGCACCGCGCCGATGCCGGCCAGCGCCGAACCCACCGCAAAGGTGAAGGAGATGGTGCTGTTCACGTTGATGCCCATCAGGCGGGCGGCGTCCATATCCTCCGAGACGGCGCGCATGGCTTTGCCGAGCTTGGTCTTCTGGACAAGGAAGGTCAGCACCAGCATGGACAGCACCGTGACCACCAGCGTGATGATGGAGGTCAGGCCCACAGGCACCTTACCGACATAGAAGGTCTTGGGGGCGAAATAGGCCGGGATGACCTTGGCACCGGACCCCATGATGAGCTCTGCGGTGTACTCCAAGAAGAAGGAGACGCCGATGGCCGTAATCAGCAGCGAGATGCGGGGCGCGCTGCGCAGCGGGGTGTAGGCGATCTTTTCGATCACGACGCCCAGCAGCGTGCAGACGATGATGGTGGCGCAGACGGCGGTCACCGGGCCGAGACCAAGCTGGTTCATCACGAACCAAGACATGTACGCGCCCACCATAATGATATCGCCGTGGGCAAAGTTCAGCAGCAGGATGATGCCGTACACCATGCTGTAGCCCAGCGCGATCAGTGCATAGATGCTGCCGAGCGAAAGACCGTTGATCAGCTGGCTAAAAAACACTGTCATGGATGGATACTTCCTTTCTTTTCGGCGTTTTCACGCCTTCGGGGGATCACACTTTTTTACCAAAAAAGCGGAGACAACCCGTTCCGGCGGTCTCCGCAAATGGTTCGATGGGGAATCAGAACATTTCCTTCAGTTCCGGCTTGCCATCAATGTAGGTCAGGATGGCGGTGCTCTTGACGGGATCATGGTGCTCGTCGAAGGTGAAGGTGCCGGTCAGGCCCTCGATGGTGCCGCCCGCGATGGCGTCGATGACGGCCTGCTTGTACTCGTCGGAGCCAGCCTCCAGACCGGCGTCCTCCGCAGCCTGAATGCCGTACAGCACGGTGGTGGCGGCGTCGTAGCCCAGAGGAGCGAAGCCGTTGGGGTAATCCTCGCCGTACTCAGCCTTGTAAGCGCTCTCGAAGTCGGCAGAAGCGCCCTTTGCATAGTTTGCGCAGAAGTAGCTGTCCTTCAGCTGCTCTGCAGTGGCATAGCCTTCCAGACCATCCCAGCCGTCGCCGCCGAGGAAGGGAACGGTCAGGCCGATGCTCTCAGCCTGAGCAAGGATCTGGCCCACTTCCTGATAGTAGTTGGGGCAGAAGACGGTCTCCGGGCCCTTGCCGAGGATGCTGGTCAGCTGGGTCTTGAAGTCCACGTCGCCGTCGGAGTAGCTCTCCTGATCGACGATGGTGCCTCCCTGTGCCTCAAACTCCTTGACGAAGTTCTCCGCCAGACCCTCGTTGTAGTCGGCACCCTTCTTGAAGATGACGGCAGCCTTGGTGTAGCCGAGCTTCTGGCAAGCGTAGTCCGCCATCTTCACACCTTGGAACGGGTCGGTGAAGGTGGCACGGAAGACATTGCCATTCACGGTGTCGGTCTCGGCATCGTAAGTGACGGACTCTGCGGTAGCAGAAGCGGTGACCATGGGCATGTTGTAGTCTGCGCTCTCAGCAGCAACGGCCAGCGTGGGGGCGGTGGTAACGTCGCCCACCAGAGCGGTGATGCCCTGATCGCACATCTTGGTGAAGCAGGTGACAGCCTGCGTGGGGTCGCCCTGCTCATCCATGGTGATGATCTCGATCTGCTTGCCGTTGATGCCGCCTTCCTCGTTGGCCTGCTTCAGGCGCAGGGTCGCACCGTTGACAACGGCCTGACCGTAAACGGAAACATCGCCGGTCAGGGGTCCGAGGACGCCGACCTTGATGGTGTCGCCGGAAGCAGTAGCACCGGAAGCAGCACCGGAAGCAGCACCGCTGCTGGAAGAACCGCCGCATGCAGTCAGAACACCGGCAACAGCCACAACACCGGCAGCAGCCAGAAAGTTACGACGAGTGATCATCTTTTTCATAATGAATATCCTCCTGTTTGGAAGTATTTGCAGAAAATGCAGAAAGCAGAGCCCTTCCCTCAAAGCGGCTCTGCTTTCGGTGGTTTCATTATAGCCCCCTTTGGAAAAGTCCGCAATTCACAAACCGTCCATACTTTCGGCGGACATTTCCGTCAAATCATGTGAAAATAAACAAAATTTTTCTGTTGCTTTTGGATGTTTTTTCATCCTGTTCACTTTGTTTCACCCTGAAATGAACGTTTTTCACGGATGTCAAAAAAGTTACAGTGCCGTGTTTTTGTCCTTCCGGGTGCAGATGGAGGTACGATAAAATACCATGAGAAGCCATTTTCATGCAAGAAGCGTACAAAGCCGCTGGATAGCTCCCGGTGCGGCGGGGCACTCTTATAATGTTTACAGCCGCAAACATCCGTTTTCCCTCTTGCGCCGGGGCGTAGGACGTGGTAGGATAAAGGCAGTTAGTTAGTACTGACTATCTATAGGTTTCAAAACATTACCGGGAGGTTTTCGTATGAACTATCTGGAAATCGAATCTGTTGTCGGCCGCGAGATTTTGGACTCCCGCGGCAACCCCACTGTGGAAGCCGAGATCACGCTGGCCGATGGCACCGTGGCCCGCGGCTGCGCCCCCTCCGGCGCATCCACCGGCGAGTTCGAGGCGCTGGAGCTTCGCGATGGCGACAAGGGCCGCTATCTTGGCAAGGGCGTGACCAAGGCCGTTGAGAACATCAACACCGTCATCGCCGATGCTGTGGTGGGGCTGGACGCTTCCGACATCTACGCAGTCGATGCTGCCATGCTGAAGGCCGACGGCACCAAGGATAAGTCCAATCTGGGGGCAAACGCCATTCTGGCCGTGTCCATCGCTGCATGCCGCGCCGCTGCCGCTTCGCTGGACATGCCCCTCTACCGCTTCCTCGGCGGTGTGAACGGCAACCGTCTGCCCGTCCCCATGATGAACATCCTGAACGGCGGCGCCCATGCCACCAACACTGTGGACACGCAGGAGTTCATGATCATGCCCGTGGGCGCGCCCTCCTTCAAGGAGGCCCTGCGCTGGTGCGCTGAGGTCTTCCATGCCCTCGCCGCCATCCTGAAGGCCAAGGGTCTGGCCACCTCCGTCGGCGATGAGGGCGGCTTCGCACCCAACCTCTCCAGCGATGAGGAGACCATCGAGACCATTCTGGCCGCCATCGAGAAGGCCGGTTACCTGCCCGGCAAGGACTTCATGCTGGCCATGGACGCTGCCTCCTCCGAGTGGAAGAGCCCCAAGGGCAAGGGCTTCTACAAGCTGCCCAAGGCCGGCACCGAGTACACCTCCAGCGAGCTGATCGCCCACTGGAAGAGCCTCGTGGAGAAGTACCCCATCATCTCCATTGAGGACGGTCTGGACGAAGAGGACTGGGAAGGCTGGCAGGAGATGACCCGCGAGCTGGGCGGCAAAGTCCAGCTTGTCGGCGATGACCTGTTCGTCACCAACACCGAGCGCCTTGCCAAGGGCATCCAGTTGGGTGCGGGCAACGCCATCCTCATCAAGCTGAACCAGATCGGTTCCGTCTCCGAGACCTTGGAGGCCATCAAGATGGCACACAAGGCCGGTTACACCGCCATCAGCTCTCACCGTTCCGGCGAGACCGAGGACACCACCATTGCCGATCTGGCCGTGGCCCTGAACACCTGCCAGATCAAGACCGGTGCTCCCAGCCGCACCGAGCGCGTGGCCAAGTACAACCAACTGCTCCGCATCGAAGAGCATCTGGGTGCCAGTGCCGTTTACCCCGGCATGTCCGCCTTCAACGTGAAGCGGTAACATTTTCCAGCAATCGAGGGGCTGTTTTCTTCGTATTCATCACGGGGTGCCTGTTGCGGGCCGCTCCCAAATCGAATGCAAAGGAGACGCTCCCCCATGCTGTCAGTTTCGTCCTCGATCCTGCTTTGGCTGCTGAAACAGGCCGGTGTGCCCGGCTTTCTGCTCTGGCTGCTGGAAAAGATTTTAGGATAACAAAAGAGGCTGCTGCAAAACGCCTTCCGACATCGCTTGCGCGATGCCGGAGGGAGTATGCAGCAGCCTCTTTTTCGTTAGAGCCGGATCTGCCGTTTCGCCGTTTGCAGCGCAGTGCGCAGGGGGCGGTAGAGCAGCAGCATGATCACGAAGTTGCCCGCGCCGTGCATGACGTCGTAGGACAGGCCGCTCAGCCACCAGCTCAGCGCGAACGCCGGGGTCTTGGCCACCAGATACACCGCTGCGCACAGCCCGCCGAAGCAAAGGCCGTAGGCCCCGCTGAACACGGCCCAGCCGAAAGCGTTGTCCATCCGGCGGAGCAGCCACGCCAGCACCGCCAGCAGATACCACACATACAGGTACATCGCCCACCACAGCCCGAAGCCGTACAAAACGCCCTGCAGTACCAGAAAGACCGTGACGGCCCCCGGCGTCTCACGGGGGAGCTCCAGCGCGAAAAGGATGATGAGCAGAGTCACCGGCTCCACGTTCGGGATGCCGCTCATGGCCTGTTTGCTGACCACCAGCAGCGCCCCCATCAGGCCGCTGAGCACCAGCCGCAGCACCTTGTTGTGCATCGGTTCCTTACTTCGTGTAGGTGAAGGCATAACTGTCTCCATCGTGCAGCTGGATGTCGGCCACGCCCACGGCGGTCATCTCGCCGGAAGCGTCGGTCAGGCACCACCAAGCGGCGTCCTTGTCCCAGTCGGCGGTCTCGCCGTTCACGGTGGTGACGAAGCCCGCAGCAGCCTCGTCCTCGCTGATGATGCCCGCCTCGGCCAGCGCGTCGCTCAGCTTCTCGCCGTCGGTCGCCTCAAGGTCGAAGGTCTGGCTCTCGCCATCGGCACCGGTCACCGTGAACTGGGCCTTGATCTTGGCGTCCGAAGCCTCAGAAACCGCCTCGCCGGATGCGGCCACAGAGGAAACGGCTTCGCTGGACGCAGCGGAAGAGGCGGTGCTGCTGGCAGCCGAAGACGCGCCGCAGCCCACCAACAGGCTGGCCGCCAGTGCGGCCGCTGCCGCAGCGAAAAAAATACGATCCATGATCTTCATAAAAAGAATGCTCCTTGGTCTTATTTTCACATGTGCAGAACATGCAGTGCTTATCATATCATCCGCCGGGGAAAATTGCAAGCGGAAGCGTTCGACGTCTTGACGATCTCCCCAAATTCGATAGAATGGGATCAGAAAAGGATAACCGTTGCAAGCAATTGCAGCAGCGCGATCACAGGATCACAACACAAAAGCCGCCGTGCAGCGTTCTGAACTGCACAGCGGCCTTTTTGTTTGATATAGGGTGCCTTACAGCTTCTTGCCGGTCAGCATCTCATAGGCTTCGAGGTACTTCTCGATGGTCTTATCGATGACATCCTGCGGCAGGTCATAGTTGCTGTCGGGGTTGGCCTTGAGCCAGTTGCGGACGAACTGCTTGTCGAAGGAGGGCTGGCCGTGGCCGGCTTCGTAGCCCTCCAGCGGCCAGAAGCGGGAGGAGTCGGGGGTGAGCATCTCGTCGCCCAGCACCACATTGCCGTTCTCGTCCAGACCGAACTCGAACTTGGTGTCAGCGATGATGATGCCGCGGCTCAGGGCATACGCGGCGCACTTCTTATACAGGGCAATGGTGTAGTCGCGCAGCTTGGTGGCGTACTCCTCGCCGTGGCCGGGGAACTGCTTCTCCAGCACGGTGATGCTCTGCTCGTAGGAGATATTCTCGTCGTGGTCGCCGATCTCAGCCTTGGTGGAAGGGGTGTAAATCGGCTCCGGCAGCTTTTCGGACTCCTTCAGTCCTTCGGGCAGCTGGATGCCGCAGACCTTGCCGGTCTTCTGGTAGCTGGCCCAGCCGCTGCCGGTGATGTAGCCGCGGACGATGCACTCGATGGGCAGCATGGTCAGCTTGCGGCACTTCATGCACTTGCCCTCGAACTGGGGCTGCTGGAAGAACTCCGGCATATCCTTGGTGTCCACGCTCAGCATATGGTTGGGCAGGACATCGCGGGTGTAGTCGAACCAGAACTTGCTCATCTGGGTCAGGACCTTGCCCTTGTTGGTCACTTTATTTTTCAGGATCACGTCGAATGCGGAAATGCGGTCGGTCGCGACCATGATCAGGCTGTCGCCATTGTCATAGATCTCGCGAACCTTTCCCTCTTTGATAGGCTGAAACTCCTGCATAGCAAAACACTCCGTTTCCTTAATAGTGGTTTTCTTCTGCTTAAAGTCTACCATACTTCCTGTCCGTTGGGAAGAAACAGAATGGAAGGAAAATCGGGCCGTTTTTCAGATTTTATCGTGAAAATTGCAAAAATTTCGCTCTGATTTTCGTCAAAATGACGGAAATAGTCATACTTTCGTCCTTGAATGGCCCCGCAGAACATGGTAAAATGAGGGTAACGACATTATGAACAGGAGGTAATTTTCCATGGGCAGATTTCCGAAAGACTTTTTGTGGGGCGGTGCCACCGCCGCCAACCAGTGCGAGGGCGCATACAACGAGGGCGGCCGCGGGCCGGCCAATGTGGACGTGGTCCCCTTCGGGGAGGACCGCTTCCCGGTGATGTTCGGCAAGCTGAAGATGCTGGACTGCGACGCGGAGCACTACTACCCCTCCCACGAAGCCATCGACATGTACCACCATTTCAAGGAGGACATCGCTCTCTTCGCCGAGATGGGCTTCCGGTGCTACCGGCTGTCGATCGCGTGGACCCGCATCCTGCCGAACGGCGACGACGCCGAACCCAACGAGGAGGGCCTCGCCTTCTACGATGCCCTCTTCGACGAGTGCCACAAGTACGGCATCGAACCGCTGGTGACCATCTGCCACTTCGATGCACCCATTGCTCTTATTAAAAAGTACGGCGGCTGGAAAGACCGCCGGATGGTGGACGCCTACGTCCACTACTGCGACATCCTCTTCCACCGCTACAAGGGCAAGGTCAAATACTGGCTGACCTTCAACGAGATCAATATGCTGCTCCACATGCCCTTCATGGGGGCCGGTCTGCTCTTCGCGCCGGGCGAGAATGTGGAACAGGCCAAGTATCAGGCCGCTCACTACGAGCTGGTGGCCAGCGCCAAGGCCGTCAAGCTGGCCCATGAGGTCATGCCCGGTTGTATGGTGGGCTGTATGCTGGCTGCGGGCGAATTCTACCCCCGCACCTGCGCACCGGAGGACGTTCAGGCCGCTGCCGAGGCCGACCGCGACAACTACTTCTTCATCGACGTCCAGTCCCGCGGGGCCTACCCCGTCTGGGCCAAGAAGCGGATGGAGCGGGCCGGCATCGCGCTGCGCACCGAGCCGGAGGATGACCAGACCCTGCGGGAGGGCACCGTGGACTTCATCTCCTTCAGCTACTATTCCAGCCGCTGCATCACGGTGAACAAGGAGCTGATGGAACAGGCCGACGGCAACGCCATCGGCGCGGCCGCTAAGAACCCCTACCTCAAGACGAGCGAGTGGGGCTGGGCCATCGACCCGGTGGGCCTCCGCATCACCATGAACACCCTCTACGATCGCTACCAGAAGCCGCTGTTCATCGTGGAGAACGGTCTGGGCGCTGTGGATACCGTGGAGCCGGACGGCTCCATCCACGACTCCTACCGCATCGACTACCTCCGCGCCCACATCGAACAGATGGAAAAGGCCATCAACGAGGACGGGCTGCCCCTGCTGGGCTACACCACATGGGGCCCCATCGACCTCGTTTCCGCCTCCACCGGCGAGATGAAGAAGCGCTACGGCTTCATCTATGTGGACAAGGACAACGCCGGAAACGGCACTCTGACCCGCAGCCGGAAGGACAGCTTCTACTGGTACAAGAAGGTCATCGCCTCGGACGGTGAGGACCTTGCCTGAACCGGAATCTTAACGAAAAGGATATCTTGATCTTTCATGACCGAACCGCAGATCATCGCACACCGCGGGGCAACTTACCTTGCACCTGAAAACACCCTGACCGCCTTCCAGAACGCCATCGTCCTCGGTGCCGACGGCGTGGAGATGGATGTGCAGCAGACCAAGGATCAAGGTCTTATCATCCATCACGACTACTTCATCGACCTCGGCACCGAGATCTCGGCCAAGATCTACGACCTGACCCTCGGTGAGCTGGAAGACATCGACCTGACCAAGTGGAACGGGGTGGACTTCACCACCGAAAAGCTGCCCACGCTGGCCGAAGCGCTGGCTTTTTGCAGCGGGCTGGAGAGCTGCACCGTCCAGCTTGAACTGAAAGCTCCCATCCTGCCGGATCCGGCCTTCGTGCCCCGCGTGGTGGAGCAGATCCGGGCCTCCGGCCTTGGGGAGCGGCTGCTCCTCGTCTCCTTCCGGCACGACCTGCTCCAACAGGCCAAGGAGCTGATGCCGGAGCTCCGGATCGGCATCCTGACCCTCGGCTCCCTGCCCAGCATGATGCTCCCGCCGCCAGTCCTCTGGAAGGACCTCGGCCTTGTCAACAGCATGGACGGCGAGCTGGACGAGGAGAACTGCCCCGCGCTGAAAAAACAAGCCGGGCTGGTGGCCAGCACCATTTCAGACAAGCTGACCCTCATTGCGGCCCTCTACCCTCAGATGAGCGTCCGGCAGATCGTGGGCACCTTGGCGGATCAGGCCGACCCAGCCGCCTATGTCCAGTCCCTTTCCTTCCCGGTGGACTACGTGAGCTGCGAGTACCACACCGCGTTCCAGAATCCGGAGCTGGTCAACCAGCTCCACGCCGTCGGCTGCAAGGTCGCGTTCTGGACCGTGAACAGCAAAAATGTGGTTCGCTCCCTCCTCCCGCTGGGGCCGGACTGCTTCGTGACCGACCGCCCCGACAGCATCCGGGTGTGGATCGCGGAAGCCGAAGCAGAATAAATTCAACTCCCCCAGTCACAGCTGCGCTGTGCCAGCCCCCTCGGTGAGGGGGCCTAAAAAGCCTCCCTCCTAGAGGGAGGTGGCATCGCGCAGCGATGACGGAGGGAGTTTTCTTGTTTCCTCTTGACTTTCTTGTATCCAAGCGCTAGAATAGTATTGTATCGAACAGTTTTGTTCAAAACAATCCATTTCCCAACAATTCAGAGGATGAACCATCATGTGTGACGAAACCACGAACCACGGCTGCTGCGAGCCGAACCCGCCATGGGAGCCGCCGCAGGTCATCCCGGCCCAGATGCGCCGGGTCAACAACCTGATCTTCCGCAAGATCAACCAGTTCCACCGCGAAAACGGGGTCGAGAACGTGACCCCCATGCACGACTGGATCATGAGCTACCTGTACTGGCACAAGGAGGAGCCCGTCTACCAGCGGGACATCGAGCGGGAGTTCTCCATCACCCGCTCCACCGTGACCAACATCTTACAGCTCATGGAGCGCAAAGGCTACATCAAGCGCCAGAGCGTGCCGCGGGACGCCCGGCTCAAGCGCTTGGTTCTGACGGAGGAGGGGGCCCTGCTCCACGAAAAGACCATGCACTCCCTCCACCAGACCGATGAATTCGTCTCCGGGCTGCTGACGCCGGAGGAGAACGCCGAGCTGCTCCGCTTGCTGAACAAGCTGCGGGAAGGTCTGCGCTGAAAAACGGAACCGTATGATTTTTTCAGCTTTCATGACATTTTTATGAACTTTGGAAAATCGTATTGACATTTTAATTGTTCTGTATAGAATTGTTCCATGTCAAACAAATTATTTCACAGGAGGTCTACCAGATGATCAAAAAGCTCGTGTCACATCTGGGCGAGTACAAGCGCGCCGCGATCCTGACACCCCTCTTTTCCGCGCTGGAAGCGATCATGGACGTTCTGCTGCCCACCATCATGGCCTTTATCATCGATCTGGGCATTGAAAAGGGCGATATGAACGCCATCATCAAATACGGTCTGCTCACCTTCTTGGTGGCGGCGTTCGCGCTGCTGCTGGGCCTGCTGGCCGGTAAATTCGCCGCAGAGGCTTCCACCGGCCTTGCCGGCAACCTGCGCGATGCAATGTACGAGAACATCCAGCATTATTCCTTTTCCAACATCGACAAATACTCCACCGCGGGCCTTGTCACCCGCATGACCACCGACGTGACCAACGTGCAGAACGCCTTCCAGATGATCGAGCGGATGTGCGTGCGCGCCCCGGTCCATCTGGTCTTCGCCCTCATCATGGCGTCGGCCATCAGCGGCTCGCTGACCATGGTGTTCGTGGTGGCCATCCTCTTCCTTGTGGCGGTGCTGGCTTCCATCATGATCCCCACCTTCGGCATCTTTGACCGGGTGTTCAAGAACTACGACAACCTGAACGCCTCGGTGCAGGAGAACATCTCCGCCATCCGCGTGGTTAAGAGCTTCGTCCGCGAGCACTTCGAGAACGAGAAGTACGCCAATGCCTGTGAGAGCCTGTACAAGCAGTTCGTCCGCGCCGAGAGCCGCCTGAGCTTCAACAACCCCGCCATGCTGGTCTCGGTTTATGGCTGCAATCTCGCTCTGAGCTGGTTCGGCGCCCACTACGTGCTGAACGGCTCCATTACCACCGGCCAGCTCAACGCCCTGTTCGGTTACATCATGAACATCCTCATGGCCCTGATGATGCTGAGCATGGCCTTCGTCATGATCTCCATGTCCGCCGCTTCCGCCCGCCGTATCGTGGAAGTGCTGGACGAGACCACCGACCTGCCCGCCCCCAAGGCTCCGGTCAGCACCGTAGCCGACGGCGGCATCGAGTTTGACCACGTCACCTTCAAGTATAAGCACGGCTCCGGCCAGCCGGTTTTGAACGATATCACCTTCACCATCAAGCCCGGCGAGACCTTGGGCATCATCGGCGGCACCGGCAGCGCGAAATCCAGCCTTGTGCAGTTGATCCCCCGCCTGTACGACCCGGAGGCCGGCAGCGTCAAGGTCGGCGGCGTGGATGTCCGGGATTACAACCTCGACGTCCTCCGCCGGGAAGTCTCCATGGTGCTGCAGAAGAACGTCCTGTTCTCCGGCACCATCCTCGACAACCTCCGCTGGGGCGACGAGAGCGCCAGCGAGGAAGAGTGCATCCGGGTGGCAAAGCTCGCCTGTGCCGATGAGTTCATCGAGCGCTTCCCCGACAAGTACAATACATGGATCGAGCAGGGCGGTTCCAATGTGTCCGGCGGCCAGAAACAGCGCCTGACCATCGCCCGCGCTTTGCTGCGCAAACCCAAGGTGTTGATTCTTGACGACTCCACCAGCGCCGTGGATACCGCCACGGACGCCAAGATCCGCAAGGCGTTCCGGGAAGAGATCCCCGGCACCACCAAGATCATCATCGCACAGCGCATCTCCTCCGTGCAGGATGCAGACCGCATTCTGGTGCTGGACAATGGCCAGATCAACGGCCTTGGCACCCACGAGGAGCTGCTGAAGAGCAATACCATTTATCAGGAAGTTTATAACAGCCAGACCCAAGGCAGCGGCGACTTCGACAAGCAGGGAGGTGAGCAGTAATGGCACAGGCAAAAGTAGTACGCGGCCCCGGCCCCCGCGGCGCAGGGCAGCCCCGCCCGAAGGTGGAAAACCCCGGCCTTCTGCTCAAGCGGATCATGGGCGAAGTGTTCCAGCACTATCTGCCCCACTGCATCATCGTGCTGATCTGCATCGTGGTCAGCGCACTGGCCAATGTTCAGGCCAGCCTCTTCCTCAAGAGCCTCATCGACGACTACATCGTCCCCATGACCCAACAGGCCGCCCCCGACTTCGGCCCCCTGACGGCGGCTCTGATCCGGGTGGGCTGCATCTACGCGGTAGGCGTGCTGGCCGCTTGGCTCAATGCCCGCATCATGGTCAACGTAACGCAGGGCACCCTGCGCAACCTGCGCACCCAGCTTTTCACCCACATGGAAAGCCTCCCCATCAAGTACTTTGACCAGCACCCCCACGGCGACATCATGTCCGTGTACACCAACGACGTGGATACCCTGCGCCAGATGCTCAGCCAGAGCATCCCGCAGCTGGTCTCCAGCGCCATCACCATCGTCTCCGTCTTCGCCAGCATGGTGATGCTGAGCTGGCAGCTCACCGTCGTGACCATGTGCATGGTGGCCCTGATGCTGTTCTGCTCCAAGAAGATCACCTCCATGAGCGGCAAGTACTTCATCGCCCAGCAGCGGGACCTCGGCAAGGTGAACGGCTACATCGAAGAGATGATGGAGGGCCAGAAGGTCGTCAAAGTCTTCACCCACGAGCAGAAAACGCTGGCCGGTTTCCGCGAGCTGAACGATAAGCTCAAGGACAGCGCAAAACAGGCCAACGCTTACGCCAACATCATCATGCCCGTCACCGCCCAGCTGGGCAATATCAGCTACGCGGTCTGCGCACTGGCAGGTGCAGCCATGGCCGTCGGCGGCATCGGCGGCACCACTCTGGGCACCGTCATGGCCTTCCTCGCCCTGAACAAGAGCTTCAACATGCCCATCAGTCAGGTGTCCATGCAGGCCAACAGCATCATCATGGCACTGGCCGGTGCGGAGCGCATCTTCAAGCTGATGGACGAACCCAGCGAGACCGATGAAGGCTACGTCACCCTCGTCAACGCCAAGTATGACAAGGACGACAACCTCGTGGAGACTTCCGACCGCACCGGCATCTGGGCGTGGAGGCACCCCCACCACGACGGCACCACCACCTATCACAAGCTGGAAGGCGACATCACCTTCACCGACGTCGATTTCGGCTATGTGCCGGAAAAGACCGTCCTCCACGACATCAACCTTTATGGCCGCCCCGGCCAGAAGATCGCCTTCGTCGGCTCCACCGGCGCGGGCAAGACCACCATCACCAACCTCATCAACCGCTTCTACGACATCTCAGACGGCAAGATCCGCTACGACGGCATCAACATCTCCAAGATCAAGAAGGACGACCTCCGCCGCTCCCTCGGCATCGTGCTGCAGGAGACGCACCTGTTCACCGGCACGGTCATGGAGAACATCCGCTACGGCCGCCTCGAAGCCACCGATGAGGAGTGCATCGCCGCCGCCCGTCTGGCCAACGCCGATGGCTTCATCAAGCGTCTGCCCGACGGCTACAATACCATGCTGACCAACGACGGCGCCAACCTGTCGCAGGGCCAGCGCCAGCTGCTTGCCATCGCCCGCGCGGCGGTCGCTGACCCGCCGGTGCTGATCCTCGACGAGGCCACCTCCTCCATCGATACCCGCACCGAAGCGCTGGTCCAGCGCGGTATGGACGGCCTGATGTATGGCCGCACCTCCTTCGTCATCGCCCACCGCCTGTCCACCGTCCGCAATGCCGACTGCATCGCGGTTCTGGAGCAGGGCCGCATCATCGAGCGCGGCAGCCACGACGAACTGATCGCCAAAAAGGGCAAGTATTACCAGCTCTACACCGGCAATCTGGCCGAGAACTAAAGCTTTCAACAACAACGCCCCGCAGAGTGGAAAACCCTGCGGGGCGTTGTGCTGTTATTGTAACGCTTATTCCAACCCGATCTGCTGGGCGTATTCCTCCAGCAGCTCCCGCTCAAGGAAGGGGGTCTTGACGCCCATCCGGTCGCGGTAGGTCTCGTGGCCCTTGCCGATGACGGCGATCAGGTCGCCCTCCTGCGCGTGGTCCACGGCGTAGTGGAGCGCGTCCAGACGGTCGGGGATCTCCACGAACTTGGCATCCGGGTTGCCCTTGTTCATGCCCACCCGGATGTCGGCGAGGATGTCCTCGATCTTCTCAAAGCGGTTGTTGTCCTCGGTGAGGATGGAGAGATCCGCCATCTTGGCGCAGATCTCGCCCATGCCGTAGCGGCGCAGCTTGGAGCGGTTGCCGCCGCAGCCGAACACCACCACCAGCCGGTGCGGCTTGTAGGCCCGCAGGGTGGTGAGCAAACTCTCGGTGGAGACTTCGTTGTGGGCGTAGTCCAGCAGGATGGTGAACTTCTTGCTGATGGGCACCAGCTCCACCCGGCCCTTGACCACGCACTTGCCGAGGCCCTCGTGGATGGCGGCGTCGGGCAGACCCAGCACCTTGCCCACGGTCAGGGCCGCCAGCGCGTTGTAGACGCTGAACTCGCCGGGCATATTCACCTTCACATCCATATTGTCCCTGCCGGAGACATGGAAGGCCACACCCAGAAAATCGTGGGTGCGGAGCAGCTCACAGCCCTCGGCGCGGTAGTCGGCGGCTTCGCTGCGGCCATAGGTCACCAGCTTGCAGCTGTGGCCCTCCAGCAGGGCTTCGGTGTTCTCGTCGTCGATGTTCACGACGCCCACATCGCACCGCTTGAACAGCTGGCCCTTCCAGCTGCGGTACTCCTCAAAGGTCTTGTGCTCGCCGGGGCCGATGTGGTCGGGCGAGAGGTTGGTGAAGACGCCGATGTCGTAGTGGATGCCGGCCACACGGTCCATCATCAGGCCTTGGCTGGACACCTCCATCAGGGCCACATCGCAGCCCGCATCGAGGAACTGGCGGAAGGTCTTCTGCAGCTCGTAGCTTTCGGGGGTGGTGTTGGCGGTCTCCTGATGGCGGCCCATGAAATAGATGCCGTTGGTGCCGATCATGCCCACCTTTTTGCCCGCGGCTTCCAGCACGCTCTTGATCATATGGGTGGTGGTGGTCTTGCCCTTGGTGCCGGTGACGCCGATCATGGTCATCTGCTTGGCCGGGTTGCCGAAGAGGTTGCAGCTCATCAGGGCCATGGCATAGCGGCTGCTCTCCACCTTGACGACGGTGGCCTCCGGCACGGCGGACAGGTCGATGTCATGCTGGATGACCAGCACGCTGACGCCCTTGGCGGCGCAGTCGGCGGCGAACTCGTGGCTGTCCCGCTGGGTGCCCACGATGCAGACGAAGGCAAGGCCCGGTGCGGCCTTGCGGCTGTCATAGATGATATCGGTCACTTCGGTCTCCATACTGCCCTGCACAAGGGTAAAGGGGATTCCTTCCATCAATTGTTCCAGTTTCATAGATGAACCTCGCTTTTTTGTCAGTTTGCGGCCCCGGTGCCCGCCGGTTCCTGTGCGGCGGGGGCGGGGTCTGCTTCTGCGGAAGTTTCGGCTTCGGGGACGGCCTGTTCAGCAGCTCCGTCGGCGGGGGGCTCCGCCGCAGCGTCGCCCTCCGATGCAGCGGCCTCCTCTGCCGGGGCGGCATCGTCCGCTGCGGTGTTCTCTGCTGCCGGTTCCGGGACCACATAGCCCGATGGCAGCTTCGGCTCGCCCTGCGCAAAGGTGAATTTACGGGTGGAGGACATGCTGATGTGGGTGAAGTCCAGCGTGCCGGTGTCGGTGGCCGCGCAGCCGCTGCCGTCCGCATTCAGCAGCACATGCTGGGCCAGTTTGAGTTTATAGTCCAGCTCGTTCAACGTGCCCAGCAGGACGCTGATCCGATCCTGATACAAAAACGACATCTCCTCCGGGTCGGCGAACTCAATGCGGGTCACGTCGCCGCGCATCCCTAGGGCATCCAGCGCCGCCAGCAGGGTGTTGAGGGAGTCCAGCCGCTTGTCGCCCGCCTCTTCGGCGGTGCCGGAAGCGCTGTCCGACGCGGCGCTGTCCGACGCAGCGCTGCTGGCGGGGACGGGCTGCTCAAAGCTGAGCTGGGTGCCGGGGGTCTGGCTCACCGGTTCGCCGCCGTAGAGGGTGGGCAGACCGGCGGGCTGCGCCCCATCGGAAGAGAGGATCTTCAGGCTGGCCGAGAGGGTCAGCCACCCGCCCGACGTCTGCATGGTGTAAGCGGGCTGGGCCTCGGTCACCTGAATGACCACGGTGCCGGGGTAGTCCCGCTCCACCCGGATATTCTCCAGCATGGGGAAGACCTGTTCCAGCGCGGCGGCCTTGGACGCGGGGTCAAAGCTGAAGATGTTCTCTTCGAGGTTGACGCCCAACGCCTGAACGATCTGTTCGCTGGAATAGCCCCCCGCCTCGCTCACCACACCGTCCGCCGTCCGCACCTGAATGGCGCTGATCTTGAACAGCATGGTCACGGTGAGGTAGATGCCCGCCGCAATGACGCAGAGCAGCATGGCCAGCGCGGTCAGCCGCCGGATGATGCGGCGGCGGCGCAGCACCTTCCGGGTGAGCTTCCGCTTCTTTTTGCCCTCCCGGCGGGCGGGGTCCCGCAGGTTCGCCTCGGTGGGGCGGAGCCGCTGGGGATTCCGCCCCGGCTGGGGGTTCCGGCTCTGGCCGGTGCGGGCGGCGTTCCGGCTGCTGCGGGGGCGCTGCCCGGCCCGCCCATTCTGATTTCGGCCGTTCTGCGGGCGGCGGTTCGGATCGCGGTTTTGGCTTCGATTTTGATTTTGGGCGGGGCGGCCTCCGGTGGGGAACTGAATGCTGTTGTCCGGGTAGCTGCTGCCATAATCTACGCTGCGCTCGGTGTACCGGCTGGGCCGGGGGGCGTCAGGGTCGAAGTTCGGGTTGGTGATAGGATGGCTGCTGTTCTGGCTGCGCACCCCGTTTGCACTCCGGCGGCGCTGGGCGTCCTTGGCCTGATCGTAGGCCGGGCGCTTTTTGCGGCGGCGGTTTCGGTTTTCTGTCATTGGGCCGCACCTCCTTTCCTTTGGATTTTCGCTTCTCTTACGGGGTCTTGACGAGCTTCAGCAGCGCATCGGCAATGCGGTCGAGGCTGTCGTCCACCGAGAGCTTCCGGGCGTTCTGGCCCATGGCGGCCAGCTTGCCGGGCTCGGCCAGCAGCTCGGACACGGTGGAGACCAGCTTCTCGCCGGTCAGGTCCTTTTCCTCAATGACCACCGCAGCCCCGGCTTTTTGTAATTCCAGCGCGTTATAATACTGATGGTTTTCGGCCACGTTGGGGCTGGGGATAAGGACCGCCGCGCGGCCCACGGCCTCCAGCTCGGCCAGCGTCAGGGCACCGGCGCGGCTGATGACGAGGTCCGCCGCCGCCAGAAGCTCCGGCATGTTGTTGATGTATTCCTTCACCACGAGGCTGTCGCCGGGGGCGAAACCCTTTTCCTTTTCAAGGTTCTGGAACAGCTCCACGCCGTACTGGCCGGTGGCGTGGAGGTGCAGCACGGGCTTTTGGTTCTTCTGTTCCCATGCGCAGAGGTCGGCCACCACCTCGTTGACGCGGCGGGCGCCCAGACTGCCGCCGAAGGAGAGGATGACCGTCCGGTCCCCTGCCCCCAGCTCAGCGCGGATGGCGTCCCGGTTCTTGGCCTGCGTGAAGACCTCCGGCCGCACCGGGTTGCCCACCACGATGGTCTTTTCGGGGGCACCCAGCTTCTCCACGGCGGCGGGCACAGCGGCAAAGACGATGTCCACGTCCGGGGCCAGCAGCTTATTGGTCACGCCGGGGAAGGCGTTCTGCTCGTGCAGAGCGGTCTTGATGCCCATCTTGGCGGCGCAGCGCACCACCGGGCCGGAGACGTAACCGCCGCAGCCGATGACGAGGTCGGGCTGGATGTCCCGCATCATCTTCTTGGCCACCGGGCCGGACAGGGCCAGATTCCACAGGGTGATGAGGTTCCGCTTGATGTTGTGGAGCGAGAGTTTCCGCTGGAAACCGGTGATCTCGATGTGGTGGAAGGGGTAGCCCGCTTGGGTCACCAGCCGGTATTCCATTCCCTCTTTCCGGCCCGCGAAGTGGATCTCGGCGCTGGGGTCTGCTTTTTTCAGTGCACCGGCAATGGCCAGCGCGGGGTTGATATGGCCGGCCGTGCCGCCGGCTGCGATCAGAACGCGCATCTTGATTCCTCCTTATGATTCGGCCCGCGCTTTCCGCGCGGATGCAAGATCGATGGTCTTTTCTTTCCGGCGGGCCTCCTGCTCCTCGTGGGCGCGGCGGCGTTCCTGCCGGACCCGCTCGCCGTTGCGGCCAATGTTGACCATGACGCCCATCTCGGCCAGCAGCAAGATCAGGCTGGTGCCGCCGGAGGAGAAGAAGGGCAGCGAGATGCCGGTGTTGGGCAGGGTGTTGGTCACGACCGCGATGTTGCAGAACACCTGCCACGCGATCTGAGCCATGATGCCGATGCCCACCAGCGTGCAGAACCGGTTCTCAGCGTGGAAAGCCAGCCAGAGCCCCTGCACGAGGAAGAGCACGAACAGCAGGATGACCAGCACCGCCCCGACGAAGCCCAACTCCTCGCAGACGACGCTGAAGATGAAGTCGTTGGTGCTTTCGGGCAGCCAGAGCTGCTTTTCGATGCTGTTGCCAAGGCCGAGGCCGGTCACGCCGCCGGAGCCAATGGCGTAAAGGCTCTGCAGCGTCTGGTCGGTCATCTTGGTCAGGTCCTGCGTCCAGCCGTCGAGACGGCTTTGCAGGTAGGGGATGGAGTCGATGTGCTGCAGCACCGTTTCCAGCAGCAGCACACCGGCGGCTCCGCCCACCCATGTGATGATGCCGCCGTTGCCGCCCAGCAGCAGGATGGTGCCCACCATGGCGGTGGTCAGCACGATGCCGGACATGTGGGGTTCCATGATGAGCAGCGCCACCACCAGCACCAGCGGCAGCAGGGGCAGGATCAGCTCCCGCACCAGCCGCTGCTGGAGCCACGCCCTCACCGGCACCCGGCCGCTGCGGCTGGGGTCCAGCTTTTCCAGCTTCGGGGCCTTGGCCGCAAGGTGGGCCGTGAGCAGGATCATTTCAAACTTTGCGATCTCGGAGACCTGCACCGTCTGCCCCGCGATGCGCAGCCAGCGGCGGCAGCCGTTCAGCGGCGTGCTGAACAGTACCAGCACCAGCAGCACAAGGCAGACGATGTACCCCGGCCAGACCATTTTGCGCAGAAAGCGGTGATCTACATAGGAAAAGGCGATCATCACCAGCAGCCCAAGGCCGAGGCAGAGCACCTGCGATTTGATGTAATGGAGGCTGTCCCCAAAGCGGAGATAGCCGGTGGTATAGCTTGCACTGTAGAGCATCACGAGGCCGAACACCACGATGATGCCCAAGGTCGCCAGCCAGTACAGCAGAAGCGGCGACCACGGGCCGGGGTCCCGCTGCAAAAGGGAAAACGGCTCGGATCTTTTTCGGCGGACGGTTGCCATGTGCAGCACCTCCTCAACTGATTTTTGCCCATTGCAGGGCCAGCGCCGCGCCCAGCAGGGCCGCTGCGCAGAACGCATAGAAAATTTGTACGCTGCCGCTGCCCCGCACTTCCATCCAGCGATGGAGCGGCGCGGTGCGGAAGAGCTGCTTCCGCCCGTGGGAGAGCTTGTAGATCACGATCTGTAAGAACACCATCCCGCCCTCCAGCCAGTAGGGCAGCCCCAGCGGCAGAGCGAGGTCGGGCCAGCCGATGCACAGCAGGATGCAGCCCAGCGCACCGGCCAAGAACAAGCTGCCCACGCTGCCAAGCCGCAGCTTTGCAGGCGGGAAATTCCAGAGCAGGAAGGCCATCAGCGCGCCGGCCAGCGCCGCCGGGAGAACGGCCAGCGGGAACCAGCCGAGGACGGTCATGCAGAGCATCAGCCCCAGCATGGCCGCAAAGGCTGTACCGCAGCAAAGGCCGTCCATCTCGTCCGTGATGCGAACACTCTCGGCCAAGGCCACGAGATCCGCTTCCCACAGCAGCGGGGCCAGCACGCCAAGCCCGACGTACCCGGCCCCCGGCAGGGCCATGCCGCCCGCAAGGCAGCCGTTGACCCCCAGCAGGACCAGCACCACAGCCCCGGCCCCCGCTTCCAGCAGCAGCCGGGTACCCCGGCGCAGCCCCAGCGGGGAGCGGCGGCGGATGCGGGCGATATCATCGGCCAGCCCCACGCCGCCGAAGAGCAGCGCCCCGAACAGGGCGATGAGCAGCCGGGTGGAGAGCAGCCCCTCCGCACCCAGCAGCTGTGGCTCGGCCACACAGGCGGCGGTCCAGCCCACGCCTACAGCGGCCAGCACCCCTACCATCAGGCAGAGGCCTCCCATGGTGGGCGGCTGGGCCGGGCGTTCCAGCTCTGGATCCGCGTTTTCCGGTTTATCAGGTTCCGGCGCTTGCTGCGTCTGGGCCGGGCGGTTCCGGTTTTGGAGGGAGCGCAGCAGCGGCACCATCAGGTTCCCCATCGCCGCCGTGAGGAAGAACCCCAGCGTCGAAGCGACGATCAAGGCGAAACGGATCATATCACGGCTGCTCCTTGTAGAAGAGTTCCAGCACCTTTTCCAGCGCCATGCCGCGGCTGGCCTTGACCAGCAGCGCGTCGCCGGGCTGCATCAGCTTGAGCAGCGCATCGGCGGCTTCGCGGTAGGTATTGGCGTGCAGGGTGGTCAGGCCCTTGGCCGCCGCCACAACGGCGATGCGCTTGGCCTGTTCGCCATAGGTGATAAGGGTATCGAGGCCGCTTTCCGCAGCCTCCCGGCCCACCTCTTCGTGGGCTTCCCGGCTCAAGTCGCCCAGTTCCAGCATATCGCCCAGCAGCGCGAACCGGCGCTTGCAGGGGTACTCCTTGAACATGGCCAGTGCGGCCTTCATGCTGTCGGGGTTGGCGTTGTAGCAGTCCTCGATGACATCGATGCCCTTGCTGTGGACGACCTTCTGGCGCATACCGGTCTGCTCAAAATTGCCGATGCCCCGGACGACCTTCCGGGCGTCCAGCCCCAGCCGGGTGGCGGCGCAGTAGGCAGCCAAGGCGTTGGCGACATTGTGGCGGCCCATGGCGGGGATCTTCACGAGGAAAGTCCCCTCTTCGTGGTCTTCCAGCACAAAGCTCATGCCGTCGGCCTCCTGCTGGATGGACAGGGCGCAGACATCCGCGCTCTCGTCGCCGAGGCTGAACCAGACGGGCCGGACGTGCTCCGGCAGCTTCGCTTTCCGCAGGAAGGGGTCGTCGCCGTTCAGCACGAGGGGGGCCCCCTCCGGCAGACCGGCGCAGATCTCCAGCTTCGCCTTGCAGATGTTCTCCTGACTGCCCAAGTTGCCGATGTGGGACACGCCGATGCAGGTGATGATGCCCACATCCGGGCGGGCGCACCGGCTCAGCCGCTCGATCTCGCCCCGGTGGCTCATGCCCATCTCCACCACGGCGTACTCAGTATCCCTGCCGATGCGGAACATGGTGCGGGGCAGACCCAGCTCATTGTTCTGGTTGCCCTCGGTCTTGATGGTATTCCCGAAGCCCTCGATGGCGGCGTAGCACATCTGCTTGGTGGTGGTCTTGCCCACGCTGCCGGTCACGCCCACCACCTTGGGGTGGAACTGGCTGCGGTAGTTCGCGCCCAGTACCATCATGGCGTGGTAGCTGTCCGGGCAGAGGACGGCCTTTTCCGCCGGGACGCCCTCGACCGGGTGGTTCACCACCACGCAGAGGGCCCCTTCTTCCAGCGCCTTGGCCGCGAAGTCGTGGCCGTCGAACCTTTCCCCCGGAAAGGCCACGAAGATGCAGCCGGGGCGCACCTCGCGGCTGTCGGTGGTCACGAGGGAGACTTCCGCCTCCCCGAACATCATGCTGTCCGGCGCAAGGCCGTGCAGCAGCACACTTGCTTTGATACGTTCCATAAATACCCTATCCCCTTTTTCCAATATTGCTCGATCGTCTCACACGCGAGATGCCTGAGAAGGCGTTACCCGCAGGTAATGGTCACGATGGTGCCGCGCTGGACGCTGGAACCGGCGGCCTCGCTCTGCGCTTGGACAAGGCCGTTTCCGTCCCCTTCCACCACGCAGTTCAGGCCCGCCGCCGCCAGCATCTGCCGGGCAAAATCCGCGCTCTTGCCCGAAACGTCCGGCACCTCCGTGTGTTTGCCCTCGTATGTATCCGTATACAGGTAAATGGTCGTGCCATAGGCCACCTCTGCCCCCGCACGGGGGTACTGGTAGGTGACCACCGCGCCGGTCTGGCCGGAATCGCTCTCGGCCAGCTGGTGCTTCAGGCCCTTGATGTTCAGCGAGACCTGCGCGTTGCTCCACTCGTTGCCCACAAGGTTCGGCACCTTGACCATGGTGCTGCTGCGGTCGGTGCCGTCGGTGGCGATGCCAAGGTAGGGCGCGATCTCGCTGATGATGTTGCCGACGACGGGCGCGGCCAGAATGGACGAGTAGTCCGTCTTGGCGTTGTTGGGGTCGTCCAGCATGACGTAGACGAGGATCTCCGGGTCGTTGGCGGGCAGCACGGCAGCGAAGGAAGCGACCTTCTTGTAATCGCCGTCGCTGCGGCGGTCCATGTTCAGCTGCTCGGACGTGCCGGACTTGCCGCCGATGCGGTAGCCCGCCACATAGGCGCGGCCGCCGCCGCCCTGCGTGCCATCGGCCACCTCATATTCCATGATCTGCCGGATGGTCTCGCTGGCGCTCTCGCTGATGACCTGACGGCGGACGTTGGCGCCGACTTCCTCGATGACGTTGCCGTTCTGGTCGGTGATCTTATCCACCACATGCGGGGTCACGAGGTAGCCGCCGTTGACGGCTGCCGAGATGGCGGTACAGACCTGCAGCGGGGTCACCGCCATGGCCTGACCGAAGGCCGAGGAGGCCAGCTCCACTTCGCCCAAGCGGCTCTTGCTGTAATACTGCATGAAGCTGGTCTCGTTGGGCAGGTCCACGCCGGTCCGCTCGGTAAAGCCGAAGGCGTCGAAATAATCGTAGAACAGGCTGGAGCCGATCCGCTGGCCCAACTGGATGAAGTAGATGTTGCAGCTGTTCCGCAGGGCCTCGGCCAGATTCTGCACACCATGGGCCTTTTTGCCCGCGCAGTGGTAGGTCTCCTTGGCGACGCCGTAAGCGCCGGAGCAGTTCAGGGTGGTGTTGAAGGTCGCCTTGCCGGAGTCCACACCCATGGCCGCCGTGATGACCTTGAAGACGCTTCCGGGGTAGTACAGCTCGGTGATGGTCTTGTTCTTCCACTGGATGTCGCGGTAGTAGCCGGAGTAATCGCCCTCCGGGTCAAGAACCTTGTTGCCATTGGCATCGGTGACGTAGCTGCCGTCTTCATTCTTGAGGTAGACGCCGTAGAGTTCCGGTTCCGCGTGGACCAGCTCGTTCAGGTAGGCCTCGTTGGTGGTGTAGTTCAGCGGGTCGTTGGGGTCGAAATCGGGCTTCGAGGCCATGGCGAGGATGGCACCGGTCTTGACGTTCATGACGATGGCCGCGCCGCGGTTCTCGACATTGTTGGCCGCGATGGCTTCGTTCAGGTAGCGCTCCGCCACTTCCTGCACGTTCACATCCAGCGAGAGGACGAGGTTCGAGCCGTCCTTCGCGGCGTAGGTGGTGGCGTTTTCGTCCGCGATGGCGTTGCCGTAGGCATTGCGCAGGGTGATGGTGCGGCCGTTGACGCCCGCCAGCGTGGACTCGTAGGATTTTTCAAGGCCGTAGGTGCCGTAGCCGTCCGCATCGCAGAAGCCCAGCACCGACGCGGCAAATGCGCCGTAGGGGTAATCCCGCTGGAAGCTCTTGGTGGAGGAAACGGAGATGCGCCCTTTGCGGATGCCCTGTTCGGCGTCCGCCTTCTTGTGGGCCTTGTTGTACTCGGTGACATACTTCTCGATGGACAGCTTGATGGCGTTGTTCACCTTGGTGGCCAGCGTCTGATAGGCCGAGTCGCTCTTGGAAAGGGCGTCGTACACGGTCTGGTACTGGGTCTGGTACGCCTCAGAGGAGGTGTCCACGCTGTCCAGACTCTCGCCGTCGCCGGAGAGCAGCCGCAGGGTGAGCTGGGTGCTCACTTCCTGCAATGCCGCCGGGTCGGCGGTCTTGGTCACCCCGCCGGTGTCGTCGTTCTTGGTGCTGGTGAACAGGGCCGTGCTGTAGCTGGGGTCGGCCCAGATGGTCCAGACCACGCTGGTGGACGCCAGCGTGATGCCGGAGGTGTCGTAAATTTCACCGCGGGTGGCCTGAATGGTGCTGTCCAGCAATTGCTGCTGGGCCGCATACTGGCGGAAGGTGGCGCCGTTTTTGATCTGGATGTTGTACAGGCTGTGGATGACGATGCCCGCCGCCGCCAGCACGAAAAGCACGGCGGCCACGAAGCTGAAATGCCGCAGCTTTGCGCTAAGGCGTTCATGCGGGTCGGTGCGGCGCAGCCGGTAAAGGCCCTTCTTGGGCTTGGAGGATGGTTCCTGCATTGCTTGTCTTACTCCTGAGAAACCGAAAAAGCGTGCGCTGCCGCACGCTTTTCCTGTTTTATTTTAGTTTGCGCGGTTCACGCTGCCCATGATCATCATCGCGCCGTCGTGCAACAGGTCGGTCCACTGCCGCACAGCGGACTCCTTGCGGACGAGGACGCTGCCCCCGTCCAGACGGATGTAGGTGATCTGGCTCTGGTCGATCTTCATCAGGCCGAGGCGGGTGGCCGTCTCTTCCACGCTGGTGATGTTCGTCCGGTTGTTCAGTGCGCTGTTGTAGTAGGTGTACTGGCTCTGGGCGCTCACGAGGTCCGCCTTGGCGTTCTGGATCTGGCTGTTCAGCTCCACCAACTGCGACTCGCTCCACAGCAGGCTGACCGCAAAGCCCACCAGCAGCGCCGCCGAAAGCAGCTGCAGCGCGTGCTGCATAGCGGCCCGCACCGGATTCAGCCGGGGCTTGCCGCCCTTTTCTACCCGCAGCGGAACTTTGCGCTGCGTCTGAGGCGCTCTTCTGCGGCGCACCTCTGTCATATCATATGCTGCCTGACCCATGGTACTCTCCTCCTCACTGATTCTCCGCGGTGGTGTTACAGTTTTTCAAGAACGCGGAGGTGTGCGGACCGGCTGCGCCGGTTCTCTTCCAACTCCTGCGTATTGGCTTCGATGGGTTTGCGGGTGATGAGCTTGGCCTTGGCCTTGCCGCCGCAGACGCAGACCGGGAACTCCGGCGGGCAGGTGCAGGCGGTGGACCAGCGGCGGAACTTGTTCTTCACCAGCCGGTCCTCAAGGGAGTGGAAGGTGATGATGCAGAAGCGTCCGCCCGGTGCCAGATGCTCAAAAATGGTGTCCATACCCTCTTCCAGCGCGTCCAGCTCGTGATTGACCGCAATGCGCAGCGCTTGGAAGGTGCGGCGGGAAGGGTTCTTGTTCTTGCGGCGCTCGGCGGCGGGCATGGCGCTGGCCACGATGTCGGCCAGCCGCAAGGTCGTCTCGATGGGGGATGTTTCCCGCGCCTCCACGATCTTCCCCGCGATCTGCCAAGCAAAAGGCTCTTCGCCGTAATCCTTCAGGATGCGGGCCAGCTCCTCCCGGCTCTCGGTGTTCACGAGGTCGGCGGCGGTCTCGCCCTCTTGGCTCATCCGCATATCCAGCGGCGCGTCCGCCCGGTAGGAAAAGCCTCTGGCTGCGTCGTCCAGTTGATGACTGGATACGCCGAGGTCCAGCAGCGCCCCGTTGATCCGCTCGATGCCCAATCGTTCAAGGGCTTGTCCCGCAAAGCGGAAGTTGATCTGCACCACCGTGGCGGGGAGCCCGGCCAGCCTTGCGCGGGCCGTCTGCACCGCGTCGGGGTCCTGATCGAGGGAAATGAGCCGCCCGCCCTTTTCTGCGTCCAGACGGAGCGCGATCTGGCGGGAATGGCCCGCCCCTCCGGCGGTGCCGTCGAGGTATATGCCCGCCGGGTCGATGGCAAGGCCGTCGAGGCACTCGTTCAGCAGTACGGGCACATGCTCAAACGAGGCCGGGTCAAAGGCTTGTCCGTGTTGTTCGTTTTCCATAGGGCCCAGCCTCCTTTCTGTTGTTTCAGTCCTTCATCCTGTGCGGTGAGCCGTCATTTTTTCATTTTTCAGACCCCGCCGGGCGCCCTGAGGGGCACACTGCCCCAAGCACCTCTTCGGATTCAATTTTATTTTAACAAAACCAGTGTGCGAATGCAAGGCTTTTGGCGGTGCTTTTTCCTCAAAAATCACCAAAAAAATCCCCTGCAAGCCGTGTACTTTGCTTGCGGGGGACGTCCTGTTTTTTTGACAAACTCCGCAGGGGCCCAATTACATGGGTTTGCGGGGGCTCTGGCGGAGGTTTGCACGCACATTTTTCACCTGTGCGGCGTTCTCGGCCATGGTCTCTTCGGTGGTCTTGAGCATATTATCACAGTAGTCGGTCACGGTCTGGCGGACGGTGCGGGCCTCGGTCTGGGCGGCGGAGACGATCTCCGACGCCCGCTGCTGGGCCGCCTTGACGATCTCGGCCTCGCTGACGAGGATGCGGGCCCGCTCCTCGGCCTTTTTCACGATGGCCTGTGCCTGTGCGTTGGCCGAATCGATGAGCTGGGCACGGTCGCTGACGATGGACTGTGCCTGACGCAGCTCCACCGGCAGATTCTGGCGGATCTCGTCCAGATAATCCCGGATCTGCTCCACGTCCACGATCCGCTTGCCGCCCGAAAGGGGCATCCCGGCGCTCTCTTCCAAAGCGTCCTCAATGGTATCCAAAAGCTCGTTTACGTTCATTCCGCATCTTCCTCTCCGGCGGGCTGCATGGGCTTTGCATATTTCCACAGCAGCACCTTGCCGTATTTATACTGTTTCTTCAAGGTCAGCTCCCCGGCCTCGGCGGGCAGCACAAGGCCTGTCTCGCTCTCGCACAGGACGATGCCGCCGGGGGCCACCACCTTGTCCACGCTGGGAAGGATCTTTTCCAGCGTACCACCGCGGAACGGCGGGTCCAACAGAACGAGGTCGAACTGCTCATGGCACGCAGAAAGATACCGCGCCGCCTCGCCGATGTTGACCCGGCTGCGGTCGAACACGCCGCAGGTCTTGCAGTTCTTCATCACGATGTTCACGGCCTCGCGGTTCTCGTCCAAGAACACGCACCGCGCTGCCCCGCGGGAAAGAGCTTCGATGCCCAGCTGGCCGCTTCCGGCGTACAGGTCCAGCACCCGTGCACCGGGCAGGTCGAACTGGACGATGCTGAACATCGCCTCCTTGACCTGATCGAGGGTAGGGCGGGTGATATCGGTGCCGGGCAGGGCCTCCAGCCGTCTGCCCCGTGCGTCTCCTGCAATGACTCGCATGTGGTTGCCTCCTTTTTGCATCCGTTTGTGTATCTTTATATTATTGTCAAGACACCGCACTTTGTCAAGGGTTGCGTTGCACTCCGGCGGCAAATGTGCTAAAATCAGCCCAGAGCGCGGTTTTGCTCCGCGCACCGTCAAAAGGAGAGAGTTACTATGAATGTCCTGCTCATCAACGGCAGCCCTCACGAGAAGGGCTGCACCTACACTGCCCTGTCCCTCATCGCCGGAGAACTGAACGCCGCCGGCATCGATACCGAGATTTTGAACGTCGGCACCAAGCCCGTCGGCGGCTGCATCGGCTGCGGCGGCTGCGCTGCGGGCAAGGGCTGCGTCTTCGGGGGCGTGGTCAACGAGGCCATCGAAAAGGCCAAGACCGCCGATGCCTTCGTCTTCGGCACCCCGGTCCACTACGCTTCCGCATCCGGCAATATGACCAGCTTTCTGGACCGGCTGAGCTACGCGGGCGGCAAGTATCTGGCCTACAAGCCCGCCGCCATCTGCTGCTCGGCCCGCCGCGCCGGTACTACCACCACCCTTGACCAACTGGTGAAGTACCCGGAGTTCTTCCACATGCCCCTCGTCAGCGGCTCCTACTGGCCTATGGTCCATGGCTCCAACCCGGAGCAGGTCTTACAGGACCAAGAGGGCTGCGCCGTGATGCGGGAGCTGGGCCGCAATATGGCGTGGCTGCTCCGCTGCATCGAAGCGGGCAAGGCCGCGGGCATCTCCCACCCGGAGAACCCCCGCCGTCCGATGACAAATTTTATAAGATAAATGCTTTTTTCGTTCACAACTTTGTGGTAGCATTGAGATAAGTATTTTTACCACGACGGAGAGCGGACTATGGAACATTACGATTGGAACGACGGCTGGCTGTTCACCCCCACCTTCGACCCCGCCATCGTGCGGCCGGAGTGCCCGGAGCTTGCGCTGGAACCCGTGCGCATCCCGCACACGGTCAAGACGCTGCCCTACAATTACTGCAATGAAAACGATTACCAGCGCCTTTGCGGCTACCGGCGGGAGTTTTTCGCCCCGAAGGAATGGCAGGGCCGCACCGTGCTGCTCACCTTTGACGCCGTGGCCCACGACGCCACCGTGTTCTGCAACGGGCGGCGGGTGTTCCACCATGGCTGCGGCTACACGGCCTTCACCGTCGATCTCACCGAAGCCCTCCGTCTGGGGGAGAAAAACGTCCTCGCCGTCCGCTGCGACAGCCGCGAGGATCTGAACATCCCGCCCTTCGGCGGCCAGATCGATTACCTGACCTACGGCGGCATCTACCGCGCCGTCTCGCTGGACGTGAAAGAACCCGCTTATCTGCGCGATGTCTTCATAGAGGCACAGGCTGAGGGCGATTTCCGCATCTACACCTCCACCGTGGGTGAGACCGTGGGCTGCACCCTCCAAGCCGAGATCCGCAGCCCCGCCGGGAGCCGTGCCTTCTACGACGGGGAGCTGTCCCTGCCCATCGTGGGCACCCTGAACGGCGTCCACCCGTGGAGCATCGACCACCCCTTCCTCTACACCCTCACGGTGCGGCTCATCCGCCCCGGCACCGGCGGTCTGCCCGACCGGGTGCTGGACGAAAAGTCCACCCGGTTCGGCTTCCGCACCATCCAATTCGTCGCAGGCGGGCTCTATCTCAACGGCCAGCGGGTCGAGGTGCGGGGTCTGAACCGCCACCAGAGCTACCCCTATCAGGGCTATGCCATGCCGGACAGCATCCAGCAGCTTGATGCCCACATCCTGAAAAAGCAGCTGGGCTGCAACGCCGTCCGCACCAGCCACTACCCCCAGAGCCCCGCCTTCCTCGATGCGTGCGACGAGTTGGGGCTGCTCGTCTTCCTCGAAATGCCGGGCTGGCAGTACATCGGGGACGAAAGCTGGAAGGCCCAAGCGCTGCAAAACTGCCGCGAAATGGTCTGCCAGTGCCGCAACCACCCCAGCGTCTTTTTGTGGGGGGTGCGGGTCAACGCCAGCGCCGACGACGAAGCCTTCTACAAGCGCACCAACGAGGCCGTCCACCGGCTCGACCCCACCCGCCCCACCGCCGGGGTCCACATCCGCCGGAAGGATCAGCTTCTGGAAGACGTCTACGCCTACAACGACCACTCCTACGCCGGGCGGGGGCCGGGGTGCGAGAACCGAGCCAACGTCACCCCCGACATCCGCAAAGGCTACCTCATCAGCGAATTCGGGGGCCAGCAGTTCCCGGCCAAAGCCTTTGACGACGAGCCGCACCGGCTGGTCCAAGCGCTGCACCATGCCGCCGTCCTGAACGACGCCATCGCCCAGCCGGGCGTGGCCGGGGCGCTGGGCTGGTGCATGGCCGATTACAACACCCACAAGGAGTTCGGCAGCGGCGACCGCATCTGCTACCACGGCGTGCTGGACATGTTCCGGAACCCGAAGCTCTCCGCCGCCGTCTACGCCAGCCAGAAAACGCCTCGCTCCCCTTCGGACATCGTGCTGGAAGTTTCGTCCAGCATGGCGCTGGGGGATCACCCCGGCGGCTTTGCGGGGGCGTGCTGGGTGTTCACCAATGCCGAGAGCGTCCGGCTCTACCGCGGCAACGATTTCATCGCCGAGTTCACCCCGGACCGCCGGGGCCGCTTTGCCGCGCTGCCTCATCCGCCCATCGAGGTGCAGGACTTCGTCGGCTCCCTGCTGGAAAAGTACGAGGGCCTTGACCCCGTGGCCGCCCCGCAGGTGGCTGCTATCCTCAATGAGATGCGCCGGGACGCGCTGGCCCTCTCGCCGTTGAGCCGGGCCCGGCTGCTCTCGCTGCGGCTTGGCTGGAACGACCTGCTTCGGATGTACTACAAGTACATCGGCGTGCTGGGTTCTCCTTCCAGCGTCTACCGGTTCGAGGCCGTCTGGCACGGCCGGGCTGTCCGCACCGTGGTCAAGGAGCCGGTGCAGAGCGTCCGGCTGGAGTGCACTGTCCTGAATCCCCTGCTGACCGACGGCCCCACATGGGACTGCGCCGCCGTCAGCCTCCGGGCCATCGACCAGAACGGCAACCTCCTGCCCTACTGCGGCGAGGCCGTCCAGCTTTCCGTCGAAGGCCCGGTGAAGATCCTCGGCCCCAGCGTGGTGCCGCTGCGGGGCGGCATGGCGGGCACCTACCTCGCCACCACCGGCGAAGCGGGCCGGGCCGTCCTCCACTGCAAAATGGAGGGTGCGCTGGACACCGAAGCCGCCCTCACCGTGCGCAAACGCGGTTAAACGCCGTCCTTTCATGATAGATTTGCACTCCGTTCAAAGTTTTATCATGTTTGGCTGATATTCTATCCTTGTAAAGAACAGCAGGACGGCCTCGGCCGTCCTCTTTTGAAGATATCTTGAGGAAAAAGGACTGTAAGACTATGAGAGAAAAACTTCGCCGCTTCATGATCGGCCGCTACGGCACCGACGGCCTGAACCAGTTCCTGAGCATCGCTTCGCTGGTGCTGCTGCTGATCGCCATCGTCAGCCGGGTCAGTCTGTTCACATGGCTGGGTGTGGCTCTGCTGGTGTTCTGCTACTACCGCACCTTCAGCCGCAACATCTCCAAGCGGACGGAGGAGAACTACAAGTTCTACACCCTCAAGGATCGTGTGGGCAGCAAGTTCCGCAGCTGGAAGGAGCAGTGGGCCAACCGGAAGGTCTACCACTACTACCGCTGCCCCCAGTGCCACCAGAAATTGCGGGTGCCCCGCGGCCGGGGCCGCATCCAGATCTCCTGCCCCCGCTGCGGCACCCAGTTCATCAAGAAGAGCTGACCCATGTTCGGCTATGTGATCCCGAATCAGGCGGCCCTCTCCCCCGAAGCACAGGCCCGCTACCGCACCGCCTACTGTGGGCTCTGCCGCCGCATCGGCGCACTGCACGGGCTGCGGGGGCGGCTGACCCTGAGCTATGACCTGACTTTTCTGAACCTGCTGCTCTCCAGCCTGTACGAGGGCGAGAGCGAGCTTGCTGCCGGCAGCGGCCACTGCCCCATCCACCCCATCCGGAAAGTGGATTGGCGAGCCAGCGCCCCCACGGACTACTGCGCCGACCTGAGCGTCGCGCTCCACTACTACAACGCCGCGGACAAGTGGAAGGACGACCACAGTCTCCTCGGCCTTGGGTTCGAGCAGCTGCTGGCCTCCCCCACCGAGGCCGCAGCGGCCCGCTGGCCCCGGCAGTGCGGTGCCATCCGGGCCTGTCTGGATAGGCTGGCCCAGTATGAGGCCAAGGGCAGCGAGGACCTCGACGCCGTATCCGGCTGCTTCGGCGAGCTGATGGCGGAACTCTTCGACTACCAAGAAGACCACTGGTCGCCGGAGCTGCGGAGCATCGGCTTCAACCTCGGCAAGTACATCTACCTGCTGGACGCCTACGACGACCTCGCCAAGGATACCCGCAAGGGGGCCTACAACCCTCTGCGCTCCCTGAGCCAGACCCCCGGCTACGAGGAAGAGATGCGGGAAATTTTCGAGCTGCTGCTTTCAAACTGCGCCCGCAGCTTCGAGCGTCTGCCCTGCGTGGAGGACGTGGACCTGCTGCGGAACATCCTGTATTCGGGCGTGTGGCTCAAATACAACTGCAAAAACGAGAAGCAGAAGCACAAAACCGCCTGAATTGGGCGGTTTCTCTTGATTTTTCAGGCGCAGTCCTGTACACTTAATTTTGTTTGTGTGCCCCCAGCCCGGCGGCACAAAGCCTAGTAGAGACGTGAGGAAGTTGATCCATGAAAGACCCCTATGAGGTGCTGGGCATCCAGCGCGGAGCCAGCGACGAAGAAATCAAAAAAGCGTACCGTGCCAAGTGCAAGCGCTGGCACCCCGACCTGAACCCCAACGACCCCACGGCCGAGGAGCACTTCAAGGAAGTTCAGGCCGCCTACGACGCCATCACCAAGGGCGAGACCGGCCCCCAGAGCGGCGGCTATGGCAGCCCCTACGGCCAGCAGAGCTATGGCGGCAGCTATTACGGCGGTTTCCAGCAGAATTACGGCCAGCAGGGCTATACCCAGCAGGACGGCGACTGGGACTTCGGCTTTGACCCCTTCGGCTTTGGCTTCGGATTCGGCGGCTACCAGCAGCAGAGCGGCGCCAGCTATAACAGCACCGACACGCCGGAGCTGCAGGCCGCCCGCAACTTCATCGCGAACCGGCGCTACGCCGAGGCCCGCCGCGTGCTGGACGGCGTTTCGAACCGCACAGCCCGGTGGTATTACCTCTCCTCGCTGGCGAATCAGGGCCTTGGCAACAGCATCGGGGCGCTGCAGGACGCCCGCCGCGCCGCTCAGATGGAGCCGGGCAACACCGAATATCAGGTGCATCTGCGCAACCTGCAAAGCTCCGGCCAGACCTACCGCACCCAGACGACCTACGCCCAGCCGGGCGGCCTGATGCGCTGGTGCTGGAGCATGATCCTGCTGAACCTCATCTGCAACTGTTGCTGCGGCGGCGGCTGGGGCTGGCGGTTCCGGGGGATCTGAGCGATCACGCTCTCAAAACCCTTGACAACACGTTCAAAACAGATATAATGGAAATAGAAAAGGCGCTGGTCGGCAAACGGCTACCCGTTACCGGCAGTCGCTCGTTTCATGTTATGCACAAAGAAAAGCAAGCAACCGTCAGTGTAGGAAGCTGAGGCGGTTACTTGCTTTTCTTGTTGTCATCGTTTGATCTGTCGTGTGCGACTTTCCACGCGATGTCGAACCCGGCTTTTGCCACTTCGACCATCAGCGCGGCTGCTGCGACCAGAAGGGTCAGCAGCGCCAGCAATTCAGACAATGTCATCCGACATTCCCCCTTTCCCGTTATACCACGAGTCCGGGGTTCGACTTCAAAAATAAGCTCGCCCCTCGGTATAACGTTCCTTCCATGATTTTTCATGAAACGAGCGTCCCACCAGTAAGAGCAGCCGCCTGTGTTTTCGACACAGCACCTTATCCACCGCCTTTTCGGCGGCATTTTTATTGTAGCATATCATTCGACGAATTACAACACAAAACGCCGCCGCACAGCATCCAAAACTGTGCGGCGGCGCGTTCTTTTTATGGGTTATGGGGCGTTTACCGGATCACGATGGTCCGGCTGATCTTATCACAGGAGTAGTTGCCCCCCACGGCGGCGGTCTGGACGTACTCGCCGGGTTCGGCGGGGAGGGTATCGTAGGTGCGGCTGAAAAGGCCGGGCTTCTTGTAAGTGTAAGTCACCTTGCCCTCCGGCACCACCTGCCCGTCCGACTCCACCACGGCGGCGAGATTGTAGTTCTGCACCTCTTCCGCGGTCATACTGGCGGGAAGCTCCTGCGCCCAGTAGGCGCGGACGCCCTCGCTCTTGGGCTTGATGCGGAACATGGCCATGCCGGCGGTGTTCATATCGCCGGACTCCAGCGCCACCGCGCCCGCGATGTAGCGGCCGGAATCGGTGGGCTGCTCATCGACGTAGATGCGGCTGAAGGCGCCCTCCGGCAGATACTTGCGGATCAACTCCAGCGCCAGCTTCAGGCCGGTGGAGAAGTCCTTGATGGTGGGCATATAGAACTGCAATACGTCCATCACGGACACCACCTCGTCCGCCACGCGGAGCAGCACGCTGACGTCGTTGCCGTCGATCAACTGCTTGAGGTAGGCGTAGAGGTTGAACTCCTCTTCCTGATCCGGGGTCGCCGACATCTTGCGCGGCAGCGGGATCATCTTGAGTAGGGTGCGGATCTTATCCGAGAGCACCAAGGTCACATAGCCCTTGGCCTCGCCCTTGATGCCGATGATCACGCCGATATACTGGGTGTCGGCGGGGTGCGTCTGCACGCTGAGGGTGAAGGGGGAACCATAAACCAGATCGCCCGACGTAGTCAGACGGATGGAAACGACATCGTTGGTTTCTTCGACGTTTGCGCTTTTTCCGGCGGCGAGCTCGCTGCCCGCCGATGCTGCAAACGCCGGGGTAACGGCCACGCTCAGCGTCAGAACAACGGCGAGCAGCAGCGAAATCATCCTTTTGGTCTTCATTTTTGCAGACCTCCTGTTTGCATCCAAAATTTGCGATCGTGCGGCGAAGCGCCGCCGGGCCCGATCTTACTTCGAGCCACCCTAATTTTACCGCATCCTGCGCTTTCGGTCAATAACGGGATTCAAGTGATTCAAGATTTTTACATAAAAACTGCCGCGCAGACGCGCGGCAGTTCACTCAGCTCGTTAGATCTTGCTCAACTGCGGGCCCTGTGCCGTATCCTTAACGGCCCAGCCCATTTCGGTCAGCTGGGCGCGGATGGCGTCAGCGGCGGCCCAATCCTTCGCCTTCTTGGCGGCGGCGCGCTTCTCCACCAGTTCGGTCACTTCGGCGGGCACCTCGTCCTTCTTGCGGTTGTACATCAGGCCCAGCACATCGGTGATCTCGTCGAAGGCCTTGGCAGCAGCCTCCAGTGCTTCCTTGCTGGAAGCGGCGGACAACGTGTTGATCTCCTTGACCAGATCGAACACGGCAGCCAGCGCATCGGGGGTGTTCAGGTCGTCGTCCATGGCCTTGCAGAACTTGGTGCGGGCCTCATCGGCCTTGGCTTTCAGGGTCTCGTCGGCGCCGAACTCGCTCCTGCTCAGGGCAAAGTCGAGGTTCTCGCGGCAGGTGTACAGGCGCTCCAAGCTGTTCTTGCAGCTCTCAATGAGATCCACGGTGTAGTTCAACGGCATCCGATAGCCCGCAGTCAGCATGAAGTAGCGGATGGGCTCGTAGCCGTAGAGGTTGGCGACATCGCGGACCGTGAAGAAGTTGTGCAGACTCTTGGACATCTTCTGGTTATCCACATTGATGAAACCGTTGTGCATCCAGTAGCGGGCGAACTCGCAGCCGTTGGCACACTCGCTCTGGGCGATCTCGTTCTCGTGGTGGGGGAAAATCAAGTCCTGACCGCCGCAGTGCAGGTCGATGGTCTTGCCCAGATGGGTGCGGCTCATGGCGCTGCACTCGATGTGCCAGCCGGGGCGGCCCATACCGTAGGGGCTTTCCCATGCGGGCTCGCCGGGCTTAGCGGCCTTCCAGACGGCGAAGTCGGCGGGGTCTTCCTTCAGGTCATCGTCCATCTGGCTGCGCAGCTCGCGGTTGCCGCTCTCCAGATCGTCCAGCTTCAGGTGGCTCAGCTTGCCGTACTCCGGGTCGCTCTTGACGCGGAAGTAGACATCGCCGTTCTTGGCGACGTAGGCGTGGCCGGTGTCGATCAGATCCTTAACGATATCGAGGATCTGCTGGATGTGCTCGGTAGCGCGGGGCTGGACGGTGGGCTTCTTGCAGTTCAGGCCAGCGGCATCCTTGAGGTACTCAGCCTCAAAGCGCTGGGCAACTTCCTTCATGGAAGTGCCCTCTTCCTGCCCCTTTTTGATGAGCTTATCATCGATATCGGTGATGTTGGACACATAGATAACCTTGTTGCCGCGGTATTCCAGATAGCGGCGCAGGGTGTCGAAGACGATCAGCGGGCGGGCATTGCCGATGTGGATATAATTGTAAACGGTCGGGCCGCAGACGTAGATGCGGTACTCGCCGGGCACCTGCGGGACGAACTCTTCTTTCTGACGGGTCAGGGTGTTGAAAATCTGCATAAAAACCTCTCCTTTTGTGTGGCAGACAGAAGCCGCGACCCTCACAGCCTCGCTCCGCGAAAACCGATAAGCAAAAAACCTCCGGAATCCTTACTGTCGTAAGGACTCCGAAGGCGGTTTTCGTTCAAAATCGCGGTTCCACTTCTGTTTGTCGCTCAAAGCCGGTAACGGCGGCGGCCGCACTGCGATACTATCCTTCCCGCAGTGTGCTCTCCGGGCGCACTTCACGCACCCCTCTGCAAACAGGCTCCCAGCCAACGGCCCATTCTCTCTGTGCAGATGTTCCCTGCGCTACTCTGCCCGGATCAACGCATTTGTTCTGATACAGATTTATTATAATGACCGCCGCACCGGAAGTCAAGCAGTTTGACACTGCTCCGCAGCCTGAGCGCGGCTTTTTTCTTTCCGCCCCTTTACATCTCCCCGAAGTTGTGTCATAATTTACTGTAATAAAGGGAACGCCGTTCCGGTGCCGTGATTCGGCGGCGGGGAGCGGCAAGAGAGGGGTAAACTGCCATGAGTAAAACCATCATTCCGGCAAACTATACACCCGCGCTGAACCTGTACGACACCCAGCGCGCCATCGGCACGGTGAAGCGGCTGTTCGCAGACACGCTCTGCGCCACGCTGAACCTCTACCGCGTGTCCGCGCCGCTGTTTCTGGAGGCGTCCACCGGCCTGAACGACGACCTGAACGGCGTCGAGCGGAAGGTCACCTTCGACATCAAGGACAGCGGCACCGAAGCACAGGTGGTGCAGTCGCTGGCCAAGTGGAAGCGCAAGGCCCTGAAGGACTACGGCTTCCGGGTGGGCAAGGGTCTGTACTGCGACATGAACGCCATCCGCCGCGACGAGGAGCTGGACAACCTCCACTCCGTCTACGTAGATCAGTGGGACTGGGAGAAGGTCATCCGGGAGGAGGACCGCAACGAGGCTTACCTGAAGAATGTGGTGCGGTCCATCGTGTCGGCGGTCTGCGCCACCGAGATGAACCTCCACGCTATGTTCCCCCAGCTGCAGGACCTGCCCCTGCACACCCCCAACGTGACCTTCATCACCACGCAGGAGCTGGAGGACAAGTACCCGGACCTGACCCCGAAGGAGCGCGAGAACGCCATCGTCAAGGAGAACGGCACCACCTTCCTGATGAAGATCGGTGCCCCGCTGAAGAGCGGCAAGCCCCACGACGGCCGCGCCCCCGACTACGACGACTGGGATCTGAACGGCGACCTGCTGTTCTGGAACGAGCCGCTGCAGTGCAGCTACGAGCTGAGCAGCATGGGCATCCGCGTCAGCCCCGAAAGCATGGACAAGCAACTGACCATGGCGGGCTGCGATGACCGCCGGGTTTTGCCCTTCCACAAGGCCGTGCTGAACGGCGAGCTGCCTTACACCATCGGCGGCGGCATCGGCCAGAGCCGCCTGTGTATGCTGCTGCTGGGCAGCGCCCACATCGGCGAAGTTCAGGCAAGCGTCTGGGACGAAGCCACCCGCGAAGCCTGCGCCAAGGCCGGCATCCCGCTGTTGTAACAGCCAGCATTCTTTTCAAGGCCGCCCCATGGGTCTTCCCGTGGGGCGGCCTTTTTGCGCTGTGAAAAAATCCCCAAAAATTTTTTGCTTTTTCCCTTGACAGAATGTTGTGTTCTGTCTATAATGAACGCAGTTCATTTTGAGGTGATCACATGAATCTTACCGCAACCTCCAAAGAGGATATCTTAAAAGCCAGTCGTACCCTCATCCAGCAAAATGGATGGGCTGCAGTCAACATCCGCGCCGTGGCTGCGGCCTGCGGTGTGTCGGTGGGCTGCATCTACAACTATTTTGGCTCCAAGACCGAGCTGGTGAGCGCCACGGTGGAAAGCATCTGGAACGATATCTTCCACCGCCCGGAGGACGAAGCCGTCTTCCGGGACACGCTGGCCTGTGTCCGCTGGATGTACCGGCAGTTGGAATACGGCTGCGCCCAGTATCCCGGCTTTTTCACGCACCACTCCCTTGGCTTTATGCACCAAGGCACGGCAGATGGAAAACAGCAGATGCAGCAGGCGTGGCAGCACATCCTGCGGCAGCTGCATCTCGTCCTGCAGCAGGACCCCAACGTCCGGCCGGATGCCTTCAATGACCAGTTCACCGCCGAACGGTTTGCCGGGGTCCTGTTTTCCCAGATGCTGTCCGCGCTGGTGCAGCAGGATTTCGACCCGTCCATGGTGCTGGAGATCGTCCGACGAACCCTCTATTAAAAAACTTCCCACGGATTCGTGGGGATTTTTTATCCGTCAAAGTGAACGTTGTTCAATCAAGGAGGTGATGTTCCGGACCCTCAGGCAGGACCCCGCTGCATTCCCCTATTCCACCCATTTCACACAACAAAGGAGATTTTTACGATGCGTGCGATCTTTGAAACGCTTTTTGACATTTTTTATCTGCTCACCGTCCTTTCCGTGGGCATCCGCATGATCCGGAACAGCAAAGGCTCCGCCCAGTTCCAGTTGTTTGGCTGGATGGCTGTGGTGCTGGGTGCCGGTGACTCTTTCCATCTGGTGCCCCGCGCGCTGGCTCTGTGCACCACCGGCCTTGACAGCTATGCCTTCCAACTGGGTCTGGGCAAGTGGATCACCTCGGTCACCATGACGGTGTTCTATGTGCTGCTGTACTACGTCTGGCGTCAGCGCTACCACATCCACGGCCAGAAGGCCGTGACCTTGGCCGTCTACGCTCTGTCGGCTGCCCGTGTGATCCTCTGCATGATGCCCCAGAACCAGTGGCTCACCAACCATTCCCCCCTGTCTTGGGGCATCTACCGCAACATCCCCTTCGCGCTTCTGGGTCTGCTGGTCATCGTGCTGTTCTACCGCAGCGCCAAAGAGAGCCACGACACCGCGTTCCGCTGGATGTGGCTCACCATCGTGCTGAGCTTTGGCTTCTATATCCCGGTGGTGCTGTGGGGCGATGTGATCCCGGTCATCGGTCTGCTGATGATCCCCAAGACCTGCGCCTATGTGTGGACCGTCCTCATCGGCTATGCTGCAATGAAGGCAGAATACAAGAAAGAAAACTGATTCGTCTCCCTCTGCTTCACACAAAAAAGGCCCTGTTTCCCGGCGGCATCCACCGTCAGAAAACAGGGCCTTTTTGTTGCAGTTTATCGGCGATTTCCGCCCGCCAGCCAGACGAGCCACGCATAGAACAGATTCATCAGCAGGATGCCCACGCTCCACAGCACGGTCTGCCGGGTGGTCTGCTCATAGACCAGCAGGAAGGGATACGGCCCGGTCCAGAGCCGCTGGTAGTTGGCCCAGAGCGCAATGGCTCCGTACACCGCCGTCGGCACCAGTGCCAGCGGGATGTTCCGGGCACTCAGCCGCGGTTCCCGCTCCAAGAAAACGAAGGAGACGAAGACGCACAGCGGGTTGAGCAGATGGTGGTAGAGCATGGAACTCTCGGTCAGCAGGAAGCGGACGCCGCCCTCGTTGGGGTAGTAGGGGGCCAGCACGAAGACCACGGTCAGGAAGGTCATGGTCAGGCAGCACGCAGCCAGAAATTTCAGCCGCTTGACCCACCGGGGCAGCTCCCGCCCGGAGATCAACGCCCACACCTGACACACCGCCACCAGCAGACAGACCCCCGCCGAAAAAATGTTGGAGTTCTCGGTATAGAAGGTCAGGGTCTGGTCGCCAACAGCCTCCCAGCTCATTCGGATGGCGGTGGGCTCCATGTACACGACAGCCAAGTTCAGCAGGATGGAAAGCACCCGGCGCAGCTTGTCCAAAAGCGAATGTTGTTTCATGTTTCTCCAATTTGTAATCAAATTACCGCAAAAAGCTCCCCCTTTGGGAAAGACTCTCTCCGGTCGGAGGGAGATGCCGCGTATGCGACAGAGGGTGGACCGCTGGCATTGCGAAGCAATGACTGAGAGGGCTTACTTTGCGGTATTGATAAAGCTGCGGTTATCCCACAGGTACTTGATGCCGGAAATGGCGGTAGCCGCGGCCACCAGCCAGCACAGCCAGTGGGAGATCAGCCAGACGTCCAGATTGCCGATCATGGTGTGGCCATAGGTCAGCGAGACGCCGAAGAAGTAGAAGATGATGGTCAGCATCTGGAGCACGGTCTTCACCTTGCCCCACATGTTTGCGGCGATCACCTTGCCGTCCTTGGCACCGGCGGCCACCATCCGCAGACCGGACACTGCGAACTCGCGGGCCAGAATGATGCAGAGCACCACCGGGCTGCACACACCGTCCCGCATCATGTAGATGAAGGCGACCGTCGTCAGCAGCTTGTCGGCCAAGGGGTCAGCAAACTTGCCGAAATCGGTGACCATGTGCCACTTGCGGGCCAGATGACCGTCCAGATAGTCGGTAAAGCTGGCGATGGCGAAGACGATGCCCGCGGCCAGATACCACGAAGCGTTGAAGTTGTCGGTGCCCAGCTGGGTCATAGAGGCAAAGATCATGAAGACCGGCACCAGAATCATGCGGCTCAGAGTCAGCTTATTGGGGAGATTCATACAAAATACCCTCCTGTTTGTTATTTTGCGACCGTACCATACAGATCGTAAAGGTCGCTGTCGTCCACCAGAATGTCATAGAACTCGCCGGGGTAGAGCGGCTCCTCGCTGGAAACGCAGACGTTGCCGTCCACTTCCGGCGCGTCGCCCGCCGTGCGGCAGAGGTACAGGCCGCTCTCGTCATCGATGCCGTCGCAGATGACCCGGACGGTCTGGCCGACCTTGGCCGCCTGTTTCTGGGCCATGATGCCGGTCTGGATCTGCATCACCAGCTCGGCGCGCTTGTCCTTGACCTCCTGCTCGATCTGGCCGTCCATCTTGGCGGCCACGGTGTTCTCTTCCGCCGAGTAGGCAAAGCAGCCCAAACGGTCGAACTGGACCTCCTTGACGAAGTTGCACAGATCCTCGAACTGCTCCTCGGTCTCGCCGGGGAAGCCCGCGATCAGGGTGGTGCGCAGGGTGATGCCGGGGATCTGACGGCGGAGCTTGCCGATAACGTCCAGCAGCTCGGCGCGGTTGGAGCGGCGGTTCATGTTCTTGAGGATGGTGTCGTTGCAGTGCTGGATGGGCAGGTCGAGGTAAGGCACGACCTTCTCGTTCCGCTGCATCGCCGCGATGAACTCATCGGTGATCCGCTCCGGGTAAGCGTACATGATGCGGATCCACTCGATGCCCTGCACCTTGTTCAGCTTGTCCAGCAGCTCGCAGATGCTGCCCGGCTTGCCCCAGTCCTCGCCGTAGGCGGTGGGGTCCTGCGCCACGATGATGAGCTCCTTGACGCCCTCACCGGCCAGCCAGCGGGCCTCGGCCACACAGTCGGCCATGTCACGGCTGCGCAGCGGGCCGCGGATGGCGGGGATGGCGCAGTAGTGGCAGCGGTTGTTGCAGCCCTCGGCGATCTTTAAGTACGCATAGTGGGCGGGCGTGCCGATGACGCGCTTGCCGCCCAGCGGGAAATCTTTCTTCAGGCCGTAGCTTTCGAGGTGCTCCTCACCGTTGAAGAGCCGGGCCACGATGGAATCGATGGCCTTGTTGGAGGCGCAGCCCACCACGGCGTCCACTTCGGGGATCTCCTCCTCGATCTGGCTGCGGTAGCGCTCGGCCAAGCACCCGGTGACCACGACCTTCAGGTTCGGGTTCTGCTGCTTGTAGGAGCACGCCTCAAGGATGTTCTCGATGGCCTCGGTCTTGGCGCTCTCGATGAAACCGCAGGTGTTGACGAGGATGACATCGGCTTCGCCCAGCTCTGCCACCGTCTCGTGGCCGGCGGACAGCAGGATGTGGACCATGCCGTCCAGATCGACCTGATTCTTCGGGCAACCAAGGGAAATACATGCAATTTTCATAAAGGGGATATACTCTCTTTCTATTCTTCTTCCACTTTTTTGATGGCTTCTTTGATCACCGCATACGCGAATCCGCGCCGCATCAGGGCGGCCACCACAAGGTCGCGGCGGCCCGCTTCCAGCTTTTTGCGGTAGCGGCCCTCCACCAGCCCGGCGGCGGCTTTCAGCTCCGGGTCCTCACCGCCTTCCTCCGGGGCGTAGACCACTTCCAGCGCCTGTTCGATCTGCTGGGTGCTCAGGCCCTTCTGCCGCAGATTCTGCGCGGCGGCACGGCGGCTCTTTTTCGCCGCCAGCAGCCCGTGGGCGCGGGCCTCGGCGTAGCGCTCGTCGTTGACGTACTCCCGCTCCACCATCTCGGCCACCACCGCCGCCGAGGTCTGCTCGGTGAAGCGGCGGTTCAGCCGCTCGTACAGGATGCCGGAGGACAGTTCCTGCCCCGCCAGAAGCTCCATCGCGCGGGCGCGGGCCTTGGCGGCGTTGGTGGATTTTTCCTCCTCCGCCAGCGGGCGGCGGTTGTGCGTAAAGGCCATTTACTCTTCCACCATGATGTCCAGCTCGCTCTCGCTGCTGCGGGTGGGAGCCTTGACCACCGGCTCCTTGGCCGGGGCCTTTTCGCCGGATGCTTCGGCGGCAGGGGCAGCAGCAGCCTTGGCGGTGCGGCGGCTGGCATAGAGCTTGTCGGCGTTGGCGCGGATCTGGCCCTCGATGTCGTTGGCCAGCTCCGGGTTATCGCGCAGGAACTGTTTGGCGTTGTCGCGGCCCTGACCCAGACGGATATCGCCGTAGTTGAACCATGCGCCGCTCTTCTGCACAATGCCCAGCTTCACGCCGAGGTCGATGAGCTCGCTCATCTTGGAAATGCCCTCGCCGAACATGATGTCGAATTCGGCCTCACGGAACGGAGGCGCCACCTTGTTCTTGACGATCTTGGCGCGGGTGTGGTTGCCGATGAATTGGCCGGAGGAGTCCTTCAGGCCCTCCACGCGGCGGATGTCGATCCGGACAGAGGAATAATACTTCAGTGCGCGGCCGCCGGTGGTGACTTCGGGGTTGCCGTAGACGACGCCGACCTTCTCACGCAGCTGGTTGATGAAGACGCAGACCGTGTTGGTCTTGCCGATGACGCTGGTGAGCTTGCGCATGGCCTGACTCATCAGGCGGGCCTGCAAGCCCACATGGCTGTCGCCCATCTCGCCCTCAATCTCGGCGCGGGGGACCATAGCGGCTACCGAGTCCACCACGATGGCGTCGATGGCACCGGAGCGCACCAGCGCCTCGCAGATTTCCATGGCCTGTTCGCCGGTGTCCGGCTGGCTGACAAGAAGGTTGTTGATGTCCACGCCCAGCGCCTCGGCATAGACGGGGTCCAGCGCGTGCTCAACGTCGATGAAAGCGACTTCGCCGCCCTGCTTCTGGGCTTCGGCCAGAATGTGCAGCGCCAGCGTGGTCTTACCGCTGGATTCCGGGCCGTACACCTCGATGATGCGGCCGCGGGGCACGCCGCCCACGCCCAGCGCCATATCCAGACCCAAGCTGCCGGTGGAGATGGCGTCCACCTGCATGGCGGTGTTGTCACCCAGCTTCATGACGGCGCCCTTGCCGAACTGCTTTTCGATCTGGGCCAGCGCGGTCGCCAGCGCATCCTTTTTTGCGCCGGGCTCGATCTTCTGGGTGGCCGAAACCACCGTGTTCTGATTCTTTGCTGCCATAGTCTTCTCCTTTGCTGTCCATCCCGGCGCAGCCTGTCCGGCCTTGGCGCGGGTCAATTCTGATTCTTTCCCTAATAGTATATCACAAATTCAGAACATTACAACAGGAAGTTGTTCTATTTTTCAATTATTTTTATGCCGCGTTCCGCTGTTACTTGCAGCTTCTGCGGGCAGTCACAGCTCTATCATTCCCGCCGTAGTCTTTTTGACAGGCAATGTCCACCCAGCCGTTTTCTGCCAGCAGGGAGGTGACGGCTTCCCGCTGCTGCCAGCCGATCTCCAAAGCGAGGGCACCGCCGGGGCGGAGGGCTTGTTGGTAGTCTTCCGCGATGGTGCGGTAAAATGCAAGGCCGTCCTCCCCTGCTGCCAGCGCCATGGCGGGTTCCTTGGCCACTTCGGGCTGGAGCTGAGCCATCTCGGCGGCGGTCAGGTAGGGCGGGTTCGACACGATGAGGTCGAGCTGCCCCTCCGGCAGGGTCTGCCAGTAGGTGAACAGATCTCCCTCCACCGGCGTGATCTCCAGCCCGCCGGGAAGGCGGGCGTTCCGCTTCAGGTAGACCAGCGCATCCGGGCTTTTTTCAAGGCTCGTGACGGCGGCATCGGGGCAGAACCGCTTGACGCCGAGGCCGAGGCAGCCTGTTCCGGCGCAGAGGTCCAGCACCTTCGGGTGGGGGACCTCCTTCAGCAGCCCGGCTGCCGTTTCGGCCACCACCTCGGTGTCCGCCCGCGGGCAGAGCACACCGGGGCCGACGGCCAGTTCAAAGTCGAGGAAGGGCCAGCTCCCGCAGAGGTATTGCAGCGGCTCGCGGTCTGCCCGCCGGGCCGTCAGCCCTTCCAGCCGGGCGGCCTGTTCCGCCGTCAGCGGGGCAAAGGCCAGCCGGACGTCCACGCCGAGGACCAGCCGCAGCAGCTCTGCCGCGTCGAAATCGGCGTCGGGGCAGCCCGCAGCGGTCAGCCGCTGTTCCACCTGCCGCAGTGCGTCGCGGGGCAGGGTGCCTTCCGTTACCATTTGCCGTCCTCCGGTTTTTCGGGCAGGACGGGGGTCACCGCCGCAATGGCGACTTCGATCATGCTGTCGTCCGGCTCAAAAACGGTCAGGTGCTGCACCCAGATGCCGGGCTGGCGGATGATCCGGGTGGCGATGTTGTCCGACCGGCCGCACCACTTCAGCAGCTCATAGCTGATGCCCATGACCACCGGGAGCAGCAGCAGCTTGAACACCACCCGCAGCCCAGTGCTGGACCACGGCAGGACGCTGTACAAAAACACGCTGACGATGACCACCAAGATCAAAAAGCTGGTGCCGCAGCGGGGGTGGAACCGGGTGTATTTGCGGACATTCTCCACGGTCAGCTCGTCCCCCGCCTCGTAACAGGCAATGGTCTTGTGCTCGGCACCGTGGTACTCGAAGACGCGGTGGATCTCCTTCATCTTCGAGATGGCGGCCATGTAGCTCAGGAAAATGGCGACCTTGAGCAGCGCTTCCAGAATGACCTTGCTCCAGCGGCCCAGCGGCACCAGATGGTTCACACCGCCCACCAGAACCGTGGGCAGCACCGTGAAGAGCAGGATCGCGAACAGGCCGCCGATGAGGGCAGCCGCCCCCAGCAGCACATCCTCCGCCTTTTTGCCGAGGTGGTCTCCCACCCATTTTTCAAAGGCGGTCTCCTCCTCTTCGGGGTCGTAGTCGTCGCCCATGCTCACCTGTGCGGAGTACATCATGTACCGGTAGCCCATGATGAGACTTTCCACCATGGAGATAGCGCCCCGCACGAGGGGGATCTTGGTCCAGATGCCATGCTTGGGGGTAGGCTCGATCTTGGTCTCGATGGTGCCGTCCGGCTTGCGCACCGCGCAGCAGATCTTCTCCGGGCCGCGCATCATGATTCCTTCCATCAGGGCCTGACCGCCCACACTGGTTTTGAAACGTTCTTGCTTCGGTTGATTCATTGGGTTCTCCTGTCCCCGCACGCGGAATACCGGGCGGGTGATTTTTTACAGCCTTTATTGTACCGCAGAATTGTGTCTAAATCTTCTTAGCGCTTATAAATAGGCAGCCCCAGCGTGACCACCGTGCCCCGGCCAAGGGTGCTCTTGAGGTCAAGGGTGCCGTCCAACGCCGTCATGATGGAATCCACCAGCGCCAGACCGATGCCGCTGCCCCGCACCGAGTTGCTGCCCTTGTAGAACTTGGTCTTCACGTTTTCGAGGTCTTCGGGCGGGATGCCCCGGCCTTGGTCGATGATCTCGATGAAGGCCTTGTACTCGCCCTGCCAGATCTTGACGGTGATCCGCCCGCCGGGGGCCGAATACTTGATGGCGTTGTCCAGAATGTTGATGAACACCTGCCGCAGACGATTCGGGTCAGCATAGACGGGGATCATCTCCTCCGGCTCGCTGTAAGAGAGCAGCAGCCCCTCCCGCTGGATGCGGGCTTCGCAGAAGAGGACCGCGTCGGTCAGCTCGGCCACAAGGTCGAGAGGGTGGCAGCTCATCTTGAGCCGCCCGTTCTGCAAGCGGCTGAAGTCCAGCAGCTCCTCCACCATGTTGTAGAGGCGGGCCGTCTCGTTGTTGATGATCTCCAGCCCCTTGCGGTAGTTTTCGTCCTCCGGGTCGTCGAGGGTGCGCAGGGTCTCCACCCAGCCCCGGATGGAGGTCAGCGGCGTGCGCAGCTCATGGGAGACCGAGCTGATGAATTCATTCTTCATCTTCTCGGTCTCTTCCAGCCCCTCGGCCATCCGGTTGATGGTGCCGCGCAGCCGGTCTACCTCGTCGCGGGCGTCGCCGGTCACGGGCAGACGGACGTCCAGCTCCCCCCGCGCGATACTGGCGGCGGTGCGCTCCACCTGCCCCAGCGGCACCACGATGCTCCGCACGAAATACAGGCCGGACGCCACCGTAAAGCCCAAGATGGTGATGACCACCACGATGCTGATGAGGAAGACATTTTTCAACTGGTTCTGCACCAGTGTCAGGCTGGTGACCAGCCGCATGGCGGCCACATCCTCGGCCGCATAGGGCACAAGGCAGCAGACCGCCATGACCATTTCGCTGCTGTCGGTGCGGTAGATGGCCACCCCCATGCCGTCGCCGGTTTCCTGCGCCTGTTCGAAGTCAGCACTGGTCAGGATGCCCTCGGCGTCGGTGCCGCTGGAGGAGGCAATGACGCTGCCGTAGCTGTCCAGCAGCATGAACTCGTATTTGTCCTTATCGGAAAACTGCTCCACCATCCGGCGCAGAGCTACGCTCCGGCTGGCAGAAGCTTTCTGGGCCGTGTCGCCGGTGTACATTTTCAGCTGGCCGCTGATGGAGGAAAAGCGGCGGTACATGGTCTGCTGGACGCTGTTGTAATAGCTACGGGTGCAGCTGTACAGGAACATCCCCTCCACCAAGAGCACCAGCAGCACCGTCATCAACAGACTGCCGCAGAGCCACCGCCGGGTGATGCCGCTCCTCATTCTTCCCACCGGTAGCCGTAGCCCCACACCGTCATGATGTGGGTGGGGTGGCTGGGTTCATCCTCTATCTTCATCCGCAGCCGGCGGATGTTCACATCCACGATCTTCACATCGCCGAAGTAGTTCTCGCCCCAGACACCCTTCAGGATCTTTTCACGCACCAGCGCGACGCCGGGGTTGTGGAAGAAGAGTTCCATGATCTGAAACTCCACCTGCGTCAGCTCAATGGGCTTGCCCGCCTTGAGCAGGACGCGGCGGTTCTCGTCCAGCACAAAGTCGCCGCTGACGAGGGCGGCAGGGCTGTGGGCCGCGCCGCTCTCCCCGCCCGCCGAACGGCTCACGCGGCGGCAGAGGGCCTCCACGCGGGCCAGCAGCTCGCTGACGCTGAAGGGTTTTGTCATATAGTCGTCCGCGCCGATGGACAAGCCGCGGATCTTGTCCTGCTCCTGCCCCTTTGCGCTCAGGATGATGATGCCGATCTTCTGGTCGGTGCGGCGGATGGTCTCGCAGAGCGAAAAGCCGTTCATCCCCGGCAGCATCACATCCAGAATGGCCGCATCGCAGCCGGGCTTCTGTTCCAGCAGCGGGAGGGCGGCCTCGGCGCTGTCGGCCTCCACGGCCTCCATGCCGGCCAAGCGCAGGTTCAGCGCGATCATCTCGCGGATGCTGGCTTCGTCCTCCACAACAAGTACTTTGACCATGGGTACCTCCGTTAAAATTTTTTATGCCTGAGAGGGCTAATTCAATCGATACAGCGACCGGGACAGCCGATAGGTCTGGTCCGTGATGACGGCCCCCTCCCCCAGTTTTGCCTGCATCTGGCGGGACGCCACCACGCCGAGGCGGGTCCAGCCCGCCGCGCTGGCGCTGGCCGACACCAGCCGCAGGGTGAGCACCAGCTCGTTCTCGTCCACGGTGCGCAGCTCCACGGCAGCGTCGATCTCGGTGCTGTCAGTGAGCAGCAGGTTCCCCTCCCACTCGGCGGGCAGCTCGATGTAGCAGTTCGTTTCCTCATCCAGCAAGCCGAAGCTCTTTTCCGGCGTCGGGCTGGTGTAGTCCATCCAGACGATGAAATCCATCCGGCGGCTCTGGCTCATGTTCAGCAGACCCGCCTCGTCCGGCTGGGTGGGGATCTCCACCGTGCCGTCGCCGTCCAAGTCCCGGCTGACGAGGTTCGGCACGTTCCGCAGCGAAGCGCTGTACAGTTCGCTCGTGCTGATCTGGTCGGCGGGGATCATCTGCTGGCTCTCCTCGTCGAACCGAAGCAGCACCGTGGCCAGATTGTTGCCGGAGATACCGGTCCAGCCGTCCAGCACCAGATAGCGTTTGCCGTCGGCCCCAAGGCCCGCCGCCACCGAGGCGCAGCCGGAGAATTTATCCGCCGAAAGGCCCATGACCGCGACCTGTTGGAAGCTGCCATCCCGGTCCACGGTCAGCAGCTCGATCTGCACCCCGCCGTCCTCCAGCGTGGACATCAGGATCAGGTCCTGATTGCCGCCGCCGGTGATGTCCTCCACCAGATACTGCTCATAAGACTGCTCCAGAATCGCGCTGACCTGCCCGTTTTCGTAGGAGTAAACGGCCAGATAACTGTCCCCTTGTGAGGCGAGGTAACCCACCACCATCTGCATGGAGCTGCCGTCCTGCAATTGGGCCAGCCGAACATTGTCCACCGTGTCCGCAAGGCCCTCGATGCTCTGGCACACCTTCCACCGGTTCTCCTCGTCCCGCTGCAAAAAGGCGATGCAGACGTTGGAGGACTGGGCGGTGGTGTAAAGGACCGCCGCATCCTGCTCCCCGTCGCCGTCGAGGTCCTGTAACAGGAACGGCGAAAGCAGGTCGCCCTGCATGGGGTACTTGAGCTGGGCGCTCTCGCCCAGCCAGTCGTTCAGGGCGTTCTGCAAAGCCCCGTAATCGCCCGAAAGCCGGGGCGCACGGAGAAGCTCTTCCACCTGCATGTTCTCCGTCATCGGAAAACTGCATCCCGGCAGCAGCCCCGCGAGGCAGCACGCCGCCAGCAGCAGGAAGTGTCGTCTTTTCAACCGTCGTCCCTCCTTCCGGTGGAAAATCAGCTTGGTTATACAGAATTAAGTATACCACGAATTGCGCCCATGGGCAACAAAAAACGCCCTCTCCCAAAGGGAAAGAGCGTTTTGTTACACTGTTTTTACAGTCAGAGTCGATCAGACGAGCTCCAGAACTGCCATCTCAGCAGCGTCGCCGCGGCGAGCGCCGATCTTGATGATGCGGGTGTAGCCGCCGTTGCGGTCAGCGTACTTGGGGCTGATCTCATCAAACAGCTTCTTTGCAACATCTTCCTTGGTGATGTAGGCGTAGACCTGACGCTTGGTGTGCAGGTCGCTGGCCTTGCCAAGGCTGATCATCTTCTCGGCCATGGAACGAACGTCCTTAGCGCGAGTGACAGTGGTCTCAATCTTGCCATTCTCTAACAGGTAGGTAACCATAGCGCGCATCATAGCGTTGCGGCTGTCGCTGGTTCTACCGAGCTTTCTGGTACCGGGCATCCCGTTTCACTCCTTAATTATTTTAGTTATTCATCGTCTGTGTTCAGCTTGAAGCCGAGAGAGTCCAGCTTTGCCATGACTTCCTCAAGGCTCTTGCGGCCGAGGTTGCGAACCTTCATCATTTCGTCCTCGCTCTTGCTGACCAGATCCTCGACCGTGTTGATACCGGCACGCTTCAGGCAGTTGAAGGAACGGACGCTCAGATCCAGCTCTTCGATGGTCATCTCCAGAGCCTT
>ERZ1673737.142-NODE-142-length-103276-cov-6.570136_pt1 | contig 103276 bp, 98 predicted proteins | sample MGYA00580211_ERZ1673737 | MGnify/ENA primary metagenome ERZ1673737 (study PRJEB41218, sample SAMN15661789) | gut metagenome | host: Homo sapiens | place: Canada: London | collected 2015-08-20/2019-03-30 | study: EMG produced TPA metagenomics assembly of... | reverse complement strand
CAAGAAGTCTAAGGAAGAAGTTAAGCAGATTGCTATTGAAGGTGCCAAGTTATTAAAGGAACTTGCTGAAGCTGATGGAGGAAACTTCCTTTTCGAATACAGTCCGGAGAGCTTTACAGGAACAGAACCAGAGTATGCACTTGAGGTATGCAACGCTGTTGTTGATATCTGGCAGCCAACACCTGATAAGAAATGTATTATCAATCTTCCTGCTACAGTTGAGATGTCACTTCCACATGTATTTGCAAGTCAGATTGAATATATGTCTAAGTACATGCACAACAGAGAGAATGTTATTATTTCTCTTCATCCACATAATGACCGTTCGACAGGTGTTGCTGATGCAGAGTTAGGACTTCTTGCAGGAGCGGACAGAATTGAGGGAACACTTTTTGGTAATGGTGAGAGAACAGGTAATGTTGATATAATTACACTTGCTATGAACATGTATATGCAGGGTGTTAATCCTGAGCTTGATCTTTCCGATATGCCACATCTTGCAGAAGTATTTGAAAGACTTACACAGATGAAGATTGATGACCGTCATCCATGGTGTGGTAAGCTTGTATTTGCAGCGTTCTCAGGTTCACATCAGGATGCTATATCTAAGGGAATGCATTACAGAATTGAAAATGATCCTAATAAATGGACAGTTCCATATCTTCCAATTAATCCAGAAGATGTAGGACGTACATATGATTCAGATGTTATAAGAATTAACAGCCAGTCTGGTAAGGGTGGTGTTGCTTATGTTCTTGAACATAACTATGGAATGGTTGTTCCTAAGGCTATGAGAGAAGATCTGGGTTATGCTGTCAAAGATGTATCAGATGTTAATCATAAGGAGCTTTCAGCAGATGAAGTGCTTGAGATATTTGAGAAGAGATATAAGAAATATACACCAGTATTCAAGATTTCTGAAGTGCATTTCAAGCAGATTAATGGAATCCAGACTGTTGTGACTATTGATGAGAATGGTAAGAAATGCAATGTTGAAGATGGCGGTAATGGTCGTCTTGATGCTGTAAGTAATGCTCTTGCCAGTCACTTTGGAAAGCCTTGTGATATCTTCTGTTATGAAGAACATTCATTAAAGAAGGGCTCTGATTCTAGTGCTATTGCATATGTTGGTATTACAGGAGAGGATGGAAAGAATTACTTTGGTATTGGTATTGACCATGATATCATCAGAGCTTCTATTGATGCGTTAGAGTCAGCTATGAACAGAAGCCTTGAAGCATAATATTTAAATTGAATAATGTGTAATATAACCCATGTCCGGAACGTATACTAGAATGATACTGATTCAGGATATGGGTTGTTTTATTTATGTAGAATTAAAAAATCCCCCTCAAAGGGGGAAGCGGTACTATAGTACTAATGCTATTATACGCTCAGAGGGGAAAAGAAATATAGTTAAGGGGAAACTGTTGATTTAGACATTTTTGGAGGGATAGTAATGTTTTTTAGAAAACTATTAAGTAGTTTGAATGCAAAGGTTAAGAAAACTGCAGTTGGTGTTCTTTTGGTTGCAATGGTTGCAGGTTCTGTGTTTGCCGGTACATCTTTAAAAGCTGGTGCATACTCGAAAACACAGGATGTCCTTAATGAATTATTAGGAGCAGCAAAACCTTATGGTGTAGTTGCTGAAGAATTTAAGAATAGTAATCACAATCAGACATGTTTTGCGACTAACAAGCTTGTAATAACAGATCAGTGGATGAGTGCATGGCTTGATATGAGCGTTGGAACAACATATATTAAGAGTTTTGATAATTCTGGTTCATCAGAAGTTAAGGTGGATAGGAATGCATTTAATAATCTTGTACTTGGAACTGATTATGATTATGAACCCAGAGAGAATAAATATTATATTAAAGATTCTGACGGAAAAAGAACAGGTGCTGTTATTAATGTGGCTAACTGCAAGGATACAATCAATGTTTATTATGCAGAGGATTATATGGATGTAACGGCAGCACTTGATAATGTATACGGTAATTTCAAGGCGTATGCTGATACACCAGATTCGGAGGCTGATATAGTTATTGATGCTTATGATGAGAGAAAGATTGATCTTTCTTCATTTAAGAATAAGCAGATTGTAGTGGTAAATATGTATGCTAATAATTATATTGACTGGCAGGGGAAAGAAGTTTCATCTTATTATGGAGAAGGACAGCTGAACATAACAAATAAAGCACAGGGACAGTTTGTTATCATTAATCTTCTTGGCGGTGATGGTGATGCAGATATCAAAAGATTCAGCATTAATGGTAAGAATACAGGTGGATTAACAGATGTTGATATATCAGACACAGTTATTTTCAATGCTGTTAATGTAACTGGTAATATTAATATGGGTGAGGTATGTGGTATAGTTGTTGCACCGAAAGCGGATGTTACTTTAACATCTACATGTAATGGAAGAGCAATTTCTAAGTCATTTGTTAATGTCAATGGACAAATGCATTTTATATCAGATAATCAACAGCAGGAGACGACACAAAAGGAAACAACATCTGTAGCACAGTCTTCATCAGAAACAACAAAGTCAGAAGAGACAACAACTGCACAGGAAACAACAAAGTCAAACGAGACAACAACTGCGCAGGAGACAACAAAGACTAACGAGACAACAGCTGCACAGGAGACAACAAAGACTAACGAGACAACGGCTGCACAGGAGACAACAAAGACTAACGAGACAACAGTTGCACAGGAGACAACAAAGTCGGATGAGACAACGGCTGCACAGGAGACAACAAAGACTAACGAGACAACAGCTGCACAGGAGACAACAAAGTCGGACGAGACAACGGCTGCACAGGAGACAACAAAGACTAACGAGACAACGGCTGCACAGGAGACAACAAAGTCGAATGAGACAACAGTTGATGCAGGTAAGGAAACTAAGCCGACAAAACAAGAATCAAACGAAACAACAGCTGTTAGTGAGACGACAAGGTCAAATGAAACAACAGTTGATTCTAACAAACAGACTAAAGAACATACAACCTCATCAACACAGGTTACAAAGAAGACTGGTGAAGTTGCAGGAGATGAAGAATTGGTTACGGGAAAAGAGGATGAGACCGTTGATGGCTCGAGAATCAGAAAAACTGGTGAAGTTGCGGCTGATGAAGAAGTTGTAAAGACAGGAGACAATAATCATGTATGGGTATATATCGTGATTCTTGTAGCAGCTGCTGTTATTTCTGGAGCTGTTATTGTGATAAGCAAAAAGAGCAATAAAAGATAATAATTGTTAATGATATCAGAGAGGCACAGCAGTAATGTTGTGCCTTTTTTATTGGGGTGGTATTGAAGCACTCTGCTTTTTTATGCTATAATGCAATATGTATGAGTCGAAGTAGGCTCTGAACACAAAATACAGTGAAGAACAAGGAGATTGAAGTTTTATGAAACATTTAATACTTGCATCGGGTTCACCAAGACGAAGAGAATTAATGAGTCAGGTAGGACTTGATTTTACTGTTGTTACAAGTGATGCAGATGAGAATATTAAAGAAATGGAGCCTGAAGATTATGTAAGAGAATTATCTTCTGTTAAGGCACAGTCTGTATTAGAACAATACGCAGATAATGAAGATTCTGTAATCGTTATAGGTGCAGATACTATTGTTTATCATAAAGGAGAGATTCTTACCAAGCCTAAGAATGAAGAGGATGCATTCAGAATACTTAAGTCTTTAGAAGGTCAGATACATCAGGTGTATACAGGTGTAACTATATGCAGTGCACATAAGAATGTAAGTTTTTATGAAAAGACTGATGTGTGGGTATATGATATGACTGATGAGGAAATCAGGGATTACATAAGCACAGGAGAACCTATGGATAAGGCTGGTGCATATGGTATTCAGGGAAAATTTGCAGCATACATTAAGGGTATTGAAGGCGACTATAATAATGTTGTCGGTCTGCCTGTTGCCAGACTTGTACATGAGCTTAAAGCATTTTAAGGAGAAAACATATGATTAAATTCGTAGCGAGTGACCTTGATGGGACACTGCTTCTTAACGGAGCACAGAGCGTCGATGAATCTGTTATACAGTATATCAATAAACTTGTTGACAAAGGCGTTATATTCGCGCCGGCTAGTGGCAGGCAGATAACAAGTCTTAAGAGACTTTTTGGGACTGTCAGTGATAAGCTTGCATATATTGCAGAGAATGGTGCACTTGTGGAATACATGGGTGAAACTATTGGAAAGACTCCGATGGATAGGAAGCTTGCATTAGAGATAATTGAGGATGTAATTGAACAGCCTGATTGTGAGGTGCTTGTATCAGGAGAACATACGGCATATATTAAGCCTAAGTCAGAAGAATATTATTACAGAATGACCAAGGTGGTCAATTACCATACTACATTAGTTGATAAGTTCACAGACATTGACGAGGATATATTAAAGATTGCTGTGTGTGATATGACAGGAATTAGGAATTCCAAGGAGCATTTTATTAACAAATGGAGTGATAAGGCTTCAGTACTTGTATCAGGAGAACTTTACTTAGACCTTATGGATACTAATGTCAATAAGGGAAGAGGAATTGAACAGATACAGAAATATTTCAGCTTAAAGCCTGAAGAATGTATGGCATTTGGTGACAACTATAATGATATTGCAATGCTAGACAGGGTGTATTACTCATATGTTATGGAGAAAGCTGTAGATGATGTTAAGAAACACGGACGTTTCATAACAGGATGGGTAGAAGGAACATTAAGAGAGCAATTTAAAGAGATAAGATAAGGAGATTTAAGTTATGGATAAACATATTGATGAGTGTGCAAAGGTGTTTTTAAGAGATCAGAAACAGCTTTTTGATGAACCTGTTGCATATGATTTAGAGGAGGCTAAGGAATTCTTAGAGGATTGTATGGCGGTGTATTGTAAAGATATTAAAGAATTAAGAGAAGTGATGGATGATGAGGGAATGGACGTGTCTGACTTAAGCAATGATGAGCTTTTTGAGCAGTTAGAAGTGTTCAGGCTTGATAATGGCGGATATTTCTTCGTGGAAGGATAGTACAGATGCGTATAACTGTTGTATGTGTAGGTAAGATTAAGGAAAAGTTCTATACCCAGGCAGTTGAAGAATATTCCAAGAGACTTTCAAGATACTGCAAGCTTGATATTGTTGAACTGTCTGATGAGAAAACACCGGATAATGCAAGTGATATAGTCAATGAACAGATTAAGAATAAGGAAGGGGAGAGAATCCTTTCAGCAATTAAAGATGATGCTTATGTATGTGCACTTGCAATAGAAGGGAAAATGCTTGATTCTGTCGAACTATCAGAAAAGATTGACAGACTTGGAATAGACGGAACGAGTAACATAACATTTGTAATAGGAGGCTCTTTGGGACTTGCAGATGCAGTACTTAAGAGAGCTGATTATAAGCTGAGTTTTTCAAAGATGACATTTCCACACCAGCTTATGAGAGTTATTCTTTTGGAACAGATATACAGGGCTTATAGGATTATGAAGAATGAGCCATATCACAAATAATTAAAGAGGATAGAATATGAAAAGAAGAAAGAAACCATTTATTATATTAGCAGTTATTCTTGTTGTAGTTCTGTTAGTTGCAGGATATATTAAGTTCTTTAATGGAAGTCTGATATATTTTACAACAGGAATGAAGAGCGGTGAGCTTATTAAGACAGCAGGACAGAAGATAACTTATACATGCGAGGCAGATATTCTCATGTCTGATGTGAAGAAGGAATATGAGGAAATGTTTGGCAGTGATATATGGAAAGAGAAAATTGGTGATGCCGATTTTGAAAGCTATATTAAGGACCAGATTAAGAGCAAATTAATGCGCGTAAAGGCTATGAATGTTAAGGCTAAGGAACGCGGTGTTGTACTTGGAAGAGAAGAAAAAGATTCTGTAAGTAAGGCTGTTGATGCATTTTACAATGAATTAACAGAATCACAGATAAGCAGTACAGGAATAACTAAGGATAAACTGAATACAATGTTTACTGAATTCGCAGTAGCACAGAAACTCTATGATGACATTACTTCCAGCATGGATATTGAGGTAAGCGCAGATGAGGCGAGAGTTATTGATATCCAGTATATTGTATCAGATTCAGAGGAAGAAATTAATAAGGCATATAATCTTGTGAATTCAGGAAGTTCATTCTTTGCTGTTGCCAAGGAATACAATGCGGACGGTGAATATGAGTACGAACTGAAACGTGACGAGATGGATGAAGCATTTGAAAAAGCAGCATTTAATCTGTCTACTGGAGAAATGAGCAGAATAGTTGAGGCAGCAGGCAGGTATTATATTATAAGATGTACATCGGATAATGATAAGGCTAAGACTGAGGTAAATAAGTCTGCAATTCTTGAAAAAAGAAAGTTAGAGCAGTTTAATGCTGATTTTGAGAAGTATGAAGCCGGTATATATATGGAATTTAATAACAGTGAGTGGAAGAAATTAAGTATTCAGGATGCGTATACATTGGAAAGCAGCTTTGAGGATACTTTTAATGCGTATTTTGGAAAGTAAAGAGGAGAGTAATTAATAATGGCAGCTAATAAATATGATGCTAACAGTATATCAATACTCGAGGGTCTTGAAGCGGTAAGAATGAGACCTGGCATGTATATTGGAAGTGTCGGAACAAAAGGTCTTAATCATCTTATATATGAGATTGCGGATAATTCAGTGGATGAACATCTTGCGGGTTTTTGTACACAGATAAATGTAACTCTTAATGATGATGGAACAGCAACTATCAAGGATAATGGACGAGGTATTCCTATCGGAATCCATCCTAAAGCCGGAATACCTGCGGTTGAGGTTGTATTTACAGTACTTCATGCAGGCGGCAAGTTCGGAGATGGCGGATATAAGATATCAGGAGGACTTCACGGCGTTGGTGCATCTGTAGTTAATGCACTTTCTGTATGGCTTGAGGTTGAGATAAGAGTTGATGGTGGTGTGTACAAGCAAAGATACGAGCGTGGAAAAGCAACAGCGCCGCTTGAAAAGATTGGTACATGCAGAAAAAATGATACTGGTACAACTGTTACATTTCTTCCTGATGGAGAAATATTTGAAAAGACAAGATTCAAAGCAGACTCGATAAAGAGCAGGCTTCATGAGACTGCATATCTTAATCCGGGGCTTACAATTGAGTTTGAAGATAAGAGAAAGGGCAGCGAGGATAAGGAAACTTTCCATGAGCCTGACGGACTTAAGGCATATATCAAAGACCTTAACAATGGCAAAGAGACAGTATGCGATATCGTCTACTTTAAGAAGAAGCAGGAAGATATTGAGGTTGAAGTAGCATTTCAGTTTGTTAATGAATTTGAGGAAAATATTCTTGGCTTCTGTAATAACATATACACTCAGGAGGGTGGAACGCATATTACAGGCTTTAAGACCAAGTTTACAATGATTATCAACCAGTATGCGAGAGAACTTGGCATCTTAAAGGATAAGGATGCGAATTTTACAGGTCTTGATGTAAGGAATGGTATGACTGCAGTTGTTGCAGTTAAGCACCCTGCACCAAGATTTGAGGGACAGACCAAGACCAAGCTTGATAATCCGGATGCTGGTACAGTTGTTGCAAATGTAACAGGTGACGAGGTACAGCTTTATTTCGACAGACATTTGGACGACCTTAATGCTGTAATTGCATGTGCCGAAAAATCTGCGAAGATAAGAAAAGCAGAAGAAAAGGCTAAGACAAATATGCTTACAAAGCAGAAGTTCTCTATAGACAGCAACGGAAAGCTTGCCAACTGTGAGAGCAAGAATCCAGAGGAATGTGAGGTATTCATTGTAGAGGGAGATTCAGCCGGAGGTTCAGCAAAGACTGCAAGAAACAGAAGAACACAGGCAATTCTTCCAATCAGAGGCAAGATTCTTAATGTTGAGAAAGCAAGTATTGATAAGGTGTTAGCCAATGCCGAGATCAAGACAATGATTAATTCGTTCAACTGTGGATTCTTAGAGGGCTACGGCAATGATTTTGATATCAGCAGATTAAGATATAATAAGATTATTATCATGACTGATGCCGATGTTGATGGAGCACATATTGATACACTGCTTCTTACATTTTTCTACAGATTCATGCCTGAGCTTATTAATCAGGGACATGTATATATTGCTACACCCCCTCTTTATAAAGTTGTTCCTAAGAAGGGGGAGGGTGAATATCTGTATGATGACAAGGCACTTGAGGATTACAGAAAGAAACATACTTCGGGAACATTTACACTTCAGAGATACAAAGGTCTTGGAGAGATGGATCCTGACCAGTTATGGGAGACAACTCTTAATCCTGAAACAAGAATTTTAAAGCAGGTTGAGATTGAGGACGCAAGGCTTGCAACTGAGGTTACAGCAATGCTTATGGGTACAGATGTACCACCTAGAAGAGAATTTATATATACGCATGCTAATGAAGCTGAGATTGATGCGTAAAAGCTAAAGGAGTAGAAAATGGCTGAGAAGATTATAAGGACTGAGTATTCTGAGGTTATGCAGAAGTCCTATATAGATTATTCCATGAGCGTTATTACAGCAAGAGCACTTCCTGATGTAAGGGACGGTTTAAAGCCGGTACAGAGAAGAGTGCTGTATGCCATGGACCAGTTGGGGCTTAATTACGACAAGCCTCACAGAAAGTCTGCACGTATCGTTGGTGATACAATGGGTAAATACCATCCACATGGTGACAGTTCAATATATGAGACACTCGTTGTACTTTCACAGGATTTTAAGAAGGGTATGGCTCTTGTTGACGGACACGGAAACTTCGGTTCTATCGAAGGTGACGGAGCTGCCGCTATGCGATATACAGAAGCTAAGTTAAAAAAGTTCACACAGGACGTATATCTTGCTGACCTTGATAAAAATGTTGTGGATTTCGTGCCTAACTTTGATGAGACAGAAAAAGAGCCTGAGGTTCTTCCTGTAAGAGTACCTAATTTGCTTGTAAATGGTGCAGATGGTATTGCGGTTGGTATGACAACTAATATCCCTCCACACAATCTTTCAGAGGTTGTTGATGCAGTATGTGCATATATGGATAATGAGGATATCACAACAGACGAGCTTATGCAGCTCTGCCCTGGACCGGATTTTCCTACAGGTGGAATTGTAATTAATAAAAGCGAGCTTGGTGCAATATATGAGACTGGAACAGGTAAGATTAAGTTAAGAGGCAAGGTCGTATTCGAGCCTGCCAAGAACCGTTCTGAGAAGGACAAGCTTGTTATTACAGAGATTCCATATACAATGATTGGTGCTAACATAGGTAAATTTATATCTGATGTAGTAAGCCTTATAGAAACTAAGAAAACTACCGATATTGTCGACATTTCCAATGAATCTTCTAAGGAAGGAATAAGAATTGTCCTTGAACTTAAGAAGAACGCTGATGTCAAGAATCTTGAAAATCTTCTTTACAAGAAGACCAAGTTGGAAGATACATTTGGCGTAAATATGCTGGCTATCGTTGATGGAAGACCTGAGACCTTAGGTATTAAGGATATAATAAAACACCACATTAATTTCCAGTATGAGCTTGCTACAAGAAAGTACACAACACTTCTTGAAAAGGAGAAGGCTAACAGGGAGATTAAGGAAGGTCTTATAAGAGCATGTGATATTATTGACCTTATTATCGAGATATTACGAGGCAGTGCTAATCTTAAGATGGCTAAGGACTGCCTTGTTAATGGTAATGTTGAGGGAATCAAGTTTAAGTCAGAGCAGTCAAAAAAGCAGGCTGCAGGTCTTGATTTCACAGAGAAACAGGCTGGTGCAATATTAGAAATGCGTCTGTACAAGCTGATTGGCCTTGAAATTCTTAATCTTCAGAAAGAATATGATGAATGTGTCAAGAAGATTGAGAAGTATGAAAAGATACTTGGCAGCAGAAAAGAGATGGCTAAGGTTATCAAGTCTGACCTTCTTAATATTAAGAAGGAATATGGTGTTGCAAGAAGAACTGTAATTGAAGACGGAGAAGCTGCTGTATTTGAGGAAAAGAAGATTCCAGAGATGGAAGTTATGTTTATTATGGATAGATTCGGATATGCAAGAACCATTGATATGGCTGCATTTGAGAGAAATAAAGATGCTGTATTTAATGAGAACAAATATGTCATTCCGGTAATGAACACAGATAAAATCTGCATATTTACTGATACGGGAGATCTGCACCAGTTAAAGATAAAGGATCTGCCATTCACTAAGTTCAGAGATAAAGGCACACCGATTGATAATCTGTGTAACTATGACAGCTCTAAGGAGATAATTGTGTACATTACTCCATTTGAACGACTTAAGAATCAGAAAATGCTTTTTGTCACAAGACAGGGAATGATGAAGCTTGTAGACAGCGAAGAATTCCAGGTTGCAAAGCGTACAGTTGCATGTACAAAATTAGCAGATGACGACAAGCTAATCGGAATGTATTCAACAGACGCAAGAGTAGAGATTTATTCAAAGTTCTCACTTGATGGAGAAATCAAGGAAGAAGAGGTTGTCGAGAGCAACCAGAATGTAATTGTACAGACAGAAAACGGAGTGTTCTTAAAGTTCCCATTAACAGACATTCCAATGAAGAAGAAGAGTGCTGTTGGCGTAAGAGGAATCAAGCTTTCAAAAGATGATTATATAGAAGATGTATTCCTGCTTACAGAAGGTGATGAGTTCACAATGGAATATAAGGGCAAGAGTATCAGCTTTGCCAAGATGAAGACGGCACACAGGGATACTAAGGGGACTAAGATAAGAGTGTGATTCTAACGGTTGGGGAGTCGAAGAAGTGCTTCACACTATCACAACTAAGGTAAGCGGTCCTAATGGCTGTATATGGCGGCATAACACCCACACCGACAGCTTACAATTTAGTTGTGATGGTGTGAAGCACTTCTTCGACATGACCACCGATAAAAAAAGTATATTTTTCTAAAATATAAATGGATAGTTAGTTAAATTGTTTTTGGGTTGGCGAGACTACATTTGAAAGAATAATTTGACCAGCGAGGTCACTTTGTTAGTCAGAATATGGTATGGGATTATCCATACCATTTTTTAAATACTGGAGACATATGGCATGAAACAAAATCGGTACTTCGCGGTGGTAGTGTCTGTGAGTTAAGCGTTAGCGACAACGGCATGTAAGCTTACCGTGTGGGTGTTAATGCCGCTATATATAAAAGTTCGGTGCAGGAAATCTCGTTCAAGCGAAGCGCGTTTGATTTCCTGCACCGTAATAAACTCTGTATATGGCGGCATTTACAGCCACTAGGTCAGCTTACCTAAAGTTGGCACTAATGCTAAACCCACAGACAGTACAACCCCGAAATACTCTTAATTCTCCTTCATATATTCATCATATATAGCAATAACCTTATTCATAACCTCCGGTCCCGGAGCACCAAGAGTAAGTCTCTTATCTACACAAGTCTGAAGGCTGATAGCCTCGTAGATATCTTCATCAAATACAGGGCTCACAGCCTTATATTCATCAAGTGAAAGGTCATCAAGTGCGATATTCTTCTCAATACACATAAGAACAAGCTGGCCGACAATACCATGGGCTTCTCTGAAAGGAACTCCCTTTTTAACAAGGTAGTCAGCAGCATCAGTAGCATTAGTGAAGCCGTTCTTTGCTGAAGCTTCCATTCTCTTGTTGTTGAACTTCATAGTATCAATCATGCCCTTGAAAAGGCTGATGCAGCCTTTGGCTGTGTCAAATGCGTCAAATGATAATTCCTTATCTTCCTGCATATCTTTATTGTAAGCAAGAGGAATACCCTTCATTGTTGTAAGGAGGCTCATAAGAGCACCATATACTCTGCCTGTCTTACCTCTTACAAGCTCTGCGATATCAGGGTTCTTCTTCTGAGGCATAATAGAGCTTCCTGTACTGAAAGCGTCATCAAGTTCGATAAATCTGTATTCGTTAGAATTCCAGATGCATATTTCCTCAGAAAAACGGCTTAAATGCATCATAATAGTTGATAATGCAGATAAGAATTCAATAAGGTAATCTCTGTCAGAAACAGAATCCATGCTGTTGAGTGTTGGTCCGTAGAAACCAAGGAGAGAAGCAGTAAGTTCTCTGTCTAATGGATAAGTTGTTCCTGCAAGTGCACCTGCACCAAGAGGACAGTAATTCATTCTTTCATATATATCGTGAAGTCTGCTTCTGTCGCGCTTGAACATTTCGAAATATGCACCGAAATGATGAGCAACAGTAACAGGCTGTGCCTTCTGAAGATGAGTAAATCCAGGCATGAATGTATGAGTGTTTTCTTTCATGATTCTTAAGATAACAGCCATAAGCTCTTTAAGCTCAGCATCAGTATTAAGAACTTCCTGTCTTGTGAAAAGTCTCATATCAAGAGCAACCTGGTCATTTCTGCTTCGTCCTGTGTGAAGTCTCTTTCCGGCATCACCGATTCTCTCAATAAGAGTAGCCTCCATAAATGTATGGATATCCTCGTATTCATCAGTGATTTCAAGCTTTCCTGATTCAATATCAGCAAGAATTCCCTTAAGACCTTCTACAATCTGCTCACTTTCGCTTTCAGGAATAATTCCCTGCTTGCCAAGCATAGTAGCATGTGCAATACTTCCTTCAATATCCTGCTTATAGAACTTCTGGTCAAATGAAATTGATGCATTGAAGTTGTTAACAAGCTCATTAGTTTCTTTGGTGAATCGTCCACCCCATAATTTCATTTATAAATCCTCCTTGAATTAAATATCTGTATTTTCTTCATTAAAATTATCTTCGTCATCTTCAATAGAAGAGAGAAGACTGTCAGTAAGTTCATCATCAATATCAGGTGATTCGAGATTCTCGAAATCATCCATATCATCAAGAATAGAACTTTCTATATTATCATCAGACAGTTTCTTAATGTCTTTGTCAGTAAGAGACGGATCATCAAGATATTTTCTGATAACTGACGGGAAATGTGTCATATTTACTTTTCCTGCTTTAATAAAGCGGCTGGCAAGATAAATGCCAATCAATATAATAATGCAAAATGTAGTAATAACGCAACCCAATATTAAATTAACAGGACGATATTTTAATACAACAGTGTGAGTTCCGGCACTTACGTCAACACATAACAATGCATTTTCCCAGGCATAAGTATCAGCCTTCTTGCCATCAATATACACAGACCAGCCACCATCGTATGGAATAGAGAATAATATTGCTTTGTCTGAGGAAGCAGTAAGAGTTCCTGTAAACTTAGTATCAGAGAATTTCTCAACCTGATAGCTTTCTGAATTGAGTTTATTGTAAGCCCTGATGAATTTGTCTTCATCGAGTGTGTATACAGAAAGATTCATTCCGCCGGTATCAGAAGTTACTTCGACAGTATCTGTGTCGTGGACATAACCAATATCAAGAATCCGGTTATTGCTCTTTATATTATTGTAGGTGTAAGTGGTTGTGTTATTAATAGTAACAGTTACGGAATCAACAGATTTATTCGCAACTGACAGGTACATATGACCACTCTTTGAAGGTGTTATAATACAATCGGCTTCAGTAGGGAATGAAGTAGTATATTCAAATACATCACTTATTCCGGTAAGAGATTGAATAAGAAGATTCTGGTTCTCAATACCATTGTTATTCTTAGCCATAACAAGGTCATATGCTGTTGAACTGTTAATCGCATAACCAATAGGAAGCGTGTAATTATTCTTATACACAAATTCACCATCGCTGCCTGTATAATAATTTCTTATATCACTTTCAACTAAAAGTCGGTTAGAAATAGTGTATTTTACAGAGAAAAGAGAATCAGTAACAGCGGTAAGACCATTGCAGCCATATGCATTAGTTGAATTTTCCATTCCTATAAGGTTGTAAAGCTTTGACATTCCTGCATTGCATGTTGATGAAAATGTTGAAACAGTTCGGTAATTATGCCATGCACCATCATTTTTAGAACGCGCTCCAAAAAGCTTATCCATTCTATAGAAGGATGTGTCATTATCAGATACGGTTTTTGTAACAGTCTTTACGGCATCATAATCAAGAAGATATGATGTACGGCTTGTTGTTCCAATACCGGTTGCATCCATATTCAGTGTACATTCAATGATTGATACTGAGAATGCAAGCATAAGAACAACAGGAATTTTGAGCCTGGCGTTGTTATGAATAAACATTAACAGACCATATATAAGAATAAATATTCCACTTATATATATACTCTTAAATGAATATTCAGTCTCAGAGTTAATAAAAAGTTCTTCCATAATAAGCAGAAGACCAATTGCAATCCATAATGATGCACCAAGCTGCTTGTTAGTAGAATTCTTAAGATTAATAACAGCTTCATAGCACATTGCAAGCAGGAAGAATATATATATGAATGACTGTCTGCAAGGCAGGCTGTTAGGAAAATGCATACCATGCCATATATAGTTAGGTATATTTAAGTTAAATGCTGTCAGGAAGATAAGCAGGATGACACATTTGCCAATCTTCTCGCGTGCATTGACTTTGCTGCACATAATATAAAGCGGTAGCAGTACAAAAACAGCAACGCCGCAGTATATATTAGGCAGATGGTCCAGTCCTAAATGAACCGGAATGTTGATAAGCTGTCTTGTGAGCATTGATAATATGCTGAAGTAAGAAATAAGCTTATCAGGGAATGCTGTGTCGCTTGAGGCTGAAAGTGAAAATGTATAGAATTCAGGCAGAAGAAGACACGCTCCCAGTCCACCGGCAAGTAGTGAATATACACAGAAATTAATAAATTTCTTCACATACTGCATAGGGCTTTTAATACCGTTATAAGCTATCATAAGAACAACATAGTAAATCACTACTGAAAGGCATACCATGATTGCAATATAATAATTAGTAAATATACATAATCCGAGAGTTATGCAATAGAATATGCAACGGTTCTCATTAACAAGTCGTTCAAGTCCAAGCATGATAAGTGGAACAAGAATAACACAGTCAAGCCACATGATATTCCAGCTGTATGCCGCAATGAAGCCGGACATACCATAGAACATACCGAATATGGCAGCAATAACATGCTTGTTATTATTGTGTTTAGTAAGATAATACGTTAAAGAAAGACTGCTGCCAGCTATCTTAAGTATTATAAATGCATTCATTATCTCTATAGTGTATTTTTGTGGAAAAAGTGCAACGAACCAGTTAGATGGACTTGCAAGGTAATATGCGAACAGAGATGTGAAGTTAGTTCCCATTCCTATATCCCATGAGTAAGTAAGACTTTCACCATTTCTTATCTTGTGCCACAGTTCTGAAAAGAATGGTGCATACTGATGGTACATGTCAGACCTCAGATAACATTCGTTTCCCCATGGAAATATGCCTCTTGTATAGTACAGTGCCATCATCATTATAACTGGAAGTACAAAGGCAGCAAGATATGTAAAGTTAGAATTAAGAATTGATTTCTTTGATGAATTCATGGCTTCCCTCCCTTAGCCGATAATAGTGACATTTTACCAAAGAACGAAAAAAGTGTAAACAATTATAGGCAAATTAGGCTTGTATTCGATAGTACAATTTTGTAAAATAGAAAAGTACGCAAAAGGAATCTCCAAAGGGTAATGCTTAAGGAGAGTGTACATGGAATACAGACAATTATATAAAAAACACAAAAGGGCTGTACAATACGGAATATGTGCAGTTTTTCTGATTATAACCGGATTGATATATCTGGCAGGAAGAAAGAACGCTTCAGTGTCAGAGAATACATTTGCAGATAATGTCGTATCAAGTAGTATAGAAGACAGCTGGCATATGGAAAGTGAATCATCATTTGAAGACATATATGTGTATATATGTGGACATGTTAATTCTCCAGGTGTTGTAAAGTGCCTGAAGGGAACAAGGCTGTATGAAGCAGTGGCAATGGCTGGTGGAGCTGATGATTTGGCTGATATGTCTGCAGTTAATCTTGCAGCACTTGTTGCTGATGGGGAAAGGATATATATTCCGGCATATGGAGAGGATATTTCTGTTATAGAAGAACAGACAGAGGGGATTGTTAATATTAATAAAGCTACAGAAAGTGAGCTTATGACACTGCCGGGAATTGGAAGTTCAAGGGCGGCTGATATAGTAAGATACAGGACAGATAATGGCAGATTCCAGACAATAGAAGATATAATGAAAGTGTCTGGAATTAAGGAAGCAGCATTTAATAAGATAAAGAATTATATTTGCGTATGATAAGATGCATATGCATAGAAAGTAAAAAGGAGTAGATTATGGCAGGCAGAGTTTTAGTTGTTGATGATGAGAAAATGATTGTTAAGGGACTTAAGTTCAGTCTTATGCAGGATTATAGCGTTGTAGACTGTGCATATGATGGTGAAGAAGCTCTCGAGTATGCTAAAAACAATGAATATGACATAATACTTCTTGATATTATGCTTCCCAAGCTTGATGGATTATCAGTATGCCAGCAGATAAGAGAGTTTTCAGATGTGCCAATAATTATGCTGACAGCTAAAGGCGATGACATGGACAAGATTCTTGGCCTTGAGTATGGTGCAGATGATTATATTACAAAACCATTTAACATTCTTGAAGTTAAGGCGAGAATGAAAGCCATTTTAAGAAGAAATGCTGTGACAGAGAAGAAAGCAGCAAAGAGCAATATTATTAATGCTGGTGATATGAAGATAGATTGTGACAGCCGTAATCTGTATATTGCAGGAAGACCTATTAATCTTACTGCTAAGGAATTTGATCTTCTTGAATTGTTAGCAGTTAATCCAGGAAAGGTATACAGCAGGGATAACCTTCTTAAAGCTGTGTGGGGACAGGATTATTCAGGTGACGGCAGAACGGTTGATGTCCATATGAGAAGACTTCGTGAGAAGATTGAAGATAATCCGAGTGAACCAAAGTATGTTCACACTAAGTGGGGAGTAGGTTACTATTTTAATGTTTAATAAGATTAAAAAAAGAAATGACCATAGGAAAATCTTTTTTGACAGGGAGTTTCAGTCATTTTTCAGGTTCATAAATAAATATTCAACAAGACAGTTCGCAGTTATAGCGGTAATAGTTGCAACAGCGGTAATATGTACATTTGAAGGCTTTGAGTATATTTACAGGCAGTCTGTAATTACAAGACAGACTGCGGTTATTCAGAATGAAGCGGTTCTCATTGCAGCAGAATATTCTAATTATGAAAGTCTTGAAGCAGCTGAGAATAATGATATGAACAGCAGACTCAGCAGTTATTCGGCACTTAATCAGATAAGAATAAGAATTGTTAATCTTAATTATGTTGTCAGTGTTGACACATATTCTATTGACACTAACAAGACAATTCTTAATCCAAGAGTATTCGATATATTCAGTAATCATAAGAACAGTTCCGGTTATGATAAGAAAACAGGTAATATACAGGCAGCGGTTCCGGTATACAATGATTCAGGTACGTTTATAGCCGTTCTTGTGGCTGATCTTGATTATACAGAGATAGATTCAATGTTTCATGATGTGAACAGTCAGAATAATAATATTAAACTGGTTATTATAACAATATGTCTGGCGTTACTTATCGTAGGTATATATTTTCTTAACCGACCAATAAAAAGAGTACTTGATATTATTTCAAATATAAGTGCAGGGCATACTGATGAAAGAATCCCTGTCAAGAGTTATACAGAAATACGAGAGATTGCAGATGATTTTAATAATATAATGGACAGAGCTAATGAAACAGACCAGTCCAGAGCAGAATTTGTTTCAAATGTGTCACATGAATTAAAGACACCTATAACCTCGATTAAAGTATTGGCTGAGTCTCTTAATACACAGGAAAATGTGCCAATAGAAGTGTATCAGGAATTCATGCAGGATATTGTAAGTGAGATAGACAGAGAAAGTAAGATAATAGAAGATTTACTTACTCTTGTTAGAATGGATAAATCTGTTGCAACACTTAATATTAATTCTGTTAATATGAATGATTTATTAGAGATGACACTCAAGAGACTTAAGCCATTAGCACAGAAAAAGAATATTGAACTGCTTTTTGAAAGTTTTAGACCGGTTGTTGCACAGATTGACGAAGTTAAGATGACACAGGTTATATCCAATCTTGTGGAGAATTCTATCAAATACAATGTACAAGATGGTTGGGTACATGTTTCACTGAATGCAGATTATCAATATTATTATATAAGAGTTGAAGATTCAGGAATAGGAATACCAGAGGAAAGTATTAATAAAATATTTGAAAGATTTTACCGGGTAGATAAGGCAAGGTCGCGTGAAACGGGTGGAACAGGACTTGGACTGGCTATTGTAAGAAACATAATTCTTATGCATCATGGAACTATTAAGGTTCATAGTGAGGAAAATATAGGAACAACATTTACAATGAGAATACCTCTTAATTATGTTGAAAACCAGCAGTAATGCAGGCGGAAGTATGCCATTGGACATATTTATAAGCTGTTAAGAATATCAGGATAGGAAAGGAGCAGTTATGATGGGACATATAAGGAAAGCTATTATGAAATTGACATCCGTTATAATTGTTATTGCAGTAACATTGATAACTGTTTCATGTTCTTCGCAGAAGAAGGGAACAGCATATTCTGTATATTATCTTAATGAAGATGGAACATCACTAACTGAAGGCAGAGTATACATTGAAAGTCAGGACGCTGTTTCAGTTGCAAATGAACTCCTTGAAAAAATGAATGTTGCAAAAGGCAGGCATACAAGCATAATTAAGCCGGTGTCTGTATCGCAGCCAACGGTTGAAATTAATGGAATATACGCAGGTGTCTATTATGACAGCTCTTATTATGGAATGAAACCAAGTACCGAAGTACTTTACAGGGCAGCAGTTGTTAAAGAATTATCACAGATAAGTGATGTTCTATATGTAAGATTTTATGTTGATGGTAAGGATGCTGTGTATGAAGATGGAACAGTCATAGGAAATATGAGTGATGAGGATTTTGTAGATACACAGGAAGGTGCCATGGCTGATGTGAAGTGGAAGACGATTAATCTGTATTTTGCCAACAAGTCAGGAGATGCCCTTGTAAAGAACAGCAAGAGAATCTGTTATAATAAGAGTGTATCTGTTGAGAAGGTTGTAATGGAACAGCTTATTAAAGGACCAACAGAGTCGGGGTGTTACCAGAGTATTCCGTCGAATACCAAGCTGCTTAGTATATCTGTTGTCGATAGGATATGTTATGTTAATCTCAGTCAGGAATTTGCAACTGATATGGTTAATGCAAAGAGCAATGTGACTATATATTCAATTGTTAATTCCCTTTCAGGACTGGAGGGAATTGATGGCGTTAAGATACTTGTCAAGGGAAATTCTAATCTCATGTATAGGGATGCAATTAGCCTTGATACAGTATTTTATATGAATAATGAACTTGTAAAAAAAGATTTATCTGATAATTAATGGTCGTTTCTGGAAAGGATATTATTGAAGAGACCATTTTTTGTGGCAGCAGTTATGAGCATTGCTGCAGTATATTTGTCATTATATGTTAAGTTATATATCGTTATTATAGTGGGAATAATGGTGTTTACCGGATTCCTTATATATCTTAAGAAAACAGGAATTCCTGGTTTTTATGTGATTTTTATCATGATGTTTCCAATTATGTGCCTAAGAACTGAAGTAAGTATGGAAAAGCTATGCTATCAGGGGCAATTGTCAGATAAAACACATATTGCTTATGTAAATGGATACATAGCAGATATTAAACAGTCAGGAAACGGTTATGCGGTGTATATAAGAAATGCCTTTGTTATGCCGGATTCATGGGGCAGGCAGTTTAAAAGCGGTTTGGTAGTATACTCAGAAAAAAGATTTGCCAATCCAGGGGATGAAGTTAAGATTAAAGTAACATTAAAGGATTTTAATATACCATCTAATGAAGGGCAGTTTAATGCCAGAAAATATTATACATCACTTGGATTTAATTATTGTGCAGACTTGTCAGATATTGTGAATATACAGTCTGGAAGCAGTTATATTTCCAACATTTACAGATTTGCAGATTCCATAAAAAATATTTACCAAAATGTATATTCTGAGCAGAATGCAGGAATTATGCAGTCGATTGTGTTAGGTGACAGGTCAGGGCTTGATGATGATGTAAAGAGAATGTATCAGAAGAATGGAATTTCCCACATTTTGGCAATAAGTGCACTTCATGTTTCGCTTGTTGGAATGTTTATATATGACTGGTTAAAGAAGAAAATTGGCAGAATCGCATCTGCATGTTTTAGTACATTTCTTATTATTTCATATTTGTGCATGACAGGTTATAGTGCATCTGCCAACCGTGCTGTAATAATGATTCTTGTATATATGCTGGCAGATGTGCTTGGAAGAACCAGTGATATGGCTAATACATTAGGGATAGCAAGTGTTATTCTTCTGTGGATTAATCCATATAATCTTATAAATTCAGCTTTTTGGTTATCATTCCTTGCTGTGGCAGGAATTATATATATTAAGCCCATACTGTCTGATGATAAAACTATTCTTATATATATAAGACGTCCTGATAAAAAGAATGCAGGATTTTTTCAGTTAATTATATTCAGAATCGCAGATTCGGTTATTACAGGCATGTGTGTTACAATTGCGACACTTCCGGTAATTCTTATTATATCTGGGCAGATTCCGGTAATAAGTCTGTTTCTTAATGTTATAGTAATACCACTTATGTCGTTGATAATGATAAGCGGGATATTTACGGGAATTGCAGGCATACTCTCTCTTGAAGCAGCATATTTTTTTGCGGGAGCAGGTGGATATATTCTTGATTTTTATTATAAGCTGTGCAGTTTGTCATCACATTTTAAATATGCAGTCATTGTTACGGGAACCCCTGATACTGCAAGGGTGTTTTTATATTATGCAGTTTTGATTATATGGATATGTGCACATATTATATTGATAAATAAGAAGATTGATGCTGTATGTTTTGTGTTATTAGTGTGCGTGCTGACAGGGCTGCGTTACAATATTAATTCAGACATGAAGATTGCCATGCTTGATGTTGGACAGGGGGATTCAATTGTCATGCATACTAAGGAGGGCATGAATGTATTGTTTGACGGAGGAAGCACAAGCAAGAAGAATGTCGGGAGATATACCATATATACTTATCTTAAATATTGCGGGGTAAGAAGGCTCGATTATGTGTTTATAAGTCATCCGGATAAAGACCATGTTAATGGAATATATGAATTGATTGAACTGTGTGATAACACATTTGAGATAGGTACTGTTGTACTGCCGGGAATCAGGCGGACTACGTCAGTAAAGAAGCAGGCTGATGATGATATGTCGAAGTTAGAGAGAATATTGAAAGATGCTGGGATTAATGTTGTTTATGCTGATGCAGGTGACTGTATAAAATCGGGAGAATTCTCGGTTAAGTGTATGCACCCATGCGAGGGTTATGATTACGAGTCAGCTAATGACTATTCTGCTGTATATCTTATGGAATATGGAGATTTTTCTATGCTTATGACAGGTGATGCGGAAAAGAAAGCAGAAAAGTGCATTGTTGAGGATGTCAATAGGATGGCAGGAGATGCTGGCGAATCGGTACGGCTTGTGTCAGTTAATATATTGAAAGTCGGACATCATGGAAGTAAGGGGGCGAGTTCAGAAGAATTTTTAAGTTATGTAAAGCCTGAAAATGCATTGATATCTTGTGGGGCAGGTAATTCATATGGACATCCTCATACGGAAACTTTACAGAGATTGTCGGGGATTGGAGCAGAAGTGTATAGGACAGACGAAAGTGGAGAGATTGCGGTGCGTGTCAGGGATGGTTTGTATAAAATTGAGGTGTTTAAAGCTTTGAAAGGATAGAACTGTGAAGATACATAACAGGTTGTGAGAAAATATTTTTTAACTTGAACCACTTGTACATATCTGATACTATTGTTTAAGATTAGAAACGGAGGCAGCAGGTTTGAAGGTCATAAGTGATGATATTAAAAAGGGCGAATTTAAGAGTGTATATCTTCTGTATGGAGAGGAAGAGTATCTTAAGAAGCAGTACAGAGACAGATTAAAGAATGCTATAGCTGGTGACGATACCATGAATTATTCATATTATGATTCGGATAATGCCAGCGTTAAGGATATAATTGATGTGTGTGAAACACTGCCTTTTTTTGCCCAGAAGAGACTTGTTATAATGGAAAATACCGGCTTTTTGAAAAGTTCTAATGACGAGCTTGCAGATTATATTAAACATATTCCTGATTATCTTGTTGTTGTTATGGTAGAAAAAGATGTGGACAAGCGTAATAAGGTATATAAGGCAGTTGATTCTGTGGGATATATATGCGAGATGAAGCCACAGACAACTGCTACTCTTGAAAAATGGATAGCAGGGCTTCTTGCTAAGGATAATCTTAAAATAAGCAGGGAAGCATGTGATTTGATACTTGATAAGACAGGTGCAGGCATGGATTATATAAGGCAGGAGACAGAGAAGCTTGTGAGTTATTGTCAGGGAAGGGATGTTGTGACAGTAGAAGATGTAGAGAAGGTATGCGCAACACAGACAACAAGTCATATATTTGATATGATAAGTGCAATTGCAAATAAGAAACAACAGCAGGCACTTGATTTATATTATGATTTACTAGAATTAAAAGAACCTCCTATGAGAATACTTTATCTTATAGTAAGGCAGTTTAACGGAATATTACAGGTGAAAGATCTTATGTCAAGGGGTATTTCAGGTAAAGAGATTGCATCAAAGATAGGAGCAGCACCATTTGTTGTCGGTAAATATCAGGCACAGGCAAAATATTTTGAGATGAATACACTGTTGGATGCATTGAATGAATGTGCGAAAACAGAAGAAGCAGTTAAGCAGGGAAGGCTTAATGACAGGCTGGGAGTAGAACTTATTATAATTAAATACAGCAAATAAAAAAGAACCCGGTGCGAGTGGGTGTCAGCACCGGGTTCTTTAAATTATTAAAATTCTTATTAAGCCATTGCGTTAACAGCTTTAGTAATGTGAGATACTTTTCTTGCAGCAGCGTTCTTGTGGAAGATTCCCTTAGAAGCAGCCTTCTCGATCTCAGCTATAGCAACAGGGAGAGCTTCGTTAGCAGCAGCCTTGTCACCAGCAGCAACAGCAGCCTCTACCTTCTTGATATAAGTCTTAACTCTAGACTTAACCGCCTTATTTCTCTCAGCTCTTACCTGACTTGTAATTACTCTCTTCTTAGCAGATTTAATGTTAGCCAATCCGTACACCTCCAAATCATAATTCAATAATAATATCTGTTTCGCATTAAAGCCGGACACGGACGATCTAATGTAAACATACTCACACATTTTATAGTACAAACATCTATATGTCAAGAACTAAATGAAGATTTTGGTATAAAAATTTCGTTTTTCTGCACAATATGTTGGGGAGGTGATGTGAAAAATGGATAATATAGTTGTAAGAACTGACCTTGCAGTAGAAGCAAATGAAGAAGCAATGAATGGAACAGGAAAGCTGCGGGGGATAAGATTAAGAGAAAGCAATAAATCAAGGATGGGTGTGAAAGTCACAGAATTGCAGGTGACAAATCATTTGGGCGAAGCCGCGATAGGAAGACCCAAAGGAACTTATCTTACTATAGAGGCAGATGATATTACAGGTGGGGACGAAGAATATGCAAAAGAGGTTATATCGACACTGGCAGGCTATATATTTAAACTCTTAAAGCGCATGAATAAAAATGTCAAACCAGAAAAGCTTCTTGTCATAGGGCTTGGAAACAGAAATATAACATCAGATTCATTAGGCCCTGAGGTTGTAGATAACATTAGTATTAATATAAGTGATGGAGAGGAGACAGGAGTATGCACACTTAGTCCGGGAGTTATGGCACAGACAGGTATTGAGACTGCAGGAATTATTAAAGGCGTTGTAAGTCAGATAAAGCCGGATGTATGCATAGCAATAGACGCTCTTGCTGCAAGAAGTGTGAACAGATTAAATAGTACCATACAGCTTTCTGACCAGGGAATTAATCCTGGCTCAGGTGTTGGAAATCACAGAATAGGAATAACAAAAGATAATATAGGTGTTCCGGTGCTTGCAATTGGAGTGCCTACTGTTATAGACGCGGAAGGCATTATTCAGGGAGCAGGAAAAATGTATGTAACCCCGAAGGACATTGATTCAGACATTAGAAACATAAGTATCATAATATCCAAAGCAATTAACCGTGTTGGTGTTCATATTCATGGCTGATGTGAATACAATATAATGGTAATGCAAAGCAAGGAGGATATATGAGTGATAGAAAGTACAGGCCTGTGTATATGTTTATATTCATGGGCTTAATGCTTATGGTAATAATGATGAATTATAGTTTTAATCTAATATATTATATTCAGAACAGAATTTATGAAAATGCAGTTAAGACATTGTTTCCTGTAGAAACATATTTTGAAGACAATTATGATGAAAATGCGGGTTCTGTGTGGGTTGATTCGGAATATATGTTTAGCATGGCTGAGGAGGATAAAAAACCTGCTACACAGACGGATGAGGGGGTCGTGGAGGCAGGTGCTGCAGTCTGCCCCTGGCCTTTACAGGAAAATGCAGCTGGAAATGTTTATAATATTGCAGATTTAAAGAATTATGATTTTCTTATGAAGTTCTATACGGTCACATCCATCACAAGCCTGACAACACAGATAATGCGTCCAGAGGAATTTCTGGCAAAAGACCTGTCGTTGGAGAAAAATGCAGATTTACCGCAGATACTTATATTTCACACACATTCACAGGAAGGATTTACGGATACGGTTGAAGGGAATACATCTACAACAATAGTCGGTGTTGGAGATTATCTTACAGATATACTCACTAATACATATGGTTACAATGTTTATCATGACACAAGTGTGTATGATTATGTTGATGGAAAGCTTGACAGAAGCAAGGCTTATACATATGCAGAAGAAAATGTGGCAAAAATACTGGAAGAAAATCCGTCAATTGAGGTTGTAATAGACCTTCACAGGGATGGGGTTCCGGATACTACAAGACTTGTAACCGAAGAAAATGGTGTAACAATGTCAAAGGTAATGTTTTTTAATGGAATAAGCTACAGCAAGGCAAAAGGAGATATAGGCTATCTTTACAATGCCAACAGGGATGACAATCTGGCAATGAGTCTTCAGATGTATCTTTTAGGAGAAGCGTATTATCCCGGGCTGTTACGGAATATTTATATTAATGCATATCGTTACTGTCTGCATATGAAGGGCAGGTCGATGCTTATAGAAGCAGGAGCACAGACTAATACAAGCACAGAGGTTAAAAATGCGATGATACCGGTGGCAGATATGCTTGACAGATTGTTGAGGGGTGAGAAGGCGTATACACAGTGACGCGAAGCGCATCTTGTTTTTACCTCACATTTTCCCTATAATGGGCGGTGGAGATATCCTGTCGCCCATTCCACCACACACGATAGTGTAAAATGGCATATGAAATTAATGTATGAATGGGGCAAAAACCTATTAAAGCTGCTAAAGGTGATGAAATAGTAGGTTTATTGAGAGAAAATTCTGAGGATAATTAATGCGGATAAAGAAAATTGCCTACTAAATTGATGATTTGAGCCAAAATAGTAGGTAAAGGAGGTAAAATATGAGTAACAACATTTTAGCAGATTTACAGCCACAAGCTGTCTTTAAATATTTTGAACAGATATGTGCAATTCCACATGGTTCTGGTAATGTGAAGCAAATAAGTGATTATCTGTGTGAATTTGCAAAAGAAAGGAATCTGTGGTTTAAGCAGGATGAAAGTTATAATGTGATAATTAAAAAGCCGGCAAGTAACAGCGAGAGCAAGGCTGCACCTGTTATTTTGCAGGGACATATTGATATGGTAGCTGTAAAAACGAATGATAAGGTTAAAGATATGGAAAAAGATGGTCTTGACCTTTATATAGATGATGGATATGTCAAGGCTGACAGGACAACCTTAGGTGCTGATGATGGAATTGCAGTTGCTTATGCGCTTGCCATATTAGACAGCAAGGATGTGTGTCATCCGCCGATTGAGGCTGTGTTTACGGTAGACGAGGAAATTGGAATGCTTGGCGCTGAGACAATTAATACTGACTGTCTTGAAGGTAAAATTATGCTTAATATAGATTCTGAGGAGGAGGGAATATTCCTTTCAGGATGTGCAGGAGGAGCAACTTTAAAGGCTTCTTATCCATTGAAAAAATCGGACATCACAGGAACGCAGATGTCTATTAAAATTAATGGCCTTACAAGCGGACATTCTGGAACAGATATAATATGCCAGAGAGCTAATGCTAATATTCTGATGGGACGTCTTCTTTTTGACGTTAAAGAATGTGTGAATATTGTAAGCATGTCGGGTGGTGAAAAAGATAATTCTATAGCTCCATTTGCTGATGCGGTTATAATGACACAGGAAGCAGATAAGGTCACTGAGCTTCTTAATAATACTGCAAATGTCTTGAAAGAGGAGTATTCGGTTACTGACCCACAGCTTACCATCAAGGTGAATTGTGAAGGTGAAGGCAGCACTTTGGCATGTGATGATGCGACAACACAGATGCTTATAAATGTGCTTAATTTTATACCTGATGGTGTTGTTAAGATGAGTAATGATATCAGGGGGCTGGTGCAGACTTCACTTAATCTGGGGGTTACAGAGCTGGCTGAGAAAACATTTGCAGCAACCTACTTAATAAGGAGCAGTTCGCAGAGTGAAAAAGAATATCTTACTGATAAGGTTGGAAAAATGACTGAATATCTTGGTGGAACTTATGAACTTAAAGGTGTTTATCCAGCATGGGAATTTAAGAAGAATTCTGCAATCAGGGATATGCTGTGTGAATCTTATAATAGACTTTTTAATAAAGGGGCTTTGGTGGAAACAATGCATGCAGGTGTTGAATGCGGTATTATGGCTGCAAAGATTGATGACCTTGACTGTGTATCGTTTGGCCCTGATATAATTGATATCCATACTGTAAAAGAAAAATTGGATATTGCTTCGACACAAAGGACATGGGAGCTTATAACTGACGTTTTAAAACAGTTGGCATGAATAATTGAATAATACTATATATTGTGTTAGTCGTATCTGGTAAAATGAGCTGAAAAAAGCTTTTTTTATACCAGATACGACATTTTTTATACCAAATGCGACATAAACTCAACAGAACACGACAAAACATATAGAATACTATATATATTGTTGACAGAGATTTGCTATTAATATACTATATTACTTGTACAAAACATTTATTAAATTCCGTGCGCAGGGGGATAGGAAACATTTGAAAGGAAAAGGTATATGGAGTATAAGGAATTTGTGGAATATATTAAGATGAATGCAGGGTATATAGCTGGAGAAGGTGGTAATATTACTATTAATCATGTGATTAAGAATAATGGCTGTGAGATGGATGGGCTTGTTATTATGGAGAAGGGGAAAGACATCGCGCCAACTATATATCTGGACAGCTTTTATGAATTGTATACGAATGGTGAGAATATTAAGAACATAATACGACAGATAGAGGTTATATATGAACAGAATAAGAATAATGTTACATTTGATGTAAATATTCTTAAGCATTTTGACACTATAAAGGACAAGATTGTTTATAAGGTCGTCAATTACAGAAGTAATGAAAAACTGCTCGAACAGGTTCCGCATAAGAGAATACTTGACCTTGCTGTGGTGTTTTACTGTCTGCTTGATAATGAATATGGAAGAAGTGCAACAGCATTAATATATAATAACAATCTGAAAAACTGGAATGTAACTATTGATGATGTGTATAAAGCTGCTTTGAAGAATACACCCAATCTGCTTCACAGTAAGATTAGTTCCATGGCCGCACTTTTTGAAAAATGTGGTGTTAATGTGGATGGAGAGGAAGTTGATTTAAAGGATTATGTTCCGTCTGATATGTATGTGCTTACGAATGAAAGCAAACTGAATGGTGCAGCCTGCATATTATATGAAAATGTATTGTATGATTTTGCGCAGAAGCTGGGAGCAGATCTGTATATACTACCTTCATCAGTGCATGAGGTTATACTTCTTCCTAAGCTTTCGATGTTTGAGAAAGATGAACTTGTTAATATGGTAAAGGAGGTTAATACAGAAGGGGTTGCTGCAGATGAAGTCCTTTCTGATCATGTATATGAATATAACAGAACAGAAAGATTGATAACTATGTAGGGACAGAATAATACAATAATGTACATGATGGGATTCGAACCCACGATCTTCCGCTCCGGAGGCGAACGCTTTATCCAGCTAAGCTACATGTACACAACATATAATAATTTATATGCTTATATACTATACATTATTAAATTAAAACCCGCAACAATTGAATTAATTTTTTTCTTTTGTTAGAATTAATACATCTGTATATTGATTTGAACTTATCAGCAATGAAGATAAGAATTGGAGGAAACATGTCAGAGCGTATTAATAAATATCTCAGTGCCCATGGAGTCTGTTCAAGACGTGAAGCTGACAGAATGATACAGGAAGGACGTATCACAATTGATGGCAGAATTGCAGTTATGGGTGAGATGGTAGAAGACAATACAATTATATGTGTTGATGGCAGGAAAGTTGACAGCAGCACGCCACCACAGGTAGTCATAGCTTTTAATAAGCCTGTTGGAATTGTATGTACAACAACTGATAAACAGGGGAAGAATAACATAGTAGATTTTATTGGATATAAGGAACGCATATATCCTGTGGGCAGATTAGATAAAGAGTCTGATGGTCTTATACTGCTTACTAATGATGGTGACATGATGGACAGGCTGCTTCGTTCCGTTAATGGTCATGAGAAGGAATACATCGTTTCAGTTAATAAACCAATTAATAAAGAATTTATAAAGAGAATGTCAGGGGGAATATATCTTAAGGAACTCAACAGAACTACAAGAAAATGTGTTGTGGAAAAGATATCAGACAAGACATTCAGAATAATTCTTACACAGGGGCTTAACAGACAGATAAGAAGAATGTGTGCGGAATGTGGATATAGTGTAACTAAACTGACAAGAATAAGGATTATGAATGTGGAATTAGGGGATTTAAAGGCTGGTGAGTACAGGGAACTTGACGGTAAAGAACTTAGTACACTTTATGAGCAGATATATAAGCAGATAGAAACAGTCAATATACAGGCTGATAATTAAGGAGCGGATTATGGATTTATTACAGGAATATTCAGAACTTAAGAAGACGATAGATTATCATATGGACAGATATTACAATCAGGACGAGCCGGAGATAAGCGATTATGAGTATGATAAGCTTATGATAAGGCTTAAAGAGATTGAGAAAGAACATCCGGAATGGGTGACATCTGATTCACCTTCACAGAAGATTGGTGGAACTGTAAAAAGAGAAGCTGGGGTTAAGGTCACACATAATGTACCTATGCTGTCTATTGAAGATGTGTTTTCAGAAGATGCAGTGTGTGCATGGATTGATAAGGTTCATGCCATGCATCCTGATTGCACATTTTCAGTAGAGACTAAGATTGACGGTTTAAGCATGAGCTTAAGATATGTAAAAGAAGCAGATGGGAAGCTGCATTTGCAGTTGGCAGAGACAAGAGGAGATGGTCTTATTGGTGAGGATGTGACAGCTAATGCAAGGGTAGTGGGGGATGTGTTACAGGTTATTGACCTTCCTTATGATTCACTAGAACTTCGTGGCGAAGTGTATATGAGCCATGAAGATTTTGAAAAATATAATGAAGAACAGGAAAGACTTGAGAAAAAAACAGCTGCTAATCCCAGAAATCTTGCGGCCGGAACATTAAGACAGCTTGATACTTCAATTACGAAGAAGCGAGGTCTTAAGATGTTTATCTTTAATGTACAGGACGGACCTGATGAGATTATGGAAAGCCACGGCAGGGGAATGGATATATTAAAGGCAGCAGGTGTACCGGTTGTATATCATAAGATATGTAAGACTAAGGAAGAGGTTGTCAGAGCAATTGATGAGATAGGAAGAATGAGAGAAGAACTTCCATATGACATTGACGGTGCTGTTGTAAAGATTGACCATATTGCATTCAGACAGGAGTTCCCTGCAGGAAGCAAGTATTCAAGCGGTCATATTGCATACAAATATCCACCGGAAGAAAAGGTTATTGTTATGGATGATATTCTTGTAGATGTGGGAAGAACAGGAAAACTTACATTTACAGGGATATTCCATGATCCGGAAACCGGAAAGCCTGCAAGGCTGTGTGGTACAAGTGTATCAAGAGCGACTCTTCATAACCAGGATTATATTACACAGATGAATGTAGGTATTGGTGGGGAATATAAGCTGTTTAAGAGTGGAGAGATTATTCCTAAGCTTAATGGATGTGTAAAGGCACCTGAGCATGTGTTTGAAGCACCAAAGGTATGTCCTGTATGTGGGGAACATCTTGTACGAGAAGATGACACAGCAGATATAAGATGTGTTAATCCGTCATGTGCAGCACAGTTGTCAAGAACAGTGGCATATTTTACATCTCTTGACTGCATGAATATTATGGGACTTGGTGAAACTCTTGTTGATGCCCTTATAAAAGAAGGATATATACACAATTATGCTGATATATATACATTGAAAGAACACCGAGATGAACTTATTGAGAAGGGAATCATAGGAAAAGAGAAGAATACTGATAAGCTGCTTGCAGCTATTGAGAAGTCTAAACAGAATACACCAGACAGACTGCTTACTGCACTTGGAATAAGAAATGTCGGCAAGAATACAGCCAAGCAGATTATGAATTATTATGATAATCTTATGGCACTTGCTGATGCAGGTGAAGAAGAATTGCAGAATATTCCTGATATAGGCACAACTACAGCCAAATGTATATATGACTTTTTCCATGATGAAGCTAATATTGAATTAATAGAAAGGTTAAGACAATCAGGGCTTAATATGCAGATGCCAGAGAAAAAAGAAATATCAGATAAGCTTGCAGGAAAGACGATTGTTGTAACAGGAAGCTTTGATAATTATAGCCGTAAGGATATGGAAGAACTGATTGTTTCTAATGGAGGCAAAGCAACAGGAAGTGTCAGCAAAAAGACTGATTATCTTGTTGCAGGAGAGGCAGCAGGCTCTAAGCTTGATAAGGCTAATTCACTGGGGGTTAAGGTGCTTACGATTGATGAATTTATGGAAATGATAAAGTAAAATAATTTTTTGTTCAGTTATTAAAGGTGATATGATATAATCAGACAACAATGATAACAGAAAGAAGGAACAATAATGCCAATTAAGATTCAGAGTGATTTACCAGCTAAAGCAGAATTGGAAGAAGAGAATATATTCGTCATGGACGAAAACAGAGCTATTTCACAGAATATAAGACCTTTGGAGATAATAGTTCTTAATCTTATGCCTATAAAGCAGGACACAGAATTACAGCTTTTAAGAGGGTTATCTAATACACCTTTACAGATAGATGTTACATTTTTACAGATGTCATCACATGTTTCAAAGAATACATCAGCTTCACATATTAAGAAGTTTTATCAGACTTTTGAAGAGATTAAGAACAATAATTATGATGGAATGATTATTACAGGTGCACCTGTTGAGAAGCTTGAATTTGAAGAGGTTAATTACTGGGATGAACTTATAACAGTAATGGAGTGGTCTAAGAAGCATGTTACATCAACAATTCATATATGCTGGGGTGCGCAGGCAGGATTGTATTACCATTATGGTATTAAGAAGGAATTACTTCCGAAGAAGCTGTCAGGTGTGTACAAGCACAGGGTTATGAATAGAAAAGAGCCTTTAGTAAGAGGCTTTGATGATGTATTCATGGCACCACATTCAAGATATACACAGGCAAGCAGACAGCAGATTCTTGACAATCCAAGACTTAAAGTACTTGCTGATTCAGATGAAGCAGGAATATATATTGTTCTTGGTGATGGCGGGAAAGAGATATTTGTTATGGGACACCCTGAATATGACAGATTAACTCTTGATCAGGAATATAAGCGTGATATTGACAAAGGAATTGAGCCTGACCTTCCAGTAAATTATTATCCTGATGACGACTGCAACAGAAAGCCATTGCTTTCATGGAGAAGCCACGCCAACAACCTCTATACGAACTGGTTGAATTATTATGTATACCAGATAACTCCTTATGACCTTAATGAAAGTTATGATAATTACTGTATTTAAGGGATTTGTAGCTTGATTACTGGGATTCCTGTGAATGGGTAAATTGTCAATATCGTGGCATAAGCTGGCATAATTTGGCGTATGTTGGTGTGATGGTGGGTTTGAGTTGGTGTTTTTTAAAAATGTAATTGGTGTTTTTATTTTACAAAAAATAACACAAATAAAGACTTTCATTGATACAACTTAATATTAAGACATATAAATAAGTCCATGTACTTGTATTTTACAGGTATGTGGGCTTATTTTAGTGCCTTAAAATGTGTAGACGATAAAATACTCATATAAAGCATAAAAAGTTAAATTTGAGCCATATACACATTTTAAAGTCGTATATAGAAGGCTAATTTGAAATGGTGATTTCATGGTATTAATTAAAGGAGGACAAATGAAACAGAAGATTATAAAACCAGGAGTTGTAAGAAGAATTGCTGAGAAGATTGCAGATGAAGGAATAAACATACCAAAGGAAACAGTTGATATATGTTTGACAGCCTTCTTAGACACTATAGCGGATATTTTGTCTGAAGGTGATTCGGTTGTATTGAAGGGATATATGAACATATATCCAAAACAGTATAAGGCTAAAGAAGTTAAAAATGTTGCGGATCAGTCAAGGGTTTATATTCCAGCACATTATAAAGCAAGAATTAAGACAGGTACTAAGTTAAATGCAGTTTGTAAGGATTTGAAAGGAGAAATGTAATGGAACGAATAACCAGAGACAAACTTGTAAAGAAAGTTGCAGATAATTTACAAGATAAGAGTATTAATTTTAGTATTCCTTATCATGGTAAATATAAGAAAAAATATTCACAGCAGATAATTGAAACAGTATTAACAGAACTGTTAAATACAACAATAGCAGAACTTGAAAAAGGAAATGCAGTTGTAATAAGAGAGTATTTTTCAATTAAACCAGTATGGCGAGATTCTAAAAATGCTAGGAATGTTGCTACAGGAGAGAAGGTTGTTATTCCTGCAAGGTATCAGTTAAAGGTAAAAGCAGCAAGGTTTTTGAAAGAGGCTTGTGAGCGTTTTAATAATAAGATTTTAAGTAAAGAAAAATAATCGGCAGACATACACTGATTCAAAATAAATGTATGGATATTTCCTAACAGGCAGGAAGTAAAAGAAAGACTGTATCAGAGTTCAAGAATATCTATAGTGCAATTCAGCACACTTTCCAATATGAAAAATTGAATATTAGGTCTGCTGCCAGATGGTAGCTTATTAAGGTGTGTTTTGATTATGTGCTTTCTTGACCTCTGATTTATTAATAAGGAGGATTATGATTAATGATAATAAAGAGACAAAAATATGTAAGAGATGTGGGAGAGAACTTCCATTAGATAAATTTGGAATTAATAATGGGTATATAAGAAGTTTCTGTAAAGATTGCAATAATAAATATCATAGGGAGTATCGTCATGCCAAAAGAATGCAGGCTAATATAGAAATGTATAATACAGATATTTCCATGCAAATACAGCGTAAATATAAACATATCAATTCATCAAGAATATTAACTAAAGCGGTATCAGGAATAAATTATATAGTCAGAGGTGAAAAGTTTGTCAGCTTATTTGACTATAAGAATGCATGGATATCATCTTATGGCAGAATTATTATAAAGGATAATGAAGGATATAAGCTGTTAAAGGGATCATATTCAAGAAAAGATAAAGAATTATATTATATTCTTGACAAGAATGTGTATTTCAAGACTAAGAAAAAATGGGGATATAAGAAAGTAAAGGTAAAAGCTAGTGACCTTGTTATTCAGACATTTATTGTTAATTATGATATGCAGAATAATACTATGGTATGGCATACTGATAATAATATAAAAGATAACTATTATAAGCATTTATATCCAGTAACTGAATTACAGTATGAGGCTATAAAGAAAATGTATGATAACACGGGGACAGTATCAGAAGAACAAATTATGCGTATAGTTAATTCTGTGGAGTATAAATATAATGGTTGGAATCCACAGTGTTTTAAAAGAACTTATGAGGGTAAAGGATATCTTGGTACAAATAATGTGGATTGTAAATCGCCAGAATTTTATAGATGGACGAATATGGTACAAAGATGTTATAACAAGAAAATTCATAAATATAAACCATATTATAAAGATAAGAGTGTATGTGAAGAGTGGCTGAATTTTGCTAACTTTAGGATATGGTATAGGGAACACATTATAGAAGGTGCAAAGGTTGACTTGGATAAGGACATATTGTGTCAGGGGAACAAAGTATATAGTCCTGAGACATGTGTTTTTGTGGAACATTATATAAATACTGTGTTTGAAGATAGGAGTACTAAAAGAAGGATAGTTGAGAATAAGGAAAAACAGTATGAAACATACATGACAGTTCTTAATAAAAATATATCATTTGGTACATTTAATACTAAAGAAGAAGCTGAAAAGGGTTATGTTACAGGTAAGAAAAATTACATATTGAAACTGGCTGATAGTTGTAAGGGTAAGGTGCAGGATTGCTTATACAATGCTATGGTAAATTGGAATGTAGAAGTGAGAAATTAAAGTGATAGGACATATTGAGTGCAAACTTGATGTGTCCTATTTTTTTACGATTTTTGTGGATATATAACATTGTGTGTTAGGTACTTAAATTGCTATCGTTTAAATGTACCCCCTCCCTTTAGCATAGAGTGGTGGATAAAAAAAGAAGTTGCTAGTTCCGACATACTAGCAACCCCTTTTGTTTATATCTGCATTATGAAAAAAGAAATAAACCTACATGGAATATATTACGTTATTAATTAAATAAGTGCAATAGCAATATGAAAATTGTTATCGTATAGGATATCGTAGTGTATAAAGAATGGGAGTATAAGTCCGAAAAATAGGGAATGTGTTGTGAATATCAATATCGAATATGAGCAAAATATGCAGAGATTTAATATGGGTTGAAATATCGGAGTAAGAAATGATGGTCATATATTATGATTTTGCTAATACATGAGAAATAATGAGATTTGCCAATAAAATAGGGCATAATAAGAGATTTTTATAAAAAATGTTATCGTGATATAAGATACTTTGGTAATCAAACTAATATATGTATATATCATATCTGCTGCCAGTTTATAATGTTTGGTCTGAATCTGTAGTGCATAATAAGCACTTTCAAAATAATAAGGACTACTTTTCAGCAGTCCCACTAATCTTAACCAAATGTTCTTTTAATATCATATTAATGTACTGACTGAATGACCTATCATCATCCTCTGCCAGTTGTTTTATTCGTTCAATGACATCTTCATCAAGGGTAATACTAACTTTATTTTTCAATGGTTTCATTCAATCACCTACCTTAATGAATAATATACCATTATGTACTACAAATTATTGAAAAGTAGGATAAAGTATGATAAAGTAGTATTAACTAATAAAGAAGTCGTGTGCAAAAGAAAGAGGTGTATTAAATGAATGAATTTATAAAAAAATATAAGACATTATTTTCTATGGTTTTAATGATAGTAGGTGTGACAATTGTAGTTATAATTGCAAGTCTATACGATCCGATTGAATCAGAAAATAAGAAAATAAAAAAAGATATAATGAAAGAATCTGAAAACATAGGAGTGCAATGCACTGATATTGAAATAACTTGGGAAAATAATAATAATAATTACAAGGTTAATATTACATTAGATAATATTGAGGATTATTCTGAAGAAGAAATTTTTGATAAAATTATAAAACTGAATGATAAAGTGTCAAATAAAATACATTGTGTTTACAATGCTAATAAAAGTAAAAAATATGTTTTAAGCAATAATAAAAAAACATTATTAATTAATGATGAATATGCTTATGGAGAAAAACCAACAGAGAAGTCAACAGAGAAACAAACAAAATATGCTTCAAACAATAATAATCGTTCATCATCAAATGCCAGTACTAAGAGCGGTTCAGGTAATTCTTTATATTCATCATCTGATAAATGGGTTACAGAAACAAATGACGATTACAAAGTTGCATGTTGGACATTAGCCAAGAGTGCTGTAAAAAACAAATTAAAATCGCCATCATCAGCTAAGTTTCCGTTTAGTTATAGTAGTTCAGGTGTTTCAATTCAATCATCGGGAACTAATTATAAAGTAACAGCTTATGTAGAAGCAGACAATTCTTTTGGAGCAAAAATAAAAACAAATTTTGTTGTTAAATTAACGAGAAGTGGTACTGGTAAAAATGCTTCATTTTCAGTAACATCATGCAATATAATAGAATAGAAAGGAACAAAGTATGAATAAGAAAGCATTTATTTTACCAATAATTTTAGGGATTGTATTTATTATATATGGATTCACTATAAAAATTCCAGGAGCAGCTTTGACTACGAGTGAGACTCTTGATGGAAGCGAAACAAATTACTATGTGATGGATAATAAGTATTCTGCTATAGATGAATATGTAGGGGGAGATGCATATAATTTTGAGATAGGTGCTTCACTTATAGCTGGTAAAATAGCTGGCACAATGATATCAAAAAATATATTTATAGTAAGTGGGGCAATATGCATATGTTTTGGTATTACTATGATAATTTTTATGAAAGATAAGAAACAAGAGAAAAATATACAGTCAGTTGATTCTGATACTTACATATATAGTGATGATAAAAATGAACAATAAATTACTATAAGAAGAGGAATATATGCACACAAAACATTTGAATAGAAGGGTTCTTATTATTGGATTAATTTATATAATATTAGCATTTTTAGGGTTTAATTTACCACGACTTTATTGTAATGAAATTAAACCATATATTCAGTATAACAATGCGTTAAAATTAATAAATATTGGGAAAAATGATGAAGCAATAAGCATATTAGATAATATAAAAGATTACAAGAACAGTAACGATAAAATATTATTTGCCTATTATAAAGAAGCGTGTGAATTATATGATAAAGAACAATATGAAGATGCAATACAAATATTAAATAAAATACCGCAATATTCAGAAGCAGAAGATAAAATAAATGATTGTCGGAGTAAAATAATTGAAAATGAATTGTCAGAATTTAAAATATCTTCTATTGACACTTTAGGTGGGGATATTGATATAAATATTTACAGAGAAGAAGAGCAACAAAAAATTTTATCTTGTGCAGAAGAAGCAAAAGCTAATATAGAAAATGCTAACGACAAAGATGAAATAAATGGTATTATAGACGAATTTAATAACAATATTTCACAATTAAAAACAGATGAAGATTATAAGCAGGAAGAAAAAACGATAATTGAATCTGAAAATAACAACAATACAAATAACAGCAAAATTGATACTGTAGTTAATCATGTTGATATTTCTTCAATTATTGGCAAATGGAGAAGCGATTTTACTTCTGGTAATTATCGAATATTTACAATACAAAACAATTATGCTGAAAATATTTTGTATTCCCCTAATGGTAAAGTACAAGATTCGACATCAGGTACTATTAGTTGGAGTGATTCAGGATATATGATTGTAACTGGAAATAGAAATGGTCATGAAGGAGGATCAATGTGGTATAAAATTGAAAATGTTACATCAGATTCATTTGACGATAATAGCTTAAAACATCATTATTATAGGATACAGTAGGAGGAAATTATATGGCATTAATTAAGTGCCCAGAGTGCGGAAAAGAAAAAGTTAGTGACACTGCAATGAGTTGTCCTGAATGCGGATTTAATATACATAATTATGTTATGAAGCAGAAACAAGTAAATAATATAAAGATAAATAAAAATAATTGTAAAACATCAAATAAAAGTAACAAGATAATATATGCTACAATAATAATATTGGGTGCGATAGCTGCATTTGTTGTTTCTTTTGCTATTGGTTATTATAAATATTCAGAGGAGAACAATAATACGAAAAATAGTAAAATAGATGTAAGCAATGGGAATATTCAAAAGGGTAACAATGATTCAGAACCCAAGAAATATACCAAAAAGGAATTAACAGATGGTATAAAAGAATACATTGATGAAAATTATAGTGAACAGTTAAGTTACGATATAGATGAATATGATGATACTATGATAATAACACCTAAGGATGATTTTGTAGGATCAGTTTTAGCACTTGAAAACGCTTGCTATTTAGTGTGTCAACCATATATGAGAGTCACAAACATTGGAGCTGAGGGAAAATTAATAATTTCTATACAAGTATTGTATGGATCAAACAATTTTTTAGATTATTATTTTGGCTCAGTTCCATTTGTAGTATTAGCAGATGATGGAACGAGAGAAACATTCACTTTAAGTAATTATGAGACATCTGATGATGATGAAGGACATTATTATACAAATTTCTATGCCACTTTGAATTATAATGAGACAACAAAAACATTTGATGATAGTAATTTAGACAAGATGAAAGAATTGTTTAGTAAATCTGGATTGACCTGTAAATTAAATAAAGAAAATAACAATAACTATTGCATTACAGGTGAATTAGAAGATAAATTTAGTAATGGTGTTATAACAATGATTGACATGTATAATAATATTAAGGCAAGCATGAATTTTGAAAATTAAGTAGTTTTAGGTAAGTATGAATGCTTGCTTACCTTTTTTATTTCATGTCTATATAGCAGGTACTTAAATCCCACAGGTTTAAGAGTACCCCACCTATGGTATATATGCTTGTTTAAATCAATGATTTTGAGGTTAATTTGGCTTTGCTGTTCTATAGGTGAACAAGTTTACCTGTGATGGGTTTTAAAGCGGATTTGAGTTGATTTTTATTGATTTATTCAAAGGATATGAGGGTAAAAAATATCGAGAGGTAAAATTTTTAAGTCACTGTATAGAGCAACCAACTACAGGGCTGCGGAGAAAAACAGATCCATTTTTTAGTTTAAGCCACCCCCGACACGCTATATCATACCAAACCAGTAGGAATTATACACAATAAAACATATCAATAAAACAGTATAAAAAATAAGGGTGTAACTTCATCGGCTACACCCTTTTATTATGTCTTTCTGTATTCTCTTTGTTATGCTTCATTCAAAATATATTCAACTGCTTTTTCTGCCTTGCTTGAAGCTGATACAATAAACTTGTTATCATTTCTTAAAACTCTTAACCAACTTTGTATATATGCGGTTGAATTTCTGAAGCTTTTCTTTGTTTCAATTCCTATTATGTTCATAATGTTGGCACTTCCAATCTCTGCCACAAGTTCTTCTTTGCTGTATTCCTCAGAGCCAAAAGCCACAAGTTTATTTTTTCTTTCTTCTGCTCTGTTACATCTGCTTTCTTTCATTGTGCTATGTACTGATTCGTGAAAAGCTGTACTATAATATTCTTCTGACTGTTTGAACTGTTCAAACAATGGTAACTGTATCATGTCAAGCATAGGACTATAAAAAGCCTTATTCCCTTTTATATGTTCAACTGTTATATGTTCCCTGCTCCAATAGTCTGTTAAAATCTTTTCAGCCTTTTCTATTGGTTCTATGTCGTGAAGTTCTTCTTTTTTTAATGGTTCTACTCCGTCAACTTGTGAGATATGAAACACATTTATATATTTTAATAGTGGTATATTTTTAATTGTCTTTGTTCCATCCTCTTGTACTTCTTCAATAGGGTATATCTTCCAAAATACAATTATTTCTGATTTTTCACCCTTGCGGATGTGACCGCCTAACTCTTGCCATTGTTTAAAGGTTGCGTATTCGCCTTTATGTTTTAATAACATTTGATTAAGTATTGAATAACTCTTTTTGCTTACTCTGTTATATGCTCCATCTCTTACACCAGTCCAGGGCTTTTCCCATGGAATAACTCCATTTTCTAATTGTTCTATTATCCTATCCGTTACCATTTCATATACATTTTTACTCATATGAAAAACCTCCTTAAAAATTAATAATGTTTTGTTGTTGATACCATTATATATGGGTACATATAATTTTGTCAATAAAATATGTACCCATAAAATGCACAAAAATATATTATAAATCTTATGAATTTTGCACATTGAATATGTACCCATATAGTGATAATATGTACCCATACCAAACAAGGTATTACAACAAAACATTTTCATTAATAAGGAGGTAGTCGTTATGTGTATGACAGTTAAAGAAATGAATGAAGCAATGGAGCAGATTCAAGAGTGGAAAAGAATCAAGGAAGAAGCAGAGGACAACATCACAACTTTAAATTCAAAGATTATGGAGTTTCTTAATGAAACAGAAGAATGTGAAGCAGTTGATAACAAGGGTAAGTCAATCCGTAGATTTATCGGTAATATTTTCAAGGCTACACTTTCAAATGTTGAGCGTGAAACAGTCAACAAAGATGAAGTAAAGAAGTTACTTAGTAAAGATGATTATGCAAAGGTTAGTAAAGTTAGCAGGTATCAGTCTTTAAGAATCAACTAATAACAAGCAATTAGCAGGGTAAAGGGTGGGACACCCACCCGATACCCTAAAGAATAGGAGTGATTGACAATGAAAAAATATATAACCTATGAAGAGCCATTGCAAGGAAGAATTTTTACAGAAAAACAGATGTACGAAGTTTATAGAGATATGGCAGACAAAGCCGAGTATCCAAGTTTTGATATATGGCTTGCGGATATGCTCAAAAGTGGAATTTTTACAGAATTCATTATTCAGGAGGATTAAGTTATGAACGCTAACAACAAGAATTATTCAATAAGACCTTTAACAGAAGAGGAGAGGTTATTCTCAGAGCAACATCACAATTTGATATATCGTTATATGAGGATTCATGAATTGAATCCAGAAGAATGGTACGACATTTTAATTATTCCTTATCTGAATGCAGTTAAGAAATACCATGAATATGAAAGATTACATAGTCTTAAATTTGAACAGGTATTCTTTAGAACGCTTGACAATGCAAGAAGTAATTACTTTCGTGATATTAATAGAGAAAAGCATTGCCCTAAAGGTGGATTATTCAGCTATGATTCATTGCTTGATGATGGTTATGAGGAAATGAATTTTGAAAATTACTTGATTGATCCATATACAAATGTTGAAAAACAGGTGGTTTTAAAAGAACTATACAAAGAGTTTTACAACAAATGTACAGAGCGTGAAGCATGGATGAATGATATCAAAAAAACTGAATTAGATATGTTACTGGAAGGCTGTACATTAAAGCAGATTTTAAGAACAACATTAAAGATGTACGGAGGTTGTAATGATGATGGCTTATATACTTGGGCTTTAGAAGAAGATATTAAGAAATTTAGAAAAATCTTCAAAGAGATTTTCGGTATCTAATAAATAATTGAGGTGGTGTGTCAGAAATGGCACACTTGCCATAAATGGAAAGAAGGTTATCACATGGAAAATAAAGAACGGCTTAAGCCTTTAACAATGGAACAGCGGAAATTTGCTGAAGATAATTATAGATTGATTATGGAATTTTTGAAGAAGTCAAAACTTGATTCAGAAGAATACTTTGATGTTGCGGTATTTGGTTATCTATTATCAGTGGAAATATATCTGAATGATATTGATTTACAGCGGAAATGCAAATTCGAAGCAGTTTCATATATGTACATGAGAAGAGAAATGTATTTATATTTCAGGACACAGAAGAGAAATTCAGCTATCGGAAATAATACAAGTCTGGACATTATGGAAACAAATGTTGCTGATTCTTCACCAATGGAAAGTATCACATCCCTTGAATATATGGAAATGATAAAGCAGATTCAAGACAGATTAACAGAAGAACAATGGAAAATATTTTCTAATAAAGCTAAAGGGTATTCATTAAGGGAAATAAGCGAAAATCATGGAATCGGTAGAAAACGGATATATAAGCAGTTTGGAAAAATAAAGCAGATTGTAGCGGAAATAATGGAAATATAAGGAAGGATGGAAAGAGATATGTTTGATTTTAGAATAATTAATACAGAGGATGGAAATCAGATTATTGATAGAAAACTTAAGACAACATACAGCAGCTTGACACCTATACAAATGCTTGAATATGCAGAAATGGAGGACAGGCTGGCATATATGGACAGAATGGAAAAGAAGGCAAGACAGAAAGCGGAACATATACGGAAAGTGTCAAGAAATCCATTATATAGAATTGCTTGTGCGGTTGGAATATTTTAGGAAAAGAGTAAGAGGACGGGATATATTAAATCCTGTCCTCAATGGAAGAGAGGTTGATATTATGGCTTATGTACTTACAAATGGAAATTATTATATAAGAATAACGGAAAATGGCGGAGTAGCAAAGACAAAAGATGTAAATGAAGCACAAATATATTTGACTATGGAAAAAGCAAAAGAAAGATTAGAGAAAGCCCCAAGTAAAACAAAAGGATATTACATATTAGATATAGTAACCAACGAGAAATACAAGCTAAATAGGAGCAGGAGAAGAATTAGATTTCCTGAAGAAGCAAGAAAATTGATATACAATACAGCAAATGGAAGATGTATTTTATGTGGTAGAAAAATAACCTATGATAATATGACACTGGATCATATTGTTCCACTTGTTATGAATGGCGCAGATGATATAAGTAATCTTCAGTGTACCTGCAAAGCATGTAATGAATTTAAGGGTTCGATTCTTCCCGATGATTTTATGGAACGCATAACGGAGATATTTATTTATCAGACAGGTATAAAACAAGGTAATAGGTTATTATGGAAAATAACTCATAGATTGTTGAATCAGTTGTTATAATATGTATGTACCCATGTATTATTATTGAAAAAAATATAGATGTATTATATACTTTGTATAAGGAAGTATATAGAAATGGAGGGCTAAATGTTGGCTTCTGCAACTGATAAACAAAAAGATAGTTTAAAAGAATATATGAAGAAAATAAAGGATATTAAACTTAGAGTTCCAGAGGAATATCTACAGCCTATTAAAGAACATGCAAAGTCTAAGGGGATGAGCGTAAATCAATTGGTTATATCTTTGCTTGAAAAGGATATGGGAATTGATATAGTTACAGTAAGGGAACAGAATAAGCAGAATAAGGGAAATGAGGGTGAATAATGACATATAAAGAAACAACGATTTCTTGCGAAGATTTAAAGGAGGTATGACCTATGACAGCGACTAGAAGAGAAGCTATTGAATTATTGGAAAGAGTACCAGAAGATAAGCTGACTTATGTTGTTCAGATTTTAAGTGGTATTGATGGTTTGATAAGTATATCAGACAGACGAACAAAGAAAATTGATTTAGACCAGTTTGTTATGCCTACAACAGAGCGTGGCAGAAATGCAGATGAATATATAAGGGAGATGAGAGATAATGACAGACTTTAAAAGAGTGTTTGTTGATACAGCACCTATTATATACTATCTTGAAAACAGTCCTTTATATTCAGAGGTTATAAAGAGATTTTTTACAATGTGTATAGAAAAGAATATACAGGTTGTTACTTCTGCAATAACAGTAGAAGAGTATCTGGTATATCCGTATTCAAGTGGTAAAATGGATTTTGTAGATAATTTCAAACGCTTTTTAGATTATATGAATGTTGAAATTATAGATATAAATTCAGATATTGCAGAACAGGCATCTAAACTTAGAGGACAGTATAAGGGATTTAAAGCAATGGACGCATTGCAAGTTTCATCAGCGATTGCGTCCAGATGTGATATGTTTTTCACTAATGATAAGCAGTTAAGACAGGAAAAAGAGATCCCATGTATGACAATGGATGATATACAATAAAACAAAGCACCAACGGAAAGAAGCATATCTTTCTGAAGGTGCTTTTATTATGTCTGCTGCCGACTATGTATATTATTGACAGCTTTTTCAAGTTCCATAGTCTGCCATTTACTGCGGATAATTTGCTGTTGTAATTCAGCAATGCGTTTATCTGTGTAATGTTCCATCCAGGTCATAAGACGAGCAGGAATCATTTTCTCAGGCATCTTTTGAAACAGATTAAACAAAGAATCTTCAAGTCTATTAAAAATCTTATGTAATAAATCTTTGAAGCGGTTCTGCTTCTTAATCTCAATGTAAATAAGTATCAACTCCCTTCTTATATATTATAAGGTAGAAACAGTATATAAACAAGAAATCATATGCAATTAAATAATCAAAATTTTTACTAATAGAGGGGGAATTTTGTCTGGAAAGTGTGTATTAGTATATGTAAGGCAAAATTAATAACAGGGAGGTAATAACTGATGAATCAGGAAGTAATAAAACTTGCATATGGCAATGGATTTAAAGCTGGTATTCAATTTATGATGGATAAGATTGAACGACAGTATGAAGCTGGGAAGCCGATTCTTGCAAATGATAATTTATATTGGCTTAAAGGAGCAAAGGAGAATTTAAGAGATATCATGGATGATATTGAAGTGGAATATGATGCGGAGATGGCAGCAGATAAAAGAAAGGATGGGAAAGTTGAAAATGATTGATGGAGCAACTAAAGATGATATATCAAGATGGAATTATCATTATAACGAATATGAAAAATATACGAAGTACAGAACAAAACTAAAGATTTTCACATATGGATTTTATATAGGAATGACATTATGGATGTGTGGGATGGTTACATCTATGATAGTTGAGAATTTGGTGGTCAAAATTCTTTTGATATTTATACCATTAGCAATTTATCATTTCTTTACAATAGGTAAGGGGATAATCGAAGATAAGATCAAGAAAGGAAGATATTAAGATTATGGAACAGCCCAAATACAGATTTGAAGATTTACATTTACAGAGTGATAAGAACTACACAGATATAAATGATACTGTTGTAGGATTTTTAATTGATAAGGATGTTATTGTACCTTTTAATATTCAGAGAAGACTTGAGGATATAGTCAATAATATGTTAGCTGGACATTTTGTGGAAACACAACAGGTATTATATCTGTCTGATTTTAAAGTATCAATGAGTATGGAAATGAACACACGAACAAATAAAATAGTTATTAGTACATACATATTTGATGCAGATAATTTAAACTTACATACTGAGATTGATACAGACACATTACACGATTATAGAAGCATAAAGAAATATTTCTTCACTGAATTAGGTTGCATTGTATTAGGTAGAATTAGTCAGTTACAAAAGGCGGCAGGTATAAAAGGTTTGTTTGCATTATTATAATATAGAAATAACATGGATTTTTAGGAAATGATCAGGTAGATAATTTCGGTAAAGTATGTTATATTAGTTCGGTATTAAGAGCGTAATGAACTCTTGATATACATATTATATAAGGTTTTCCTTATTAATTATATGTTTTGTTGTGGAGTCGTGGCTGTTTGGTCACGGCTTTTTATATTTTAATTTGTATTTTAAATTGACAAGAAATAACATAATGTGATATTAATTAATTGTTGATACAATAAGATAATAAAAAAGAACATAAGATTATTACATAAACTACTTATTCTTACGAAAGATGGAGAGGAAATAGCGTGTCCATTATAAAAAAGAATAAGTAGTTTTTTATTTTTTATAAAGGAAGGAGGTGTTTACATGAAATATGAAATTGGAAATATATTATTATTAAAAGATGGTCGTACAGCGTATGTTTACGCTGTTAGTGGTGACAAGTGTTTAGTTATTGATTGTGATGACGATAAAGGAAAAATATTTTACATTAAAGAAAAAGATGTATATATGAAGTTTTAATATCTATAAGTAGTAAGATTTTATTAATATGCATAAAGGAGTCACCTAATAATATTATGTTAAGAAATTTATTAGGTGGCTCTTTATAATTAATCAATGTATTGTGGAGAAACTTCAATATCTCCGTAATTATTTAGATATTCGCATATCTCTTTAACTTGATTCTGGTCAATTTCATCAAAAATAAAAGGTAAATCATATTCGTCTTGAAATTCAAGAAACCATTTTATACAATTTTCAATGTGTAAAGCAAATTCCTTACCATTATATATTTGCCAGCTCTTTAAATAATGTTTAAGCACATTTGGTTGTCCACGTTCAATCATAAAAGAAACATCAGTGGTAAATTGTCGTACTATAGGATAAAAATTAGGGCTTTGCTTGTGAATTTCTTGATATAATATGGATATAAGTTCTTTTAAATTTTCTAGTGCAGTATTAATACTTTCTATTGCTAAAGAGTGAAAATATTCATCATGTTTTTGCCATTTGTGGATAAGATCAATACTGTTGTTTTTTTCGGCAAGACTATTAAACTTAGTATATAAAGATAGTATATCATTCAAAGCAGTAATGTGTTCTGAATTATTAGAATCATTAACTCCGTATACAGGTATGCTTAATAAGGTGTATGCCAAATCTGGATTTTTATATAATGAATAATAAAAATGTTGTAAAACCGTTAATGCAGCCTGCTTTTGATTAGTAGACATTCCGAATATAGTATTTCGAATTTTAGTGTTAAGACCATTTTCAAGTAATTCATCTAAAATATCCATAAGCTCATCTTCATCATAAATTTCAGAGTATTCAGGGGATATATCTATTAATTCATACCATTCACGAATATTTTTACCAATATTCTGTTTAAGAAGTTGTTCAATTGTATCAATGACATCATCAGGGTCATCAGTTTTTTGAAGTATCATATAGATTTTTATTAAATCACTTTTAGTGATTTTTTTTGTTTTACCATTTTCAATATTTTGTAGCCAGAATTTAGAATGTCCATTTCCAATCATTTCGGATAATTCATAACTAGAAATTCCTATTTTTTTTCTACGCTCAACAATATTAAGACGAAGATTGTCTGTAATGGCTATTTTTTCATTTGCCATTTTTAACACCTCATTCATTAGATTTATTACTTATTATTATAAATGTTACTTACATAAAAGTCAAATGGTAAAAAAAATACTTAAAAAACGATAATGAGTAAAAATTATACTTGACAATAATTCTGTAAGATGCTATTATAATCTCACAAAAGAAAAAGGAAGCAACTATTTGGCGATAGTCACTTCCTGAAATTCATAAAGAGTATTGGCGTACTACTTTATGATATGTAATTAAATTGTACAGACTTAGCTGCACATGTAATTTAAGCAATTCACATTATAGCAGAAGAGATTGAGTAATTCAATCATCATTTTTAAGTCTTGGGTATTCACCCACAATTTCCAGTTACATTTTTGTACATAAATAATTTTTAAGGGATGTGATAACTAAAGAGAGAACAGTATAGTAGGCTATTAAAGCCTTTTATTTTTGACAATCAAATCAGAGAAAAGCAAGGTATATAAAACTTTAAGAATATTACATAAAAGAAGGTGAAAGTATATGGAATTAAACAGATGTGCATATACGATTCTTGGTATTCTGCGCACAAAGAAGGCTACAGATAAGGTGCATGGTATAACGATATCTGAAATTTCACAATTTGAAAAGACAAGTAAATACAGTACCATTCACAAAAGAATTAAAGAAATGCAGAATCTTGGATATATTGATGAAGGTGTGAAAGTTTGTAAAGCTAAAAGCTATTTCATTACAGAATCTGGTCTTGCGTTATTACCTATTAAGAAGGAGGAAACTCACAATGTATAAAAAAGAATATTTGTCGCTGTATGGATTTTTATCGCTTGGACAGGCAGGAGGAAACTTAACAAAACGATTCGAGGAAGAAGGATTCCCGTGTGTTGTTGCAAATAGTTCTATAGAAGATTTAGCAACAAGAAATGCAAAGAATAAACTTCATTTCAAGAATGGAACAGGCTGCCATAAGAACAGGAAGATGTCTAAGGCATTATTAAAGGATAACTTGGAATTACTTATTGATGAAGTAAGAGCAAAGATGCCGTCAATAACTACATTATTTATATGTGCGTCTGCCGCTGGGGGAACTGGAAGTGGAATGCTCGCAGCAACATCAAAGATATTATCAAAACAGCTTGGAATAAATATCTGTATTGTAACAGTACTTCCTGATAAGTCAGAGAACTTTCAATCATATGCAAATACTGTAGAACTTTTTCAGGAAATAGAACATCTTGAAGGTATAGGAGCTGTCTTTATCTTAGATAATTCAAAGCACAATGACAAGATGAAGATTAATGATATTTTCTATACACATTTAAGTGCATTTCTTGCTAATGAGAACGGCGGTAATTACGGGTGCTTGGATAGAAGTGAAATAGATAAGTTATTATCAACTTCTGGTATGGCTGTTATATCAAAGCTGGGAAAGGATAATGCTGATAAAGTTATTTTTTCTATTACAAGTAATAACATATATGCACCTATAGAGCAGGATAAGGTTGTTAGGTATATAGGAATTATGACCTGTGATAATCATGTTGATATGAGCCAGTTATATTCTGAAATAGGAACTCCTATTGATACATATATAGGAACTAATGCGACAGCAAATGTATGTATGGTGAGTGGATTGTCTTTACCAAGAACAAGACTTAATCAGATAAAAGAAGCTGCACAGACCAACATGGAAATCATCAAGAAGGGTATGGAATCATCAAAGGATAGTTTATTCGGTGATTCAGTTGGATTTTTAGGTGCATTTGATGATGAAAAGCCAGTTGAGAAGAAAAAGGAACAGTCAGGATTAGATATTTTAAATGAATTTTTGTAAAAGTAAATCCGAGAACGGAGAAGATTATATTAAGCAATGATAAGTTGCTGATAGATATATAAGATTATTTATAAGGAAGGAACAGCAATATGAAAGTAACGGAAACAGAAATCAGGGAAGAAGCCATTAACAGAATTAAGATTCTTATTGATAAGTTCAATCTTAACAAGAAAGTCCTGAGTTATTTTCAGGAAGGTAAGGTGTATTACAGTTACCTTACAGCAAATGGATGCATAGGAAGCATCGACACAATATCATACAACAAATCTTATGAACAAGCAATTAAGCAGTTTGAAGAAGAATATCCTGGTTATATTGTCTACCATGCTATTGAAACGATTACACAACATGGAAAGTTATTATCACTCCTTTATGTTAGCAATGATAAAGATGGGTGGGAGGATCAGACCTTAGAAAATAATTACATATTTTCTTATGTGGTTAATATTAATGATCCTGATTTATCAGAATTCGGAGATATAACAATAGGAAGATTTAGTAAAAGTGGAGCATTAATCAGGACGGATATTTGAGAGGTATTTATGATTAAGAAATGGTTAAGAGTGGATGATGATGGTAAGTTATCACATGTTTTTGAATATGAAAACGGGCAGAAGGTGCAGATACCTATAAATAAGGACGGAACAGTAAAGTGGCTGCCAGACAAAGTAAAAGAACATAAATAAATGGAGGAAATTATTATGATGAACAAGATTGTAGAAGCTGTAGCAAAAGGACAGGAAGTGGACAAGAAGGAGTTATTCAACTCAGTAAATGACTTTGAGCTTACAAGACTAAGGGTAAGTACAGAGGATGGACAGACTATTATGTCTATGCAGTTTAATAGTTGTAAGGAGTATAAGGATGCGTACGAATTCTCACAATCATGTACCATGTTTAATGATGTGGTGTACAACTTGAAGAAGGACAGTATAGAAGCTGTTGAGAGTGAGTATAACGTTGAGGTAGATACTTTATATATTACCTGCAAGTTAAAGAATGGTCGGTCACTAACACTTATGGTTATTAATACAGAAGAAGTGCTAACAAAAGATTATGACGAAATGGATGTGTACCAGTTAAAGGATTTCTTGGAAGCAGTCCATGAGAAAAATGAATATTATTGTGCGTGTGCTAGAATAACAGATCTTTTTGGATTTGACCTTAAAATGCGTAATGCATTTCGTACTTATATCAATACGCTTGATGAAGATGATTGGAAACTACATATCAGTGATGATTTTACACAATTTGAAGTGCCAGTTACAGATGATTCTATTAATGAGTTTTATGTGAAAGATAACAAGGAGTCAGGGGCTAAAGAAATTATAGTAAAGCCATTCAATCAGCCATATATGGAAATCACAATGCTCTTTTTAAAGAAACACAGCAAGTAAACAGAGAACATATAAGTAGAGGTCAGTCAGTTAGATTGATAAAGAGAATTACAAGTGATTGCTTATCTCTGCCTTCAATAAAAATAAGGAGGTTTACATGTATAAATTTCTGAGAATTTATGATGTGAAAAGGAACGGTAATGAAGTTGTATCTGCCAAGTACAAAGTAATAAGTGAATTTGAGAAATTTCACTATGATATTAGGACAAGTGAAAAGTTGATATCAATATGTAGAGAAAAGAATCTGCCAGATATTAATAGTGGCAATATGTATTCAGTTGTTAAGTATGAAAATAATATTCCAGTTGCAGATGAAGCACAGCTCTTTTACCACACAGATAGTAAAAATGAATCGTTCTTAGATATAGCAGAGTGGGATGCAAGAGTTGTCACAAGTGTAGCATTAGGACGCAATTTAATAATAGGTATTTAAGAGAACATATAAGTAGAGGTCAGTTTGTGAACTGTTAAAGAATCTTACAAGAATAGCTTATTTCACCTTGAATTATATAAAAAATAATTACAAATGGAGGATTTAATTAATGAAAGGAACAGTAAAATGGTTTAACACACAGAGAGGCTATGGATTTATTAAGGATAGTGATGGAAATGATATTTTCTGTCATTACACAGGGGTTATATCAGATAAGAACTTTAAGACTTTATACCAGAATCAGTCAGTGGAGTTTGATATTGATGATGGAGCAAAGGGGAAGCAGGCTGTCAATATAAGAGTGGTACATAATGAACCGAAAATTAAAGAAGAGTGGCAGGAATATGTATTAGACAGTAGCAAGGAATACACATATGAAGAAATTATAGAAAAATTTAAGTATGCTCTAAGTTATTTACAGGAAAGACATATGAAGATTGATTTTGAGATACCAAGAATATTTATGGGGATTATAGATATAGGTGCTATTGAAGATAAATATACTCTTTCAGAAGATGAGAAGATATTTTATGCAAAGGAATTTGAGAAAGAAGGATATGCATCAGAAGATTGTCAGAAAATCGTACAGGTAATGCAAGCTGTATATCGTCTATTAAATATTTCAAAGGAAGAAGCTAGAGATTTTACATTATATATTGCAGAAAATAATCTGAAATTAACAGATGCAGTTAAGCAGAGATACGGATTTTCTATGAGTGAAGCTGAAGAGTATATGGATGAAATACTTGTGCCATATGCAAATTATGGATTAATTCACGCGGCCCAGTTAGGGAAAAAATTTATTAACATTATATTGGAATCACTTAGTGAAATAAATGTAGATTAAATCTATTTTCCAACAGAGAATAGTATTAATAGATGGAACTCCTGACAGACATAAGCTTCTGTCACATCAAAATCATAGAGGTGTACAGCGAAACGCCGTATGCCAAATACATAGAATTTGGAGGATATAAAGAATATGGAGAAACCAAGTAATAAGCAGTGTCAGCTTGCAAGAGTAATAACAGGTGGTAGCGCTACAGATGATCAAATATATATTCAGCTTAATAGCTTATCACAGTCAGAATGGAACAAGCAGTGTGAAATCCTGAATAATTTCATAATTGCTCATAACATGCCATTAGATGAAGGTTGGTCATTGATGCGTAATGATTTTTATAATATTGCATCTGCAAACAGAGTAGATAATGCCACATTGTTTGTTGCATATATGAACTGGCTAAGTCAGAAAAATTAATACGATGTCAGCATAAACAGAGAATGTATATACAGAGATATGTTTGCGGTGAAAGTAGCAAGCTAACCATTGATGTAAATGGTACATGGCAGCATCTTCCTTATAAATGATTAAATAGTGCCAGTGATGATACTGATAAATTGAAGAGTACGGATAGACAGGTACATTACCTTTTATTGGTGGTGTGCCTAAAATAATCACATTTGGAGGTAAGTGATATGAATGTATTAAGAATCACAAAAGAAAAATTCAAGCTTATGATTAATTTAAGGACACATCTTGTAAATGCAGACAGTGCTGTACTATGTATGTGTGACCGTTGTAATGGTGTTGGTTTTGCCTATGATATGAGCCAGATTGATAAGAATGGTTATGTTAAGGATGGTTGGAATTGTCCTTGCAGTGGACATAATATGAAAGTTGACAAGGTAGAGCTTATAAGTGAGTAGATTAGGAGGAATAAGTATTGCAAAGAACGATTGACAGTAAGCCAGTATATAACTATGACATAGAACAGTGCAATAGACTATTTAAGAAGGGCATAGTCCCTATAGGAGTAGGAACTAATAATAATTCAGGTAGTGTATTTGTAGTATTTAGGGCAAACAGGAAGTACTTCGACACAATAAAGTTATTAGAGTATGAGGATACACAAAGCATTGAGAAAAACCGTATCTGAAAATACGACATTTGGGTGACATTTACACTATAGTGTAACACTGAAAATACGACATAAAAATGTCGTAACTTAGAGTCATATAAGTAATATAAAATAAATAAGTAATATAAAAGATAATTAACGTACTGCAAAGCAGTACTCTGTAATTAATTCTTTTATTGTTTAATGATTGATTATTTAATATTGTATTTTGATGTTAAAGGAGAAAATATTTGGAGATTTATTTAAACAACGATATTATAGATGATATGCAAATATCAGATGAAGAATTATGTGTATACATTGCTTTAAAATCTATTTATCAATCAAGTAGAAATAAGCAGTATATTACATACAATATGATATTATATGAATTAGTTGGAAATTTTAGCTTTAAGCGTTCTCTTTATAAAAAAGTCAAGTCTGCTTTTGAATCCCTTGTTAATAAAAACTTAATATTGATTGATAATAAAGTTTCTGCTAGTGAATTTATAGTTAATCTCAGTGGCTTATATTTTACTTCGGATTTTACTACTGGCAAAGGCAAGTATTATACGATTGTATATAGTGATGAAGTTCAAGCTATTTTAAATCTTGATAACAAGATAGATAAATTAAAGTTGCTTAGATATTTTGTTGTATGTATGAGAACTATTAATAAGACAAAAGGTATATATAAAGACACATTTACCGCAAAAACAGATTATGTTGGGTTTATGTCACAGGAGTATTTATGTCAAAAAAGTAGGATAGATGGAAATACATTATTGAATTATAACAAGATTCTAGTTTCCAATAAGTTACTTTATGTGTACAAGCACACTGAGCTGAAAAGAGATATTAACACAGGACAATTTAAAAGCTTTTCTAATCATTATGGCAGATATGAAGATAAGGAAGATATTATTGTTTTTGCCAAGAATTATGAGAAGACATGTGGAATAACTGAAAAGATAGTTCAATCAGAAAAAGCTAATGTTAAGCGTAGTATATCCGCAAAATACAATAATTTACGTTGGCATTTTGATAGGTATTCAAAACAATATTCTAATAATGAATTGATTGAGATATATAAGCAGATTCATCATGATAATGAACTTATTAATAAGGAAATAAAAGGTGCGATTACTGGATCTGATTATCAAAAGAAACTAATGAAAAAGCTTAGAGATGAAGAAATATTTAATGATATTCCTTGTATAGTTGATTATATAGAAAAGAAAAAAAGTACAGCTATTATATCAAGGAATAATAACTATAATGAAGACATTTGGGGTGAGCCTGATGCAGTAGGATTATAGAAGGAGAATTATATATGAGTAAAACGATAACAGAGAAAAAATATTATAAAGTTGGTAAAACATTTTCATATACAGATAAGGACTTTAACGGATTATTAAATATTCCTTTTGGTATATGGGTTACAACGCATAGCTTTGAAGTAATAAGTTCTATGAAATGGGAAAAAGCATATAAACTATGCACTCAAATTACCGGAAAGATTATTGATGATAGTGTTAAAAACTACTGCATTTTTGTCTATTTGGATGAAGCTAATTATAACTATAAGGGTGGTAAATTTGTTGAAGTTACATGGGATAAACTTATGGAAGAGTGTGATCCTGTAGAAGTAATTGTGTGTGAGTAAAGGAGATTACAATAATGATAGATAAGATAATAAAGTTTAATACAAAAGTGATTCATAATAATAATGTATATCTAAAGGTATCAGATGTTGCAAAAGTATTTAATATGAAGATGGCGGATTTTAAGCAATCACACTCTGATATTATAGAGAAGATACCTGCATGTGGTGACTGTATTTTAGAAACAGAATTTAATAAATTGTTATCAGAAGATTCTAGTGCTATGGAGAAACAAGGACAGTTAGAGATAACAAAGATAGAATCACTAAGGGCAAAAACTGATGCTGTTATAAGTTTTCAGTCGTTAAAGATGTTGCTAGGAAGAAGTATGTTGCAGCAACTAGCAAATATGAAAAGCTGTAAGTCTATTGAAGAATATATAACAACATATGAGTTACCCAAAGAGATGAACGAAGCGCTTAAGGAATTTATACAGATGTCTGAAAGCAATACAGATTATACTGAAATGGTTGATTATACATTTCATAAGACAGAAAAGTTTGATATTGAAAAGATAATGTCATTTGGATTAGATGTGCAGGTGCTTACATCTATTAAGAGTGCTAAAAGCATGGACTTAGATGTATTTGTTGTCGGTAAGGGAATATTCTACCGAATAACAAATTATGGAGATTATGAACAATGGGACAATTTGTATACAGATAGTAATGGAAATTTAATACTGCCATTTTGTGATTATGTTTCTAAAAGTTCAGAAGAGATAAAGATTAATCTTTCACAGAGTGGAATTGATAGAGATTTTCGTGAGTATACAGTTATTGAAAATATGATATGGTGCATTGAGAATCTTCCAGTTACAGAAATAGAAGATTATGAATATGATGTAATTGGTTGTGACTTAGAAACAATTAAATTTTCAGTATCTATAGAGCTTCTTATTAAAATGATAAGACCAGATGCGGTTAGTACATTATTTATTGATAAGGTTGTTGAGATTGATAATGAATGTTACCTGACAGATGTAAAAGATATGAGGGTATTTGCAGAGTAAATAGCTGAAAAACTTCCCATGAAATCAGTATTTCCTTAAAGCAATTAACACTTGTATATATAGGCTTAAATTAAAGAAAATGGTATCAAATTCGGGTGATATTGTTTTAGATGGTAAATTGTGTGTCTGGCAGATAAAAGTGTCTGTTTGGTCTGTCAGGTGCAATTTAAGCCTTATATAGGAAAGTAATTATAATAATATGTGTACATTGAAAATTGAATATTGATGGTTGATAAATGTATTTAAAAGATTTATATTTATTTAAAAGAGGTGTTGCAAAATGGAAAAGAATATATCAAATATTTTAAGAATATTAATAGCATTATTTTTTTTAATATTAGGTATAATGGGAATAATAAATAATAAAAACTTAATTGTTGTTTTATTTTGTATTTTGTATGCTTTTATAATTTTTTTGTTACCATTAATTTTTAAAAAAATAGGTGTTAATGATAAAAAAAATTTTGAAAGTAATAGATTTATTATTAGTATAATAAGTTTTGCAATTGATTTAATTGCTTCTTTACTTATTATAAAAATATTTACAATTAATAATTATGATGCAGAAAAATTAATAATTCAAATAATTATATATTTGCATTATACAGTGATACTATTTATGTTTAAAAATGAAGATAATAAGAAAAAATATATAATTTTTGGATTGTTTTATATAATATGTGTCATATTATCATATATAGATGATTCTATATGTTGTAATGATTGCGCAGTATTAATTGATACATTGAATTGTAATCAAGAAAAACATATTATAAATTTTATTATAGAAGCAATTATTATGCCAGTAAAAGAAGCCGTTCTTACATATATTATATTTGATACATTGTTTAACAAAGAAAGAGATGATAAAAAAGAACTGCCTTCACAAGATATTGGAGAAAATAGTAATATTTTACAAAATGATACAAATAATAAAAAGATAAATCCTCAATATAATGATAGTGCAAAATTTGAAGTAGAAGTTAAAGATAATAAAACTGGATGTGAATGTAGTTATGAAATATCTGTAAAACAGAGAGATTAATTATTTGCCAACCATCAATATTCGGTGGTTGGTATTTTTTTACCCCAAATCGTAATTAAATCAGAGAATACTATAAAAAGAATATACAGAAAGGTTGGTGTTAATTATAGAACACAATTATACAAAGCTTAAACTAGGAAGAGTAAGGATTTATCAATTAAATACATTTAAGACATTCACAGATGCAGAGAATGCTATCTATAATGATAAGAAGAAAAAGAATGCAGAGTTATTAGAGGTTATTCATAACAATGAATCTGTCAGGACAGTATCAGATAAGTATTTGAATGAAAGAAATGAGATTGCGATATTTGAGAATGATATTGTCAGGCTTGCATTAGCTGATAGAGGATATAAGAAGTGCGATTATCAGCTTCTGGACGAGATTATCTATATGGTAATCAATCATAATGAAATCTTATGGCAGATTATAGATAAGGGAATCATTATAGGTGGTAAGAAATATAAATTATTCACAGCAACTACAGGTCAGGTGAGAAATTGTAAGATTACTCTTATAAAGGAAGAATTTTATGAAGCACATAAATCATTCTTAATGGCAGGACTTACAGTTGATGGAATAAATGCTGATAAAGGTAATGATAATAAAGGAATGAACGTTGGTAAGTATTTATCATATAATGCGTTATTATTATCATCAAGCAAACTACCGCCTAAGAATATTGATATTGACAAGTGTATAGTCGTTGATGGTCTTAAAACTGTTGTTAATGGTAAGGTTAAATACATTGATATAAAGACAGATGATAACGGACAATGTTATGTGAATGATACACCGAAAGAATATCAGACAAAGAGGATTTCTATTGAACATACAGACGGAGCGGGAATGTTTATTCCAGGAGAATTGCCTTCAAGTTGTCAGATAAGAGGTGGTTATATCAAAGGTGCTATGTTCCCGTTTGATTTCAGACTGTTTGCTCACGAAGTATCTCATAATAGTATTCTGGTTGATCCGTGGGGAACTCCGCACGATGTAGAAAAGGAAGATATAAGATACATAATTACAACAAGTCAGTTAAAAATGTGGAAGCAGTACAGTTCTTGGGAAGAATACAAGAAAAAATTCAAAGAAAATAATCTAAAGTTATCTATTAATGCTTATGCTGAACCTCCGAAGGAAGAGGTTACTTTCTCATATCAGTTCTTACAGACACTCCCATATAATACAGATATTACAGAGTTATGCCAGCCAGCAGTAGAAGATTTATACAAGTTAAAAACAGACCTTGAATATGTGAAGAAAGAGTTGGGACTTACAATTGACGATATATTAAATGAGGAAATTGTAGGTGATAATGATGCTGTTGCACTGGCAGCAGATGGAGAAAAGGTTGAAAATGCGAATTATTACATAGCAAAGGCACTGGATATTTACCCATCACTTATACAGGACAAATATATTATGAGCAAGATACATAGCTTATATAATGCAAGAAAGAATTCATATAAGGGTGGTAAGATTCCAGTTAGAGGATATTACAGTTATGTGGCACCTGACATGTACGCTTTTTGTGAGTATCTCTTTATGGGGAATGTCAATCCGCAAGGCTTAGTATCTGAGAATCATATATATAATAAATATTATGGTGAGCAGGGGGATGTGGAAGAAGTGTTGTGTCTTAGAAGCCCACACCTGTCAAGATATGAATGCCCTAGAAGAAAACTGATAGTTTCAGACGAATGTAAGAAGTGGTTCAAGTATATGGAAAGTGATACAGTTGTAAGTTGCCATGATATGATTTCACTTTTTCTTATGTGTGACTGGGATGGAGACCATATTCTTGTTATAGCTGATAAGGCTGTATTAAAAGCCACAGAGGGCTTACCTGATGTACCTTTATATTATGATATGCAGAAAGCGAAGGCACAGCAGATAGACAATGAATCTATATACAAAACTCTTGTTGATGGATTCAAAAATAATATTATTGGCTTATCAAGTAACGCTATTACTAAATTGTGGAACAGACCAGATTTAGAAGATAATCCATTAAAATATGATGATGCAATTAATGTTATATGTGCAATGTCCAACTATGCAATAGACTTCCCTAAGACTGGAAAGAATCTTTTAATAGGTGAATATGAGCAGTTATATAAAGAACTCATTCCTGATCCTAAGAACATGTTTGAACCATCAAAGATAAAGTATCCGCAGTTCTTCAAGTTTGCTAAAGGTAAGAAATCATCAAGTCTTGAGGATTATACGAATAGTCCTATGGATAGAATCCCTCAGTACATTGATAAAGAAGTAGGAAGAAAGCATTTTTTGTATGATGTTGGTATTGATGAAGATAATAAGAAGAGTAAGTTCGATTATAAGAATCTTATGAACAATTCCTATGTGTTAGATGATAACAGTGTTAAGCAGCCACTATATGAACCTGACAGATATAGTGATGAATATATAAAGGCATATGCTGTCTGGAACAACAGGAAGAAAGCAAAGCAGAAGTTGTGTCAAGATATTAAAAAAGAGATGGACAGAAGAAATACTGATAGTCGGGATATTACAGCAAAGTTTGAAGTATTTCATTATCATTGTATTAGAGAGATTAAAGATATCTTCACTAAAAATGGAGAATTTAACATTAATCTTGCAGTCAATTCACTTATTGACATGGAATATAATAAAAATGAGTTTAAGACTTCTACTAAAGATATGCTGTGGAAATGTTTTGGACATGTTATTGTTGATAACCTTAATCAGAATCAGAAGACAGGTATTGTTTTAAAGGAAAGACCTAGAATGTGTTATGAAAAAGCTGTTGAGGGTGATGATGCCTTAGATAATATACTTGAGACTAAATTGAACAGAAAGAGTGTTAATATAACACAGGCAGATATGGATTTCATGGACGCAGTTCTTCAGAAAAAGAAGAATGGCACATATTATCAGAACGACAGAGAGTTATTGTTTGCCCTGTTGTGTCATTATAAATATGCTAAACAGACTGACAGATTAAAAGGAGACTCATTCTTTATTACGAAGTATAAGCATAAAACTGAAATCAAGCCGAATGGTAAGAAGAAAAGAACTCCGATATATTATAATATGAATACAATTATGAAAATGGTTGGGGCAGCTTCATTTGATAGCAGTTTCAAAAGGTTCAATAAGTCTGGTGTTATTCATATAGAAGATGATAAGCAGAAGCAAAGATTCGTTCTGAATATGGACATATCAGATGATAACAATGTGTTGTTTGAGGTTCAGGATATATATAATCCTATAGTTTACTTAGAAGCATTTCAAAGTAATGGGAAAAAGAAATTGTGTGAATGCGTGATATGTGGAAGACATTTTATAAAAGTTGGGAACACCAAGACATGCAGTCAAAAATGTAGTGACAGCTTGAAAAAATTGAATGAAGGGAAGCAGGATAAGGACAAGAAAGAGCCTGCTGCCTGAATCATATTTGAGAATTTAAAGTTTTCAAATTGAGTGTCGGAATGTGATTTTTGCCTTATTTTTTATAGCAAATTTCACATTCCATTTTTATTTTTACAAATTTTATATAGGGGAAGAGAGTAAATAATTTTGAAAATTATTTTGATAACTGCCTATTCTATGGCAGAAGTTATCTCTTTTTACCATAGATTTTATCATTAAGAAAGGACATTGAAATGGAATTACAACAAAAAGTCGAAGAGCATCTTAAGCAGCATGGCATTAAGAAATCATATCTCGCCTCATTAGTTGGAATCTATCCATCTCAAATGTCTCGATGGCTGTCTGATAATTATGAATTAAATGAAGATCAGATAAAAATAATTGAAGATTTTTGCGATGATAGGTCTCACAAATAATGTTAATACCTAGAATTGTTTAAATTGGAGAAAAGGAGTTTATGAATAATACATTAGGTTTTGATTTAAGAAAACTTGTCTTGCCGACTGGTAATACTATAGAAAAGCAGCTTAAAGTTGAAGCAGACAGATTTCTTAAAATCCTTCAGGAAGAAATCGATGCATGGTATCTCTCATATACACCGATAATATATAACAGAACATATAATATGAGAGATTCAATAAGTGTTGATGATGTTGTAAGGGTTTATCCATCAAAGAATCAGCTTGTAATTGACATAGTATATTCTGATGATGCATTTCACAAATCGTTGTGGAGTGATGATGTAATAAACTCAATTGAACTTATGAATGAAGGATATAAGGTGAAAAGTGGCTGGCATAAAGATATTGAAAATTTTGGATATCGAAAAGGTGGTCACTTTATAGAAAAAGCAATAGCCAGATTCAATAAAAATAATCCTTTAGGTATTGATATTAAAATCAATTATTAAGGAGGCTTATAATTAATGGCTAACAATTTAGTTACGCTTGGATTAGACATGAATGCAACACAAAAACTTATGTCCAAGCAGTTGAGACAGGTATTAAAGAACTTGTCTGATACAAATGCTGCACGTGTTGCAGTAGGGCTTGATTCAAGCAAATCTCAAATGCGTATTCAACAGCAGTTGGATAGTATATCTAAAAATTTACAAATCAATGTGGGGACAGTCAAATTAGACACATCCTCTATCAAACAGCAACAGAATATTATTAATCAGCAGTTAAAATCAGGAATTAATACGACAGGACTTAATGTAAAAGTTCCATTCCAATTTGACTTGTCTGATGCTAATGCAGTTAAAGCAGAGATTAATAAAATTGTTGCAGACATCACAAATAACAAAGGACAATTAGTCAAGTACAAGATTAATGTTGATGATAATGGACAGGCTACAAAGGCATTACTTACTTATCGTAATGAGCTTAATGAGGTGACAAATGCCACATTAAAGTTAAAGTCAGTAGGTAAGTGGTATGATGCAAACGGCATGGAACATAACATTGTCAAATGGTCAGAAGGTCAGAAATCATTATCACAGAATATTGAAGCCACAACAAAGGCTAATCAAAGACAGGCAGAATCAGATAATCAGGTAATCCGTAAGAAGGAAGAACTGATTGCTAAGATGAAGCTTCTTAATACTCAGGCAGAAAAAGCCGGTATATCTCTTAATTCTGATAATCAGAATAAATTCAATGATTTATCTATCAAAGCATCCACAGTAGATGATATTAAACAGTTAGAAACATATTTTCGTTTAGCAAGAACGGAGTATCAGACATTCAATGCTGAAATTTCTAAGGGTACACATGCCAGTTCATTAGAAGCAATGAAGAACAATCTGGAAACATTACCACAGGATATAGCATTAATTGAAGCAAAGTTCAATTCTATTAAAGTACCAGATAATGTTAAAACACAGATTGAAGAGTTAAAATCTTCTATGGAATCTATTAATACAATAAGTGATCCGCAGGAAAAGATTGCTAAGTATAATGAGATTGTCACATCTTTAAAGAACTTACAGAAACAGTATCAGGTAACTGCCCAGGAGCAGAGAAATCTTAGTGCTGATACTTCAACAATGCAAGGGGCTTCTGCACTCACTAATAAGATTGTTATATGGATGGGGCAGAATAGACAGGCAGCGGCACAGTATGATTCTGAGTTAAAACAGATTATATCTGATTTACAGAATTGTAATAACAAGGCTGATTTCTCAAAGCTACAGCGACAGTTCAGTAATATAGCATTGCAAGTAAAGTCTTCTGGAAGTTTGTACACAGGATTCTTTAATGGGTTGAAGAGTGGTATTAAAGACGCTTTTGAAAATATTCTTAGATATCAGTTGGCTTACAAAGTTATTGACAAGGTTATAAGTGGTTTTAAATCAATGGTTAATGCGGTTGCAGACCTTGATAAGAAACTTACAGAGTTCAACAAGGTAGCAGACCTTACATCTGATAAATTGTTAGAGTTTTCAGATAGGGCATTTGATGCAGCAGATGAGATTGGTCGTACAGGTTCTGATATGATAGAAGCTGCCACAGAGTTTAAAAGAGCTGGCTATAGTCTTGAAGACAGCTTGGATATGGGTAAGTCGGCACTTCTTATGACTAATGTTGCGGATGGAATCACACAGACCTCTGATGCAGCAAGTACCCTGATAGCGGTATTAAAAGGTTTTAATATCAATGAATCTGATATTATGACCATTGTAGATAAAATGAACAGTGTTTCAAACCAAAGTCCAGTCGGATTTGATAATTTGGCTGATGGTCTTGAACGTGTGTCAGGTACAATGAATCAGGCTGGTAACAGCATTGATGAGACAATAGGATTATTAACTGGTGGTTATGCACAGTTAAGAAACATGGAAAAGGTTTCTACAGGTCTTATCACTATTTCTCAAAGACTTAGAGCAATAGATGAGGACGGAGATGAAATTGACGGATTATCAGCAGAGTTAAGTGAATCATTTGGAAAAATCGGAGTTGCTATTGAAGATTCTAATGGTGACTTAAGAAGTACATATGATATCTTGAGTGACTATGCTAAGATATATCCACAACTTACAAGCGAACAGAAGCAGTATTATGCTGAACTTGCATCAGGAAAGAGACAAGTCAATGTGTTTAATGCAATAGTACAACAGATAGCTGATGTTGATAAAGCTATTGAGCAGTCAAAGGACAGTCTTGGAAGTGCAGCTAACGAAAATGAAATTTATCGCCAGAGCGTTGAGGGCTTACGAAATGAGCTTAAGAACGAATTTCAGTCTGTATCAAAGAAGGTAATAAGTTCTGACTGGATAAAAGATGTATTATCAGGGGCAACAGATTTATTAAAAGTATTCGAGAACATCATTGAACAGGACACTATTGTAGGTTCAAGTATAGGTGTTTTGGCGGAAGGCTTTAAGGATTTATCAAAGGCATTAAAGGATGTTACAGGAAATGATGGTGTTGCGAAACTGATAAAATTATTTATCACTTACAAGACAATCACTAAGGGTGTAGATATATTTAACTTGGTGAAGGGTAAGAAGGATAATTTTGTTACAACATCTAATCTTATGAAGACATTCTTTGAAAGTGCCGTTAGTGGTTCATTGAAAGTAGAAGATGGATTTTTAAAAGTTGGTGAGGCAGCAGATGTATTATCGGATGGAGTATCAAATGTTGCTGCAAAAGAAGGTAGTACGGTTGACACAACAAAGAAACTTACAACTTCTATCACAGGTCTTGGAGCATCACTCAAGAATCTTGCATTGGCACATCCGTATCTATTAGCGATTACAGCAGCATTAGGAACAATGTATGGTGCGTATAAACTTGTAAATGCAGTTCAGGACTGGGCTGATGGTACAACAGCAGTCAACAAATACAACAAGTCTATTGAAAAATCAGAAGAAAATGTATCTAAGAATTCTGATTCCATATCTGAATACAATTCCACTATTGAAGAAAATAAGCAGAAAATTGAAGAATTACAGAAGCTTCAGGAAGATGGCACTATAACAGAAGCACAGGAAGCAGAGATTGAGAATCTTAAATATCAGAATGCCTTATTAGATGAGAAGATTGAAAAACTCAAGGAAGCCAATAATGAAGAGGTAAAAACTCAGGCTAGAGATTCAGAGAAAGCATTTAATAAGCAGTTTGGTAATGGATTTGATGTTGGTTCTAATGCTTCAGATGTTATATCATCTGTTTCAAAGAATTTTAATGGTGACGGAACTGCCAACGATGTAAGCTGGAACATGGCTACAAGCGGTAATGATAAGGATACAGCCGTTGCACAGTTAGCAAAGATTAAACTTGCTACAGACGCATATAATGACGCAGTAAAAGAGTTGAACAATGCCACTGATGAAGATCAGAAGGTTTTAGCAGAGCAGTCAGTTGAAAATGCACAGTATACTCTTGACTTATTGACAAAGGATTTTGATAAGAATAAAGAGACTTTATATAATCAGCTTACTTCTGAAATGGAGAAGATGAAAAAGGCAGAGGGTACAGATGCATATGATGCTACAGCTTATGCAAATATGCAGTCATGGCTTGAAATATTCCAACAGTATATTCCTGAATATAAGAAAGCTATGGAGAAAGTTCAAGAGGAAGCAGATAAAAACCCTATTGAACAAGGTGTAGAAGTAAAGGCATTTGACGATCCTACTTCTCTTCTCACTGAATCAGACGACAAAGGAACTTCTGCAGCAACTCTTACAGATTTACAATCAGAAGCTGACTTGCTATCAACAATTCAGAAAGAATTATCAGATAATGGTAAGATTAGCGTATCTTCAATGCAGAGTATTATTAAGCAGTATCCAGAAGCTAAAAAGGCTTTATCTGAATATTTACTTGGTATAATATCTGAAGAAGAATTGTTTGCAGAGCTTGAGGGAGTATATGAGGATGATAAAGATGCTTATATTAAATCCGTTATAGAAAAAGCTAAGACAGATGAGGATTTCTTTAATACCCTTAAAACCAATTATCCAGAACTGATTAATCAATTAGGAGCAGTTTATGGTACAGATGTTGCAAACTGGACTACTATGGAACAGGCAAAGGTTAATATTACAGCACAGGCAATACAACAAATAGCAAATATTTATAAAGAGTTTTATAAGGCTATGGGTGTAAATGATGGTATTGACTTTAATATTCAAGCTACTAAAAATGCTATATCCGCAGGAAATCCAGGTGCTATAGGTGGTTCATTATTCAGTAAATCTTATTCAAAATCTAACTTTGATAAGGTTGTAACTGACAACAACCATAAATTCAAAATGAATGGCAATGATGTTAGTAATGCCTATAAAGAATTGCAGAATAATATAGATTCAGTCTGGAACACAGCCGAAAAGATGAAAAATGCCATAGATGATGCGGCTTACAATCAGATTAATGCAAGTATAGATACATCATGGCAAGGTCTAGGCGGTAGTGATAGTTCATCTTCTTCTCAAACAGCAGAAAAACTTAACTGGATTGAACGCTTAATCAATAAGATTTCTACAGCATATTCACGACTTAAGAATATTGTATCTGATACAACAACTACATGGCTCAAGCGTAATAATGCCCTTTCTGATTCAATGTCTACTCTTTCATACGAAATAAACGCACAGAAGCAAGCATATGAGTATTACATGAATGCATTTAGCTCATATGATCTTGATGACTATTATAAGAATCAGATTGCAGATGGTTCTATAAGCATTGATGTTATTTATGATGACGATTTGAAGGATGCTATATCTGATTGTCAGGATTTCTATGATAAAGCACAGGACGCTAAGACTGCTGTTCAGGAACTCAATATCGAGTTAAAAGGACTTGCTAAGAGTAGGTTCGATAATATTAAGTCACAGTATGAAGAACAAATTAATCAAGTTGATGAATATAATAATTTGCTTCAAAAGGAATTAGATATAATTGAGACTAAAGGATGGATTTCTTCTACATTTCTTAATGAATCTATGAAGGAGCAGGACATGGCTAATCTTGAAAGACTGAAACAAGAGAGAACAGCTTTAACAAACGCATTAGATTCAGGAAAGATTGAGAAGTATAGTGAGCAGTGGTATGACATGCAGAGTTCAATAAACAGCGTATCTTCTGCAATCTATGATGCTGAGAAAGCGATCATATCATATGATAAAGCCATCAGACAAGTTAATTGGGACGCATTTGATAAGACAAGAGATGATGTTGAAAATCTTATCGGTGAAACAGATTTCCTTATAGAACTTCTTAAGGATAATGGAATTACTGATGATAATGGCAATATGAATGATAATGGTAATGCAGTACAAGCGTTACTTGCTCAGAAATACGAATTATATCTTAATCAGGCAAAGGCATACAAAGATGAGATTCTTAAGATTGATGAGGAACTTGCGAATGATCCTTATGATAAAGAATTACTGGATAGAAAACAAGAACTTATCAAAGCACAGCAGGACGCAATTAAGAACTCTAAGGAAGAGAAGAGTGCAATTAAGGATTTAATGAGTAATGCTTATGATAAATTGAAGGATTCTATCAGTAATATCATAACTAAAATTAAGGATGGATTATCTGCAACTAAAGATTTATTAGATTATGAGAGAAATGTTAAAAAGCAAGCAGATAATATATCTAGCCTTCAGAAACAGTTGTTATCTTTGCAGGGGGATAATTCTGAATCAGCACAATCTAAAAGACAATCTATTAATAGTCAGTTACAGGACGCAAAAGATGAATTACAGCAAACTGAAATGGAAAAAGCAATGAGTGATGTTGAACAGATTCTTGATAATGTTCAGTCAGAATTAGAAACATGGATATCAGAAAGACTTAATAATATTGATGACCTTATAGGACAGGTTATAGAAAGTTCAAATACAAATGCAGAAAGTATTTCAGATACAATAACATCAACGGCAGAAAGTAATGGTTATAAACTCAGTGAATCAATGGCTTCTATATGGAGTACTAACACTGGAAACATAACAAATGTATTAGGTGACTTTAGCAATAAGTTTGTTGAAGGTAATAATGCTATTACAAATGTTTGCAATAATATTAATTCTGCTGTACAGGGGCTACTTGCTAATAGTAATGCCGAGGCACAGAGAGTTGCTGATGAGATTGCAAGACAGCAGGCTGAACAGAATGCAAGTTCTGATAGTGGTTACTCAGGTGATGATTATTCAAGTGATGATTGGAGTAGTAATTGGGACACTGATTTTGATGATGGTGGCAGTAGCTATTCAGATGGCATTGATTGGATATACGAGGAAAACTACTATCCTCGTGATTTGTTGAACATCGACAGGAGTGTAATTGATAGGCTCAAATATAACAATTTTGATTCATCATTTGGCGCACGTAGTCAATATTATGAGCAAATGGGCGGTGAAGGACAATATACAGGAAGTTACGATCAGAATGTATTCATGTTAGACTACCTCAAAAATCACGGATATCGTAAAGGTACTAAATCAGCAACAAAAGGGCTTCATATTTATGGTGAAGATAATCCAGGCTCAGAAGTACTTGTTACTAAATATGGAGTACTTCGTCAGTTTGATTCAGGTGATACAGTATTCAACAAAGACCAAGTTGAAAAACTTTGGAATCTTTCTAAGGGTATCACTACACCAAACATGTATATGGATAACTTAGGTGCTAAGTTGCCTGATATTACCCCAGTTTCAACAAACAAATCAGTTGATATTGGTGGCATTAATGTTAATGTTGATAAGGTTGTCACAGATAATCCAGAAGACTTTACACGACAGCTTACTAACGAACTGGCAGGAAATTCAAAGATACAGAAAATCCTTGGAGAGATTAATTCTAATCAGCTCTTAGGTCGAAATTCATTGTCCACTCGTAGATACATGAAATAATATTATGGACGCATTGGTTACGGCTGATGCGTCTGAAATATGGTTATGATGTGATGATTAATAGCGTTATTTAAACAAATGTTCTTGTAGATATTTGTCAATTATTGGTATATAATATTTTATTATATATTGATGATTGGGGAAAATAATGAAACAACACAAAAAACATAATAAAAAAAATACAGAGAAATCATTCAACAGAACTATTATTATAGCATATGCAGTAATTGGTTGCTTAATAGGAGTAATCTTTATCTTTTTATCTTATTATTGTGACAGAATGGAAAATATTCTAGGGAAATTTACTAATGTATTTAGCGGTTTTGGGAGTTTAATTATATCTATTTCATCAGGTTCTTTATTACTTGAATTATTTGGATATGTAAATTATACCAGAAAAAGAATGTGTGAAATATTATGTGAAGATGATGTTTTAAATGTATTAACAGTCCCTAGAAAAAAAGAACTTAAAACCGCTTTGTTAAACAACTTGTATATGCCAAATAAAGACCTTGGTGATAATAATATTGTACAGGTAATAGATAATGAAATGGATAATATTTTAAAGGATTATTACTTTAAAGAATATATCATGTATGTTGATATTAGCATTATAGAGATTGCTGGAATAAAATATATTAAGAAGGAAATTAAAAAAACATATGAGGCAGAAACAATAAATAATCAAGAGTGTGTTATTGATAACTTGCTTAAAATACAAATTTCTCCTGTTAATGGTATTGAACCAGTTAAATTAGATTATTTAAATATAAATAATAAAGAAATTACTGGAATGAATTTACAAGAGGAAAATAATTATAATGAGATCAGCAATCATTATGATTCTGTATATTATATTGATACTCAAAAAATACAAGAAAATTTAAAGTTTTCAGAAAAAATTTCTATAGATTTAAAATATACAACTATAACGGAAATAACAGATAAAATATTTTCAAATCAAATAGATAAACCATGTAAACACTATTGTATACATTTTAATTATGATAGCAGCTTAGAGTTAGATATTGTTGGGTTTGGTTTTATGACTAATAATGATAAAAGCAAAAAAAGAATTGTTAAAACTAAAAATGGTCATATGTTGAGATTTCTAACATGGATTTTACCTGGCGATGGAGTGATGGCGGTTATAACAATGAAATAATTCTTGTAAAGTATTTTATAATGTAGTATTATATTATCGTGTTATGCATATTTTTATGTAATGTATAGTACAATAAGGAGGTAATGGATTATGGCAAGAGAGATGTATAAGGAAAAGGAATGGTGTTAAAGTATCATTATAACAGATGATGCAATTAAAGTTATTTATAATTGTAGTAACATGAAGAGCAGGATTAATTTCCTGCTCTTTTGTTATATTAACAAATAAATATTAAACAAGATTACAAAGACGCATTCTGTAATGGAGTGCGTCTTATTTTAATGGAAAGGAATAAAAGAATGAATAAAGATAAACAGATTTTAATATTAACACAAAGAATTGAATTACTTGAAAAACAGAATGAGGATTTGAAAGCAGAAAATCAGGAAATGAAACTGCAAGTAGAAGAATCTAAGAGATTTGCAAATATGCCTAATAATATATTGAATCGTACAATAAAGAATGTTAGACAAGAAGAGGCTAAATTTAAGGCATTAATAGCAGAAACACAGGAAATGAAAAAAGAGCTTGAAAATAATTTGGAAGCTATAAAGAAGACACATGCATTATATCAGAGCATATTTTCAGATTAGAAAGGATTAAATGGAAGTATTAGAGTTTGAATCAGTAAAATTATTTGAAGAAATTATAAAGGCTGGACAGATAAAGAATCTTATCAGTGTTTCCAGCCATGAATATCCTATATATAAATTCAAGAAGAGTAATAAGGTCACTTCTGTATATGAAAAGTTTCTGGCAGAACATGATATGAAATGTGACAGAAGCGTTGATGATTGTTGGAATGATTTTGATGATTATATCAATCAACCTAAGAAGGAGACTATAATTACTCGAAATATTAAAGCCGTAAAGCAGATCATAGAAGTAGGCTATGGATACATGCTTAAAAGAACAGGTGTTGATAAGTATAACAAGAGATGTTTTGTCTTTTACAAGAATCCTGTTATTGAAGATATTAAAACAAAGGCTGACGCTGAGAGTAAGGAAAAATATAATAACAATTATTTGAATATTAAGAAGAATACAACTGATAAGAAGATATCAGGATTAATAAAAAAGTCAATGGAGGAAACAAGGAATAATGGGAAAATCATTTTATAATATGAACGGTGAAAAGTTAGAGTGTAAGGTTGAAAGTGAATTATCACTTAGTCAGAAGACAGGTTTTATCATGGAAGTTGCAGGAATGGTAGTATCGCCAACAGTAGGGTATGCCACAGTATTAAGAAAGCCTATCTTTAATTACTGTCTTGTTAAGTATTATACAGATATTAATATATTTGAAGGCGATGAGTTCAGCTTAGATAAACTTGAGATATTTATGAAAGACAATACAGAGTTGCTTAATGATATTGCTAAGAGTATTCCAAGAGATGAATATAATGAGCTGGAACATGCTTGTGATGAAGCAATTGATTATAGAAAACATAGTTATAATGGATATTCAGATGAGATATCGGAGCTGTTACAGGTGGTAAGAGAACTTGTATTAAAGCCAGATAGATTAGATGAGTTCATGGGATCAATAACAAATGCTGTAAATTCATTTGCCAATATAGATTCAATGGATAAAGAAACATTAGATAAGCTGGTTAATGTATTACCAGCAATAGAAAAAGCTACTGTTAATGCAGAAAATATTGATATTAATGGCATTGTTAAGTCAATGGTTAAGGATCGTGAAGAGAAAGAAAGCAATGTGGTTAGCATTGATAACAGAAAGGAAGAGTAATTATTAATATATCAGAAACTAAGACAGAGATACCATTTTGGCTGAAACTGAATCTTACAGTTGAAGAGGCAGCAAAGTATTCTGGAATCGGTGAGAAAAATATTAGAAATTTATTGAAGGAAAAAGCATGTCCATTTTTATTTATGGTGGGAAACAAGCACCTTGTTAAGAGACATGAGTTTGAGAAATTTATAGAAAGTAAACATTATATTTGATTGATGGAAAGACTTTCATATGATACGATTAATAGTATCAGTGAAAGTCTTTATTTGTATGCACAGGAGGCTATATGGGTAAAGACTTGAAGGGTAAAGAACTTGGACAGGGAATTGTCCAAAGAAAAAATGGTCGATATGAAGCACGATTTACTAATAGATTTGGTAAGCGAATATCATTTTCAGGTTACGATCTCAAGGATGTTAAGAAAAGATATAATGAATCTTTTTATGAGAATGAAAAAGAAATTAACATTCGAGAGAACATAAAATTAGATGACTGGTATATCCAGTGGATGAATGTTTGTAAGTATGATGTGATAAGACCAGACACTAAGAGACATTATAATCAGATATACAAGAAACATATTTCACCTTATTTGGGAAATAAGTATCTAAAGGATATTAAGCAGATTGATATTAAGAAAAGATTGAAAGAGCTTGATAATAAAGGATATGGATTTGAAACAAAAAATAAGGTGAGAATTATCTTATTAGATATATTTAATAAGGCAATTGTAAACGAATATTTATGTAAGAATCCAGTAAAAGGTATTTCTGTAAAAAGAGATGAAGAAAAGGACATTAAGGTTTTGTCAGTAGAGGAACAATCTATATTTTTTGATTGTTGCAAAGGAACTTTCTACGATAATCTTTATGTTGTAGCAGTAACAACAGGAATGAGAATTGGGGAACTTGCAGGACTTAAATGGTCAGATATTGATTGGAATAAAAAGGTTATTAATGTCAAAAGAACTTTAGTGTATCAGAAGTATGATGATGATATTCAGAAAGAGTTTCATATTGAGCAGCCTAAGACAAAAACTAGCAAAAGAAGTATACCAATCAATAAACAATGTGAAATGGCATTAAAAAGACAATATGTGCAGAAGATGGTAATAACATCAAAAGCACCTAAGAGCAAAACTCCGAGAGATGAGTTTAAGGAATTCTTGTTTACAACTAAATTTAATACACCTTTGAATTCACAGACAGTATGTGATTCAATAAAAAAGATTGTGGATGAGATTAATCTTACAAGAGACTCATTAGATGAAATGGAGACATTTTCACCACATTGTTTTAGACACACTTTTGCTACTCGTTGCTTTGAAGCGGGAATTCAACCGAAGACAGTTCAAAGTTATTTAGGACACGCTACATTACAAATGACTATGGATTTATACACTAAGGTTATGCCGTCATATATGGTAAATGAAATGGACAAATTTTCAGAATTGTATGATAACATTGAGAACGAAAATGATAACATTACAGAGAAACATTACAATGAATCGGTTGAGAAAAATTCTAAAATAGTTACATTTATTGGGGATTCATTGGTGGTATAACACATCTAATTGGTGTTATGTATTAATGAGTGTCAGTATTCATGCGTGTTTCAGAAATGCCAAGAAACGCCAATAAGCAAAATTATTATGTATACCAGATAACTCCTTATGACCTTAATGAAAGTTATGATAATTACTGTATTTAAGGGAGCTGTAGAATTATTGAAATAAATGGTGTGTATATTTTTGCTCAAAAGAATATATTGTTGATTAGCATAGTTATTATTGAGGTCGGAAATGGTTCCTGACACACTCCTCGGAGTACCTGAGATGATGGATACACCGCCCATCCAATAATAATTATGCTTTTTTATTTATAAGATAGCTGTAATGGGTTTATACAGGAGAACACAATGTCAAAAGAACAAGCACTAGAAGAATTATTAAAAATGATAAAAGAAGGAAATATTACAGATTACGATGCAGAATTAGCTTCATACCGGGATGAAAAGTATGGTTATAAAGATATGGATGAGAATACACAGAGGGTTAATAATAAAGAATAATCAATACATAATGGACTCGTGCTATACATCCCACCCTTTAAAAATCCCCAATCCCATGTTATAATCATTAATCATCAGAAAACGGAGATAAGAACATGAGCGTAGTAACAGAAAAGTCAAAGTGCAGAATTCTTAAATTAGCGTCTATGCTTGCGGTAACGATGGGAATTATAATGGCATTTTATGCATTTTATATTATGTCAGAGCTATATTCATTTTCAGCAACAGAGCAGGGAAAGGCATTATATATGGTTGTCAAGCTGCTGAATATAGCATTTATAGCAGTTATTGTGGAAGGAGTTTACTTTGCAATTGCTGGATTTTATGGAATGACAAACATAGGTGCTGTTGATGCAGTTAATAAAATCAAAGTTTATGGAATTGTTATGACTATAGCAGGAGTTGTTGATTTAATAATAGTATTTGTGGTATCTAAGTATTCAATAACTGGTAACATGCTGATTCTTATATGCCTTCCGGTTGTAATAGGAATTATGTATTTAGGTGGCGCATTTTATAATGAGAAGCTTATAAAGAATAATAATGGTGTGGAAGGTGATGGCAATGATTGATCCGAATGGAATAATGCCACTTAATTTCTTCAAATACAAGGGTGTGTATACAGGACAGCACAATGGAATGAGATATATGCTTAAGCAGACAGGAGAAAAGCCTGATTTAAAGCTTTCTGCGTGCGTGTGGAGAGGACCATATGCTTCATGTGCTGTTAAGGAAGAAGATAAGACAACAGAGATATTTGAACTGACAGAAGATGGTCGTCTTGCTGCCGTGGAATGGATAAGGCAGCAGTACGAATCCAGACTTGACTATTGGGAAGCGGCACCGTCTATAAAGGACGCTGTTCCGATTGTTCATGAATAAAGAGAATAATATATACAATGCAGCATATGGCGGCACCGGTAAGCAGGAGAGTGTATTCTTCTGCTTCTTTTATTATAAGACCAAATACAATGCGGCATATAATTCTTGATGAAAATATAGATATGACCGCAATACATAATGGCACAATTATACTGCCAAACGGGTCTGGCTGGATGTTCAGCTTCTTGTATATATTAAAAATGTAAAGCAGACTCATGCATATGTTGCTAATAAGAACACCATACAGATAACCGGTTATGCCAAGCTTTGGAATAAGCAGAAATACACAGGCAAGCCGGATGATAATTCCGGTTATATTAATTATGAATGTAAGGGCGGTATGTCCCATGCCATTAGTCACGCTTGTAAGGCTGATTTTTAAGTAGAGGAAAGGACACAGCCATGAAAGAATGCAGGTGTATATGTATACAGAGTCTTCGTGGAACATCATTGCACCTAGGCGCGCACCATAGTTAATGAATAAAAATATGCTTATAATGCCGAGACTCAAACACATGGAAACTGTTCTTTTTACTGTCACAGCAAGATGGTCAGACAGGACATTTGAACTTTCATCAGATACCTTTGGAAGAAGCATAAGTGCAAATGAATTAGCTGCCGTACATGGAAAAAGCACAAGTGGAAGAGCCATTCCTGTAAGTATACCAAACTGGCTTATTGCATCATCTTTTGACAGTCCATGCATGCACAGGATTGCGGGAATAAGAATTGCTTCTGCCCCTTCAAGCAGATGCAGAACAGTCTGATTGGCGTTAATTGGAAATGCATATTTAACAATATATCTGTATTCACGGAGTGAACAGGAGAGCTTCTGCGTCATGCTTTTATTATGAATGGAACGGAAAAACAGCGGAATAGCACAGTATGTGGCAGATGCAAATTCACCGAATATATTACCGGTAACTGCGTCAGCAATTGATATTGTTGATACATTTTTTATGCGCACATAAAGTATAATAGTGCCAATACGCACAAGCTGTTCGACAAGCTGCGAGGAGGCTGGCAGAAAAGATTCCTTCTGGCTGTAATAGTAATTAGACAAGCAGTTATGTATGCACATGAATGGCAGAGAGATTGCAGTTATACGGATTATTCCCTCACAGCGGCTTTCCATAAATATATGGTTTGCAATGAAATCGCTGAATATAAGAAATAAAAGCATAACGGCAATTGAAAGAAAAATAGTAATCTTTAATACGCAGAAAAGCCATTTCAGAGATGGAGATGATGCTGAATATTTTGAAACAGCTACAGAAAATCCACTGCAGCATACTGCAAATGCAAGCGCAATAAGAGGTATGCACATCTGGAATAGTCCGACTCCTGCAGCACCTGTATAATTAGTGAGAAGTATCCGAAAATAAAATCCGAGCAGTTTTGATAGAACGCCGGCAATTGTAAGTATTATGGCGGATTTGAATATGCCACCTTTTAAGGATAATTTATTATTCATAGCAGATACCGCAGATAGACTTATTAACAATATATGCCCTGCCTGAATACAATATTATAAGGAATTGCAGGGCGGAAATATAATGATATATATGGACAATGCGGCGACAACTGCCGTCAGAAAAGAAGTGGCTGAAGCAATGCTTCCATATCTTTTGGGAGATTATGGAAACCCGTCAGGTGTGTACAGGTTGTCTGAAAAAGCTAAAAATGTTGTTGAGGAATCAAGAGGTATTATTGCGGATATAATAAATGCTGACGGAAATGAAATATTTTTCACCTCTGGTGGAACGGAAGGGGATAACTGGGCAGTTAAAGCAGAGAGCCTGAAAAGAAAACAGGGACATATAATAGTAAGTTCAATAGAACACCATGCGGTGACGGAATCGGCACTGTGGCTTAAGAATTATGGAATAGATGTCACATTTGCACCAGTTGATGAGCAGGGAATTGTTAAGCTGGAACAGTTAGAAAAAATGATTAGAAATGATACATTTTTAGTGTCAGTTATGCTTACTAATAATGAAATTGGAACTATCCAGCCGATAGAAAATGTATGTGAAATTGCGCATGAGTATGGTGCAAAGGTTCATTCTGATGCAGTGGCGGCATTTGGACATATTGATGTTGATGTGAAAAAGCTGGGCGTGGATTTCTTAAATGTAAGCGGACATAAGATATGCGGACCAAAGGGCGTAGGATTTCTGTATGTCAGGGGCGGAAAGCCAGAACGATTCATGCATGGAGGCGGACAGGAAAACGGACTTAGGGCAGGCACTGAAAATGTAGCTGGGATTGCAGGACTTGCGACGGCGGCAAGAATTGCTTATGAAACACTTTCTGACAGGGCAAGGCAGGAAAAGAAAATCAGCGACTATATGATTAAGAGAATACTAAGAGAAATTCCTTATTCAAGACTTAATGGAAGCAGGGAAAGCCGTGTTACGGGTAATATGAATTTCAGTTTTCAGTATGTTAATGGCGGAATGCTGGTTGTAATGCTTAACAAACAGGGAATATGCGCATCTGCAGGTTCAGCGTGTACATCTAATTCAGGAAAGCCTTCACATGTCCTTCTTGCACTTGGACTTGATGAAAAAATAGCAGAAGGTTCACTAAGGCTGACAATTAACCATACAATTACACACAGGGAAGCTGATTATGTGGTTGAGTGTATTAAGAAAGATGTTGCCAGACTGCGGGAATTGGCTTAATATTAATATATCAGACAGTTACGGAGGTTAAAATAATATGTGGTACGAAGAAGCGGTGTTTTATCAGGTATTTCCACTTGGATTTTGTGATGGATTAAGAGACAACGACGGGGTGATGAACAGATGCATATCAGAATTTGCAGACTGGATACCGCATTTGCAGAAGTTAGGAACTGATGCGGTGTATTTTTCTCCGATTTTTGAGAGCGATTATCATGGCTATGATACAAGGGATTACCGTGTGATAGATAAAAGAATAGGCAGTAATAAGGATTTTTCAGAGCTTGTGTCAAAGCTGCATGAGGCAGGAATAAAGGTAGTTATTGACGGTGTGTTTAATCATGTCGGAAGGGGATTCTTTGCATTTAAGGATGTATGTGAGAAAAAATGGGATTCTGCCTATAAGGACTGGTTTAACATCAGCTTTGATGGCAATTCACCATATAATGACGGCTTCTGGTATGAGGGCTGGGAAGGATATTACAATCTTGTGAAGCTCAATCTGAATAATCCTGATGTGGTTAATTATCTTATTGAGTCAGTGCGCGGCTGGGTTAATGAATTTGATATTGATGGAATCAGACTCGATGTTGCGTACTGCCTTAACAGGGATTTCATGAAGCGTTTAAGATATGAGACAGACCAGATGAAGCAGGAGTTTTTCCTTGTAGGAGAAATGCTTCACGGTGATTACAACACAATAGTCAATGATGAGTGCCTGCACAGTGCAACTAATTATGAGTGCTATAAGGGGCTGTATTCGAGCTTTAATTCAATGAATATGTTCGAGATTGCACACAGCATAGAAAGGCAGTTTGGAAAAGAGCCATGGTGTCTGTATACAGGAAAACATCTTCTTACATTTGTTGATAACCATGATGTTTCAAGGATTGCCAGCACACTTACCAATAAAGCACATCTGCCGCTTATATATGCACTTATGTTCGGTATGCCGGGAATTCCATGTATATATTATGGAAGTGAATGGGGATGCGAGGCAGTTAAGGGCAGCGGCAATGACAATATCCTGCGTCCGGCGTTTGATAAGCCGGAATACAACGAGCTGACTGATACAATAAGTTCATTAGGACAAATGTATCATAACAGCAGGGCTTTAAGCTATGGTGATTACACAAAGAAAGTGCTTACAAACAGACAATATGTATTCAAAAGGGAAGCAGATGGAGAAAAAGTGCTTGTTGCAATTAATGCAGATGAGAATGAGTACACAGCGTACTTTGATACAGAATGTGCAGATGCACTTAATCTTATAACAGGTAAGAAGGAAGACTTATCTGGGAAAATAGTTATTCCACCTTACAGCTTCAGATTTTACAGATGTATGTAGAAGGTGCAGATAAGATACATGTATATAAAATAAGCCTGAGCTCATCATAATCTGATGAACTCAGGCTTTCTTTCATTAAATATTGTGTAGTAATTAAATCCTGCGTTCTTAAGCATATCAGCCACGACATCAAATCTGTAAGCAAAAAACTTAACTTCGTGTGCATCAGAACCTACAGTGATTATCTCTCCTCCGAGGTCGTGATAGATTTTAACAATATCAAGGCATGGATTAGGTTCAGGCATTCCGTATTTAAGACCGGCAGTGTTGATCTCAATTCCTTTTCCTTGCTCAATGATTGTTTTAAGAATTATGCAGATTAAATCGTTAAAATCGTGCCAGTCATATGTGTAAGAATTGGCAGGTATATATCTTGCAATATAATCAAGGTGACCATATACATCAAAGTTGTGACAGCAGCTAAGATTATCAAGAATACTTTCGTAATAAGTTAAAACAGTATCCTTTGCAGAACGTTTCTCCCAAAACTCAGGGTAGTATGGATCTTCTCCATATACAAGATGTGACGAGCCTATTATAAAATCAAGCTGTTTTGCAGAATCGTATGAATTGACTCTGTCTGCGACGCTTCTCATAAGTCCCTGTTCAACACCTATGTGAATATTGATTTTATCATTGTATGATTCTTTCAGATTCTGGAAATACTTAATGTATTCCGGAAAATCAAGGTCAAACATGACTTTTCCATCTTCTAAAGGAGCATCAAAGTCATTATGGTCGGTAAAACAGATGTGCTTAAATCCCAGTGAAATAGCATTGTTAACAACATTTACAGGGTTCTCCTCTGAATCGGAAGAGAACATAGTATGTATATGTGAATCTGATAACAGCATAGTAATGTCCTCCATCAAATATTAGTCATATGCTTAAATGTCAATATACATTATACATAAACATAATTAATCCGCAATTGATATTTTTGATGTTTATGTAGAACATGTAAGCTAATGTAAAATATAGGTAATTTTTCCTTGAAAATGATTATTAGTATTGATATTATTAAGAAGACAGCGTATAAATTCTGATTATGTGAATGCGCATAGATGTAGAAGTACCAACTACGCTGTCCGACCTTGACTTTTATGCGCAGATAGGAGCTTTCGTGAGTTTTGAATTGATACACATTGTGATTATTCTTCTCGGAGGAATAGCGCTTTTCCTTTTTGGAATGCAGCTTATGGGAGATGGATTAAAGAAAGTGGCTGGTGGCAAACTGGAAGTTATTCTGTATAGATTAAGTAATACACCTCTTAAGGGAGTACTGCTTGGTACAGGTGTTACGGCAATTATCCAGTCATCGTCGGCAACTTCTGTTATGGTTGTTGGTTTTGTTAATGCCGGTATGATTAAAATGAAACAGGCTATCGGTATTATTATGGGCGCAATTATAGGTACATCTGTTACTGGATGGGTATTATGTCTTTCTGATATCAGTGGTGGTGCCGGATGGGTAGACTTACTTTCAACAGAGGTTCTTGCTGCTGTTATTGGTGTTATCGGAATCATGTTTAGGATGTTCTGTAAGAACCCTACAAAAAAGCATATAGGTGATATTATGATAGGTTTCTGTATCCTTATGGTAGGAATGCAGAACATGAGTGCAGCAGTTGCACCATTAAGATCTGAGCCGGCATTTATTGATATGCTTACTAAGTTTTCTAATCCATTTATAGGAATACTTATAGGACTTTTGGTTACTGCCGTTTTGCAGAGTGCATCTGCTACAGTTGGTATTCTTCAGGCTTTATCAGTTACAGGAGCTATTTCATTTTCAGTAGCACTGCCTATTATAATGGGTATTGCTGTCGGAGCTGCCATGCCTGTTATCATTTCTTCATTTGGTGCGACTACAGATGGTAAGAGAACAGCATTTGTATATCTTCTTGTTGATGCACTTGGTGCTTTAATATGGGCAGTAGTATTTTATAGTATTAATCATTTTGTGCATTTTTCATTTATGGACAGAACGATGACAACTGTTTCGATAGCATTTGTGAACTCATTATTCAGAGTTGCAACAGTTGCTGTACTGTTTCCATTCATCAGATTCCTTGAAAAGATGGTATGTGCAATTTTCAAGGAGGTTGTTGATGAGGAAGATAAAGATATTGTTGAAATCAGTGTACTTGATGACAGATTTATTGCTCATCCTACAGTTGCTATTGAACAGGCTAAGACAGTTCTTTGTTCAATGGCACATATGGCACAGAAAAATCTTATTCGTTCCATGGAACTACTGGATACATTTTCGCAGGAAAAATATGACAAGATTCAGAGAAGAGAAGATAAGGTTGACAGATATGAAGATAAGCTTGGAACTTATCTTGTAAAGATTACACAGCAGGAGCTTACTTCTGGACAGAACAAGGAGGTCTCAAAGCTTCTCCATACAATTTCTGATTTTGAGAGAATAAGTGACCATGCTGTTAACATATCACAGGCAGCAGCAGAACTGTTTAATGAAAAGCTTAGGTTTTCTGATTGTGCTGTTGAAGATGTTGAACTGATGTCATTAATTATGAAAGAAATAGTTGGAAATGTAATAGATGCATTTGAACAGAACAAGGTTGAATATGCCTATAAGACAGAGCCGTTAGAAGAACTCGTTGACATATATTGTGATGAAATGAAGATGAATCATGTCAAGCGTGTCCAGAAAGGTGAATGTACACTTCATCAGGGCTTTATATTTAATGATCTGCTTACAGATTTTGAAAGAATTGCTGACCATTGTTCTAACGTGGCAGTTGCGATTATTGAGCTTGAGTTAAATGTGTTTGATACACATGAGTATCTTATTAATCTCAAGAAGGATAACGGAACTAATTTTGATAAATATTTTGAGGAATACAAAGAAATGTTTCCTTTAAGTCAGTATTAAGCGGGGATTAGCGTTAAGTAAACAATATTGGATACAGAATTTGTTAAAATTTCGTCAAAATGACTAATTGATAATGAGTTATTATTGAAAAAAGTGCAAAAATGTAAAAAATGGGAAGAAAGCCTTGATATTTTGCTTCTTCTTATGTAAAATACACGGTAGTTGAAATTTTAACAAACTATGTTATAAAAATTCATTTTAGGAGGAATTGTTTTTATGTCAGTAAAAGTTGCAATCAATGGTTTTGGTCGTATCGGTAGACTTGCATTCAGACAGATGTTTGGTGCAGAAGGATATGAGGTAGTTGCTATTAACGATTTAACAAGCCCTAAGATGCTTGCTCATCTTTTAAAGTATGACTCATCACAGGGAAGATATGTTAACTTCGGTGAGGAAGATCAGGTAACAGCTGATGATGAGGCTGGTACAATCACAGTTAAAGGCAAGACTATCAAGATTTACAAAGAGCCAGATGCTAATAACTGCCCATGGGGAGAGATTGGTGTTGATGTAGTTCTTGAGTGTTCAGGATTCTATACATCTAAGGCTAAGGCACAGGCTCATATTAATGCAGGTGCTAAGAAGGTAGTTATCTCAGCTCCAGCTGGAAACGACCTTAAGACTATCGTTTACAATGTAAACCATGAGACACTTACAGCAGATGATCAGATTATCTCAGCTGCTTCTTGTACAACAAACTGCTTAGCTCCTATGGCTAAGGCACTTAACGATTGTGCAACAATCGAGTCAGGTATTATGTGTACAATTCATGCTTACACAGGTGACCAGATGATCCTTGACGGACCACAGAGAAAGGGTGATTTAAGAAGATCTAGAGCAGGTGCTTGCAACATCGTTCCTAACTCAACAGGTGCTGCTAAGGCTATTGGTCTTGTTATCCCAGAACTTAACGGAAAGCTTATTGGAGCTGCTCAGAGAGTTCCAACACCTACAGGTTCTACAACAATTCTTAATGCTGTAGTTGCTAAGAAGGTTACAGTTGATGAAGTTAATGCTGCTATGAAGGCTGCTGCAACAGAGTCATTCGGTTACAATACAGAGCAGATTGTATCTAGCGATATCGTTGGTATGAGATTTGGTTCATTATTTGATGCTACTCAGACAATGGTTAATGAACTTCCAAACGGTGGCTGCCAGGTTCAGGTTGTTTCTTGGTATGATAATGAGAACTCATACACAAGCCAGATGGTTAGAACAATTAAGTACTTCGCTGAATTAAACTAATCATTTAGATTGTTTTTGCCGGAGAATGGTATGACTATTCTCCGGTTTTTTATAAAGCTGTATATGTAGCTATTTTATGTATTATATGGAGGATATTAATATGCTTAATAAAAAGTCTATTGATGATATCAATGTAAAGGGCAAAAGAGTATTATGCAGATGCGATTTTAATGTACCTTTAGATGGAAGCAGAATAACAGATGAAACAAGACTTGTAGCTGCTCTTCCAACAATCAAGAAGCTTATTGCTGATGGAGGAAAGGTTATTCTTTGTTCACATCTTGGAAAGCCAAAGGGACCAGATGCTGCATTTTCTCTTGCTCCAGTTGCAAAGAGACTTTCAGAACTTCTTGGTCAGGAAGTTAAGTTTGCAGCAGATGATACTGTTGTAGGCGATAATGCAAGAGCAGCTGTTGCTGCAATGAATGATGGAGATGTTATTCTTCTTGAAAATACAAGATTCAGACCAGAAGAGACTAAGAATGGTGAAGCATTTTCTAAGGATTTAGCTTCTATTGCAGATGTATTTGTTAATGATGCATTTGGTACAGCTCACAGAGCACATTGTTCTAACGTAGGTGTTACACAGTATGTTGATACAGCTGTTGTTGGATACCTTATGCAGAAGGAAATTGATTTCCTTGGAAATGCAGTTAATAATCCTGTAAGACCTTTCGTTGCAATTCTTGGTGGTTCAAAGGTTTCTTCTAAGATTTCAGTTATCAATAATCTTCTTGATAAGGTTGACACACTTATTATCGGTGGTGGTATGTCTTATACATTCCAGAAAGCACATGGTGGTAATGTAGGTCAGTCATTAGTAGAGGATGATTATCTTGATTATGCTAAGGATATGATGAAGAAGGCTGAAGAAAAGGGCGTTAAAATGCTTATTCCTATCGATACAGTTGTAGCTAAGGAATTCAGCAATGATTCTCCTTCACATGTCGTAGAAGCAGGACATCAGGCAGATGATGACATGGGTATGGATATTGGACCTAAGACATGTGAGCTTTACAAGGAAGCTTTAAAGGATGCCAAGACTGTAGTATGGAATGGACCAATGGGAGTATTTGAATTCCCTAATTTCGCAGCAGGAACAATTGCTGTTGCAGAAGAACTTGCACAGCTTAAAGATGCTACAACAATCATTGGTGGTGGTGATTCAGCAGCAGCTGTTAACAACTTAGGATTCGGAGATAAGATGACACACATCTCAACAGGTGGTGGAGCATCTCTTGAATTCCTTGAAGGTAAAGAACTTCCAGGTGTAGTTGCAGCTAACGATAAGTAATTGATTTTACTGACATAGTTATATAATAATATTTTAATCCAGACCTTATTTTTGTTAAGTGGGGTCTGGATTTTTTGTTATTTATTTCACAAACTATACTTGAAATATGTACCAAAGTATGCTATTATTTGTTTTACTAGGATAGTTATATCGGAATAATTTAATAGGATTGTCCATATATATGTTATTATGGATAATTTCCTGTGGGGAGGCGTAGAATGAGAAGAAAAGTAATAGCAGGCAATTGGAAGATGAATATGACACCAAGCCAGGCAGTTAAGCTCGTTACTGAATTGAGACCGAATGTTAATAATCCGGATGTTGATGTTGTGTTCTGTGTACCATCCATTGACATTGTACCTGTGGTGGAGGCAGTGAAGGGATCTAATATACATATTGGTGCAGAGAATGTATATTATCAGGAGAAAGGAGCATTTACCGGTGAGTTATCGCCTGAGATGCTTGTTGATGCCGGGGTAAGCCATGTTATAATAGGACATTCAGAAAGAAGAATGTACTTTAATGAAAGCAATACAGTGCTTAATCTCAAGATGCATAAGGTACTTGAACATGGAATTATCCCAATTCTTTGTTGTGGAGAGACACTTGAACAGAGAGAAAAAGGGATTACACTTGATTTCGTTAAAGAACAGATAGTAGAAGCATATGTTGGTGTTACTAAAGAGCAGGTGCTTCATACAATAGTTGCTTATGAGCCAATCTGGGCTATTGGAACAGGAAAGGTTGCAACTACAGCGCAGGCACAGGAAGTATGCGGATTTATAAGAACTGTATTCGAAGAGTTATATGATAAAGAAACAGCGGATCAGATAAGGATTCTTTATGGAGGAAGTGTTAATGCTTCTAATGCAGCAGAGCTTTTTGCCCAGCCTGATATTGATGGTGGACTGGTAGGAGGTGCAAGTCTCAAGCCGGATTTTGCGGATATAGTTAATTATAATAAGTAAATAAGCATGAAAAGACCTTGTTTTGATGATAATATTCAAGACAAGGTCTTTGATTTTTTTTACAAATGTGCTATCATGCTATAGGCAATTAATTAGAATACATTTAAAGGAGAATCACATTATGAGTAAAAAACCAGTAGTTTTAATGGTACTTGATGGTTATGGTTTAAATGATAGAACAGAGGGTAATGCTATTGCTATGGCTAACACTCCTGTTATGGATAAGCTGATGAAGGAATGCCCATTCCAGAAGGGATATGCTTCAGGACTTGCTGTAGGTCTTCCAGACGGACAGATGGGTAACTCAGAAGTTGGTCATATGAATATTGGTGCTGGTAGAATTATTTATCAGGATCTTACAAGAATTACTAAGGATATTGAAGATGGTACATTCTTTAAGAACGAAGAATTACTTGAGGCAATGGAGAACTGCAAGAAGAATGATTCGGATCTTCACCTTTTCGGACTTTTATCAGATGGTGGTGTTCACAGTCATTTAAGCCATGTATATGGACTTTTAGAGATGGCAAAGCAGCAGGGAGTGTCTAAAGTATATGTTCATGCGTTCCTCGACGGAAGAGATACACCTCCAGCTTCAGCTAAGGGATTTGTTGAGACACTTGAGAATAAGATGGCAGAAATAGGAGTTGGTAAGGTCGCATCTTTATCAGGCCGTTACTATGCAATGGACAGAGATAATAACTGGGACAGAGTAGAAAAGGCTTATGATTCACTTGTAACAGGTGATGGCATTAAGGCCGAGTCAGCTACACAGGCACTTCAGGAGTCATATGATAATGGTAAGACAGATGAATTCGTTGAGCCAACAGTTATCTGTAAAGATGGTCAGCCACTTTCATTAGTTAAGGCTAATGATTCTGTTATATTCTTTAACTTCCGTCCAGACCGTGCAAGAGAGATGACAAGAGCGTTCTGCGATGATAAGTTTACAGGATTTGAAAGAAAGACAGGATTTATTCCATTAACATTTGTATGTTTCAAGGATTATGATGAATCAATCCCTAACAAGAAGGTTGCATTCAAGAAAGAGATTATTAAGAACACATTTGGTGAATTCCTCGCTAATCATGGAAAGAAGCAGTTAAGACTTGCTGAGACAGAGAAATATGCACATGTTACATTCTTCTTTAATGGCGGTGTTGAAGACCCTAATGTTGATGAGTTCAGATTACTCGTTAACTCACCTAAGGATGTTGCAACATATGACTTAAAGCCAGAGATGAGTGCTCCGGAAGTAGGTATGGACTTAGTTGAGGCTATAAAGTCTGACAAATATGATGTTATTATTATCAACTTCGCTAATCCTGATATGGTTGGACATACAGGCGTTATTCCAGCTGCAATCAAGGCTGTAGAGAAGGTTGATGAGCTTGTTGGAAAGGCTGTAGATGCAGTAAAGGATGTTGACGGAGTTCTCTTCATCTGTGCAGACCATGGTAATGCTGAGAAGATGATTGATTACGAAACAGGAGCTCCACATACAGCACATACAACTAACCCTGTTCCATTCATTCTTGTTAATTATGACGAGAATTATACACTTCGTGAGGGCGGAAGATTATGCGATATTGCTCCTACACTTATTGAAATTATGGGACTTGAGAAACCGGTTGAGATGACAGGTGAGTCTCTTCTTGTGAAGAAAAACTAATCAAAGGGTTGAAATTAATTTGTTGATTTTTCTTGCACAAAATGTTTATTTGTGATAGAATGACCTATGTTGCCGTATTGGCATAATTATGTAATAAAAAGCGCATGATGCGCAGGAATGAGGATAGTATGAATAAGATAATTCCATTGTTTCATATGTCTGTCGGAGATGTATTAAGAATTGGTTTAATGGGAGTATTTGTAGTAATTTGTATAGCTTTAGCAATAATAATTCTTATGCAGGAAAGTAAGCAGAACGGATTGTCAGGAACAATTAGTGGTGCTGCTGATTCATACTGGGGTAAGAACAAGGGCCGTTCAATGGAAGGCAAGCTTGTTAAGATAACCAAGATTCTTGTAATTCTTTTTATTGTTATAGCAGTTATACTTAATTTTAATTTCTAAATTACGGACACTCTTAAGAAACGGATAATTTCTTAAGAGTGTTTTTGCTTTTACGGGCAATCTGGTGAAATCCAGATATTTTAATGGTAAGAAAGGGATATAAGGGATATGGAGAAGGATATATTTAAACAGCGAAGACAGATGCTTGCCGATATGATTCTTAATAATGAACTGTATGTTCCAATGAAAGCTAAAGAAATCGCTATGCTTCTCGATATTCCGAAAGCTAAGCGTTCAGAGCTTATGGAAGTGCTTGACAGTCTTGTTGCAGATGGAACAATAGGTGTATCAAAGAAGGGTAAGTATATGAAGCCTGAAAATGTAGCACTTGTTGGAACATTTGAAAGTACAAGCAGGGGTTTTGGCTTTGTAGTAATACCTGACAGGGAAGATGATATATTTGTCAAGGCTAATGACACGATGAATGCTTTCTATCATGATAAAGTCAAGGTTGTGATAACTACTGAGAAGAATGGCGGTAAGAGGGCTGAAGGTAAGATTGTTGCTATTGTTGAGCATGAGGTTAAGGAAGTTGTCGGAACATTCCAGAAGAACAGGACGTATGGTTTTGTTATTCCTGATAATGCAAAGATTAACTGTGATATATTTATACCGCAGGAATTCATGAATGGAGCAGTTGAAGGTTCTAAGGTAGTTGCTTCTATAAGTGATTACGGCAGCCAGAGTAAGAATCCACAGGGAAAGGTTACAGAAGTACTTGGACATATTGATGACCCGGGTGTGGATATAATGTCTATCATCAAGGCATATGATTTACCAGTGGAGTTTCCTGAATCAGTTAAGAAGGCACTTAATGATATTCCTGATGTTGTCAGTGAGAAGGATAAAGCTGGGCGAGTTGATTTAAGAAATGTTCAGATGGTTACTATAGATGGTGAAGATGCGAAGGATTTAGATGATGCAGTATCTATCTCGAAAGAAGGACCTGTATATCATCTGGGTGTCCACATTGCGGATGTAAGCCATTATGTTACAGAGGGAAGCACGTTGGATAAAGAGGCGCTAAAACGAGGTACGAGTGTTTACCTTGTAGACCGTGTTATTCCAATGATACCGCATAAGTTATCTAATGGGATATGTTCACTTAATCAGGGGGAAGACAGACTGGCACTTAGCTGCCTTATGGATATTGACGAAAAAGGCAATATTGTAGGGCATAGGATATGTGAAACTGTTATTAATGTAGACAGAAGGATGAGTTATACAAGTGTAAAAAAGATTCTTGTAGATAATGATACTAATGAAATTATGAAGTATAAAGAGCTTGTTCCAATGTTTCATATGATGGAAGAGGCTGCGGAGCTTCTTAGAAAGAAGAGATTTGCAAGAGGTTCGGTTGATTTTGATTTCCCTGAAAGTAAGATTATACTTGATGAGAATGGTCACCCAACTGATATTAAGCCATATGACAGAAATGTAGCAACTAAGATTATTGAGGATTTTATGCTTGCTGCTAATGAAACTGTTGCAGAGGATTATTTCTGGCAGGATATGCCATTTCTATATAGAACGCATGAGAATCCTGATCCGGAAAAAATGCGTAAGTTAGCCACATTTATTAATAACTTTGGTTATACATTAAGACTTACTGATGATTTAAGACCTAAGGAGATTCAGAAGCTTCTTTCTGAGATAGAGGGTTCTGATGCTGAGAATCTTATAAGCAGACTGACACTCCGCTCTATGAAGAAAGCTAAGTATACTACTGAATGTGTAGGACATTTTGGACTCGCTGCCAAGTATTACTGTCATTTCACATCGCCTATCAGAAGATATCCTGATCTCCAGATTCACAGAATTATCAAGGAGAATCTTCACGGAGGTTTAAGTCCTAAGAGAGCTGACCATTATGATGCAATATTACCGGATGTTGCTGTCCAGACAAGTGCGATGGAGCGGCGTGCGGCAGATGCTGAAAGAGATACAGACAAGCTTAAAATGGCTGAGTATATGGAACAGTTTGTTGGAGAAACATTTGATGGAGTTGTTTCGGGTGTTACCGCGTGGGGCGTATATGTTGAACTTCCAAACACTATCGAGGGCATGGTTTCTATCAATAATATGAAGGGATTCTATACATTTGACGAGGAACACTATGAGATGGTAGGAGAACTCGGAAACAGAAGTTATAAGCTTGGACAGAAGGTTAAGGTTGTGGTTATAGGCACCGATAAGATACTAAGAACAATTGATTTTGCATTTGCATAGAATAGAATGGAGACTGACATGGCATCAAAAACAAGCGCATCAGGAAACAGACTTATAGCGAACAATAAGAAAGCTTATTTTGATTATTTTATAGAAGAGAAATACGAGGCAGGTATGGTACTTCACGGCACTGAGGTTAAATCAATCAGAGCAGGTAAGTGCTCAATTAAGGAATCTTATATCAAGATTGAGAATGGCGAAGTGTATGTATTAGGTATGAATATTACACCATATGAGAAGGGAAACATATTCAATAAAGATCCTTTAAGACCTAAGAAGCTGCTTCTTCACAAGAATCAGATTAATAAGCTTACTGGTGAACTTACAATTAAAGGTTACACACTTGTTCCTCTTCAGGTATATCTGAAAGAGGGAAAGGTGAAGATGGAAATTGGTCTTGGAAAAGGTAAGAAGAACTTTGACAAGAGAGATTCTATTGCAAAGAAAGACCAGATAAGAGATGCACAGAAGGAATTCAAGAACAAGAATCTTAGATTTTAAAAATATTTAGAAATATTTTATCAGTTTTGAAGCACAAGTTAATTGACTTGGCATTATGCCAATGTTAATATAAATAAGCAGGTGAAACTGCTTACACACGGGCTAGTAAAGGTTTCGACGGGGATCTTGAAGCTGGTGAAGCTATCCGCAGGAAAGCGTCAAAATCCAAACTTAAATATAAACGCTAACGATAATTTAGCATACGCTGCCTAATTGCAGCAGTCTGACTTAAAGCACCTACACTTTAAGACCCAGGCTTCGAACATGTAGGAAACGACAGTATCAAAGCTTTGAGATGCTGGTCGTATCATGAAGCTACTAAAGGTGCAAGGGTGTTGATTCCCGTGTACCGGAGGGAATGTTAAACAATCAACTATGATAGTAGAAGAACAGGGAATTGGTTTTCGGACAGGGGTTCGACTCCCCTCTGGTCCATTTTTGATGCAAAGTCCGAACTCTTTGAGTTCGGATTTTGTGCGTTTAAATTCTATTGTGTGATTATCTTCTCAAACTGGTCGATAGGCACTGGTTTAGAATAGAAGTAGCCCTGATGGAAAGTAGCTCCGAACTGGCTTATGTAGTCATTGACTTCCTCATCTTCAATTCCCTCGATACAGGTGTCAGTGTTAGTACGCTTTGCGTAGTCCACAATTGACTGAACCATAGCCTGATTTTGTGGCTTATTCTTGATGTCTCTTATAAAACTCATATCAACCTTTAATTCATCAAATGGTAATTCAAGAGCAAGGCTTAATGAGCTGTTACCCGTTCCGAAATCATCAAGGGCAATCTTGATTCCCTGAGAGTGGAAGAAGTCTACTTCATTTCTTAAGAAATTGATATCAAGATTCCTGCATCGTTCAGTTAATTCAAGGCATAATTCTTCTGGCTTGGCACCAGTTTCTTTAAGAATATTAAGAACAGAACTTCTGAATTCTTTTCGTTCAAGCTGTGCTGCGGCGACATTGACATTAACAAAGAAATCAGGTATCTTGTCACGCATTTTCTTAATATCAGTTAATGCAGTCCTTAGTATCCAGTTGCCGAGGTCGAATATACATGGGTCTTCCTCAATCCATTCCATAAATACTCCCGGTGATACAAGACCATATGGTTCAAGCTGCCAGCGGATTAATGCTTCCATGCCGCAGATTTTATCATCTTTAGTGTCGGCTATAGGCTGGTAGAATAAGCGGAAGCCTTCAAAATTCTTAGTGGCACACTGGTGGATAATGCTTATTAATTCAAACTGGTTCTCATTGTTCTCGCAAGCCTCATCATTGAATATGACAAGCTCACCGTGATGTTCATCGCGCGAGTGGTTAATGGCATATGTAAGTCTGCTGCGGATAGCATTAGTCTCTTTCATATAAGGCTCAATAAATATCGCACCGGCAGATGTCTTTAATGGAATTCTCTTACCCTCAACCTCGATTGTATTCGATAAAGTGTCAGTGATTTTGTTATATATATTGTGAATTTCATCACGCGATATATTATCAAATGTAATGACAAACTTGGCACCAGACAGCCTGTATACAAATCCAGCACCATTGAGTACATGTATAAGAGACTGGGCTACGCAGTTTAATATCTTATCAGAAAATGCAGCACCATACATTACATTGATATGGCTGAACTGGTCAAGTCCAATCTTCATAAGTGCAGACTGACGCCTGTTAGTTACATAATCCTCAATCTTCCTGACAAGAACAGCCTCTGTATGAAGACCTGTTACAGAATCAATCTCATCGGCGATACCAGAATTATTATAGCGGATAACTATAATATAAGGTTTGCCATAAGAATCATAGAGCATCTTGGCCCTGGCAGTAAAACGATTATAAGTGCTGCCATCAAGGATACGGTATTCCCAAGGTTCATCAAGCTTCTTGCCACTGACTCTGTCTTTAAATCCCTGCTTGAATATATCAATATCATCAGGATGAATCAACTTATTGCCTTTTTCTTTACCACGTATAATGTAATTATCATCAAGATGAAAATAATCCCTAGCCTTCTGTGACCACCATGTTACACCTGTCTTCAGATTGGTAATTGATACATATGATTTGCTGGAGAGTGATGTAATTGCTTTTATAATGTCTGGAAACATGCCATTCATGCCTTCCCAGAATTCATTTTCAATATTAGTCATAGTAATCCCCTTTGATTAGCTAATTAAAAGTTACGAACAAATATCACATTAATTATAACACAGTATACGGACAAAAGTATACAAAAATAATTGGATTAAAAATGTGATGTCAGATATCACCGCGAGAATTATGACGGAAGTGGTTTTAATGAGGGTATAAGCGGCGATGATATTCCATTGCTTGCACGTATTGTTGCAATAGCTGATTATGCTGACCGACACATAGGCAGGAATGAAGACATATCCGATATCAGGGACAATATTGAAAGGATGGCAGATACAGTATTTGATCCGATTAGTGCCAGTATTATGGTTGAAATACTCAGCTAAGATATCTTCGGATACAGACGATTCATTATTGTTAAGGACTACTACATTTTTAGGAATAACAAATGCATCTAACAGTGTAAATACAACGTATCCTGTAAGAGCAATTTCATATATAACAGCCCAGAGGTGTTTTTTGATTCTTAAATGTTTCACGTAAGACCCACCTTTCTGATAAGTTAAATACGGTTTTATCTGTTGATATATTATGTATCTGTTGATGATGGAATAATAGCTGTATAATATGAATAACTGGTTATGAATCTGTGGAAAAAGTTTGAAACGTGGAGATTAATACGCTTGAAATTGTACCAAAGTTGATTTACAATTCATGTAGCGTTTTTAAGGGAGGTTATAGAAATGGATTTTACAACATTACAGAAAGCTATGATTGATGCCATGAAGGCAAGAGATAAGGCGAGAAAGGATTCTATAGCAGTACTTGTATCTGCAGCTAAGAAGCTTGCTATTGATGCTGGATGCCGTGAAGATATCCCTGATGAGATGGTAGACCAGGCTATATTAAAAGAGATTAAGAGTATCAAGGAACAGATAGATACTTGTCCAGCGGACAGAACTGAGTTATTAGAAGAATATAATGCACGTCTGGCTGTTATGTCAGAGTTTGCACCTAAAATGCTTTCAGAGGATGAGGTAAGAACAATTCTTAATGAGAAGTTTGCAGACGTCATAGCTACTAAGAACAAGGGTCAGATAATGAAAGCTGTCATGTCAGAGCTTAAGGGCAAGGCTGATGGCAAGGTTATCAATGCGGTTGTGGCTGAGATGTGCAAGTAGTTATATTTTAAATGTAAATCTATATATATCACAAATTAATTTTTGATTAAATTGCAAAATACGCTAAAGTATTTTGAATCAATGACAATATAAGATATGTAATCAATAATAAATGATTAACATGGGATGCAGCAATTTGAAACAGATTGTTGCATCTTTTTTATTTTATTATGCAGGATATAATAGAGGGGGACACGCTAATATTACAATAACTTATAATAAATATATACATTCGATACAAGAGGAAGTCCGAAACGGAAAGTGATTGCCACTTAATACACAAAAGCGTAAAATATATAATATCGTAATATAGGAATATACAACATTTCAGGAGGAGTCAGCTATGAACAGAGCTGTTGTTTATTATTCATTATCAGGAAATACAAAGGAAGCTGCAAAGGTTATTGCAAGAAAATTAGGAGCAAAAATCTTTGAGATAGATTTAGTTAAGCCATTACCTAAGAATACAGTAAGACAAATGCTTGTCGGAGGAATGCAGTCAACATTTGGAAGGAGACCTAAGATAAAAGGTGTTCCTGATAACATAGATTATTATGATGAAATTATATTAGGAATGCCGGTATGGGCAGGAATGCCTGCGTCTCCGGTCAACACATTTATAAAGAATTACGGCGTGGCAGATAAAATTGACGCTGTGTTTACATTCAGCGGTGGCGGGGACAATGACAGATGTCTTGCACAGTTGTCAAAAAGCCTTAAGAATATAAAAAGTCAGGTTGCGTTAGCAGACCGCAATAGTAATATTGCAAAGGATAATGAAGAGAAGCTTGAAAAGTTTGTTATGAGTATCAAGTAGAAATGTATGATATAATGGACACATCGAAAAAGTTGATTACAATATGACTGGAGGATACAAGCATGGACGAAAATGTAAAGAAAAGAAACGAAGTACTGGCACAGACTGTAATTAAGGGTTTACAGTCACGAAATATGTCAGGATATTATGCAGAGGATAAAGAAGCAGCTTTAAAGCAGGCTCTGGAGTTAATTGATGAGGAAAGCACAATTGCTATGGGCGGCTGTCACAGTGCACAGGAGATTGGACTTGTTGAGGCTTTGAAGGAGGGCAATTATAATTATATAGACCGTTCAAAGATGACTCCAAGAGAGGGACTTCTGGCTTCATATGACGCTGATGTGTTCTTATCAAGTGCAAATGCAATGACAAGTGATGGAATACTTGTCAATATTGATGGCAATTCCAACCGTGTTTCATGCATAGCGCAGGGACCAAAGAAGGTAATATTCATAGTTGGAATGAATAAAGTCTGTTCAGACCTCGATTCGGCAATGAAGCGTGCAAGAAATATAGCTGCACCAACCAATGCGCAGAATTTTGATGTCAAGACACCTTGTAAAACAACCGGCAAATGCTTTGACTGCAAATCACCAGACACATTATGCTGTCAGTTCCTGATTACAAGATATTCACGCCATGTCGGAAGAATACATGTAATACTTGTAAATGACACACTTGGCTATTAAAAGGAGACACTATGATTAACAGACTTCATATGGCAATGATTGAATTATATAAAGGAGACGCTAAGAGAATACAGCATTTTTGCAAGGTTCACAGCTACGCCAGGTTGATTGCACAGATGGAAAATGTTGATGACCAAAGTCTTTTTATAATTGAAACAGCGGCGCTTACACATGATATCGGGATTCATATATGTGAAGAAAAATATGGTGAGTGTGGTGGTAAGCTGCAGGAAAAAGAAGGTCCTGCTATTGCCGCAAGACTTCTTGACAGGCTTGGCTTTGACAGTGAAGTATCAGAAAGAGTGCAGTATCTGATAGGATATCACCATACTTACAATAATATTGACGGCATTGACTACCAGATACTTGTTGAGGCAGATTTCTTGGTTAACATATGCGATGATAATCTTGCAAAGGATGCAGCATTGAAAGCATATAATAACATTTTTAAGACGGAAAGCGGCAAAAAGATATGCCGGGAGATGTTTGGTTTGTAGATAATGAGAATTAATGTTACAATTAACAAAAATGTGCGTGGGAAGTGGAGTTTATGAGCGATAATAAAAATGTTAATAATAAGGAAAAAGGCTTTGTTGTCGGCGGATATACTTTTAAGACGAAGCAGGAAGCGCAGGAAGCAAAAGATGAGATGAATGCTATTAAGTATCTGTCTGGAAAGACGGACAGTAAAGATCCGAAACAGGTATATGTGTTGTATAATAAGATAATTGACAGACAGTTATTTTATACATCCATTGGACTTAATTATCTCAAGAATTTACAGCAATTTCTGTATAATTCACCAGATATTCCAGATGATAAGATTAAGCCGATTCCGGTAAAGAGTGAAACACAGATTGCGATTGACAGAAGACGTGAAAGAAATGAGCATAGAAGTGAGCTGCATACTCTCTCAATTCAGGTGGCAAAGTACAAGAACAATTATATGAGAATTATGATTGTAAATGTGTTTCTTGTTATTGCGCTAATTGCAATGTTTTTTATCCTTAAGACAGGTTCTAATTCTAATGTCATTAATTATGAAGTGAATGTACAGAATAAGTATTCTTCATGGCAGACAGAGCTTGAATCTAAGGAAGCCAAGTTAAAAGAAAAAGAGAAAGAGCTTAATTCAAGGGAAGCGGAGCTTGAATCAAAGCAGTCTTTAAAATCATCATCACAGCAGTCAACAAAGTAGTCATAATATAAATATATGAACAGAGTACACATTTTAAACATATTTATCAGATAGTATATAGATAATTAATTCACCGTGAAAGTGAGGATTACATATGGATAAGATGAAGATTTTAGTAGTAGATGATGAAAGCAGAATGAGAAAGCTAGTGAGTGATTTCCTGACAAGAAAAGGATATGCTGTTATTGAAGCGACTGATGGTGTAGAAGCTGTAGATACATTTATGGAGAACAAAGATATTGCACTTATAATTCTTGATGTTATGATGCCAAGAATGGATGGCTGGGAAGTGTGCAGGCAGATAAGAAAGGATTCTAAAGTTCCTATTATAATGCTTACAGCAAAGGGTGAGGAGATGGATGAACTACAAGGTTTTGAATGTGGTGCTGACGAATATATTGCCAAGCCATTTTCACCAAAGATTCTTACTGCAAGAGTTGATGCAATTATAAGAAGGGCATATGGTGTTGACAGCAACGAGATAATTGAGATTGGTGGAATTACCATAGATAAAGCGGCACATATCGTTAAGATTGACGGTGAAGAGATAGAATTAAGCTATAAGGAATTTGAACTGCTTACTTATTTTGTTGAGAATAAAGGGCTTGCGTTGTCAAGAGAGAAGATTCTTAACAATGTATGGAATTATGATTACTATGGTGATGCAAGAACTATAGATACCCATGTTAAGAAATTAAGAAAGAAGATGGGTGAGAAGGGTGATTACATCAAGACAATCTGGGGTATGGGCTACAAGTTCATTGTTGACTGATTCTGCGTATAAGGAAGGCAATTAAAGATGAAGATACATTCAATCAAGTTTAAGATTACACTTCTTCTGGTAGTTACTGTTGTATGTCTTGTGGCAATGCTTATTGGATTTAACAGCATTTTTTCTGAGAAAGTGTATATGAACCGTAAGCAGAAGAGCATGATTAATTCTTATGAGAATGTCAATGAAATCATGCAGAAATATACTGATTCACAGATAGATAGAGATACTATGTGTGCTGATATGGAGAACATATCTACAGCAAAGGGAATATCTGTGCTTGTAGTTGACAGCAGCTGGTGTACCATATATGTAAGTACTCAGGGAGATGATTCAATGATGGAACGTCTTCGCATGAGTATATTTAATGGAGATATTTTTAAGAATAATGGTTCGCCTGATAAAGCACCGGAACCTAAGGAACAGGAAGATGATTCAGATACACCGGCAGATAAGGATGATAAGAATAATCATAGAAAGCGTCTGGAAGACATTATTGATATGTCAGGTACATCACTTGTTGAGAACAGGACAATCATAAGTTCCAATGATAATTACACGTTACAGAAGGTGTATGATGAAAGGCTTGGAGATTACTATCTTGAGATATGGGGTACACTTGACAATGGATATTCAATTATATTAAGAACTCCTATCCAGGGAATAAAAGATAATGTAAATATATCGACAACCCTTATTAAGTATGTTGGAGGAGCAATTCTTGCTGTTGGTATAATTGCAGCATTTGTAGTATCAACATATATTACCAGACCGATTAAGCAGCTTTCTAATATTGCTGAGAAGATGTCAGAGATGGATTTCAATGCAAGATATGAGGGAAGTGATAAGGGAGAGATTGGTCTGCTTGGAAAGAGCATGAACAATATGTCTGAGAAGCTTGAACAGAATATTGCTGAGCTTAAGAAGGCTAACCTTGAACTTAAGAAAGATATTGATAAAAAAGAAAAGCTCGAGATAATGAGAACAGATTTTCTTTCAAATGTATCTCATGAGTTAAAGACTCCTATTGCACTTATACAAGGATATGCAGAGGGTCTTAAGGAAGGCATAACAGATGATCCTGAAAGCATGGAATTCTACTGTGATGTTATTATGGACGAGGCAAACAAAATGAATACAATGGTTAAGCGACTTCTTACACTTAATCAGATTGAATTCGGAAATGATGAGCCTGAGATGGAGAGATTTGATATTAATGAGCTTATTGCTTCTGTAGCAGATGCCAATGCAATAAGAGCGGGACAAAAGAATATGAGTATAGTATTTGATAACCGTAATGAGCATAATTTTGTGTGGGCTGATGAATACAAGACAGAGGAAGTGCTGACTAATTATATATCTAATGCACTTAATCACTGTGATGGAAAGCATGCAATCGAGGTGAGAACTGAAAAATCAGAAGATGGAGGTACTATTTCCGTTACTGTATATAATAGTGGAAAGAATATTGCTGATGAAGATCTTGAAAGAATATGGGAGAAGTTCTACAAGACTGATAAGGCGAGAACAAGAGAATATGGAGGTAATGGAATAGGACTGTCTATTGTAAAGGCTATCATGGATTCAATGGGGCAGGAATATGGTGTCAGAAATGTATCTGATGGTGTAGAATTCTGGTTTAATCTTGATTGTAAATCATAATATGATATAATTGTTATCAGTGTATGAGAATAATTGGTATATTCATCATGAACGGTGATAATAATTATAAAGGGAAATTGAGGAAATATATATGAAAAAAGTTATAACAGGTCTGCTTGTGCTTTTGTGTATATCTGCACTCACAGGTTGTGGCAAAGATGATGTAACATTAACCAATGAAGATAATGATCTGGTTGCTGAGTATATAGCAGGAACGCTTCTTAAGTATTCATATGATAATGAATGGAAATATCAGAAGCTTAATTCAGCACAGAATGGTGGAGGTACAATAAGTTCGTCTGGTAAACAGAAACCGTCACAGACACAGTCTGCAATTACAGGACATAATAATACAATACAGACTACTAAGGCGTCAGGTAATTCAGCGAACGCATCAGCAGATTTATTAACAGGGCTGCCAACTGCACTTGGATTTAATGGTGTGACACTTACATATAAGGATTATACTGTGGGAAATCAGTATCCGGCAGAGAATTATGTGGTTTCAGTGCCGTCACAGACAGGCTGTAAGGTTGTTGCTGTTGAGATGACACTTACTAATACAAGTGGTTCAACAGTTAATCTTACATCATCAGGTGGTGTTGTATTAAAGCTCACAGCCGGCTCAACAGCTGTAAGCAATTATGCTTCAATGCTTAAGAATGATATTACAACACTTAAGAATTTTTCACTGGCGGCAGGAGAGAGTAAAGAAGTAGTTGTATTATTTCAGGTAAAAGAAAGCGATGCCAATTCATTAGCCGGTTTGGTTATGTCGGCAACATCATCAGGAACATCGCTTGGTTCATTAACAATCAATTAAGAATGCATAACATTTTCAATGTTGTAAAAGGCAGCTTGTGCTTCATCTAACTGATGAACATAGGCTGCTCTTTTTTCAGGCTTATATCCATCGCCATGTCCATTATATTCAGCATAATATACAGTTTCATGTGATTCAGGCTTATTCCAGTCAGTGAAGCCCTCATCAATAATCTGGTCGGAATATTCACAGTTAAGAAGAACAACCTTGGCATGAATTCTCCAAGGTCTGCTTAAAGCAACGCTTTTAGGCGGACAGTTTCCTGTAAATGTGCAATTATCAAATACATAACCGAAAGCCTGACCTTCATATGTTGAAGGTGCAGTATAATAAGAGTTGATGGGTTCATTCCGGTTTAATGCAAAAAGTGTGCAGTTTTTAAAATAAGCTGTGGCACTTCCGAAAATGAAATCAATTTCACCACATATAAAGCAGTCCTCATATAACTGGTGAACGAGCTTTCTTTCACCATCTATTGTTGGACCTGTAAAACCACCCGGCTGTTTTTCTTTAAGAGGCAGCGGACCGGTAAATAAAGTGTCCTGATGACCGAGAATTTTACAGTGCTTAAATGTGATGTTGTCACCTTCAGCATATACAGCGATTGCCTGACCGACATTATCACCAAATCCGGCACTGTTTTCAAATGTTATATTGCTTGCAGAGAAATTATCGGCATATACAAGAAATGTATAGGAACGGAAAGTTCCACGCTTAGAGCCGTCAGGCATAATCATTCTTGCATAGAAGCCCTCAGTAATAATAGTTTCGTCTGTATCTTCACCAATTAAGGTAATATTATTTTTCCGGATTTCAATGCGTTCTTTATATATTCCTTTTTTGATAAATATAGTTTCATTGTTATTATCAGAAACAGAATCAACTGCTTTCTGTATTGAATCAAAATCACCAGAATTGTCTTTAGCTACCGTAATCATAAAAATACATACCTCCTATTTTTTGCTATTATAGCACACTGGACATTAATAAATAAAGCGAGTATAATTCCATTCGTTAAAAAAATTGTAGGAAATAGAGATTATGATAAGAATAGTAGAAGATATGAGAGATGTTAATATATATCTTTCGTTAAGAAAACAGGTTGGCTGGATAAAGTTAGATGAAAATCAGGCTCAGAGAGCATTGGATAACAGCGTGAAAGTATTTACAGTATATGATGATGACAAGCCTATAGGAATGGGCAGAGTGGTTGGAGATATGGCTGTAATAAGCTATATACAGGATTTAATAATAATACCGGAATATCAGAGTAAGCACATAGGAAGCATGCTTATAGAACATATAATAGCTTATGTCAAAGGAATTACTCAGGAAGGCACAAGAATGATGCTTTGTCTGATGTGTGCCAAGGGCAGAGAAATATTCTATGAAAAGCATGGATTTATCGCAAGACCGACACCAGAACTGGGACCGGGAATGATACAGTATATATTACAATAGCATTGTAAAATGTAATGTTAACTGAATGTTAACTTAAAATAATAATAGGTTGACAATAGCTTTTTAAGTGTGTACAATAACAAATGTTGTATTACTACATTTGAAAAGAGGACTTTAACTATGAAAAGCAAAAAAGTTACTATTTATCAGCTGACATTCATGGCTATGATGGCAGCAGTTACATGTATTCTTGGACCACTTTCAGTTCCAATTGGTCAGATTCCAATATCTCTTACTAATCTTGTGATTTATTTCACAGTATTTGTACTGGGCATATGGGCAGGAACAGGAAGCTATGGAATATATCTGCTGCTTGGTGCTGTAGGACTTCCTGTATTTTCAGGATTTGCTGGTGGATTAGGAAAACTTCTTGGACCAACAGGAGGATATCTTATAGGTTTCATATTCATGGCACTTATTGGAGGAGCTGTGATTGAGCTTTCACACAGAAATATTTTTCTTACAATGTTAGGCTGGGTAGTTGGAACTGCTGTTGCATATGCATTTGGTACGGTATGGTTTGTATACCTTATGAAATGTTCAGTCACATATGCACTTACAGTATGTGTATATCCATTTATCGGATTTGATATTGTTAAGATAGTTATTGCAACACTTCTTGGAAAGACAGTAAGATATGCAATAACTAAAGCTGGTCTTATACAGAAAGCAGCATAATAAGTTAAAGAAAAAGGTGTCTCCGGATTAACGGAGACACCTTTTTGAGTACAATGCAGAATTAATTATCTGAGAGTCTTAACATACTCAGCAATCTTCTCATCCTTGCAGTTAGCAAAGAAAAGCTCTTCAAACTTCTCACCTGCAACAGCACCCTTAACGAGATCCTGATCAAGCTCCTTAAGAACTTCTACGAGATCCTGCTTAAGAGTAACAGCTCTTACGCCATCAAGAATCTTCTTGTTTCTCTGTTCAGGAACAACTCTTTCTTTAGGATATCCGCCACCTGGTTCACCCTCGAAAAGCTTTTCAAAGATGTATGTGAGGTTAAGTTCTGCACCCCATCCGAAGCCCTTTGCAAATGGAAGAGCGATAGCGTTACCATCGTTAATCTGCATGAACATATAAGCGTCTGAAGGATCAACAACATGTCCACAGAGAACTCCAGGGAAAGAGTTAAGTGCTAACATAGCACCTTCACCAGTACCGCAGCCTGTTACCACAAAGTCAGCAGCACCGCTGTTTAAAAGAATAGCAGCAAGGATACCGTTCTGTACGTATGTAAGCTGTGCTTTATCATCAGCTGAGTACATACCATAATTATCAACTGTATGTCCCTTGCTTTCTGCAACCTTCTTAAGTGATGCATAAATCATCTCGTTCTTTGCAGCCTGGCTGTTTTCATTAATTAATGCGATTCTCATTATGAAATCTCCTCTTTTCTTATATTCTATATAAACTATAAGCTGTGGGTCTGCTTTTGTCAAATGTGTATACTGAAATAATACATTTACCAAATGCGTACTTATGTGTTATATTATACAGAACGAATTAAGTTGAAAGAGGTTAGATAATATGGCTCAAAATAAAGATTCCCAGGCAGCATTTATGGAGGCTGTTGGAAGTATTAAAGAATACGCTAAGGTTAATGGCAATATTGTTACAAGAGAGGATGTACACAGCTTTTTTAAAGATATGGCATTAGATGATGCCAAATTCCAGATGATTTCAGGATATCTGATGGCTAATGGAATTAAGATACAGGGCGAAGACAGCATAGATAATGAATTCCTAAAGCTGATGGAAAGTGCCTCAGATGATGATATTGATGAGTCAGGACAACATATTTCTAAGGAAGAACAGGAAGATAAGAAGGTTGCGGATGATATTGTAAGTCATCTTGATTATGAAGAGGATGAGAAGTATCTGAAAATATATCTTCAGGATATATCAGGAATACAGCCTATGACAGATGTTACAAGATCATATCTTCTTATGAACATAGTTGAGGATAATGATAAAGAATCACTAAAACTGCTTACAGAAAGTTATCTTGAAAAGATTGCGTCATGGATAGAACCATTCAGAGGAAAGGGAGTTCTTGCATGTGACCTTGTACAGGAGGCCAATCTGGCTATGACAGCATATATAGGACAGCAGGAATGGCTTAATAATTATGAGTGGAAGGATAAGATTAAAGAAGGTGGACAGGAAGACCTTCTTAATGTGCTTAAAGGAATTGACGAAGCAGTTAAGGAGCTTATTGAAGGCAGTCTTAATATGCTTATAGATGAACAGACGGATGTTAATATGGTTTCGGGAAAAATTCTCAATAAAGTCAATCTTGTAAATGACTGGGGAATAAGACTTAAAGAAGAATTAGGAAGAAAACCTACGGTGGAAGAAGTAGCAAAGAACATGGGAGTTGCAGAAAATGTGGTACTTGAGGCTATCAGGCTTTCAAGTGAAACAATTGAAGATATCAAGTACGAAAAGACGGTTCCTAAAGAATAACTGATTAATAAAATTAATATATACACGATTTCGAGAAAAATTTAACAATTTTTTATTGATTTTAATTAGGGCATGGTATAGAATTAAAAAGAATTTTGTAATAATTTACAAGAAATTATAAGAAAAGAGGTTTATGTAAGATGGCAAAAATCGATTTAAGCAAGTATGGCATCACAGGTGCTACAGAGATCGTCTACAATCCTTCTTATGAATTATTATTCGAGGAAGAGACTAAGTCTACTAACGAAGGTTATGAAGTTGGTAAGGAAAGCGAACTTGGAGCTGTTGATGTTATGACAGGTATCTATACAGGTCGTTCTCCTAAAGACAAGTACATTGTTGTTGATGAGAACTCTAAGGACACTGTATGGTGGACATCAGATGAGTATAAGAACGATAACCACCCAATGTCAGAAGATGTATGGGCTAAGGTTAAGGACATCGCTAAGGCAGAGCTTTCTAATAAGAAACTTTTCGTAGTTGATGCATTTTGTGGAGCTAACAAGGACACAAGAATGGCAGTTCGTTTCATCGTTGAAGTTGCTTGGCAGGCACATTTTGTAACTAATATGTTCATTAAGCCAACAGCAGAAGAACTTGAGAACTTCGAGCCAGATTTCGTTGTATATAATGCTTCTAAGGCTAAGGTTGAGAACTATGCTGAATTAGGCCTTAACTCAGAGACATGTGTTGCATTCAACATTACAAGCCATGAGCAGGTAATCATTAATACATGGTATGGTGGAGAGATGAAGAAGGGTATGTTCTCTATGATGAACTACTACCTTCCATTAAAGGGTATTGCTTCAATGCACTGCTCAGCTAACACAGATAAGAACGGAGAGAATACAGCAATCTTCTTTGGTCTTTCAGGAACAGGTAAGACAACACTTTCAACAGATCCTAAGAGACTCCTTATCGGTGATGATGAGCATGGTTGGGATGACAATGGTGTATTCAACTTCGAAGGTGGATGTTACGCTAAGGTTATCAACCTTGATAAGGAATCAGAGCCAGATATCTACAATGCAATTAAGAGAAACGCTCTTCTTGAGAACGTTACACTTGATGAGAATGGAAAGATTGATTTCGCAGATAAGAGCGTAACAGAGAATACTCGTGTATCTTACCCAATCAATCATATTGAGAATATAGTAAGACCAATTTCTTCAGCTCCAGCAGCTAAGAATGTAATCTTCCTTTCAGCAGATGCTTTCGGAGTACTTCCTCCAGTATCTATTCTT
>ERZ1673737.138-NODE-138-length-106251-cov-29.277487_pt1 | contig 106251 bp, 89 predicted proteins | sample MGYA00580211_ERZ1673737 | MGnify/ENA primary metagenome ERZ1673737 (study PRJEB41218, sample SAMN15661789) | gut metagenome | host: Homo sapiens | place: Canada: London | collected 2015-08-20/2019-03-30 | study: EMG produced TPA metagenomics assembly of... | reverse complement strand
TTCAGAAGTCATTCTTTCCGGCGGCCCTTGGCGCTCAAGTATAATACCATATCCCCAGCCTTCTGTCAACACTTTTTTGCATCTTTTTTGAGTTTTTTCTATATTTCGCAAAAGGAGTGCTTCCGGGCAGGTTTTGAACCCCTCCGAAATGGCCACGGCCATTTCGTCTCCCCTTTGCCAAGGGGAGAGCCCTTGCAGTTTCCGGGGCGGTGTTATATTATATAATTACATTATAGAGCGGAGGAGGCCCCAACCATGATCCTTACGGTCAACATCGGCAACACACACATCACGATTGCCGGCTACGAACACGACACCCTGCAGTTCAGCGGGCGGCTGCATTCCAGTCCGGCCGCAACGGTGGACGAATACGCCATGAACCTGCTGAATCTGCTCTCCTTATATCAGGTTGCCCCCGAGCGGATCGAGGGCGGCATTCTGGGCAGTGTAGTGCCCGCACTGACAGGCCGGGTATTGGGTGCACTGCGGATGTTCTGCTCTGCCCGCTTCCTGACCGTTGGCCCCGGCCTGAAAAGCGGCATCAAGCTGCGGCTGGACAATCCGGCCCAGCTGGGCGCAGAGCTGCTGTGCGGTGCTGTGGCCGCACTGAAGGAGGGACCCGGACCGCTGGCGGTCATCTCGGCAGATACCGCCATCTCCATCATGGCAGTCAACGGCAAACAGGAGCTGGTGGGCGGTGTCATCCTGCCCGGGCCGCAGCTCTCCCTTTCCGCACTGGTGCAAAAAACTGCCCAGCTGCCCCAGATCGACCTCTCCGCTCCGGCTTCCTCCTCGATCTTGGGCAAGAACACCTCTGCCTGCTTACAGAACGGTTTTGTGCTGGGCACCGCCGGGCTGCTGGACGGGCTGGCCGAGCGCTTTCAGGCAGAGCTTGGCCCGGATATCCGCTTTTATGCCACCGGCAACCTGCCCCGCACCATCCGGGAGGCCTGCCGCACACCAATCGAATACCGCGAGTATCTGATCACGGACGGACTTTACCGCATCTGGCAAAAGAACCGAAAATGATAAAGCCAAAATCGAAAGGAAGCCTCCACCATGAAGTCCAAACTTGCATCTCTGCTCTGCTGTCTGATCGTGCTCATAAACTTTTCTGGCTGTACCAAAGTCACACAGCTGGTGAAAGACGCGCAGCCAACCAAAGCGGAACTGCTCGCAGAAATCAACGAAGAGCATCGCCGTTATGAGGGCGGTTCCTCTGACCCAACTCCATACCTACGGCATTACGATGACACCGCTGATGCCCAGAAATCAACCGATTATCTCACTGACACCTACAGCGAATACGATGCAGCCAAAGAATTAAATCCGGAAGAAGCCGAAGAAGATGTGAACTATCTCTTCGACGCATTCTATTATGATTTTGCCTTTTATGACTATTTTGGCGGACACGCTGTATTCGATCAGGCAAAGGCTGATACTCTGCAGGAAGTCCAAAGCAGGGACAGTCTGACCTGTGAAGATTTGCAGAAGATTCTGGTAAGTCATCTTACCTTTATCAAGGACGGTCACTTCAACATCAATCAGGACTATCCGTCGGAAAAAGACATTCCGTTTTTCTTCCGTCAGGTGATGTTTGTAAAAACGGATTCGGGCTATCAGAATGCCAATGGAAAAGTCGTTGCATCCGTGGACGATCATCCCGATCTGGATGAACTGTTCAAACGCTCCATTTCCAAAGAAGGATATCTTGTGTACTATCCTGTGCTGCTGAAAGAAGCAAAATTTGATGGAACCGAGTGGGACAAGCATGTGTGCGACGAGCAATTGACCGTGCACTATGCCGATGGCAGTACGGATGTATTGACAGCAGACACTTGGAGCCAGTATTACAAAGATCTCCCCAAAGGGCAGAATACCGACTTGCGCCAGACTGACGGGATCCCGGTGTTCCAGTTCAACCATTTTGACCCGTCCTTCCTGGAGGAGACCAATGATGCAGCGGCACAGATGAGCAATGCGGAGATCTCCATGCTGGACTTGCGCTCCAATGTTGGCGGCTATGAAGAAGTTGCGCATCAGTGGTTCAACCGATACAGCCACCAACGGGTATTTGGCACTGGAGTTCGTTATTCCGTTCTTCCAGCTTCTCTTGTCGCTTCACCTTCCACCTCAAAAACGCCCCGCGCAAGCAATGACAACATTCTGATCCTTCTAAGCGGAAAGTGCTCTGCATCTTGTGCGGAGATCACACTGGATCTTTCCTATAATTTAGACAATAGCCTGATTATTGGAGAGAACACAAATGGAAGTATGATCAGCAACAGCGGCCATATCGAATTGCCCAACAGCAAGTGTTCGGTGGATATGACTTTCTCCACGGTCTATCTGACCCCGGATGGCTCCGATTATTTTGAAGAACTTCGGGGATTCTTCCCGGATATCTGGGTTCCGGCCAAAGAAGCCGAAACGCTGGCGGCAAAACTTATGGAAAATCTAAAGTAAGGTCTGACCCTCCCGGCCACAAAGAAAAATCCCCGGCGCACTTTTGTGTACCGGGGATTTTATTAACACATGCGACCGGGAGGATTCGAACCTCTGGCCTTCCGGGTCGGAGCCGAACGCTCTATCCAGCTGAGCTACGATCGCACATTACTGGCAAACCAGTGTAATGTAGTATAGCACAGCCGGAGGCAAAAATCAAGCCGTCTGGCGGCTCTGTATCCAGATTCCGTGCCCGATCCCGCGCCAGCAAGACGCTGACGCATTCTGTTCTTCCTTTTTGAAAGATTCATCTTGCAAAAGTGTGCGCATCTCTTATAATAGGTGTTGTGCCCCGGTGTGCGCGGGCACGGTTTAGGACTGAAAAAGGAAAAAGAGAGCATGAAATCTAGCACAAGATCCCTGACAGAAGGCCCTCTGGCAAAGCAGATCCTTCTGGTCAGCCTGCCGCTGGCATTATCCAACCTGCTGCAGGTCTTATTCAACATGTCGGACGTGGCCGTGGTGGGGCGGTTTGCGGGCTCCACAGCGCTGGGCGCGGTGGGCTCCACCAGCATCTTTGTCACGCTGTTCACCGGCTTTCTCATCGGCCTGGGCAACGGCATCAACGTGCTGGTGGCCCGCTTCTACGGAGCCAGACACCCGGACGATGTCCACGACACCGTCCACTCGGCCCTGATCGTCAGCCTGATCGCAGGCGTGATCCTGCTGGTTGTGGGCCTGCTGGGCTCCCCTGCCATGCTGCGGCTACTGAACACCAAGGAGGACCTGCTGCCGGGTGCGATCCTCTACCTGCGGGTGTATTTCCTGGGTATGCCGGCACTGGCTCTGTACAATTTCGGCAACGCCGTGTTCAGCGCCATCGGAGAGACCAAAAAGCCGCTGTACATTCTGAGCTTTGCCGGTGTGCTGAATATCCTTCTGAATCTGTTCTTTGTCATCGTCTGCAACCTGGACGTGGCAGGCGTGGCGCTGGCCAGTGCCATTTCCCAGTGTGTTTCTGCCGGGCTCATCCTCCACGCCCTGACCAAGGTGCAGGACTGCTATGCCCTCCATTTCAGGGAGGCAAAGCTCGACCCCGCCATGACCAAAAGCATTCTGGCGCTGGGCCTGCCTGCCGGATTCCAGAACGCCATTTTCGCCATCGCCAACCTGTTCATCCAGGCCGGTGTCAACTCCTTTGATTCCCTCATGGTCAAGGGCAACAGCGCCGCCGCAAACGCTGACCCGCTCATCTACGACTGCATGGCCGCCTTCTACATGGCCTGTGCCAGCTTTATGAGCCAGAACTACGGCGCAGGCAAGCCCGACCGTGTCAAGAAAAGCTACTTCATCTCGCTGGCCTATTCCTTTGGCGTGGGTCTGGCGCTGGGCGGCGGCCTGTTCCTGTTCGGGCGGCAGTTCCTCGCCCTTTTCACCACCGAGAGCGCCGTCATCGATGCCGGTATGAAGCGTGTGGGTGTCATGGCACTGGCCTACTGCACTTCGGCCTTTATGGACTGCACCATTGCCGCTTCCCGCGGTCTGGGCAAGACCGTGGTGCCCACTGTCATCGTCATCATGGGTTCCTGTGTGTTCCGGGTGATCTGGGTATACACCATCTTCGCCCACTTCCACACCATTCCCTCGCTCTACCTGCTCTACCCCTGCTCCTGGGCTCTGACCGCCATTGCGGAGATCCTCTATTTCATCCGCTGCTACAAGCAGGCCATGAAGATCTTCCGGGAGCCGATCCCCTCTTCGCTGTAAAACAAAAAGATGGATGTCGTGCGGCATCCATCTTTTTTGTTTTCTCTGTTACACCTTGACTTCCCCGGCCAGGACCCGCTTGTAGTCCTCATAGTTGCGGGCCAGCAGGGCGGGCGTATCCAGCCCGTAGGGGCACTTGGCCTTGCACTGGTTGCAGTGCAGGCAGCCCTCGATCTTCTTCATTTTGGCCTGACCGGCAGGGCTCAGATGCTCTGCCGAAGGCGAGCGCCGGAGCAGCAGGCTCATGCGGGCGCAGTTGTTGATCTCGATGCCAGCCGGGCAGGGCATACAGTAACCGCAGCCACGGCAGAACTCACCACACAGCTCCTCCCGGTCGTGGGCGATGACTGCAGACAGCTCAGCGTCCATCCGGGGCGGGTTATCAATGTAGGAGAGGAACTCGTCCAGCTCCTTTTCCCGCTGAACGCCCCAGATGGGCAGAACGCCCTCGAACTGCGCTTCAAAGGCATAGGCGGCGGCGCTGTTGGTAATGAGACCGCCGGACAGACCCTTCATGGCGATAAAGCCCATCTCGTGCTCCTTGCACAGCTGCACCAACTCCAACTCCTGCTTACCGGAAATATAACTAAACGGAAACTGCAGAGTCTCGTACAGGCCGCTCTCAATGGCTTCCTTGGCCACGGACAGGCGGTGATTGGTGATGCCGATGTGTCGGATCATCCCCTTTTCCTTGGCCTCCAGTGCGGCTTCGTACAGGCCGGAGCCGTCACCGGGCTTGGGGCAGAAGGACGGGTTGTGGAACTGGTAGATGTCCACATAGTCGGTGCGCAGATTGTTCAGGGAGGTGTGCAGGTCCTTCCAGAACTCCTCCGCGTTCTGGGCGGCGGTCTTGGTGGCGATGTAGACCTCGGAGCGGATGCCGTCAAAGGCTTCGCCCAGCTTCACCTCGCTGTCGGTGTAGGCGCGGGCGGTATCAAAGAAGCGGATGCCCGCCTTGTAAGCCTTGCGGGCCAGAAAGACCGCATCCTCCTGGGAAATGCGCTGGATGGGCAGGGCACCAAAGCCGTTTTTGTTCACGGTGATGCCGGTGCGCCCCAATGTGACCATATCCATAGGGAACCTCCTGTTTTTTCCAAAAATACTCTCTGTGCTCATTATAAGCCGAAGTGCCCCACAACGCAAGAAAAACCCTCTCCATCAAAGCGCGGCAGCGCACAGCGATGACAGAGAGGGGGCAGTTTTACTGATAATCGTGGTTCAGGAACAGCGCTTTGATGGCGACGATCTCGTCGTACTCCTCCTGCTCCACCTGCACATCCGCATTGACAGCCTGCAGGCGGGCCTTGACGGCATCCAGCGCCTCGGCGGTGGTCACGGCCTGACCTTCCTCCACGGCATCGATCATCCGCTTGAGGACGATCGGGTGGGCGTAACAGCTGGGCACCGGGAAGCTGCCGTTGGGGTAGTGCTTCACATACTCCGCCATGGCGGCATCGGCCTGATCGGCCCGCTTCATAATGGCGTTGTTGTTATTGTGCGCCGTGGGCAGCATGTTGTAGCTGGAAAAGAGGAAGATGGCCGCAAAGCCGAACAGTGCAAAGTACACGCCGTAGCTGCCGGTGTGGGTGAACACCGCGTACAGGCCGTAGGCCGCGGCGGCAGTACCGAACAGGAAGATGGCAAGGGCCACATAGCGGTAGACCGGCTTGCTCTTGAGCTGGGCGCGCTTGCGGCGCTGGGCAGCACTGAGCTCATTGGAAAGCTCGGGCTTTGCGTCCAGATACTCCTTTGCCCTGCGCAGGACCGTCACAGTGTGTTTGGCATCGTCAGACAGCTCCGGCAGCTTGCGGGCGGCCTTTTCCTCGGCCTTTTTCTGCAACGCCTGCTCCCCGGCGGCACTCAGCAGCCGGATCTGGGGCTGCTGCTTTGCCAGCAGCTCCAGCAGGGCATCTACGTCCCGCTCGTCCTTGAAGTTGCACTGCTTCTGTTTGCCGCCGTCGTACTCCACCACAAGGTAAGCCATGGAGGCGAACATTCCCTTGCCGGTAAAGCCGCCCGCACTCATGGCCACCCGCTTGAACACGCGGGTGATGCTGGTGTAGGGCAGGTAGTAGCGGCGATCGATGTAAAAGCTGTTCAGATACAGGGCTTTTTTGCCCACGCCGCAGGGGCCGATCTTTTTGCAGGCTTTCCGGTCGGCCGCCAGCTCGGCGGGGTCGAGCCTGGCAAGGCCCAATTGTGCAGGTTTGAAGAGCATAACGTTCATCCCTCTTTTGCGTTTTTGTTTGTACCCATTTTCCCACTCCGGCAAAGAAAATGCAAGGCCCAACCCGCACTCTTAGCCAAAAACAGGAAACCGGCCGCTGAGCTGACAGCGGCCGGTTTGTTTTACTGAGAAATTACCGCTATGAATGGGTTATGCGGCTTTCTTCTCGGTGTTCTTCTTGGTTGCATAGATGAACAGCGCCAGCATGGCAATTGCGAAGACGATGCCGATGGGATATGCAACTGCGGTGTTGTAAGCCACCAGCTTGCCGTCTGCATAGGTGTTGATCATCTTGCCCAGGCACTCAGGAGCCAGCACGAAGTAGGTGCAGGACACAGCGCTCATGAAGGTAGCGGGCACTGCGGTGATCCAGAAGTTCTTCTTCTCCTTGAACAGGTACATGGAAGCAGCCCACAGGACGATCATAGCCAGCGTCTGGTTGGTCCAGCTGAAGTAACGCCAAATGACGGTGTAGTTGATGAAGCCCAGTGCGTTGCCGATGCCAAGGAAAGCACCAACGCCCAGCACGGGGACACACAGCTTCAGGCGGTTTGCGTAGCTGTCCTGATCGATCTTGAGCCAGTCGGCCAGAGTCAGACGAGCGGAACGGAATGCAGTATCACCAGAGGTGATGGGGCAGATAACGACACCGATCATAGCCAGTGCCACGCCAACCTTACCCATGGTCTTGAGGCAGACGTCGTAGATAGCGGCAGACTGACCGGCAGCCAGAGCCTCGGCCAGACCGACCATCTTGCCGTCGGTGATGGTGTACAGTGCGCAGCCGGCAGCGGCCCAGATCAGAGCGATAACGCCCTCGCTGACCATTGCACCGTAGAATACGAAGTGGCCCTGCTTCTCACTCTTCATGCAGCGAGCCATCAGAGGCGACTGGGTGGAGTGGAAGCCGGAGATAGCACCACAGGCAACGGTGATGAACATGAAGCTCCAGATGGGGGTGTTGGAGGGGTGCATATTGCTGAAGTTTGCCCAGATCTCGGGGATGGTGTAGGCGGGGTTGGTGAAGATACCAAAGATAACGCCCACAGCCATGATGATCAGGCAGATGCCGAACAGGGGGTAGATCTTACCGATGATGGCATCAATGGAGATAAAGGTTGCGATGAAGTAGTACACCAGAATGATGATCAGCCAGAACAGGGTGGTGGTCAGCAGACCGGACATACCGCCGTTCTTGCACAGGGTAACGATCAGGCCTGCGGGGCCGACTGCGAACACGGTACCGACCATGATCAGCAGCACCACAGAGAACACACGCATGATGTTCTGCATCACGGGGCCAAGGTACTTGCCGGTGACCTCTGCGATGGAAGCGCCTTCGTTGCGCTCGCTCATCATGCCGGAGAAGTAGTCATGCACGCCGCCGGCAAAGATGGTGCCGAAGGTGATCCACAGGAACACCACGGGGCCCCACAGAGCACCCTGCAGTGCACCAAAAATGGGTCCCAGACCTGCAATGTTCAGCAGCTGAACGAGAAACAGCTTCCACTGGGGCATCACAACGTAGTCAACGCCATCGTTGATGCGCACAGCAGGAGTTTCGCGGTCGTCCGGTCCGAACGTATTGTCAACGATCTTGCCATAGACAAAGTAGCCGATGATCAGGAGCGCCAGACAGAGTAAGAAACTAATCATACCAGAAACCTCCTTTTATCGTCCGTGCCCGGAGCCCCATTCTGCCCCGTCACGGCCATTCCTTGGCCCTATGTTAACACAATCTTCATAAATCTGGTAATATCCTTCCAGAATGGCCCTTATATCAAAAACTATATAAGTCAGCCGTTCCCGGGAATCCCGGCAAATATTTTTTAACGTATCCTCGGCAAAACTTCTTTTCCGAAATCGTTTCAGCGGGTGTTTTTTCGTTTTTAGTGCACCCTGCCAAACTTTTTGGCATATTTTTGTGCATCTTGTCTGTATTCCTGTTCTTTTTGCCGCAATTCGTTGTTTCTCTGCACAAGCAAAAGCCGCCTGCCGGACGGCCCGGCAGGCGGTTTTTGCGGTTGTGAATGGGTATCGGGATGGATGAAGAGGGGGAAATGTCAATTATGCAGTCTTTTTCACCGTCTGCTTTTTGGTTGCATAGATGAACAGCGCCAGCATGGCGATCGCAAAGAGGATGCCCACCGGGTAAGCAACTGCGGTGTTATAGACGATAGCGCCCTCAGCAGTCTTATGGTTCAGCAGGCCGCCCAGGCACTCGGGAGCCAGCACGAAGTAAGTAGCGGACACAGCGCTCATAAAGGTAGCGGGCACTGCGGTGATCCAGTAGTTCTTCTTCTCCTTGAACAGGTACATGGAAGCGGCCCACAGAACGATCATAGCCAGCGTCTGGTTGGTCCAGCTGAAGTAACGCCAGATCACGGTGTAGTTGATGAAGCCCAGTGCATTGCCGATGCCCAGGAAAGCGCCCACGCCCAGCACGGGGATGCAGAGCTTCAGGCGGTTGCCGTAGCTGTCCTGATCGATCTTGAACCAGTCGGCCAGGGTCAGGCGGGCGGAACGGAAGGCGGTATCGCCGGAGGTGATGGGGCAGACGACCACGCCGATCATGGCCAGTGCGATGCCCACGCCGCCCATGGTCTTGGAGCAGACATCATAGATGGCCTTGGACTGACCCATTGCCAGTGCCTGTGCCAGACCAGTGTTCAGGCCATCGGTGACCTCGTACAGAGAGCAGCCTGCAGCGGCCCAGATCAGGGCAATGACACCCTCGCAGACCATGGCACCATAGAACACAAAGTGGCCCTGCTTCTCACTCTTCATGCAGCGGGCCATCAGAGGCGACTGGGTGGAGTGGAAGCCGGAGATCGCGCCGCAGGCAACCGTGATGAACATGAAGCTCCAGATGGGCGTGCCCGACGGGTGCATGCTGCCGAAGTGATCCCAGATCTCGGGGATGGTATAGGCAGGGTTGGTGAAGATGCCAAAGATGACACCGATGGCCATAATGATCAGGCAGATGCCGAACACGGGGTAGATCTTGCCGATGACCGCATCGATGGAGATAAAGGTCGCGATGAAGTAGTAGGTCAGAATGATGACCAGCCAGAACAGCAGCGAGGTCATCACGCCGGATGCGCCGCTCTGGCTGCACAGCTCAACGATCAGACCGGCGGGGCCGACGGCGAACACGGTGCCCACCATGATCAGCAGCACAACAGAGAACACACGCATCACGTTCTGCATCACAGGGCCTAAGTATTTGCCGGTGATCTCTGCGATGGAAGCACCGTCGTTGCGCTCACTCATCATGCCGGAGAAGTAGTCATGCACACCACCGGCAAAGATGGTGCCGAAGGTGATCCACAGGAACACCACAGGGCCCCACAAAGCGCCCTGCATGGCACCAAAGATGGGGCCAAGGCCCGCAATGTTCAGCAGCTGGACGAGGAACAGCTTCCACTGGGGCATCACGACATAGTCCACGCCGTCGTTGATGCGCACAGCAGGCGTTTCACGGTCGTCCGGGCCGAAGGTATTGTCCACGATCTTGCCATAGACGAAGTATCCGCCCACCAGGATCGCAAGACAGAGCAGGAAACTAATCATACCAGAAACCTCCTTTTTGCCCCTGCCGGCCGCGGCCCCATTCTGCCGCATACCCGGGGCTCTTTTCTGGCCTCATGGTAGCATACTTTTTTCCAGCGGAGAAATATCTTTCCGGCATGGGGCCATATCGTTTTCGATATAGCTGCAAAGAATTTTTGCCGTTTTTCCGTTTATTTTTTGACCATTTATCAGCAAAAATAAAACCGGGCGCTTATTTTCGCCCGGTTTTGCATCCATTTATTGGTTTTTCTGTCAATTCCGAAGGGAGCAACCTTTGCCGTGCCTTAGCCGGAAAGCCCCTTTATTTCACGGTGGAAGCCGCTTCCTTGTGGAGCAGATCCACAAAGGCCTGCTCCTCGGGGCGCAGGCGGCCCTTGTCCGGGTAGACCAGCACATCCCGCATCTGCTGGCGCTGGGCCGGGCACTTTTTCAGCACCAGATGGTACTGCTCCAGTGCCCTGCGGGGCATGGGCGATGCCCACATGTAGGCCGTGGGCAGCCGCTGCAGGATCGAGAACTGGCTGCACCGCTCATACACATGGATGCGGCGCTCCGGGTTGACATGCCAGCGCACACCGTCACCGCCCTCCTCGCCGGGCAGCTGGAAATCATCGTGGAGGATCTCCATATACTTGTCCAGCTCAGACAGGTCGCGGATCGCCTTCCGGGCCAGCGGGCCGTCCCGGTTGGTCAGCAGACTGTATTCAAAATCCATAATGGGTTCCATTTTCAGGCCCCGCCGGGCGCAGTAATGGGTATAGTGCTCGTCATCCTCCACGGCGTACCGCAGCAGAGCCAGATGATACCCCTGCCGCAGGACATGATCCAGTGCCTCCATGGAGCCGCCCTCCCGGATGTGGATGTGGAGCCGCTCAATGGAGGCCGCCTGCTCCAGATAATCCACCGCCGCATAGGAGGCATAGGTGGCGTGGGGGATCATTACCCGCAGTTCGGCGCAGCGCTCCTGCTCCTCCTGCACGCTCCGGTCCAGCCGGTCCACCTCCCGCAGCACCCGCTCGGCCTGCTCAATGAAGTGCCGCCCCTGCTCCGTGGGGATCATGCCGGTGGATGACCGCTCAAAAATGCGGAGATGGTATTCTTCTTCCAGATTTTTCAGCGCCTTGCTCACATTGGGCTGAGCGGCATACAGCCGCTTTGCCGCCGCACTCACAGATCCGCATTCCATGATGGCGACGAGATACCGCAGTTCTGTAATGTTCAACTTTTTCTCTCCTTTTGGCGTTTTTATCCCTTGCGCCTAGTTTATCAGGCGGCACACGGGGCTGTCAAGCGTTGACGGGGCCCCGCTGCCGTTTTATAATGTAAGAAACAATCTGCCCGAAAGAGGTCGAAGAGGATGGAAGAAAAAAACTACCGCGTTCTGCGCATTGAGGAGCAGCTTTATGGCTGCGAGGAGCTGCCCGAGGGCCAGCCCGTGCTCTGTGATGTCCTGCTGGAAGCTGCCGACGGCACGCAGCGGGTTCTCCCCTACCCGGATGCCGAGCTGACCCGGCTGGACATCAACGAGGGCAGCACCGTCACCCTGCGGGATCACAGACTGACCAAGGCGGCGCACAAGGTCTATTTCACCCGCCACGGCGAGACCGTGTGGAACGTGGAAAACAAGATCTGCGGCATGACCGACAGCCCCCTGACCGAAAAAGGCCGCGCCCAGGCCCGGGAGCTGGGCGAAAAGCTCCGGACCAGCGGTCTCCGGATCGATGAGATCCTGTACTCTCCCCTTTCCCGCGCCGCCGACACCGCCCGGGCCATTGCGGAGGCCACCGGCATTCCTGCCCGGTGTGAGCCCCGGCTCCGGGAGCAGTGCTTTGGCCGCTACGAGGGCACGCCCCGGGACGGCGAGGAGTTCCGCATTTCTAAGACCCACTTTGCCGACCGCTACTCCGGCGGCGAGAGCATGATGCAGCTGGCCCAGCGCATCTACAACCTGCTGGACGAGCTCCGGGCCGACACCGACAAGACCTACCTGCTGGTGGCCCACAACGGCATTGCCCGGGTGGTGCAGTCCTATTTTTACGATATGACCAACGAGGAGTACGCGGCGGCAGGCATCAAAAACTGCGAGTTCGTGGAGTTTACATTCTGAAAACAGAAAGGACCCGCCGTGGGTCCTTTCTTTGTTTGCGGTTATTCTGCCTTGCGGTAATGGAACTGCTGGTCTCTGGTGATGAACAGGCCGATGCTGACCAGCAGAGCGGCCAGCTCGGCGGCAGTCACGGCCAGCCAGATGCCATCGATGCCCAGCAGGAGCGGCAGCAGCAGAACCGCCGCCACCTGGAACAGCAGGGTGCGCAGGAACGAGATGAGTGCACTGGTCACACCGTCGCCCAGGGCCGTGAAGAAGGAGGACGCATAGACGTTGAAGCCCATGATGAGGAAGCTCAGGCCATAGAGCCGGAAGGCCCGGGTGGTCAGAATGAGCAGGTTTTCATCATAGCCCACAAAGAAGCGGGCCACATGGGGGATGATGAACATGGAGCCGATGGTCATTACCACCGCAACTACACCGATGAGCTTCAGGCTCTTGCGGTAGAGGTTGTTGACCTCTTTGCGGTTATTGGCACCATAGTGGTAGCTGACGATGGGCGCGCTGCCCACGGCGTAGCCCACAAACACCGCCACGAACAGGAAGGATGCGTACATGATCACACCATAGGCGGCCACGCCATCCTCGCCCGCAAAACGGAGCAGCTGATAATTGTACAGGATGTTCACCAGCGACATGGAAAGATTGGTCATCAGCTCAGAGGAGCCGTTCACACAGGCTTTCAGCAGCACACCGCCCTCAAACTGCGTGCGGCAGAGGTGGAGCAGGCTGGTGTTTTTCCGGTTGAGGAAGTAGAACACCGGCAGCAGGCCGCCCACCACCTGGCTGAGCATGGTGGCAATGGCGGCACCCTCCACGCTCCAGTGCAGGATGCCCACCAGCAGCACGTCCAGCACCATGTTGGTGCAGCCCGCGCCCACCGTGAAGTAAAAGCCCAGATGCGGTTTTTCGGCGGTGACAAAAAAACTCTGAAACATATTCTGCAGGATAAAGGTGGGCAGGCTGAGCATCAGCACCCGGCCATAGCGCAGGGCGTAGTCCAGCATCTCGCCTTCTGCACCCAGCATCAGGGCCACCGGCCGGAGCAGCAGCATCCCCAGCACGGACAGCACGATGCCGGCGATCAGCGCCGTTGACATAAACAGGCTGAAATAGCGGTCGGCACGGGCTTTATCGCCCTCACCCAGTGTGATGCCCACAATGGCGCTGCCGCCGGTGCCCAGCATAAAGCCCACTGTGCCCACCAGCATGGGCACGGGCATGATGAGGTTGACTGCCGCAAAGGCCGTTTTGCCCACAAAATTCGAGACACACAGGCCGTCCACAATGCCGTAAATGGAAGTAAACAGCATGGTGCCGATGCAGGGCAGCACAAAACGGATCAGCCGTGAATAATCAAAGTGATCCGAAAGTTGAATTTTCTGTTTTGACATGGATTCTCCTTTTTGCAGGGGTGGATCACATCATCCCGCCGGGCCGCCAGCCGGTGCAATAGCGGGCGTAATCGCGGTCGGCCTGTTTGACGTAAAGGAGGAACTGTTCCCTGCCTTCCTTGTCCGTGACCTGACGGACTTTGGTGGGCAGGCTCTGGCGCTGGAGCAGCTCCAGTTCATCGTTGAGCTCTTCCTCGGTATCAAAGGCATCCAGCTTGGTCCAGTGGGTGGCAAAGAGCCAGATGTTTGCAAGGGTGTTATTCATATTCAGTCTCCTTTTCCGGGGCATCGGCAAGGGTGCCGGCCCGGTAGAACGGCGCAATGGCGTTGGCATCGCCGTGGCGCACGATGGAATAGGTAATGTCGCAGTAGGGCTGGATGGCCGTGCTCTTTTCCACGGTGGAGATGAGCAGCACCTGCAGCTGCAGGCGGCGGAACAGCTCCATCATGGGGCGGATGCGGTCACTGGTCATCTTGCTGAAGGCCTCGTCCAGCAGGACAAGGCGGATGCTGTTCTCGCTCTTCTGGTAGATCTGCAGCAGGCTGGCGCAGATGGCCACATAGAAGGGAGCCTGGTTTTCGCCGCCGGAGGAATCGCGGCTGACGCGGGAAAGATAGGCCTGCTGGCCCGAGACGGTGTTGGTCACCTTGATGTCATAGTCCAGATAGGTGCGGTAGTCCACATAATCCGAGAGGGTGGCACCGGAGGTGGTGCGGCCCTCCTGCCGGGCCCGGGTGTTCTCGTCCACATCGGCCATGATCTTTTCCATCAGCGCGTCCACCTGCCGCTCGTAGACGGGGTCGGCGGTGGCGGCAAGGTTGTCCAGCGAGTCGCCATCGGTCATCTGCTGGTTGCCCTTGTCCACAATGACCTGATAGAAGGCAGCCAGCTGTGGGTCACGGCTGGGCTCCAGCTCAAAGCGGTAGACTTCCTCGCCGTAGGTCAGCTGCTCCATCACCTTGTTCAGCTCCCGGAACTGGCGGCGGGCGTTGAAGATATCATCCTTCATCCGGAAGAGGATATCCTTGCGGAAGCGGTCCTTGCAGTCCCGCTGTGCCTGCTCCAGCCGGGCGGCGTAGCGTTCCAGATCAATGCGGACAAGGCTGTCGTGCTGGGCGCGGTACTGCTCCACCCCGGCCAGACCCAGCGGATAATCGCAGACGTAGTGCTCGTTGTAATCCCTCTGGGCAGGTTCCAGCGTGGAAGTGAGATAAGCTCGCAGGGCATCGTCCAGCCTGGTCTGTGCCTTTTCGGCAGTCTGCGCGGCGGCACGGGCCGTGCGCCCGCCTGTCATCAGGCCCTTTTTGCGTTCCTGTGCCAGAGGCTCCAGCAGCGGGTGCTGTGCAAAGAATGCCTCTGCCGCTTCCCGGCTCTGTGCGGCGGTCTCCACCGCCTTACCCTGCTCTGCCTCACAGGATGCGATCTGCTTTTCGCAGACGCGGATATCGCCGCCCACCTGCTCCACGGCCTTGCGGGCAGTCTCCCACGCAGCTTCCCGGGCTTCTTCCTCGCGGTAGAGCTGCTGCAGCATGGGGTTCTCGCGGCAGTCCGCCAGCTTCTGCTCCTGCGCGGCGTAGTCGGCACGGGCGGCATCCAGCGCGGCCCGGCTGGCCCAGAGTTCGGCCAGCTGTTCCAGCGCATGGCCCCGCAGGACGTTCTGGTACTGGTCGTAGGCAGATTTCAGGGTCTTTTCGGTCTGGGCGGCTTCGCGGCAGCGGTCGGTTTGGGCGGCAAGCTGTGCTTCCAGCGCCTCGGCACGCTCCCTGCGGGCATCCAGGCCGATATAGCGCTGAGGCCTGCGCAGGCGTTCCAGCCGGAAGGGATGATGGCGCAGCAGGTCCCGGGTGGCGCTGTCGGGGAAATGCTCCAGCGTATCGGGGGTGTCGCAGCAGACGATGCGGCGCAGGATGGTGTCCGCATACTGTGCGGCCAGCGGGTTCTCGCTGGTGACCTGGGCGGCAAGGCTGTCGGCGGGGGCCGTCTCCGCATGGCGGTCCGCCTTGCGGATGCCCGGGGTATCCAGCAGGCTGATGGGCCCCACCCGGTCGCCCAGCGCCACAAAGGCGCTCTTGGCGGCGGCGTAGTGGGCTGGCGGCACAAGGATATCGAACCGGCGGTCACCCAGGCAGGCTTCCACACAGTCCTGCCAGCTCTCGTCGGCCACGGTCAGCAGCTCACAGAAGATCTTTGCATCCGCTGTCATGCCGCGGCTTTTCAGCTCCGCGTTCACGGCATCCCGCACTTTGGTGGCGGCATCGCCGTGGGGGTAGACCCACTTGCCGCCGGACACGGCGTTCAGCTCGGCCCGCAGGGCCTCCTGCTCTTTTGCCAGATCCGCCGAAGCCTGCCGGGCAGCAAAATACTTCTCCTCCAGCGGCTTTTCGATGCGGGCCAGTGCCTCGGTCAGGGCGGGGAGATGTTCCGCTGTCAGGCGCTGGGGCCAGAGCTCCTTCTCCACCGCAAAGCCGCTGCGGTTCAGCTGGGTCAGCAGGCCGGTGATGGTATCTGCAGTCGCTTCCAGACCGTTCCTTGTCCGGGCTGCTGCATCCAGCGCGCTCTTTTTCCGGGCCAGCTCCTCGGTCAGGGCATCCAGCGCCCGGCCCGCGCCGCTGTCACCGGCCGCACCGTGGGCCGCCAGATAGGCCCGGCGGGCTTCGGCTTCGGCGTTCTTGGCGGTCTCGTATTTTGCGTTCAGGTCGGCCAGCTGGCGGCGGCCTGCATCCAGATGGCTCTGCCAGGAGGCATCCTCACCGGCATCCGCTTCGGCGCGGGCCAGCAGGGCCGCGCCCCGGTTGACAAGGGCATCCGTTTCTTTGGCAGCAGCTTCCCGGCCATACGCCACGATCTGTTCCAGCGCGGCGGCACGGGTCTGGGCCTCGGCCAGAACGGCGTGGAGGTTTTCCAGCTCCACCCGGTCGCCCTGCAGCGCTTCCAGATCCAGTTCAGGCTGGGGCAGGATGTACTGGTACAGGAACTCCCGGAAGTTGGGGATCTCGTCCATGCTGGTGCCCATCTGGAACACTTCGTTGAACTTTTTGCCCAGCGGGCTGGAGGCACGGCCAATGCCCAGGGCACGGCAGATGCGGTCCCGGGCCTCGCTGGGGCTGCGGGTGTAGGACAGGCGGCCCACGGCAGGCTTGAAGTCCTCCTTGGCGCTGGGGGCACCGGTGCGCGGATCAAGGAAGGGCAGCTTTTCCAGCGTGATGCCGTCCTCGGAGATGTACCAGGTCTGATCGCCGGGGTGGAGCTCCTGCATGGGGCCCTCGGATTCCACCCGGACAGCGATGACAAAGTTTGTCCGCTTGACGGTATCCCAGAACTCTGCACCGATGTATGCCACCGTGCGGCCCGGGCGGCGGTAGGCGTTCTCGCCGCGCTGCTTGGCGTGGACAGAGCCCTGCAGGGTGCGGCCGCTCTTTTTATTGCCCAGGGCATTGAAATTGCGGTTGGTGGTCAGGCAGTAGCGGATGGCATCCAGAATGGTGGTCTTGCCCACCGCGTTGACACCGATCATATAGGTCAGACGGGCACAATCGAAGGTGACATTTTCAAAGTTGTGCCAGTTGATGAGCTTCAGGCGCTTTAATTCGATCATTCTTCTTCCTCCCCGCTGGCATCTCCGTCAGGCCGCTCGTAGAGGGCCAGCTCCTCCCGGGTGCGGCTGCTCTCGGCGGCGGCATCGGCAAGGTCTGCGTCCGGCAGAGCCAGCAGCACGGTGGGGAACACCTCGATGCGGCTGTCCAGACCGGTCAGCCGCCCCACCGGGCGGGCCAGATTGTACCTGCGCAGGGTGCGCATCAGCTCCTCCAGCGTGCGCTGGTCCAGCCGCCGGGGCAGGTTCATCTTCTGCAGCTCTGTCTGCACCTCTTCCACCGTGACCAGCACCTGATCGGCGCTGGCGGCAAGGCTCTCCCGCTTTTGCAGGTAGAGCAGGCGGAGCACCAGCAGCAGGATGCTCTCGTATTTCAGCAGCCGGGCCTGGCTGCCCTCATGCTCGTTGACCAGCGCCGCCGCCTGCAGCGGAGCCGGGTAAAGCGTTACCGCATAGCCCAGTGGCGCAAACACGGCCCGCACCTCGGGCAGATGATCCTGCACATAGAGATATTTTGCCCGCTGATCCTCCACGCCGCCCAGCACAAAGCAGTGGTTGAGCAGATAGTTTGCGGTCTCTTCCAGCATTTTATTCGGTTCGGCCATGGTCAGCGTCCTCCCTGCGGGGTGTCAGAATAAACTCTTCAAACCGGAAGCCGCCCCGTTCGACCCAGTTTCCGGTAAGGGTGATATCGTAAGCCCGGCGTGGCGACTGCGAGTAGGTGTGCAGGCCGATGATGCGGGCAAAATCGCGGGGGTATTCCTCCGCCAGCGTGGAAGCGGCCACCGCACTGCGGGCGGCAAGGGCCTGTTTTGCCAGCAGGCCCACGTTCTCCTCAGTCACGGCCATCCGGGCGTAGTCCAGCAGCAGCTGCTGTTCTTTGCGCAGCTGCTCCGCATCCAGCCCGGCCTGCCGCACCGGGGCCAGCGGCGTTTCGCTGCGGGGCGCGGCGTGCGGGTAGAGGGGCTTTGCTCCGAACACCGCCGCCGGGTAGAGATGCAGGTGCTTTGCCACCGGGCCGTCATCCGGCGCAAACAGCTGGTCGGGCGTTTTGATCTCCTCGGCATAGCGGCGGAGCAGGGCGGTGACACTGCCCTGCGAGGAGCGGTCGCTCAGCAGCAGGAACTGTGCCCGCTGCACGGCCCGCTTGCGGTAGCGGATGTGGCTCTGGTCGATCTGGCGCATCAGGGTGCTCATCTCTTCCAGCGAATCCCGCAGTTTCTGGATGAGGGCACGCACGGCAGGGGCTGCCTCGCCGGGGGCACAGTGCTCCACCCGGGCGTAATCCAGCGCCAGCCGGGGCAGGTGTTCTGCCTCGCAGTCGTCCAGCTCCTCTTCCAGATAAGCGCGGTAGTTGAACAGGTTATCGCTGGTCTTGAAGCGGTGGTAAGCGGCGGCCACCACCTTTTCCTCGTACTGGTCGAAGAGCTCCAGCACCTCCTGCGGGGTGCGGTTGCGGGTGAGCCGGTCGATATAATGCCCGATGGACGCATTCAGCGCCCGCAGGGACTTGTTCAGTGTTTCCAGATCGGAGGCCACCTCCCGCAGAACATTCTCATAGGGGCTCTTTTCCTCCCCGATGTTCTGCAGCAGCTGCCAGGCCTTATACAGCTTGCCGGTGTAGGTGACAACACGCGGGTTCAGGATCTCTTCCAGCGCCTCCAGCAGAGGAGCCACCTCGGGCACAAAGGCAAGAGCAGGCTCCTCCTCATAGCTGCCGGGCTGCTCTTCCAGCCAGCCGGTGCGGCGCAGGCGGAGCAGAAAACCCAGCGCAAGGGTATGGGGATCCCGGGTGGGCTGTTCGGCTTCATCGCCCGCGTCATCGGCATCCAGCGCCAGCGGCTTTGCCAGCGCCGCAAAGTAATCCTCGGCCCGGCTCACCGCTTCTGCCCGGGAGATGGAGTAATCCGCCGTGTGGCGGCACTCCTCCCACAGCAGGAGCAGCAGCTCCGCATAAAACGCCCGGTTGGGCCCCGCCAGCGGGCGGAACAGCCGCGGGCTGACCAGTTCAAACAGCTGCATCCAAAGGTTCCTTTCTTTCGACAAAATCTATCTTTTATTGTACCACAATCAGAAGGATTTTGCCACAAATACAAAAAGCCCCGGAGGGCGGCCTTTCAACCACGCTCCGGGGATAGGACAGGTTTAAATTACTTGTTGTATTTGGGGTTGAGGATCTGGAATGCCACTGCCATATAGCTGTGGCCGCTGTCGCTCTTGACCACGACACCCAGCTTAGTCCAGCTGCCCTTGCCATCTACGTTGATGTTGGTGCCGGGGAGTTTCCTTCCGAGTTCCTTTTCAATTGTACTCAGAATTCCACTCACAAGAGGACCATACTCGTATTTCGCCGTCACGGTGACAGTCAGATACCGTTCCTCCTCGCCATCCACGTGAACCTTGCCAAAGAACGATGCGCCAAAGAAATCGACTTTTGCCCGCAGATCTTCGTCCAAGTACTTCTCAGCCACAGCCTGCAGCTGAGGATCGTTGACATTTACTCCAGCTGCAACCCGATCATTTTTGGAGAAAGTTGCGAACGCCTTTGCTTCTTTTTCCGGCTCTCTGGTGCCGGTGCTGCCGCCATCACCGCCGCAGGCGGTGAACAGAACAAGTACCATGGTCGCCGCCAGAACCAAAGCGGCCAGTTTTTTCAGCATTTTCATGTCGGGACCTCCAGTCGTTTTGTTGTGTTTTTCATAATATGCAGGGTGCCTTTCCATTTTGAAACAGAACCCCTTCTGGCTTTATTTTATCCAACGACTGTCGCTTTTGTCAATTGCCAGCTTCACCAAACATTTTCTCCTGCTTTTGTTGTTTTTTCCAGAACGAATCTTCGCAAAGATCCTTTGCCATGCCCGGGGCAAAAACCGGAAAATATTTCCGGCGTTTACACAATTCTACCACGATTTGGTGCTAAACTTAAGGCAATGGGAACCGCCGGGTGCCGTTCCTGAACAAGGAAAAGGAGTTTGCCCCATGCAGCATGGTTTCCTGCGCGCTCCGGTGCGCGTTTTCATGGCCGCAGTTCTGCTGTGCCTGAGCTTTCTGGCCGCACCAAAGGCTGCGGCGGCACAATTGCAGAATGTGAACGGCATCACGCTGCTGTCCTTCGACAGCCAGCAGATCGTCTCCATCGGCAACCAGACCTCGGGCCGGTGCAGCTGGTACGCCCTGCGCTACGCCCGCACCATTCTGGATGGCAAGCCCTGCTCAGGCAGCGGGATGTGGTCGAACGGCGCGGTATGGTCTGCCGCCGGGTACTACGCTTACAGCGGCTCCCTTTCCGGCTGCCTTTCCCGCCTGTATGAAGAGCTGCAGGCCGGGCGGCCCGTCATCGTACATCTGAAAAACACCGCTGTCAGCGGCGTGTCCAAGCACACCAACCGCGTGACGAGCTATGAATACCACCTCTCCGGCTCCGGCTGGAAAGAGGTCAACTACCCCCACATCGCCACCAGCAGCACCTACGGACACTGGGTGTGCGTGGTGGGCATCTCCCCCACGGCAGATCCCGAAAACCTGCGGGAGAGCGATTTCTACGCGTTGGACCCCGCGCGGGTCAGCGTGAACGGCACACTGGCCGTAACAAAGCTTTTGGATGGCACCATCTGGACTGATAACTCTCCCTTAAAAGTCGCAGCCTGACGCTCCCTTACAAAACACAACAGCCCCCGGAACATGCAGGGTTCCGGGGGCTTCGTGTTTTATATCGGGGGTTACAGCTCCTGATAGGCGCTCATCATGGCGGGGATGAACTGCTTTTTGCGGCTGACCACGCCGGGCAGCGTCCAGCTGCCGTCGGCAGCGGGCCGGCTCTCAAAGCCGTTGCTCAACACCTCGGCGGCGTAGCGGCCGGTGCAGATGACCACGCTCTCCTCCTTGGGCACATCGGTCAGCAGCATGTAGAGGTCCTCCACGTTCTGCTTGTTGCGGGCCTCCTCCAGATAGGGCTGGAGCAGCGCCTGGGCGGCCTGCAGGTTTTTGCGGGTCATGTAGCTGCCCTGCGCCACGCCAAAGCGGATATCGCCGCACATGAACACCTTGAAGTCCTGCAAAAAGACCTCTTCGGGGGTCTTGCCGTCCAGTTTTTCACCGGCCTCGAACATTTCGGTGGAAAACTCTTCAATGTCCACGCCTGCGATCTTGGCCAGACGCTTGGCGGCGTTTTCATCCACGGGGGTGCAGGTGGGGCTGCGGAAGGCCAGCGTATCCGAAAGGATAGCCGCCAGCAGCAGGCCCGCGATCTGGGGCGGGATGTCCACACCGTTTTCATCGTACATCTGGGTGATGATGGTGGCGGTACAGCCCACGGGCTGGTTGCGGAAGTAGACCGGGCCGCTGGTCTCCAGACTGCCGATGCGGTGGTGGTCGATGATCTCCAGGATCTCGGCCTGATCAAAGCCCTCCACGGCCTGGGTGGCCTCGTTGTGGTCCACCAGAATGATGCGCCGCTTGCGCAGGGCAATGACGTTGCGGCGGCTGACCATGCCGCAGTATTTGCCTTCCTCATCGAGGATGGGGAAATAGCGGTGGCGCACCTTTGCCATCACCCGCAGCACATCGGCCACAGGGGTGACGAGGGTGAATTTGAGGATGTTGTCCCGGGTCATATAATAGGAGATGGGGGCGCACTGGCTGATGAGCTTGCCCGCCGCGTAGGTATCCACAGGGGTGGTCATAATGGCAACGCCGGTCTCATCGGCAATGCGCTGGATGGTGCGGCCCACCTTGGCCCCATTGCAGATGATGAGCAGGGAGGCTTCCTTTTCAATGGCGCAGAGCTGGCTTTCGTACCGGTTGCTCAGAATGACGATATCCCCCTTTTCCACGCTGCTTTCCAGCATCTCGGGGGTGGCGGTGCCGATCTTGATGTGGCCGGTGGTGCAGACCGCGTCGGCATTGCCCACCACCATGGTGCCGTTCAGCGTTTCAAGGATGTTCTTATAAGAGGTACGGCTCTTGGCCAGCACCGCGGTATCGAACACGTCCATGTTGGCGGTGGCAAGATCCTTCACGGTGATGATGCCCTCCAGCTCGTTGTCCGCGCTGGTAATGGACAGGGTGTCGATCTGCTGGTCGCGCATGATCTTCCATGCGCGGCGCAGGCTGGTGGAGCCCGGGATGCCCGGCATCTCGCGGTAATCCACGTCCCGGATCTTGGGGTTCACGTCGGTGCACATCCGGGGCGGCGTGACACCGAATTTTTTCAGGACGAACTCGGTCTCCTGATTCATTTTACCGGCACGGCGCGGCTCGCAGACCAGCGTGCTGGTGCGGTTTTTGAGCTCCGCATAGGCAATGGCGGAGCAGATGGAATCGGTATCGGGGTTGCGGTGCCCGATGACCACGACCTTGTGTGCTTCTTTTGGCATAGGTTGTTCCCCTCTCTGGGTCAGATTCATTTACCTTCCGATCGGCCCCATGCCCCAAACCACCGGGCACGGCTGCCAGCTTCATTTTAACACAACCGGCCCCGGGGGTAAAGGCGGCAGATATCTTTTTCTTGACAGCACCCCAAAAATCGTCTATCCTTGACCTGAATTTTTTCTCTTTGGAGGTCACCCCATGAAAAAGCTGTTCCGCGCCCTTTCCCTCTGCCTGACACTGGCCCTGTGCGTGTCCGGCAGCACCGCCGCGCTGGCCGAGGCTCCCGCCGCAACGCCCGCCCCTCAGGACGAACGTGTCATCACCGATGTAAGCCCCCTTGAGGATCAGATCCGCAACATCGTCGGTTTCACCACCAGCACCGGCGGCCCCTATGATTTTGAACAGGCCGACCATAAATCTGCCGTGCAGGCCTACGGTGCAGAACCCGCCGAGGGTGCCGTGGCCCTGCTGCGCGTCTACGCCCGGGCCGAGGACCGGGGCGATGCCTCCATCAATTCCAGCGGCCACTCCTTCCTCTCGGTGCGGAACGTTTCGGACCACGACATCGAGGTGGGCGGCCTGCGGATTGCGCCTGACACCGAGATGACATTCTGGCCAAGTACGGCGATCTGGCCGCATACAACCCCCAGATCCCCTACGACTACATCGTTTATTACGGCACCAGCCTGACCCCCAGCAAGGAGTTTGCCTGATTTTCAGGTTTGTTGGATACAACATCTTGATTTTCACGTCATTCCGCGCTATCATGGGTGTGTTTGAATCCACGCGCCAAGGGAGGACACCATGACAGACGCATCGACCACATCAAGACCGCTGTTCAACCGTCAACAGCTCATTTCACTTTTCCTGCCGCTGGTGGCAGAGCAGGCCCTCAGCATCTCCATCGGTCTGGCGGACACCCTGATGGTCTCCTCGGTGGGCGAAGCCGCCGTTTCGGGCGTGAGCCTGGTGGACTCCTTCAATGTGCTGATGATCCAGCTGCTCAGCGCACTGGCCACCGGCGGCGCGGTGGTCGCCAGCCAGTACATCGGCCACCGGGAGCCCAAACGGGCCAAGGCCAGCGCTGCACAGATCATGTTCATTATGATCTCGCTCAGCGTGGTCACCGCCGTCATCGTGGCGGTGGGGCGGCATGCCATCCTGCGGGGCATCTTCGGCTCCATTGACGCGGATGTGATGCGCTACGCTGAGACCTATTTTCTGCTCTCGGCCCTGAGCTATCCCTTTATTGGCGTGTACAACGCCGGTGCGGCCCTGTTCCGCGCCCAGGGCAACAGCAAGATCAGTATGCTTTCCAGCCTGGTGATGAACGTGGTGAACATTGGCGGCAACGCCATCCTGATCTACAGGTTCGGCATGGGCGTGATGGGTGCAGCCACTGCCAGCCTCGTGAGCCGGATGATCGCCTGCTTCACCGTGATGTTCCTGCTGCAGAAGCCAGACTGTGCGCTGCGCATCGACCACCTCACCGACCTGAAGCCTGACCTCGACCTCATCAAGCGCATCCTGAAAGTCGGCATTCCCGCCGGCATCGAGAACGGCATGTTCCAGATCGGCAAGTTGTCGGTCTCCAGCCTGACCAGCACGCTGGGCACCGCCGCCATTGCGGCAAACGCCGTGGCAGGCAACATCTCCAGCTTCCTGAACGTGCCCGCCTCCGCCGTTGGCATCGGCGCGCTGACCGTTGTGGGCCAGTGTCTGGGTGCCGGGGAAAAGGTGCAGGCCAAGCGCTATTCCCGCCTGCTGCTCCTGACCGCCTACGCCGGGGACTGGGTGATGAACCTTTCCGGCCTGTTCTTCCTGAACAAGCTGGCGCTCTCCTGGTTCAACCTCTCGCCGGAGGCCTACGGCATGGCACTGGAGCTGATGGTCTGGTTCAACGTTGTATCGCTGATCCTGTGGCCCTCCAGCTTCACCCTGCCCAACATCCTGCGCGCCGCCGGAGATGCCGCCTTTACCATGACGGTCAGCGTCATCTCCATGTGGGTGTTCCGGGTGGCCTTCTGCTACCTGATGGTGCTCAAGTTCCACTGCGGCCTGCTGTTCATCTGGATGGGCATGTTCCTGGATTGGGCCATGCGCTCGCTGTTCTTCTGCGTCCGCTTTGTCCGCGGCAGGTGGATGGAACAAAAGGTGATCTGAGTTTCCGTATATCCGGCCCTCTCCGCCATTGCAGTTTTGGCGGGGAGGGCCTTTTTTGTGCAGGAAACCCGCATCCTGTCTCGTATCAATAGGCAGAAGCTTCTCTCCCCTGCATCCGCTTCCCCAAAGCATACCAAATTCCGCGCGGATGTGTTCACGATTTTGTCAGCTTTTTGTCTTGTTTTCTTCGTCTTTGCGCGGTATAATCATACGCTGCAAAGAACTTTAGGCGGGGCTGCGGCCCCCATTCCAGAAAAGGAAGTGTGTTCCATGCGCAACTGGTTTTCCCGCCATCCCGTTTCGTTCATGGCGTTTTATCTCCTGTTTTACCTTTCGGCGTTCCATTGGCTCGAAGTCCATATTGCCGTGCCCGATGTTCTGGTGCACTGCCATCTGGACGACCTGATCCCCTTTTGCAAATATGCCATCGTGCCCTACTTTGCGTGGTTTTTGTGGATCCCGTTCACCCTGTTCTACCTGCTGTGGAAAGCGCCCCGGGCCGACTTCTGGCGGCTCTGCCTGCCCCTGTTTGCGGGCATGACCATTGCGCTGGCCTGCTATGTCATCCTGCCCACCGGCCTTGACCTGCGGCCCTACCGGGTATACGGCAGCGACCTCTTTGCTCAGGCCGTGCGGATGCTCTATGCCACCGACACGCCCCTCAACGTCTGCCCCTCCATCCATGTGTTCAACTCGGTCACCCTGATGATGGCCTACTACCGCAGCCGCATCTTTGAAACGCCGGGCCGCCGCTGGATGCGGCCTGCTTCGGTCGTGCTCTGCGTCTCCATCATCGCGTCCACGGTCCTGCTCAAGCAGCACAGCTGCATTGATGTATTGCTGGGCATCCTGCTGGCCATGGCGCTGGATACGGCCATGACCGCACTGGAACGCAGCGACGCAAGAGCCTTGCAGCGGCTGTGAATCCACATAGAAAAAACGCCTCTGTCGGCCGACAGAGGCGTTTTTGCATTTTGGGGCATTACGGAGCCGGAGCAGTGAACTCTTTCAGGTGCGCTGTATCCAGCTCTTCGGCATCTTTGGCCGCTGATGTATAGGAAATTTTCAGATATTTCAGGGCCGTATCGTTTGCCAGCAGTTTTTTGCAGGTTTCCGTATCAAACGTGATGTTGTTGGTCAGATCCAGCCAGATCAGCTGCGGCATCTGGGTCAGGGGAGTATAATCCATGTCTTTGTAGGTTTCCTGTGCACCCTGAGAGAGGGACATACTCAGATACTGCACACTGCTCTCCGCCAGCGGGGCAAAGCTGTCGATCTCCGGCCCTTGGCACAGCTGCAGAAAGCTCAGATTTTCCATCTGCTTCAGCGGTTCCAGCGAACCGATCCGGGTCACGTCCAGTCTCAGGACCCGCAAGTCAGCTCCGGCCAGCTGGGTCAGATCGACCTCACTGCCGGTGATCCACAGCATCTTCAGCGACTTCATCTGCGCCAGCGCCGAAAGGTCGGAGACATTGGAATCCGCCCGGATCCCGTCACTGCCATACTTCAGCTCTACCACAGAATCCAGCTTTGCAAAGGTCGGGAATGCGCTGCTCTCCACACTGGGCACACTCAAAAGCATCAGATTTTTGCATTCCTCCAGACCTGTCAGATCTGTAATGGGTGGGGCTCCCCTTCTATTATTGACCGACAATACCTGCAAGCTGTCAAAATGCCGCAGGTCTGCCAGAGAGGTCACCGGATCATACGTTCCCTCTACGCTGACTGCGCAGGCTGCCAGCTGCTCATTGCTGTTGACGTTTCTTCCAATGTCCACCCCATCCGGTGCATCTTTGACGATGAGATCCCCTACGCCGGTTCCGGAATTTATCGAGACCCGCTGATAATCCCAGACATCGCTGTGATAGATATCTCCCTTCGGGCGGTCAAGCCATTTCCGGACGTGCTTTTCCATCACAGGGTCCTGCCACTCAATGACATAATCCTCCCCATGCTCGGCGTGACTGGCCGGAACCGTAAGTGTCGTCTGCTGAACGAAAACATCCTGCATTTCCGAACGGAAAGGTCCCGGTCCCAGATTCAAAGAGCTTGCACATGCGCTGAACAAAAGCATTGCACAGATCAACAAACTCGACGCTTTTAACATTTTACGCATAACAGGCTCCTTTCTGTTTCGGCAAAATCTCTAGTTATATTTTACCATAGATTGTTTTTTTGTAAAGAAAAGCCCACGATCTTTGCACAGGCATGGCAAAAATCGTGGGTTTGCTTAAAACAGGCCTTCCGGCAGGCAGATATCCTGCTTGGGCACCTTGTCCCAGGAAAAGTCTGGGATCAGGCTTTCCGGGGTGCGGGGAGCCGGTTCAGGTTGGAGACCATAGGCAAAGGCAAGCCTGCCCACGATCTCTTCCGCCGTATACTTTGCCCGCAGGTTTTCCAGGCTCTGGTCCCCGTCCCGTTTGGACAGGCGGCGGCCATCGGGAGCCAGCAGGAGCGGGCAATGGGCAAACTTTGGGGCGGGCAGACCCAGCAGACGGTAAAGATAAAGCTGCCGGGCGGTGGAAGAGAGCAGGTCCGCGCCCCGCACCACCTCCGTGACCCCCATCCGGGCATCGTCCACCACCACAGCCAGCTGGTAGGCAAACACGCCATCGGCGCGGCGGAGGTAGAAATCCCCGCAGTCGCGGAGCAGGTTCTCGGTGTGGGGGCCCATACAGCCATCGGTGAAGGTGATGTCCTCATCGGGCACCATGAGACGATAGGCCGGAGCTTTCTTTTTGCGCTTTTCGGCGATCTGCTCCGCCGTTAGCCCCCGGCAGGTGCCGGGATAGATCACATTGCCGTCGGAGGTGTGGGGTGCGCTGGCGGCATGGAGCTGGGCACGGGAGCAGAAACAGGGGTAAACAAGGCCCTGTGCTTCCAGTTTGTTATAGCTCTCGGTGTAGATGGCAGCGCACTCGCTCTGGTAATAGGGGCCGTTGGGGCCGCCGCTGCTGCCGCCCTCGTCCCAGACAAGGCCCAGCCAGCGCAGATCCTCTTCCAGTGCATCGGCATACTTGCGGGGGCAGCGCTCGGCATCCAGATCCTCAATGCGCAGAACGATGCGCCCGCCCTGACTTCTGGCGCTGAGCCAGGCCAGCAGGCTGCAGGCCAGATTGCCCAGATGCAGCCGCCCGCTGGGGCTGGGGGCAAAGCGCCCGGTCACAGCGCTCACAGGCCCAGCTTCCACTCGCCGTCCACAGGCTGGGAGATGGGCGTGTTATAGAACTCAGCCACGGCCTTTGCCATGTACTCGGCATCCTTGCAGCTGGCGGTCTCCATTGCGGAATGCATGGCCAGCTGTGCCAGACCGATATCCACCATGGGGATCAGGATCTGGTGGCCCAGCAGGTTGCCCAGCGTGGAGCCGCCGGGAACATCCGCGCGGTTTGCGGCGATCTGCACCGGCACACCGGCCTTTTTGCAGATCTCGGCAAAGGCAGCGCCGGTAAAGCCGCTGGTGGTGTAGGTCTGGCGGGCATTGTACTTCAGCAGCACACCGCCGCCCATGACCGCCACGTTGGCGGGATCGCTCTTTTCGGGGTGGTTGGGGTGGGTGGCGTGGCCATTGTCGGCGCTCAGCAGCAGGCTGTTGGTGCAGGCACGGATGCTCTGCTCCCGGGTGACCCCCAGTTTTTCCTCAATGCGGGCCAGCACGTTGGCCATCAGGGTGCCCTGTGCGCCCTGCCGGCTGGAGGAGCCCACCTCCTCGTTGTCGAACATGACCCACATGTCGCCCCGGCCTTCCTCCTCGCCGCGGCCCTGCAGGAAGCCCCACAGGGTGGTGTAGGCGCATTCCAGGTCATCGATGCGGCCGGACATGAAGTATTCGCCCTTCAGGCCCACGCGCTCGGCCTTTTCACGGGTGCAGAGCACCAGGTCAGCATCCACGATATCCTCAGCCTTGACCCCGGCCTCCTCAGCCAGAGCGTCCCGCAGGGTGGAACCCGCCTCACCAAAGATGGGCTGCAGATCCACCTGAGGGTTGTACTTCATGCCGTTGTTCAGGTCATGGTTGAAGTGGATGCAGAGGTTGGGGATGACAGCCAGCGCCCGGTCGGGGTGGACCAGCAAGCTCCGGATGCCGTTCTCCGTGCGGACCAGAATGCGGCCCGCCACGCTCAGGGGACGGTCCAGCCAGGTGGGCATGATCATGCCGCCGTAGCCCTCGGTCTCCGCCTTGGCAAAGACTGCGTCCTTGCCGCCGTCCAGCTGCTTGATGCGCCAGGTGGGAGAATCGCTGTGGCTGGCGGTGACATGCCAGCCGGTCAGCTCGCCCTTGGGCATCCGCCATGCCAGCACGGCAGAGCCGTTGCGGGTGGTGTAATATCTGCCGCCGGGCACCAGCTCCCAGGCTGCGCTCTCGGGGCAGTTCTGGTAGCCGTTCTCTTCCAGGATCTTCACAGCCGCAGCCGTGGAGTGGAAGGCGCTGACACCGGCGTTCAGGAAATCGAAGAGACCTTCGACGGAAAAGGTGTTATTCTGCATTTTATGTTCTCCTTTATTTTCAGGTTACCCATTGCTAAACCTCTCCGTCATTGCTTCGCAATGCCACTTGTCCGGGTTGCGGCTCCCAACATTCACTTCGTGCAAAGTATTGCACTTGTGCCTTGTTGGCCGCTGCCCCAACAACAACTCCCTTCATCCGCCACTGGCGGCGGTTGTTGTTGTTGCCTAATAGGAGTGGCAGGGGCCTTTCTTGGCTCCCCTGTTAGGGGAGCTGTCGCCGCAGACAACTGAGAGGTTTCGCCACAATTATACCGTTTCTCTTATCAAAAAGCAATCACACCGGAGCCATCTCGGCAAGCTGCTGTTCAAGCGCATGGCGGAGCTGGGCGGCGTGCAGGCCGCAGACCAGCTGGACCCGGGTGCCCTGCACCACAAGACCTTTATGGGGCAGGGAGAGCAGAGCCCCCATATCCAGCAGCGAGGCATCCCGCACCGTGAGCCGGAGGCGGGTGAAGCAGTTTCCCAGCTGGGCGATGTTCTCCGGCCCACCCAGCGCGGCGATGAACCGGCACACCTCCTGCGGGTCGGCGTACGGGGACTGGTCTGCGGAGAGGGCAGCTTCCCGGCCCGGGGTGGGCAGATCCTTTGCCTTGATGAGGATGCTGAACACGGCAAAGTAGGTCAGGGTCTCCGCAAGGCCCAGCAGATAGAGCAGCGGCAGGTTCTGCAGCTGCTCCCCGGCGCTCAGGTTGAACACCAGCGACCCCAGCAGGTTGGAGGTAAAGGCCCGGACATGCAGGACATGGAGCAGCACCATAAAGCCGCCCGTAATGACCGCATGGGCCACCCAGAGCAGGGGCGAAACGAAGCAGAACAGAAAATCAATGGGCTCGGTGATGGAGGCCACCGAGGCCGTGACCGCCAGCGGGATCATAGCGGCGGCGGTACGGGCACGGTTCTCCCTGCGGGCCGTGAAGATGAAGGCCGCTGCAATGCCCAGATAGCCAAAGGTCTTGGTGAAGCCGGTGTACATCCAGACGATGCCGTCCGAGAGGGGCAGACCCATGGTGTACTCGGTCATGCAGACGGCGTAAGCACCTGTGTAGGTCACAGAGCCTACGGTCAGGCTGCCGCCCAGCGAAGAGAACTGGAAGGGCATATAGATGAGGTGGTGCAGGCCGGTGGGGATGAGCAGCCGTTCCAGAAAGCCGTAAAGGAACACACCCGCGTTCCCCGAAGCCGCGATCCAGCCCGTGAGGGCGCTGACCGCCCGCTGCAGCGGTGGGCAGACGAAGCAGAACCCCATCCCCAGTGCCACCGCCAGCGCCGACAGCCACAAAAATGACCACCGCAGGCCCGAATAGAGCTGGGTGATCATGCCATAAAACTGCTTTTCGCAGGTGCGGTTGAAAAGCCACGCCGCCGCAAAGCCCAGCACGATGCCGCTTGCCACGCCGGTGTCCACCACCTGAATGCCCAGAATGGTGGTCTGGCCCGTGCCCACAAGGCCGGTCATCCCGTTCGGCTGGGCAAGCAGTCCCAGCGCTTCCAGCGCGGTGTGGTTGGCTGTGAGGAACACAAGGTAGGCCATCAGCGCCAGCAGGGCGGCATCCTGCTTTTCGGTTTTGGCGCGCACGGCAGCCACCCCCACGCAGAGAATGACGCTGAGGTTGTTGATGAGCACCATCATCCCGTTGTAGAGCAGCTGGCCCATCAGCTGCAGCGGAGCCCACTGCAGCACCGGCAGTGCCTGACACAAGGGCTTGCTGGTGAGCAGCGCCCCCAGCACCAGCAGCAGGCCCGCCGCCGAAAGATAAGACAGCGGCGACAGCAGCGACTGTGAAAAGCGTTCCAGCCGCCGCAGAAATTTCTGCATCCGTTTCTCCCCCTTTTTCCGGTTCTTCACCCGTTTCTCCCAGTTTGACCATGGCCGAATTATACGCGCCAGCGCAAAAAATGTCAATCCCGCCCGACTGAGAAAAAAACGACAAAAGTTTGTATAGTTTGCACAGCCGGGGTGAAAAATCGTCCTGCGCACGCCGATTGACAACAGCCCGGCAGAACAGTATACTAGAAATGTACCAGAGCAGTTTCTCCGGCAGATGGGCCGGAACACGATAAAAGGAGGCTTTCCTATGATTCGCAAGCGTATTCTTTCCCTGCTGGTCTGCGCCGCCCTGCTGTGCGGCGTGCTGGCAGGCTGCAGCACCTCTTCCGGCAGCACTGCCGCTTCCAGCTCTTCCGCTTCTGCAAGCGAGAGCATCCCCTCTTCCACCGTGACCGCCGACACTGGCAAGGTGGGCCCGCTGGACGCAGGCGAGAACTCCCTGTTCTCCCTCTCTGACCCGGACGATGCCTTTGCCCCCTGCCTTGGCTGGGGCCCCGGCGTGTCCGGCTGCTCGTTGAAATCCGTCATCGCGGCGGCTTCCCTGCTGAAATGGGCCGATGGCTGCAACATGAGCATCCAGCCGGTCAGCGACATCAAAGATGCCTATACCCAGTGGTTCGACAGCCTGAACGCCGATGACCAGCAGAGCTTTGCCGATGCCTGGCCGCTCATCAAGGCCGATGCCGAGACCCTGCTGACCGACAAGGACAGCATGACCGGCTGCATCGAGGATGCCGGTCTGGATGCCAAAGAGCTGCCCGGCTGTTCCGAGGAAAACTGGAAAGCCCTGGCCGATGTCATTGACGTACTGGTCCCGGCTTCCAGCGAGTATTGATCGTTCCGTCTGCCCCTGAATGCAAGAGACATAAAAATAAGCCCGACGTTGTCGGGCTTATTTTTATGTTCAGATCTTCTTCAGGGTGTACTGGCGGGTGCCCATGCCGATCTTTTCGGCCTGCTCCAGCGTTGCCTTCCACTCGACATTGGGGTTGGAATCCTTGAAGTTGTCGTGGTGGCAGTTCCAGCCAGGCTTTGCAAGGTTCTGGCCCAGCTGACTGTTGGGCAGGGGCTGTGCGTTCAGGCAGGCATCGGCACAGGCCTGATCCAGCGCCACGGGGTCAAAGGAGGCGAACATGCCGATATCCGGCAGGATGGGGGCATCGTTCTCGCCGTGGCAGTCACAGTTGGGGCTGATATCCTGCACCAGGCTGATGTGGAAGCAGGGGCGGTCTGCACAGACGGCGGCGGCGTACTCTGCCATCTTGCGGTCCAGCTCCTCGTTGGCGCTGCTGTCGATGGAATAGATGGCATCGAAGTTGCAGGCACCGATGCAGCGGCCGCAGCCCTTGCACTTTTCGTAATCAATGACCGCCTTGTTGTTCTCGTTGTAGCGGATGGCATCGGAGCCGCACTCCTTGGCGCAGCGGTGGCAGCCGCGGCAGAGCTCCTCCTGCACGGCGGGCTTACCGGAGGAGTGCTGCTCCATCTTGCCCGCACGGGAACCGCAGCCCATGCCGATGTTCTTGATGGCTCCGCCGAAGCCAGTCGCTTCGTGGCCCTTGAAGTGGGTCAGGCTGATGAAGATGTCGGCATCCATAATGGCGCGGCCGATCTTGGCGGTCTTGCAGTATTCGCCGTTGGGCACGGGCACCTCAAGCTCATCGGTACCGCGCAGGCCATCGCCAATGATGATCTGGCAACCGGTGGTCATGGGCCAGAAGCCGTTTTCCTGCGCACAGCTCAGGTGCTCCAGCGCATTCTTGCGGCTGCCCGGGTACAGCGTGTTGCAGTCGGTCAGGAAGGGCTGGCCCCCCTGCTCCTTGCACAGGTCTGCCACTACCTTGGCGTAGTTCGGGCGCAGGAAGGCCAGGTTGCCCAGCTCACCAAAGTGCATCTTGATGGCCACGAACTTGCCGTCCATATCAATGCTCTTGATGCCCGCCGCAATGCACAGGCGGCGCAGTTTTTCGGTCAGGCTGGTGCCCACAGGACACCGGAAGTCGGTGTAATATACAGTCGATGCTTCCATAGGGATCTCCTCCGTTTTTGACAATTTCAGGCGCGGCACTCTCCCGCCGCCGGGTTCTCTCTTTATGGCTCCAGTATAGCACAAGGCTGGGGCCGGTGCAATTGCCCCAGGGCGCAAAAAAGCCGCCCGTCCGGGCGGCTAGGGTGTTTTGGGAGCGATTTACGCAATGGCGGTGATGGCGGCCACGGCCAGGACGATCAGGCCCAGCACGATGCGGTAAAGACCGAAGAACTTGAAGTTATGGCGCTTGACGTAATCCATCAGGAAGCGGATGGCGGCAAGGCTGACCACAAAGGCGACCACGCAGCCCACCACGAGGACAGCGATCTCGGTGCCGGTCATCGCAGCGCCGGAGAGAACGAACTTGACCACCTTGAGCAGGGACGCGCCCGCCATAACCGGGATGGCGAGGAAGAAGGTGAACTCGGCCACGCAGGCACGGGACAGACCCAGCAGCAGGCCGCCCACGATGGTGGCACCGGAGCGGGAGGTGCCGGGGATGATGGCCAGCATCTGCCACACGCCAACGATGAAGGCTTCGCGGTAGGTGATCTGTTCCAGCCGGGTGACATGCGGGGCGGTGCGGCGGTTCTCCACAAGGATGAAGAGGACACCATACAGGATCAGCATGGCGGCGACCGTGATATAATTGTAGAAGCGGGTCTCAAACCAGTCGTCCAGCGGGCTGATGATGAGCACCGGGATGGTGGCGGCCACCACCTTGAACCAGAGCTGCCAGACGGCAGGTTTGGAGCAGACGCGGCCATGGCGCAGGCCGAAGGGCCAGAGCTTATTCCAGAACAGCACCACCACAGCCAGAATGGCACCCAGCTGGATGACCACGCGGAACATGGACATGAACTCCTCGCTGGCGTTGAACTTGACCACCTGCTCCACCAGGATCATGTGACCGGTGGACGAGATAGGCAGCCACTCGGTGATGCCCTCCACAATGCCCATCAGGATGGCTTTCAGTATTTCAAGAAACATGGGTTCTCCTCCCTGCAAAGCGGCACAGGCGCTCTGCACACATTCAGATTGGGTTCGCTCTCCAGTATATCATATTCTGAGAGCCTGCGCACGAAAAATCACAAATTTTATATAGGAGCACTGTCTGCTTTTTCTGTATTTATCTGCCGCGGGAAATATGCTATACTGGACACAACGTTTTTCCCTGTGTTTCCTTCTGACACGGACTGCCGGGCCAGACAACAACAGATTTTGAACAATGAGGTGACATCCATGAATATTCTGGTGATCGGCTGCGACCAGGTGGGCGCGGCACTGGTGCGGGATCTGGAACGCATCGGCCATGATATTTCCCTGATCGAAAAGGACCCCGAGCAGCTCAAGCGGCTGGACAGCTTTGATGATTATTCCTTTGGCGGCACAGCCCTTGTGGGCGACCCCACCGATCCCGACATCCTCAAGCAGGGCGGCGTGGAGAACTGCGACGCGGTGGCCGCTGTGTGCGAGGATGACTCCGTAAACCTGATGGCTGCACAGATCGCAAAGAACATCTTCCGGCGCGAAAAGGTCATCTGCCGCGTCTCTGACCCGCATTTGCAGGTGCTCTACCACAAGACCTACGAGCTGGACACGATCTGCCCCACCATCCTGACAGAACAGGCAGTGTTCCGTGCGCTGGCGAAGTGAGGTTTAGCTCAGGAGAAGTTTTACCCAAAGTAATACGAGGTATCAATATGAAAGTTTGTATTGCAGGCGGCGGGCGTGTTGGGCGGTATCTGGCCCAGAGCCTGCTGACGAACCACCATTCGGTGGTCATCATTGAACCCATCGAGGCCCAGTGCCGGATGCTGGCAGATTCGCTGGACATTCCCGTGATCTGCGGCGATTCCATCAGCGTGGACACCCTGCGCACCGCCGATGTTGGCAGCTGCAACGCTTTTGTGGCCGTGACCGGCTCGGACGAGGACAACCTCGTGGCCTGTCAGATCGCCAAGCGGGAGTTCGGTGTGGACCGCACCGTGGCCCGGGCCTCCAACCCCAAGAACCGGGAGCTGCTGCACACCTTAGGCGTGGACACCGTGGTCTGCGGCACCGACAACCTGAGCCACATTCTGGAGCGGGAGATCGAGACGGACACCATCCGCCAGCTGCTCAGCCTGGGCGGCGGCACAGCCAGCCTGAACGAGATCCTGCTGCCCGAGAACTTCAAGTTTGCGGGCAAGGCCATCATGGATGTGCCCATTCCCGGCGATGCCATTCTGGTCAGCATCACCCGCGACACCGAGTTCATCATCCCCCACGGCAACACCGTTCTGCTGCCCTGGGACCGCATCCTGGTGCTGACGCAGGACGATACCCTGCACCTGCTGACCGATGCCTGGGAGCTGAACAGCAAGTGACGGAGCGGGAGCTGCGCCGCACGGCGCTCATCATCCCGCCCCGGGGCCGGGCTGTGCTCTGCTGCTGGGCCGCCATCCCGGGCCTGTTGGCGGCTCCCTTTGTGTTCTGGCAGAGCCTGCCCGCCGGGGTGGTGTTCTGCCTGCTCTGGGCCGCACTGGTGGCGGTGGTGTACCAGCGCGCCTGCAGCTATGCCGCCGCGCTGGGCGCGGAGACCCTGACGGTATACTCCGGCATCGCCTTCCCGCTGCGGCGGGCGATCCGCCGCAGGGCCGTAACAGGGCTGTTCCGGCTGCGCACACCGCTGCTCCGGCTGGCAGGGGTATCGGTGGTCGTCATCACGGCACCGGGCACGCGGCTTATTTTACCGGCGGTCCCGGCAGAGCAGGCCGCTGCCCTCACCCATGTCCTTGCGGAGGAGATCCGATGAATGAACGCCGCCTGCACCCCTTTACCGTTCTGCGGTTTCTGCGCAAGACGCTGGTGGTCTATCTTCTGCCGCTGGTTCAGGTGCTGTTTGAGCGGAACTGGACAGCCCTACACACGGCTCTGCGGCAGGATGCGCTGCTGTTCCTTCTGCTCTGCGCCGTGAGCTGGGGCATCCTGCGTGTGAGCAGCTGGAGCATGGATGACACCGGAGTCTTTCATCTGCACTGGCGGCTGGGCATCCGGCTGGATCGTGCCCTGCGGGGCGAGATGCTGGCTGCATTGACCATCGACCGGCCCCTGCTCTACCGGATGGCCGGGGCAAGCCGCCTGACCCTTTACCCGGTGGGCGCGGCGCAAAAGCACACCCTTTCGGTCTGTCTGCCCAAAGCCGATGCCGAGGCGGTGGCAGACCAGTTGATGCCTCTGGTAAAGCCTACCCTGCACCGGCCCGCCGGAGGGGAGCGGGCGGCGCTGGGTTTTCTGGGGGCCAACGGCCTCTCCACGCTGGCTCTGTTCGTGCTGGCCGTGCGCCAGACCCGGGATGTTCCGGACTGGAACCCTGCCGTTTTTGCCCAGATCCAGGTGAGCTTTCTGGCCCGCTTCGCGGCGCGGTGGCTCCCTGCAGGCGCGGCTTGGCTGCTGGCGGCCGCAGGCTTTCTGCTGGGGGCCAGCCTGATGCGCAGCTTTGCCCAGACCGTGCACTACACTGTCTGGCACACAGCCGACCAGATCGGCAGCCGGGGCGGCTGGCTGGGGCACTTCGAGTGCCGGGTGCGGACAAGCGAGATCAGCTTTGCAGATGTCCGCATCTCCCCCGCCGCCCGGCTGATGAAGCGCTGGCCGGTCTTTGTAACGGCGGGCGGCTGCTCCCCCGAGCTGCCGCTGTTCGTCTACCGCAGCGGCGAGGAGGCATTGTTCCGGGAGCTACTGCCGGAGTTCCGGATGCCGCCCGACCTGCTGGCCCGCACCGAGCAGCGCAGTCTCATCTTTTTTGCACCGGCAGGCATTCCCTTTGCCCTCTGCCTCCTGCTGACGCTGGTCTCGGCCACAGTGCTGCCCCAGCTGACCTTGACCCTGCTCATCCCCACGCTCTTCTTTGGGGCACTGCTGGCCGGGGCCGCGGCTGGCTACCGGCGGGAGGGTCTCTGGCTGCGGGAGGGCCGCATGACCCTGCGGCGGCAGCAGGGGCTCTACCTGCACTGCATCTGTGTGTTTCACCCGGATGTCTGCCTGACCGCAGCACAAAGCCCTTGGGCTGCCAGCGTTGGCCGCACCAACCTGACCCTGACCTTTCCCGGCTGGGTAAAGCTCAAGGTGAGGAGCGTGCCGCTGCGGGATGCGGAGAAATTTTTCAGATTTATGGAAACGAATTAGACCTCTCAGCCGCCGATCGACGACAGCTCTCCCAATAAGGGGAGCCCTTGGCATAAAGATAAAGCTATTTGTTCTTAGGGGAAGTAAAATTGTTATGATTCATACGGTATTATTTGATTTGGACGGCACTTTGCTGAACACCATCGACGACCTGGCCGATGCAGGCAACTGGGTGTGCGCACAGCACGGGTGGCCGGAGTTTACGGTGGCGCAGTTCAAACACATGGTGGGCAACGGCATCCCGAAGCTCGTGGAGCGGTTTTCGCCCGCCGAAGCCCGCACACCGGAGCAGCTGGCCGCTACGCTGGCGGAGTTTACCGCCCGGTACGATGCCCACAAGGAGGACAAGACCGCGCCTTACCCGGGCATTGCTGCCCTCATTGACGCGCTGAACACCGCAGGCGTGCAGTGCGCGGTGTTCTCCAACAAGGCTGACCCGCTGTGCGGCAAGATCATCGAGCATTATTTCGGGGCAGGTCGGTTTGTTCTGGTGCGGGGCAGCCGCCCGGGCGTGCCCACCAAGCCCGACCCCACCGGTGTTTACAGCCTGATGCAGGACCTGCACGCAGACCCTGCCAGCACCCTGTTTGTGGGCGACAGCGATGTAGATATCCTGACCGGGCACAATGCCGGTCTGCCTGCCATGGGGGCGCTGTGGGGCTTCCGGGGCCGCGCAGAGCTGACTGCTGCCGGAGCCGATGCACTGGCCGGCGTGCCTGAGGATATTTTAGAATACGTTAGAACACATTAAAGGAACGACCCTCTCCGGTGCTGTGAAGCACGGACGGAGAGGGTCGATTTTTATTTGCAGACTGTTCACAGGATGTTTCTTGCATAAACTCCCCTGTTTTCCTATAATATAGTTCCTATTTGAAACAATTGAGAAACGGAGAACTTGCCCATGGCAGCTGAAAAGAAAACTTCCCCCAACGTAGAGAGCCGCCTGCGCCACAACATCCTGAAAATGCCCCAGGAGGTGTATGCCGCCAGCGGCATCGTCATCAACGGGCGGCGGCTGAAAAGCTTTGTATTCACCACCGACCTTGCCATCATCCGCAACTGCGACGCGGATGCGGTGTTCGCGGTCTATCCTTTCACGCCCCAGCAGGCCATCAGCGATGCCATCATCAAGGCATCCTACATCCCGGTGTTCTGCGGTGTGGGCGGCGGCACCACCCACGGCGTGCGCACCCTGAACCTTGCCCGCGACGTGGAGAGCCAGGGTGCCATGGGCGTGGTGCTCAATTCCCCCATCTCTGACCTGAACCTGCTGGCGGTCTCGCGGGTGGTGGACATTCCGGTCATCATCACAGTGACAAAAGAGGGCACCAACATCCAGAGCCGCATTGATTCCGGGGCATCCATCCTGAATGTGGCCTGCAGCACCGACACGCCCCGGGTGGTGGCAAAGATCCGGGAGCAGTTCCCGGATGTGCCCATCATCGCCAGCGGCGGCAAGACTGGCGAGAGCATTTCCGCCACCATTGCGGCGGGTGCCAACGCCATTACCTACACGCCGCCCTCCCCGGCTGTGCTGTTCAAGGAAATGATGGAGAAATACCGGGAATGATTTATGCAAGACGCTGTAACGTTTTTTCTGTTACGGCGTCTTTTTTACGCCATGGACGGAGATATTTCAGAAATTTTTGAATTTTTGCGAAATAATTGTTGACAAATCGCAGTCGATTGGATATAATAATAAAGCACTGTTCAAGTGCACAAAATAAATATGGCGGTATAGCTCAGTTGGCTAGAGCATTCGGTTCATACCCGAAGTGTCACCGGTTCAAATCCAGTTACCGCTACCACGTTACAGAGTTTCGCTAAGATAAGGGGGACGGTCGTCCGCAGTAGTGGACGATGAAAGTCGGAGGTTTTAGCGAAGCTCTGTATTTGTAAGGCCCGTTGGTCAAGCGGTTAAGACACGGCCCTTTCACGGCTGTAACATGGGTTCGATTCCCGTACGGGTCACCAAAAAGCTTCTGATTAAAAAATCAGGAGCTTTTTTCTTTTTGTTTTTTCTACACAACAAAACCCCGCCGTCTGCATCACGCGGACGGCGGGGTTTTCAACATTTTATGTGTGCTTTGTGGAAAAGCTCAGTCTCAGCCCTTCTTGTGGGTGGGAACCATAACTTCCAGGCCGCCCATGTAGGGCTGCAGCACCTTGGGGATGGTCACGGAGCCATCGGCCTGCAGATGATTCTCCAGGAAGGCGATCAGCATACGCGGAGGAGCCACGCAGGTGTTGTTCAGGGTGTGGGCCAGATAGGTCTTGCCGTCCTTGCCCTTGATGCGGATGTGCAGACGGCGTGCCTGTGCGTCACCCAGATTGGAGCAGGAGCAGACTTCGAAGTACTTCTGCTGGCGGGGGCTCCAAGCCTCGATATCGCAGCTCTTGACCTTCAGGTCAGCCAGATCGCCGGAGCAGCAGTTCAGCTGACGCACGGGGATCTCCATGCTGCGGAACAGCTCCACAGACATCTGCCACAGCTTCTCGTACCAGTCGGCGCTCTCCTCGGGGCGGCAGACCACGATCATCTCCTGCTTCTCGAACTGGTGGATGCGGTAGATGCCGCGCTCCTCGATGCCGTGTGCGCCCTTCTCCTTGCGGAAGCAGGGGCTGTAGGAGGTCAGGGTCAGGGGCAGAGTGGCCTCGTCCAGGGTCTGGTCGATGAAGCGGCCGATCATGGTGTGCTCACTGGTACCGATCAGGTACAGATCCTCGCCCTCGATCTTGTACATCATGGCATCCATTTCGGGGAAGGACATCACGCCCTGCACCACGTTGCCATGCATCATAAAGGGAGGAATGACATAGGTGAAGCCCTTGTCGATCATAAAGTCACGGGCATAAGCCAGCACAGCCTCGTGCAGGCGGGCAATGTTGCCCAGCAGGTAGTAGAAGCCATTGCCGGCAACGCGGCCAGCAGCGTCCATATCGATGCCGTCAAAGCTCTCCATGATCTCGGTGTGGTACGGGATGGGGAAATCGGGTACCACAGGCTCGCCAAAGCGCTGAGCCTCCACGTTGTAGGTGTCATCGGGGCCGATGGGCACACTGGGGTCGATCATCTGGGGGATGGTGTACATGATCTCCTGGATGCGGTCAGCCAGCTTGGCTTCCTCGGCTTCCAGCTCTGCCATCTTGTCCGCGTCGGCCTTGACGGCGGCGTTGTTGGCATCGATCTGTGCCTGCAGCTGAGCCTTCTGGGCCTCGTCGGTGCACTTCTTCAGCTGACCGAACAGGGGGCCGTTGGCCTTACTCAGCTTGTTGCGGGCAGCCTTCAGGCTCTCAACTTCCTTCAGGCACTCGCGGTACTTTGCGTCCTTCTCGATGACTTCATCCACCAGAGGGAGCTTGGCATCCTGGAACTTCTTCTTGATGTTTTCCTTGACAGCATCCGGGTTGTCACGGACAAATTTGATATCAAGCATGATTTACTCTCCTTACTCTATTTCGGTTCGCATGGGGCGGGTAAGCCCGTTCCCATGCCGTTCAAAGGCGGCGTGCGCCTTAGATCGCTATGTTTTTCTTCTCGGGCAGGCTTGCCTTCGTACAACCTCTCAGTCGGGCTTGCGCCCGCCAGCTCCCCTGGTAGGGGAAGCCTCTGGCGTATACGAAAAGCTTTAATCGGCTGCCAAGGCCTCTCCTACTGGGCAACAACAATGACGGAGAGGTTTAATCCTCAACCTGATATTGCCCTAATAAGTTTGCAAAAGCCTTCAGCTGCTCATCCGAGTAGAAGTGGACGGTCAGCTTGCCCTTGCCATCGTGGTAGGCCACATTGACCTCACTGCCCAGCGCCTGCTTCAGGCTCTCCTCCACCTCCACAGGCAGGGTGCCGCGCGGGGCGGGCTCCACAGGCTCTTTGGGGGGCTTGGCCAGCTTTTTGCACAGGGCCTCTGCCTGCCGGACGTTCAGCTCATGGTCGGCAATGATCTGTGCCGCCCGCTCCTGCAGCTCCGGGGTGGGCAGGCCCAGCACCACCTTTGCGTGGCCCGTGGTGAGAAAACCGCCCTTCAGCAGCTCCAGCACCGTTTCGGGCAGGTTGAGCAGACGCAGGCTGTTGGCCAGCGCACTGCGGCTCTTGCCCAGCTTGCGGGCGGCCTGCTCCTGGGTCAGGTCACAGCGGGTCATCAGTTCCCGGATGCCCAGTGCTTCTTCCACCGGGTCCAGATCCTCGCGCTGAAGGTTTTCCACCAGCGCCAGCTCCATGGCCTGCTCATCCGTGACATCCTTCACGACGACAGGAGCCTCGGTCAGTCCCGCCATCCGGCAGGCACGCCAACGGCGCTCACCGGCCACGATGAGATAGCGGTCCACCCCGTGGGGCCGCACCGCGATGGGCTGCAGCAAACCGTGCTCTGAGATGCTGGCCGCCAGCTCTGCCAGCGTTTCCTCATCAAAGGTCTTGCGGGGCTGGGCCGGGTCCGGCTCGATCTCCCGCAGGGGCAGCGTCTCGATCCGGTTATCGGACTCAAAGCTGGGGGCTGTGTCCTCAAACAGACTTTCCAGGCCCCGGCCCAGTCCTCCTCTTTTTTTTGCCATAGGTTACGCTTCCCCCCGCTTCACTTGTTCCAGTGCGCTTTTCTGCTCGGCGGGGGCACTGTTCCCTTTTGTGCGGCGGCGTGCCGGTTCATGCGGGCGGTTGTTCTTTACGAACTCAATGGCGAGATCCATATAGGCCTCGCTGCCCTTGCCCTTGGGCTCATAGAAATTGATGGGCTGGCCGTAGCTGGGCGCTTCCGAGATTCGGATGGTGCGCGGGATGGTGGTCTTGTAGACCTTGGTGCCAAAATACTTTTTGACCTGTTCCACCACCTGCAGCGTCAGGTTGAACCGCCCGGAGAACATGGTGAACACCACGCCCTCGATGTCCAGATAGGGGTTGTACTTCTTGCGGATGGTCTTGAGGGTGCTGATGAGCTCCGACAGGCCCTCCAGTGCGTAATACTCACACTGAATGGGAATAAGCACGCTGTCGCAGGCGCACAGACCGTTCAGGGTGAGCAGATCCAGGCTGGGCGGGCAGTCCACAAAGATGAAGTCGTAGTCCTTCTGCACCGAGGCCAGCGCCTTGCGCAGGCGGCTTTCGCGGCCCGGCAGATCAATCATCTCCAGACCCGCACCCGCAAGCCGGGTGTTGGAACCGATGACATCGGTGCGGAACTCGGTCTTGCGGATGGCATCCTTTGCCTCCGCCTCACCGATCAGCAGCTCATAAGTACCCACATCGACACTCCGCTTGGGAATGCCGTAACCGGTGGTGGTATTGCCCTGCGGGTCCAGATCGACGATGAGCGTCTTTTTGCCCAGAGCCGCAACGCAGGACGAAAGGTTCACGGCCGTGGTGGTCTTGCCCACGCCGCCTTTTTGGTTTGCAATTGCAACGATTTTAGCCACGCTCTTTGTTTCCTCCCGGGAAAATTATTTGTTCCACGTGGAACATTCGAGGCCGGGCCCCGCTGTTTTCCCGCCAGCAAAGCCCCTTTAAAGACTAGTATAGCACATCAGCGCGGCTTTTTGAACCGGTTTCCCGATTATTTTGCGTAAAAACCCTGTGGAATTGCATTTTTTGTGAAAATTGCGATGCGTTTTATCTTTGCGCGGCTGCGGTTGGGATGCGCACCGTGTATTCGATATAGCCGTCCCGTTCTTCCCTGTGGGCCGTTGCTGGCACACCGTTGTCCGTCATCAGCCGGATGGCATGGTCGATGGTGTTGACAAAGATGCGCACATCCTTGACCATGGAGATGCGGTGTCTGCCCGGGGCGGCGGCATTGAGCACCTGCTCAATGTACAGGTCGGTCTGCCGGGCATTCATCCGCCGCTTGGCAATGGTGATAAGGGCTTCGCTCCGCCGGTTCTCGGGCAGGCGCAGGACAGCCCGGGCGTGGCGCTCGGTCAGGCCATTGTCCAGCACGAACTGCCTTTGGTCGGTGGTCAGCTGCAGCAGCCGCAGCTTGTTGGCAAGGGTGGGCTGTGCCATGCCCAGCCGCTTGGCCGCCTCGGCCTGGGTGCAGTCCCAAAGGGCGATCACATCCCGCAGCCCTTGTGCCTGCTCAAAGGGGTTCAGGTCTTCCCTCTGGATGTTTTCCAGCAGACCCAGCGCCGCAGTCCGCTGGTCGCCGCAGTCGCAGAGGATGGCCGGAATGGTCTCCATCCTGGCCAGCTTGCAGGCGCGAAGCCGCCGCTCCCCTGCCACCAGCTCGTAACCACCCTCGACCTTCCGCACCGAGATGGGCTGCAGCAGGCCGTTTTCCCGGATGCTCTGGGCCAGCCCCGCCAGCTCCTTTTCATCAAAAACTGTCCGAGCCTGAAACGGCGAGGGACGGATGCTTTCCACAGGCAGGGTGTAGATCTTTCCGGCAGATTTCTTCCATTCAAACATGATTCTTTCCCCTTTCGCTGAAATGTGACACGGTTTTCCACTGTTTCCCGGGAAACGGTGGAAAACTCACTCATTGCAGTTCCAGTGTACCAGAAATCAAAAAGCCCTGCCAGATGAATCGTTCGGCAGGGCTTGGCATTTATCTTGCGGTTTTGCGTTATTTCAGCGGAGACTTTGCGATCTTTCCACCGTTTCTGGGGTAGGCTGTCGGAGTTTGCGAAATCTTTTTGCAGAGGATGAGGGTGCGGGTATCGCCGCCCGGCAGATGCAGGGTGCGGGTCTCCTTATACTCGCCGCCCAGCTTCCGGATGGCACCGCGGGCTGCAGCCAGCTCCTCCTCGCCGGAAGCGCCTTTCATGGCAAGGAAGCTGCCACCCACCTTGACCAGCGGTAAGCAGTACTCGGCCAGCATGGGCAGAGCCGCCACCGCACGGGCAGAGGCCAGATCAAACTGCTCCCGCCATGCTTTGCGGGCGGCTTCCTCGGCGCGCTCCTTGGCAAACTCCACCCCGGTCAGGCCCAGCTGAGCGCAGGCATACTTCAAGAACTCCACCCGCTTGCCGGTGGGCTCCATCAGGGTCAGCTCCAGCTCAGGCTTGTAGATCTTTGTCACGATGCCCGGGAATCCGGCACCGGCACCCACGTCCACCATCTTCCCTGCCACCTCGGGCTGGCTGGCAAACAGCAGGCTGTCGAGGAAGTGCTTGTCCTCAATGCCCTCTGGGTCGGTAATGGCGGTCAGATTGACCTTCTGGTTGTAGTCCACCAGGATCTGCGCAAAGGCATCCAGCTGGTCCAGCTGGTCCCCGGTCAGCGCAATGTTCCACATGGAACATTTTTGCTCTAATCTGTTCTTGTCGATCATTTATCTGTCCCTTTTCGTTTTAGGCAATTCTTTTATCTTTCTACCAATGGCTCTCCCTATCAGGGGAGCTGTCGCCGCAGGCGGCTGAGATGTTATACAGAGGTTCTGCTCTCCTTCGTCAACCTCTCCGTCAGTGCATCAGGTTTTCTCTCTGACTGTTAAAGCAATGCTCAGCTGCGCCACATCGGAGGGCGAAACGCCGGGGATGCGGCCCGCCTGCCCCAGATTCTTCGGGCGGATGCGGGTCAGCTTCTCACGGGCCTCCAGCGTCAGGCCGGTCAGGTCAGCATACTCAAAATCTGCGGGGATCAGGGTCTTTTCGTGGCGGGCCACGTCACGGATCATCCGATCCTGCCTTGCAATGTAGCCTGCGTACTTGATCTCGGTCTCCAGCCGCTCGGCCAGCATAGGGGTGATGCCCTCGCCCCAGCCGATCACACCCGCCAACAGCGGGTAGCTGATCTCGGGGCGGCGGAGCAATTCTTCGGCAATGCCGCCCTCCGCGGCAGGGGTCAGCCCGGCTGCTTCCATGGCAGCGCGCAGGTCAGCAGTGCGCAGGTGGGTCTCGTGCAGGCGGCGGCGCTCCGCTTCCAGAATGCTCTGGGTGTGCTGGTATTTTGCCCAGCGGTCATCTTGCACCAGACCATACTCCCGGCCAATGGGGGTCAGTCGCTGATCGGCGTTGTCCTGCCGCAGGGTCAGGCGGTACTCGCTCCGGCTGGTCATCATGCGGTAAGGGTCCATGACCCCCTTGGTGACAAGGTCATCCACCAGGGTGCCCAGATAGCTGGTCTGACGCTCCAGGATCAGCTGACTCTCCCCTTTTGCACTGCGGGCAGCGTTCAGACCTGCCAGCAGACCCTGCGCGGCGGCTTCCTCGTAGCCGGAGGTGCCGTTGAACTGGCCTGCACCATACAGGCCCCGCACCACCTTGCTCTCCAGTGTGGCTTCCAGGCTGGTCGGATCTACGCAGTCATACTCAATGGCGTAGGCCGGGCGCATGATCTCAATGTGTTCAAACCCCTGAATGCTCCGGTAAAAGGCGTTCTGCACATCCTCAGGCAGGCTGCTGGACGCACCCTGCAGATACATCTCCTCTGTGTTCTCGCCGCAGGGCTCCACAAAGATGGGGTGCCGGTCCTTGCCCGCAAAGCGCACCACCTTATCCTCAATGGAGGGGCAGTACCGGGGGCCAACTCCCTCGATCATGCCGCCATAGAGCGGGCTGCGCTGGATGTTGTCCAGAATGATCCGGTGGGTCTCGGGGTTGGTATATGCGATCCAGCATTCGACCTTGTTGTGCATGGGTGCATCCGTCAGAAAGCTGAAGGGCTGCAGCTCGCTGTCCGGGTCGCCGGGCTGGCATTCCAGCTTGGAGAAGTCGATGCTTCTCCGGTGGACACGGGCAGGCGTACCGGTCTTGAACCGCCGCAGAGGCAGACCGGCGGCTTTCAGGCTTTCGGTCAGGGCATTGGCGGCGTGCATCCCGTCAGGGCCGGAAGCATACCACGCATCACCGACAAAAATTTTGCCGCCCAGGTTGGTACCCGTGGCAATGACCACACACTTTGCGCTGTACTCCCCGTTCAGCTGGGTCACAACGCCCTTGACATGGCCGTTTTCCACCTCAATGCCCACCACCTCGGCCTGATGGATGGCAAGGCCGGGCGTGAGCTCAAGGGCGTGCTTCATATATTCGTGGTAGCGCTTGCGGTCGGTCTGAACGCGCAGGGCATGAACGGCAGGGCCTTTGCCCTTGTTCAGCATCCGGCTCTGCAGGTAGGTGGCATCCGCCGCAAGGCCCATCACACCGCCCAGCGCATCCAATTCGCGTACCAGCGTTCCTTTTGCCGTTCCGCCGATGCTGGGATTGCAGGGCATGTTGCCAATGGCATCCAGGCTCATGGTAAACACCGCCGTTCTGGCACCCAGCGTGGCGGCAGCGTGGGCCGCTTCAATGCCAGCGTGGCCCGCGCCTATTACGATCACATCGTAATCTCCAAGATGATTCATACTTTTCCTATACTTTCCTCTATGGTTCAATCTGCTGTTACCCGGCAGAGCGGCTGGAAGTTTCTCCGAGGACCGTCCGCTGGGGTGGGACCCTGTTGCCGCAGGCAATAGGGCGGGCGATGGAATGGCCCGTTTCGTGTCCGAGGAGAAAGCTGCCAGACGGGCTGCCCTCCTTTACTTTCCCACACAGAACCGCTCAAACACTTCATTGATGACATTCTCCGACGCATTTTCGCCGGTGAGGTCACAGAGGGCATCCAGCGCATCGTCCACACAGACCGATACGGCATCCAGCCCGAACCCGCCGCTGACCGCATCCAGCGCACCGGCCACTGCATCCCGCGCGCGGGTGGCGGCGGCAAGCTGGCGCTGGCCCGAAAGGCTGGCAGCGTGGGGGTCGATGTTGTTGGTGCCCAGCAGGCGGGCAACGGCAGCAGCGATCACCCTGCGGCTCCCCTCTTCCTGGCAGCAGACCGGGATCACCATGGCAAAATCGCCTGCAATGATCTCTGCGTCAAACTGAGTGGGCTTGTCCTCTTTGTTGACCAGTGCAATGGCCGGGCGGCCGGCGCACCGCTGCGCCAGCGCAAGATCCTCCCGGGTCAGGGGCTCAGATCCATCGAACACCGCCAGGATCAGCCCCGCCTCGTCCAGCTTTTTCCAGCTGCGGCGGATGCCTTCGGCCTCGATCGCATCCTCAGTCTCCCGCAGACCGGCCGTGTCGAACAGGTTCAGCCGGATGTCCCCCAGCCGGACGGCCTGCTCCACCACATCCCGGGTGGTGCCCGCCACGGGGGTGACGATGGCCCGGTCGAACCCGGCCAGCAGGTTGAGCAGGGTGGACTTGCCCGCATTGGGCCGCCCCACGATGGCACAGTCCACGCCCTCCCGCAGGACAGCACCGGCATCGTAATTCCGGATGAGGGTGTCCAGCTCTCCCTTCACGGCAGTCAGGGTGGATACCAGCTGGGCATCCTCCAGCGCGGGAACATCCTCCTCGGGGAAATCCACCCAGGCAGTCAGATGGGCCTGCAGGGCGGTCAGGGCATCCTTTTCAGCCCCGATCTTCTTCGCCAGCGCGCCGTTCAGGGAGGCATTGGCCAGCGCCGCACCCTGTCGGCCATCGGCAGAGATCAGGTCCATAACAGCCTCGGCCTGGGTCAGCCCCAGCTTGCCGTTGAGGAAGGCACGGCGGGTGTACTCGCCGGGGGCGGCGGGGGCGGCCCCGGCTGCGATACAGCTTTCCACCAGCCGCCGGGCCACCGCACTGCCGCCGTGGCAGGAAAGCTCCACCACATCCTCGCCGGTGTAGCTGTGGGGAGCCCGGAAGAAGAGGGCCACGCCCTCGTCAAAGGCTTCCTCCCCTTCCATGAAATGCCCAAACAGGGCAGTGTAGCCCTTGGCATCTTCTACCTGCTTTGCCGAGTTGGCCGGGCAGAACACCTTTGCCGCCACGGCATAGCTTTCCGGGCCGGAAAGACGCACCACGGCAATGCCGCCTGCGCCGGGCGCGGTTGCAATGGCCGCGATCGTTGAATGTTCCATGTTGGTGCTCTCCCTCCGCTCTCAAATCAGAATTATTGTATCACGAAGCGACGAAAAAGGAAAGAGACAAAAAGCCCCCTTCCAGTTTTCCACCGGAAGGGGGCAGCATTGTGCAAAACTCAGCGGAGTTTACAGCTCGATCTTGCCGAAGCTGAAATCGGCAAAATCATCCACGCGCTCAGTGCGCTTGGGTGCCACGGGTGCGGCAGTTTCTGCGTCACGGGGAGCATAGGTGCGCTCGGGCACACTGGAAGGACGGGGACCGCGGCTGCCTGCGGGGCGGCCATTGCGGGGACCGCCATTCCGGGGGCTGCTGCCGCGTCCGCCGCGGAAGCCGCCATTGCGGTTGCCGCCGGGGCGGCGGCCATTGCCCCGCGGGCGGCGCTCGCCGTAGGTGTTGTCGGTCTGGGCATCGGGAGCAGTGGAGTAGATGACCACACGGCGGTCACGACCCTCGCCCTTGCTCTCGCTGCGCACACCCTCCATCTTGCCGATGGCAGAGTGGATGATGCGGCGCTCGTAGGGGTTCATGGGCTCCATGGCAAAGCTGCGGCCGGTCTTGCGCACCTTGTTGCCAATGCGCTGTGCCAGCACGGTCAGGTCATTCTCACGTTTGTCGCGGTAGCCGGCCACATCCAAGCCCAGCTTGATGTAATCGCCTTCCAGGCGGTTGGCCACCAGGCTTGCCAGATAGGACAGGCTCTCCATGGTCTCGCCGCGGCGGCCGATCAGGGCACCCAGCTTCTCGCCATCCAGACGGATGATAGTAGCCTCACCCTTCTGCACGGCGCTGAAGGTGACATTCTCCACGCCCATCAGGGCAATGACTTCCTTCAGGTAGTCCACAGCGGCCTTGACCTTGGCGTTCTCTTCGATGTTGATGGGAACTTCCGGCTCCTCGCCTTCTGCGGCGGGGTCAGCAGTCTCCTCAGCAGGAGCGGCCTCCTCTGCCACAGGGGCAGCGGCAGGCTCCTCAGCCTTGGGTTCCTCAGCGGGAGCTTCCTCCACAACAGGCTTCACCTCAGGCTCCACCTTCTCCTCCACCACGGGAGCGGCCGGGGCATCGGGCTCTTCCACGCTCACACGCACCTTGGCAGGGGTGGTCTTCAGGCCCAGAAAACCAGTTTTCTGGGGCATTTCGAGCACTTCATAGCTCACATTCAGGTCGTCGGCCTGCACGCCCAGCAGGGCGCAGGCTTTTGCGCGGGCTTCATCGACCGTCTTGCCGGTCGCTTCCTGAGTACGGATCATAACCGTCAATCCTCCTTCTTGTTTTCCAGCTCGCTCAGCGGAACGGTGCGCTCGTCCTTATAGCGCTCCTCATCCAGCTTGCGGGCATACTCCAGGCGGCGCTTGTTCATTTCGCTGGCGGAGATATTCTTCTCCACGACCTCGCCGGTCTTTTCATCCGTGACCTTGATGGTGGTGCTCTTTACACCGCGCTTCTGCTCCTTCTTGCGGGCAGCCATCTCGGCGGCGACCTCTGCCTTCATCTTCTCAGGGTCGTAGATCTTCTTCATCAACAGGCTCTGCACGGTCATCAGGATGTTGGAAACAACGTAGTACAGAGAGAAAGCGCTGGGCACGGTGAAGCAGAAGAAGACGTACATCAGCGGCATCATATACATGGTCAGCTTCATGCTGCCCTGCATCTCCTGGCCGCTGGCCTTCATGCTGATGTGGGTGGACAGGAACATGGTCACGATTGCCAGGACCGGGAGGATCAGCAGGGGCAGGTTCTCTGCAGCCAGGCTGTACTGGGGCACACGGGTCAGGTCGATGCCAAAGAAATCCATGTGCTGGCCGAACTCGGTGATGGTAGCCACCTGATCCGGGGTGAAGCAGGAGGAAACGGTGCTCTCGCCTGCAATGACCTGTGCAATGATGTTGGTGTCGCGGGTCACGGTGGTAAAGCTGATGCCCATGGCAGTCAGGGCCTCACCTGCGGCGGTCAGGGCATCGGCACCAATGTGGAAGATGCGCTGCAGCGGGCGGTACACCACCTCGATAACGCCGAACATGACCAGGAAGTTGACCAGCATGGGCATACAGCCTGCGGTGGGCTTGTAGCCCTGCTCTTGCAGCTTCATCAGCTCTTCCTGCTGCTTTTCGGGCTTGTCGCGGTACTTTTTCTGGATCTCGGCCACCATGGGCTGGAAAGCGCTCATGCGGGCCATACTCTTCTGCTGGTTGAGCTGGAGGGGGATCTTGATCACGGTGATGAGCAGGGTGAACAGGATGATGTCCCAGCCGTAGTTGGGGATCAGCTTGTAGATCCACTCCATTACATAGCCCAAGGGCCAGCCCAGGATGTACAAAGGATTCATAGTTTCGTCCATTCTGCCCCGCCTGTGGTGCGGGACGTTTAGATTTTTATGAGAAGGACACCCCGCCCACAGTGCGGAGCGTCACAAGAAGCTGGTTATACAAGTCCGACGGGTAGCTTTCTCCTCGGACACGAGTTCGGATTGCGGCTCCCAGCATCCGCCGCGCATTGCTTGCGTCTTGCTGGCCGCGGCCCCAACAACAGCTTCCTGCATCCGCCACTGGCGGCGGTCGCTGTCGTTGCAGGCCATTCCATCGCCCGCCCTACTGCCTGCGGCAGCAGGGTCCCACCCCAGCGGACGGTCCTCGGAGAAACTCCCCGCCGAACTATCCATGCCGCCTTTTAAATAATTTTGATACCGAGAGCTTTCTCTCCGGGCTCACCCAGCGGCCTTTGGGCGGCACCGGGTCAAAGCCCCACCGGCCAAGCGGATTGCACCGGGCGATGCGCCAGACGGTGAGCAGCAAGCCCTTGATGCAGCCATGGGTCTGGATGGCTTCTATGCCATACTGGCTGCAGGTGGGGGTAAAGCGGCAGTTGCGGCCCAGCCCCGGGCTGATAAAGCGCTGGTAGAACCGGATGGGCGCACAGAGCGCGTTCCGGCAGACGCGGGAGACGGGATTCACTGTTTTGCGGCCCGGTCTGCGGGCGGGACCGTGGCAGGGGGCTTTGCTCCAGGCTGCTTTGCCTTGTCGGGCAGGCCAGCCTGGGCAAAGAGCCTGGCCACCACTTCGCTGAGCTGCCAGCTCTTCAGGCGGGGGGTCATGCCCCGGGCCACGAACACCAGATCATAGCCGCCGATGTTCTGATCCAGATGCTCATCAATGGCAGCCTTCATCACGCGGCGGGCGCGGTTGCGTTGGACGGCATGGCCGATCTTTTTGGTGGCTGTCAGACCCACGCGGGTCTTTTTGCCGCGGGTCTTGAGCACATACAGCACCAACGCCGGGTTCACATAGGACTTGCCGCGGGCATACACGCGGCCAAACTCGCTGTTGCGGCGGATGGGACGATAGCGCACTGCTCCGTCGCCTCCTTTTCGGTTAAAAAATCGCAGAACTTCCCTAAAGGCAAAGTTCAAAATTCAGTATAGCAAAAAAACGCCGACATGAAAAGGCTGTCCGGGCGTTTTTTGTGCCAAATCTTTTGCCAAATTTTTAGTCATTCCGCGCGCAGAACGTCCAAAATAAGAAAAAGACCGCCAATTCTGGATCAGCAGTCTTTTGTGCGCATGTTCAATTCTGCGCCGGATCCCTGGCAAAGCGGGATCAGACGGTCAGGCTCTTGCGGCCCTTAGCACGGCGAGCATTGATGACCTTGCGGCCGTTCTTGGTGCTCATGCGGGTCAGAAAGCCATGAACTTCCTTGCGCTGACGCTTCTTGGGCTGAAAAGTTCTCTTCATGGTTGTATCCTCCGTAAAAACTCGTCCCCGGTTATGGGGTCTATTCTGGTCCCAAAATGGGGACAGGCTTGCAATTCAACAGTATATCGCACACTATCCCCTTCTGTCAAGCATTTTTTTCGCTTTCCAGCAAACTTTTTTCAAAACCGGGTGTGAAAAATCTTTCAACTTTTTCACCCATCTCCCGTGGAAAACTTTTCTTCCACCATATCTTGTGGCCGTTTTTCCTCTTGGACACAAGCCGCGCGGAGGTGCGAAGGTGCGTCTTTTCTTATGTATTATAAATTACATTATAGAATATAGACGCAGGGAGATTTTTGTGGTATACTAACGGGGTATCAGCAGCATTGTTGAAAACTTCGACCAATTCAATGGAGTGGATGTTTTATGGATTCTTTCAAGGACGTTTTAGAGGCCGCCCAGGCATACTGCAAAACGCAGATGGCCGAGCCGACCTATAATCTCTACATCGACGGACTTGAGCCCATCAGCTTTGAGGACTCGAGCCATATCACCCTGTCGGTGCGCAACGATTTCATCTGCAAGATCGTCACTGACCGCTACCTCGGCCTGCTGAAAGAGGCCTTTAAGACCGTGCTGGGCTTTGACGTGGACATCACGCTGGTGGTGCCCAGCACCCCGCCCCATGAGGTGGTGCTGGCCCAGCAGTACGAGGCAAACCCCGCCTCACCCCAGGGCAATTACGAGTTCACCTTCGAGAACTTCATCAAGGGTCCCTCCAACCAGTTTGCGTTTGCTGCGGCGCAGGCGGTTGCGGCCAACCCCTCCGGAGCCTATAACCCGCTGTTCATCTACGGCGGCTCCGGTCTGGGCAAGACCCATCTGCTCACGGCCATCCAGACCGAGATCAAGCGCACCCACCCCGATTTTGTTATCATGTACGTTACCTGCGAGCAGTTCACCAACGAGCTGATCGCCGCCATCCGCGCCGGCAGCACCGAGGACTTCCGGATGAAGTACCGCGTGGCCGACCTGCTGCTGGTGGACGATATCCAGTTCATCGCTGGCAAGGAATCCACCCAGGAGGAGTTTTTCCACACCTTCAACTCCCTGCACGATGCCCACAAGCAAATCGTGATCGCCTCTGATCGCCCGGCCAAGGAGATCAAGAGCCTGGAAGAGCGCCTGCGCACCCGCTTTGAATGGGGCCTGACCGCCGATGTCCAGCCGCCTGATTTCGAGACCCGCGTGGCCATCGTCAAGCGCAAGGCCGAGCTGCTCCACCTGGATCTGCCCGAGGACGTGGCTGAATTCATCGCCAACCACCTGAAGAACAACATCCGCCAGCTGGAAGGCGCAGTGAAAAAGCTGAACGCCTACTACATGCTGGAGGGCATCCAGCCTGTCATCAGCGTGGCACAGAATGCCATCAAGGACATCCTCAACGAGACCCAGCCCGTGCCCGTGACCATCGAGAAGATCGTGGGCGAGGTCTCCCGCACCTTCAACGTCTCCCCTGCCGACATCCGGGGCACCAAGCGGAACGCAAACGTTGCATCCGCCCGCCGCGTGGCGATCTATATCCTGCGCGAAGTCACCGGCATGAGCATGGAGGAGATCGGCCGGGAGTTCTCGGGCCGTGACCACTCCACCATCGTCTACTCCCTCAAGACCATGGAGCGGGACATGAAGAACGACCAGCACCTGCGCGAAACCGTCAGCGACATCATCAAGAACGTCAAGGCCTGACGGGAAAACAGAGGTAAAAGTCATACTCTCGCGGGGGATAAAACCCCAAATATGAGGAGAAATGCAGGGGAATCCGGGAAAACAGAACAAGATATTGTGGTCAGACGACAAAGTTCTCCACTCTTTCCACCGAGTTTTTAACATTCAACTTCTGTTTTGCACACCCGCCGTGGAAAGAAAAGCAGCTGCAGCCCTTTCCACAAGCCTTTCACACTGCATTCACAATCCGGTGGAAAACCACGGAGCCGCACCATTCCACACATTTTCCGACTTTTCCACATCTTCCCCAGCCCCTACTACGAATACTACAACAAGTTCAATATAGATCTGAAGGTTTTGTCCCTGTTTTATGGGAGAAAGAACCTCAAAACTTGAATCCAAAATAAGGAGAGACGCGCAATTGAACATCATCTGCGATAAGACCCTGCTGAGTGCAGCCATTGACGGCGTTTCCAAAGCTGTTACCCTGCGCTCCACCATCCCGGTATTGGAGGGTATCCTGCTGAAAGCCGAAGGCTTCCAGCTCACCCTGACCGGCTACGATCTGGAAATGGGCATCGTGACCACCATTGATGCCAATGTCAAAGAGCCCGGCGAGGTGGTGCTGAACGCCAAGCTGCTCAGCAGCATGGTCAGCCGGATGCCTTCCGGTCAGATCAACATCCAGTCTGCCGAAAACGGAAAAACCACCATCCAGAGCGGTGTGGCACAGTTCGAGATCCAGTCCATGAACCCCACCGATTTCCCCGAGCTGCCCAACACCGGTGCCGAGGAGACCCTGAACATCAAGACCGGCGTGCTCCGTGATATGATCGAGCGCACCCTGTACGCCGTCAGTCAGGATGAGAAAAAACCTGCGCATACCGGTGAATTATTTGAGATCTCGCCGGATAAGCTGACCGTTGTTGCGCTGGACGGCTACCGTTTGGCCATTGTGGAGCGGCCGGTGGAAGCCATAAAGGAGATCCGCATCATCGTGCCCAGCAAGACCATGAACGAGGTCTCCCACCTGCTGGCCAACGACGACGAGGAGACCGTGCACATCTCCGCCAACCGCCGCTACGTGGTGTTCACCACCGCCGGTTACACCATCATGAGCCGCCTGATCGAGGGCGAGTTCCTCAACTACCACAACGTGATCCCCAATGGCAGCCGCACCAGCGTGGTTCTGGACACCAAGGATTTCATCGAGACCATCGAGCGCGCCTCCCTGATTATTACAGAACGTTTAAAAAATCCCCTCCGCATCAGTTTTACAGAGGGTAAAGTGGTGGTCCGCTGCCAGACCAATCTGGGCCGCGTGGTGGATGAATTCAACGCGCAGTGCGAGGGCGATGAGGTGGAGATCGGTTTCAACAACCGCTATCTGCTGGATGCCCTGCGCAACGCCCGCACCGAGCAGGTCAAGCTGGAGATCAGCGGCCCGCTGAGCCCGGTCAAGGTCCTGCCTACCGAGGGCAGCGACTTTTTGTATCTGGTCCTGCCTGTCCGCTTCAAGAATGATTGAGAGGCATAAAAATGCAAAAAATTCTCATCCATACGGAATTTATCAAGCTGGATGCCCTGCTGAAATATGCAGGCCTGTGTGAGACCGGCGGCGAAGCCAAGGAGCTGGTGCAGGGCGGTGCTGTCAAGGTGAACGGTGAGGTCTGCACCATGCGGGGCAAAAAGTGCCGCGCCGGGGATGTCGTCGAGTTGGACGGCCAGACCGTGGAAGTAGGACAGGGCCAGTAAACCATGCGCCTGCTTTCCTTAGAAGTAACGAATTACCGCAATATCGCATCGGCAAGCCTGACCCCGGGCCGGGAGCTGACCGTGATCTGCGGCAACAACGGCCAGGGCAAGACCAACCTGCTGGAGGCCATCTGGCTGCTGACCGGCGGCAAGAGCTTCCGGGGCGGCAAGGATGCAGAGCTGGTGCGGCGGGGCGAGCCCTTTGCCGTGCTGGAAGCCTCCACACTCCGGGCACAGCAGGAGGAACAGGAGCCTGACGAGCCGAACCGTGTCCGGCTGACGGTGGGCACTCCGGATTCCCAGCGGCCCGGGCGGTACGCCTCGGTGAACGGGGCAGCCCCCAGGCGGGCAGCAGGGCTTGCCGGCAATTTTCCGGCTGTCGTGTTCGACCCCGGCCACCTGAGCCTGGTCAAGGGAGCGCCCGAGGGGCGGCGCAAATTTCTGGATGCCGCCCTCTGTCAGCTCTACCCCGGCTACCTGACCGTGTACCGCCGCTATCTGCGGGCCCTGCAGCAGAAAAACGCTCTGCTGCGCCGCTCCCCTGCCGGGCAGGAACGTCCCTACGCCGAAAAAATGGCCCTGCTCGAGGTGCTGAACACCGAGCTTGCCGCGCAGGGGGAAGCCATCCAGCAGCGGCGGCGGGCCTACCTGGAACGGCTGGCCCCGCTGGCCTGTGCCAATTACGAGGAGCTTTCCCATGGGGCGGAGCGGATGGAGCTGCGGTATGCCGCCCAGTTTGAGCCGGGTGGTCTGGCAGCCCTGCTGAAAGCCCGCCAGAATGAGGAAGTCCGGGCCGGGCAGAGCCTGTGCGGCCCCCACCGGGAAGATCTGGAACTGCTGCTGGACGGCCAGCCCGCCAGAGTGTTTGCCAGCCAGGGGCAGCAGCGCAGCGTGGTGCTCAGCCTGAAAATGGCCGAAGCCGCCGCCGCTGCTGCCATCACCGGGGAGCACCCCGTCCTCTTGCTGGACGACGTGCTCAGTGAGCTGGATGATGGCCGCAAGCAGTATCTGCTGACCCGGATGCGGGAAAAGCAGACCTTCGTCACCAGCTGTGACGATACGGCCTTCCTGAAAACAGATGGCGAGGTCTACCGCATGAACGGCGGTGTCCTGAGTAAAATCTGAAATGGAGAAATGTTGCATCACTGCGTTGCATAGAACGCGGAAAATGCGACAGAATATGCAGTCTGCATCTGCAGGAGAATATACGCAATGTATATCCATCTGGGCCGGGACTATGTCCTGAATGACCGTGATATCATCGGCATCTTCAATCTGGAGACCACCACCGTCTCCCCCCGGGGGCGGGAATTTCTCAACTATGCCCAGAAGAATGGGGCCGTGGTCAGCCTTTCGGATGACCTGCCCCAGTGTTATGTTCTGGCCGATGCCCCTGTGGACACCGTTTATCTTTCGGAGCTGTCCAGCGCGGCCATGAAGCGGCGCACCGAAACGCCGTTTTGAACAGAAAAACTTGTCCGGCTTGCCAAGGGCTCCCACTTTGGGGGAGCTGGCGCGAAGCGCCTGAGAGGGTGAGCCCGTTAAAATTTATCAAGTAAAGGGAGAAAGGATATGGCAGAGGAAATCATCACCAGCACCAATGTGGAAACCGCGACCGACCATGAGTATAATGCCAGCGAGATCCAGGTCCTGAAGGGTCTGGAGGCCGTGCGCAAGCGTCCCGGCATGTATATCGGCTCCACCGGTGAGCGGGGCCTGCATCATCTGGTCTACGAGATCGTGGACAACGCCATTGATGAAGCGCTGGCTGGCTACTGCAACCACATTGAGGTCAAGATCTTAAAGAATAACATCATTCAGGTCACCGACAACGGCCGCGGCATCCCCGTGGATATCCAGGCCGATACCGGTCTGCCCGCCGTCACCGTCGTCTATACCATCCTGCACGCAGGCGGTAAGTTCGGCGGCGAGAACTCCGGCTACAAGGTGGCCGGTGGTCTGCACGGTGTCGGCGCGTCCGTGGTCAACGCCTGCTCTGAGTGGCTGACGGTCAATGTCCGCCGCGACGACCATGAATACGAGCAGACCTTCCGCCGCGGCGACCCGGACGGCCCCCTGAAGTGTCTGGGCACGGTGGCCGAGGGGGTCACCGGCACCCGCGTTACCTTCAAGCCCGACCCCGAGATGTTCAAGGACACCACCGTCTATAACTTCGAGACGCTGGAAAAGCGCCTGCGCGAGGAGAGCTTCCTGAACGCCGGTGTCAAGATCACCCTGACCGATGAGCGGGAGCTCTATACCCCCGTTCTGGAGGATGGCCAGGAGGGCGACCCCTGCTACCGCACCGAGGTCATGTGCTATGAGGGCGGCATCAAGAGCTTTGTCACCTATCTGGGCGAAAAGCGCAATCTGGAGGTGCTCCACCCCAATGTCATCTACCTCAAGGGCCAGACCGAGCGGGGCATGGCCGAGATCGCGCTGCAGTATAATTCCAGTTACAACGAGCTGCTGCTGAGCTTTGCCAACAACGTCAACACCCCGGACGGCGGCACCCATGAAGAGGGCTTCCGCACCAGCCTGACCCGTGTGTTCAATGATTACGGCCGCAGCCACGGCCTGCTGAAGGATAAGGACGAGAACCTTTCTGGCTCCGATGTCCGCGAGGGCCTCATCTGCGTCATTTCCGTCAAGCTGCAGGAGGCAGAGTTCGAGGGCCAGACCAAGGCAAAGCTGGGCAATACCGAGATCCGCACCCTTGTTTCCAACATGGTGTACACCAAGCTGATGGAGTTCTTTGAGGAGAACCCCGGCGTGGCAAAGGCCATTTTTGAAAAGGCCACCCAGGCAGCCCGCGCCCGTGCCGCTGCCAAAAAGGCCCGGGAGCTGGTGCGCCGCAAGAGTGCGCTGGAGACCAGCCGGATGCCCGGCAAGCTGGCTGACTGCCGTGAAAAAGACCCCACCCGCACCGAGATCTTCATCGTCGAGGGTGACTCTGCAGGCGGCTCTGCCAAGATGGGCCGTGACTCCGCCATTCAGGCCATCCTCCCCCTGTGGGGCAAGATGCTGAACGTGGAAAAGGCCCGCGCGGACCGCATCTACGGCAACGATAAGCTGATGCCCGTTGTGCTGGCTCTGGGCTGCGGCATCGGCGAGGAATTCGATATCTCCAAGCTGCGGTATGATAAAGTGTTCATCATGGCCGATGCCGATGTCGATGGTTCTCACATCTGCACCCTGATGCTGACCTTCTTCTTCCGCTATATGCGCCCCCTCATCGAGCAGGGCCATGTCTATGTCGCTCAGCCGCCCCTGTTCAAGGTGCAGAAGGGCAACACCATCAAGTACGCCTACAACGATGCTGAAATGGCCATCCTCTCGCAGGAGATGCCCGGCGCAAAGGTCAACCGCTATAAGGGCCTTGGTGAGATGAACCCCGAACAGCTGTGGGAGACCACCATGAACCCCGATAACCGCGTCATCGTTCAGATCACCATTGAGGATGCCGAAAAGGCCGATGAAGCCTTTACCATCCTGATGGGCGATCAGGTGGAGCCCCGCCGCCGCTTTATCGAGACCAACGCCCAGTACGCAAAGCTCGACGTGTAATTGGAGGAAACAATGGAAGAAGATTATGTGATGATACCGGGCAGCGGTACCAAAAAGATCATCCGCGATGTCAAGAAGGAGATCGAGACCGCGTTCCTGGACTACTCCATGTCAGTCATCGTGTCCCGCGCCCTGCCCGATGTGCGCGACGGCCTGAAGCCTGTCCACCGCCGCATCCTGTACACCATGCACGAGCGCGGCAACGACCCCAGCCATGCATACCGCAAATCCGCCGACACCGTTGGTGCGGTGCTGGGTTCCTACCACCCCCACGGCGACGCATCCGTTTATGATGCCATGGTCCGTTTGGCACAGGATTTCTCCCTGCGCTACCCGCTGGTGGATGGTCAGGGTAACTTTGGTTCTGTGGACGGCGACCCCCCGGCTGCTTACCGTTACACCGAGGCCCGCATGAGCCGCATGGCCGTGGAGATGCTGACCGATATCGACAAGGATACCATCGACTGGGACCCCAACTTTGATGAGACCAAGAAGGAACCCAGTGTGCTGCCCTGCCGTTTCCCGAACCTGCTGGTCAACGGCAGTCAGGGCATTGCCGTTGGTATGGCCACCAACATCCCGCCCCACAACCTGAGCGAGGTCATTGACGGCTGTGTGGCCTATATCGAGGACCCGGACATCGACCTGCCCGGCCTGATGGAACACATCAAGGGCCCCGATTTTCCCACCGCCGGCATCATCATGGGCCGCAGTGGCATCCGTGCTGCCTACGCCACCGGCCGCGGCAAGATCACCCTGCGCGGCCGCGCCACCATTGAAGAAAAGAAGAATGGCCGCGCCCAGATCATCGTGACCGAGATCCCCTACATGGTCAACAAGGCACGCCTCATTGAGAACATTGCCGACCTGGTCAAGGAAAAGCGGATCGAGGGCATCAGTGACCTGAACGATGAGACCAACCGCAAGGGAATGCGCATCGTGATCGATGTGCGCAAGGATGCCAACCCCCAGGTCGTCCTGAATCAGCTGTATCAGTACACCCAGCTGCAGGATACCGTGGGTGTCATCATGCTGGCCATCGACCACAAGGTGCCCAAGGTGATGACCCTGAAGCAGATGATCCAGAAGTATGTGGAGTTCCAGGACGAGGTGGTGCGCCGCCGCACCCAGTATGACCTGAAAAAGGCCCGGGAACGCGCCCATATTCTGGAGGGCCTGAAGAAGGCCACCGACATTGTGGATGAGCTGATCGCCACCATCCGTGCCTGCAAGGGCGGCATGAGCGAGGCCAAGGCTGCCATCATGGAGCAGTTCGGCTTTGATGACCCGCAGGCAGATGCCATCGTCAAGCTGCAGCTGGGCCGTCTGGCTGGTCTGGAGATCCTGAAGATCGAGGAAGAGCTGGGCTCCCTGAACGCCAAGATCCGGGATTGGGAAGAGATCCTGGCCGATGATGCCCGCGTGCTCGAGATCGTCAAGAGCGAGCTGCTGGAGATGAAGCGCCGCTTCGGCGATGACCGCCGCACCGAGATCGAGACCGTGACCGGCGAGGTGGATATCGAGGATCTGATCGCTGAGGAGCAGTGCGTTTATACCCTGACCGAGGCCGGTTATATCAAGCGCCAGCTCAAGGCTACCTATCAGGCCCAGAAGCGCGGCGGCCGCGGCATCTCCGGTATGACCCGCAAGGAAGAGGATATCGTGCAGGAGATGTTCGTGGGGTCCACCCATGATTATGTCCTGTTCGTTACCGATAAGGGCCGCCTGTTCCGCATCAAGGGCTACACCATCGCCGAGGGCAGCCGCACCAGCAAGGGCACCAACATCGTGAACCTGCTGCAGCTGGCCGAGGGCGAAAAGGTCACCAACATGCTCTGCCAGAGCAAGGATACGGCCAATGAGGGCGGTTTCGTGACCATGGTCACAAAGCAGGGCCTCATCAAGCGCACCCCGCTGGAGCAGTACGCCAACATCCGCAAGAGCGGCCTGATCGGCATTGCCCTGAACGAGGGGGATGCACTGGCCTGGACAAGACTGACCTCCGGCCACGATATGCTCATCGTTGCAACCCGCAACGGTCAGGCCATCCGCTTCAATGAAGAGGATGCCCGTCCCATGGGCCGCAGCGGCCACGGCGTGCGCGCCATCAAGCTGGCCGAGGGCGACGAGGTCGTGGGTGTCTGCATCTGCCGTGAGAACGCCACCATCCTGACCGTGACTGAGAACGGCAAGGGCCGCCGGTCCGACATCGACACCTACCGCATCACCGCCCGCGGCGGCAAGGGCATCCGCAACTACGATGCCTCCAAGGACAAGGTCGCCGCGGTCAAGATCGTGGACGATGTGGATGATGTGCTGCTGAGCAGCCAGGAGGGCATCATCATCCGCCTGCACGCCAATGAGATCCCGGTGCAGAGCCGTTACGGCTCCGGTGTCCGTGTCATGCGTCTGGGCGAGAATGATAAGGTCATGGTCCTGGCCCGTACCGACCACGACGATGAAGCCCAGACCGAGACGGTAGAGGCTGAGGAGGGCGATGAGCCCACCGCAGAGCAGCTGGCCGCCATGGAAGCAGCCGATGAGGCCTCCGCCTCCGAGGCACCGGTTGAGGATTGAGCCTGTCTTGCCTCTCCTGCTAGGAGAGGTGGCACGGCACAGCCGTGACGGAGAGGTTCTTCTCCCCAAAAGCAAAACCTCTCAGGCGCTTTGCGCCAGCTCCCCTAGCAGGGGAGCCAAGCAAAGCGAGGGCGAAAAAGTTAGCCTGGACTTCAATCAGAAAATATGATAGACTAACGAAACGATCACAAAATCCCATGGGGGAGTAGCAGGCGCTGTTTGCAGACGGCGCAGCAAGTCAACACAATGACAGCACTGCTGCCTGGCTTGCTTTCATTTGCGAGACCCATGTGTTATGGTGCGGAGTACCACGCCCAACACATGGAGTTCATTTGTAAAAAATGACCCGAGACCGGACGTGCACGCGTGCCGATCTCGGGTTTTGTTTTTGCCGCACCGTGATTTGGTCAGATTCAGGAGGCATTCAGTTATGGAATGGAGTTTTTTGTTTTTTCTCAACAGTGCACTGCTGGGCGTGGGCCTTGCCATGGATGCGTTTTCGGTCTCGATGGCAAACGGTCTGCATGACCCCGGCATGTCCCGAAAAAGGATGTGCATCATTGCGGGCACCTTTGGCGTGTTTCAGGCCGTGATGCCCATGACAGGCTGGGTCTGCGTCCATACCATCGTGGAGATGTTCTCTTCCTTTGAAACATTTATTCCCTGGATCGCCCTTGCCCTGCTGGGCTATATCGGCGGCAAGATGTTGATCGATGGCATCCGGGGCGAGGAAACCGAGGAAGCCGCCGCGCTGAGTGCCGGTGCCCTCTTCATGCAGGGCGTGGCCACCAGCATCGATGCCCTCTCGGTCGGCTTTACCATTGCGGAGTATGGCTGGCTGATGGCGCTGGCGGCTTCCGGCATCATTGCCGTCGTCACCTTCTTCCTCTGCATGGCGGGCCTGCGCATCGGCAAAAAGTTCGGCACCAAGCTCTCCGGCAAGGCCTCTGTGCTGGGCGGTGTCATCCTCATCGGCATTGGGCTGGAGATCTTCCTCTCCGGCGTGTTCTTCTGAAAAAGGGGCAAAGAAAACAGGCACAGCGTCAGGCAGGCGCTGTGCCGGTTTTGTTCCCCGTGGAACATTTTTAAGGGTGCATTATTTTTCCGGCTCAAAGTAGTCGGCATATTCCTCGGTGAGCTTGGAGCCCAGCCGCCGGATGCCGCCGTAGAGGTGGCGCTCCACCAGCGGCTCAAAGGCGGCAAGATCACACCGCTCAATGGCGGTAATGATGTTCTGGTGGTCGGCGATCACCTCGTCCAGCCCGCCGCTGGTCATGGTGTCCAGCATCCGGAAGCGGCTGTAATCGGCGTGGGCGTTCTGTAAGGTGCGCCACAGATACATTTTTCCCATGGCGGCAAACCATGTCTCGTGGAGCAGGCGGTCTGCCTCATAGAGCTTGTTGTAGTCGATCTCCTCGGCACGGGCCAGCGCGGCGTAGGCATCGGCCCGCCGCCGGATGAGCGCCCGCTGTTCCGGCGTACACTTGGGCGAGAAGTCCCGCAGGACGCGGGCTTCCACAGCGGTGCGCTCGTAGATGAGCTCATCCACGATCTCCCGGTTCAGCCGGGTCACAGTGGTACCCTTGTAGGGCACAATCTTCACCAGCCCGTTCTCCTGCAGCCGCTGCAGCACCACCCGGATCATGGAACGCGGTGCCCCAAAGCGGGCGCAGAGCGGGTTTTCGCTCAACGAACTGCCCGGACGCAGGGTCAGGTCGATGATCTCCCGCTCCAGTACAGCGTAAATTTCAGCGTCGGTCTTGTATTGCTGTTCCATATCACTCACCTAGTTGAAATGATTATTCCTTTAGCGGGCTCGCCCTCTCAGTCATCGCTACGCGATGCCAGCTCCCCCAAAGCGGGAGCCCTTGGCAGTCCACGCAAACTTCATCTTTTTGCCAAGGCCTCTCCCTTTGGGAGAGGTGTCACCGCAGGTGACGGAGAGGGCGAGGATGTTGACCATGTGCAACAGCCTTATTCCAAAAACTCCTTCCACGGTGCGGCGGCGGGCAGGGGCAGAGAAAAGGCCATGGGCTTGCCGGTCTCCGGGTGGACGAACTGCAGCCCTGCGCTCTGCAGGGCAATGTCCCCTTTGAACCGGCTGCCATATTTTCCGTCTCCGTAAAGCGGGTGCTTCCGGGAGGCAAACTGCACCCGGATCTGATGTGTCCGCCCGGTGTGGAGGGTGATCTCCGCAAGGCTCAGGGAACCGTCCGGTGCCGTCTCTACGATGCGGTATTCCAGAATGGCTTCCCGCACCCCCTTGCGGGGGCGCTTTACCGGAAAGACCCGGCCCTTCCGGCTGTCCTTGAACAGATAGTCCCGCAGGATGCCCTCGGGTGGCAGCTGTTCGTCCGGCCCGCCTGCGATCACGGCCCGGTATGTTTTAAGAAAGCAGGGCTGTGCCGGTGCACCGGGGCCAGCCTCTGCCCTGCCGTCCAGAATGGCATAAGCCTGCTGGCTCTCCGTCACCTGCTTTGTCAGAGCCGCTGCGGCTCCGGGTGTTCTGGCATAGACCATCAGCCCCGAAACGCCGGTGTCCAGCCGGTGGATGACCCCAACGTATGCATCCGGCCTGCCCCACCGCTGGCGCAGGGCAGCGGGCACGCCCTCCTCGCTGGTCAGCCCGGCGGGCTTGTCCAGCACCACAAGGGCAGTATCTTCGTAGAGAATGTTCACAGCTTGCCCTCGTCCAACAGGGCCTTGAGCTTGAGCACGCCTGCAATGGTCTTGCCGTCCTTGATCTCGCCGCGCATCACCATCTCATAGGCCTGGGTCAGCGGTACCCGGTCAGGGGTCAGGAACTCGTCCGCATCCAGATGCATCCGGGTCTCGTGCAGACCGGTGGCCACCCAGGTGTAGATGATCTCGGTATCATAGCCCACAGTGGGGTAGAACTCGCCCAGGGAGGTGTACTTGTCGGCAGTCAGGCCGCACTCCTCCTCCAGCTCCCGCTTGGCGGCTTCAAAGGGGTTCTCCCCTTTTTCCAGCTTGCCGGCGGGCAGCTCCCACAGCTCCTGCTGCATGGCGTAGCGGAACTGGCGCACCATGCAGATGGTGCCGTCCTCAAAATAGGGCACGATGCAGGCCCCGCCGTGGTGGTGGACCACCTCGCGGGTGGCGGTCTTTCCATTTTCCAGCAGGGCGGTATCCTTGGTCAGGGTGACCACCCGGCCCTCGAAGATCACCTCACTGGTCAGTTTCTTTTCAAAATGTGCTGCGTCCATCGTTTCTGCGTCCTTTCTGAGCGGGCCGAAAACGTTCCGGACCCGGAAAATCCATTGGTTCCAGTTTACGGCATCTCCTGTATGATTGTCAATTCAAAATTAAGGAAAAGTTAAGAAAAATCCGCTGATCCCGCCAAAAACTTAAAATTCTGCAAGAAAAATCTCACCAAAAACACAAGAGTAAAAAACAGCCAAAAAATTTCTTGAATTTTTGTTGTGTTTTGCCAGTCGGTTTGCGTTTACTTTAAGGGCGGAATTTGCTATTATAGTATACGAGCAATAGTGCCTTTATGGGGTTCTCCGGCCCCGCCGGGGCGCATATTGCCCCGCGCAAAAGGTACCAAATTCTGAACAATGGAGGAAGAAAAATGCCTAGAGCAAAGCAAACCATGGATGGCAATACCGCTGCCGCTCATGTAGCATATGCCTACACGGACGTGGCTGCCATCTACCCCATTACCCCGTCTTCTCCGATGGCTGACTCTGTGGACCAGTGGTCTGCAGCAGGTCAGAAGAACATCTTCGGCAATCAGGTCAAGGTCGTCGAGATGGAGTCTGAGGCCGGCGCAGCCGGCGCAGTGCACGGCTCTCTGGGTGCAGGTGCTGTTACCACCACCTTCACCGCTTCTCAGGGCCTGCTGCTGATGATCCCCAACATGTACAAGATCGCTGCTGAGCAGCTGCCCTGCGTGTTCGATGTTTCTGCACGTACCGTTGCTACCCAGTCCCTGAACATCTTCGGTGATCACAGCGACGTTATGGCATGCCGCCAGACCGGCTTCGCAATGCTGGTCGAGAGCAGCGTGCAGGAAGTTATGGATCTGTCCCCTGTTGCCCATCTGGCAGCCATCGAGGGCCGGGTTCCCTTCCTGAACTTCTTCGATGGCTTCCGTACTTCTCACGAGTACCAGAAGATCGAGAAGTGGGACTACGCTGATCTGAAGGAAATGTGCAACATGAAGGCTGTTGAGGAGTTCCGTGCCAAGGCTCTGAACCCCGAGCACCCCAAGATGCGCGGTTCCCACGAGAACGGCGACGTGTTCTTCCAGCACCGTGAGGCCTGCAACTCCGCTTACGACGCACTGCCCGCAGTGGTCGAGAAGTACATGGCCAAGATCAACGAGAAGCTGGGCACCAACTACGATCTGTTCAACTACTACGGCGCACCCGATGCTGACCGTGTCATGATCGCTATGGGCTCTGTCTGCGACGTTGCTGACGAAGTCATCGATTACCTGAACGCCAAGGGCGAGAAGGTCGGTATCGTCAAGGTCCGCTTGTACCGTCCCTGGGTGTCCTCCGCTCTGCTGAAGGTCCTGCCCAAGACTGCAAAGAAGGTTGCAGTTCTGGATCGTACCAAGGAGCCCGGCTCCCTGGGCGAGCCCCTGTACCTGGATGTTGCTGCTACCCTGCGTGAGGCTGGCCTGAACGATGTCGTTCTGACCGGCGGCCGTTACGGCCTGGGCAGCAAGGACACTCCCCCGTCCTCCATCTTCGCTCTGTTCAAGGAGCTGGAGAAGGATCAGCCCAAGGAGCGCTTCACTCTGGGCATCACCGATGATGTCACCGGTCTGTCCCTGCCCGAGGTCAAGCCCGCTCCCATCACCGCAGCTGCTGGCACCAAGGAGTGCAAGTTCTGGGGTCTGGGCGGCGACGGCACCGTCGGCGCTAACAAGAACTCCGTCAAGATCATCGGCGACCATACGGATAAGTATGTTCAGGCATACTTCCAGTATGACTCCAAGAAGACCGGCGGCGTGACCATCAGCCACCTGCGTTTCGGCGACAAGCCCATCCGCAGCCCCTACTACATCAACCAGGCTGACTTCGTGGCCTGCCACAACCCCGCTTACATCCACATGGGCATGAAGATGGTCCAGGATGTCAAGCCCGGCGGCGTGTTCATGATCAACTGCCAGTGGACCGATGAGGAGCTGGGCCAGCACCTGAACGCTGAGGCCAAGAAGTACATTGCTGACAACAACATTCAGCTGTACACCATCAACGCCATCGATAAGGCAATCGAGATCGGTATGGGCAAGCGCACCAATACCATCCTGCAGTCCGCTTTCTTCAAGCTGGCTGACGTTATGCCCATCGAGGACGCTGTCAACTTCATGAAGCAGGCAGCTCAGAAGAGCTACGGCAAGAAGGGCCAGGACGTTGTTGAGATGAACTGGAAGGCCATCGATGCTGGTGTTGACGCAATCCACAAGGTCGACGTTCCCGCTTCCTGGTCCAACCCCGAGGCTGATCCCGCTCCCAAGGCTCTCACCGGCCGTCCGGAGCTGGTCAAGCAGATCCGTGATGTCATGGAGCCCATCGCTCGTATGGACGGCGACAGCCTGCCCGTTTCCGCTTTCGTTGCAAATGCAAACGGCGAGTGGGAGCAGGGCGCATCCGCATACGAGAAGCGCGGCACCGCTGTGAACGTTCCCGAGTGGGATGCTTCCAAGTGCGTTGGCTGCAACCAGTGTGCATTCGTCTGCTCTCATGCTACCATCCGTCCCTTCCAGCTGACCGCTGACGAGCTGGCTGCTGCTCCCGCACAGACCAAGAGCCGCGACAACAACCCCGCAAACGAGTACAAGTTTGTCATGGCTGTGTCTCCTCTGGACTGCATGGGCTGCGGCGAGTGCGTCACCGTCTGCCCCACCAAGGCTATCACCATGGTGCCTCAGGACAGCCAGGCCGATCAGCAGGCAGTGTTCGACTACTGCGTGGCCAACATCTCCAAGAAGCCTTCCAAGTTTGCTGACGACACCGTCATCGGTTCTCAGTTCAACCAGCCGCTGCTGGAGTTCTCTGGCTCCTGCGCAGGCTGTGCCGAGACCTCTTACGCTCGCCTGATCACTCAGCTGTTCGGCGAGAAGATGTACATCTCCAACGCTACCGGCTGCTCCTCTATCTGGGGCGGCACCGCTTCCATCTCTCCGTACACCGTCAACAAGGACAGCGGCCATGGTCCTGCATGGTGCAACTCCCTGTTCGAGGATAACGCTGAGCATGGTCTGGGCCTGTACCTCGGCCAGAAGACCGTCCGTGAGAACCTGATCAAGCGCATCGCTGAGGTCGCTGGTTCTGACAAGGCTTCCGCTGAGCTGAAGGCTGCGTTCGACAAGTTCATGGAGACCAAGAACAACACCAAGGCCAACGACGAACCCGCTAAGGCTCTGATCGCTGAGCTGGAGAAGGCTGCTGCCGCTGGCTGCACCGAGTCCGCTGAGATCCTGAAGAGCAAGGAGTTCATCGCCAAGAAGTCCGTCTGGATCTTCGGTGGTGACGGCTGGGCATACGACATCGGCTTCGGCGGCCTGGATCACGTCCTGGCTTCCGGCGAGGATGTCAACGTCATGGTCTTCGATACTGAGATGTACTCCAACACCGGTGGACAGGCATCCAAGGCTTCCAACATTGGTGAAGTCTGCCAGTTCGCTGCTGCTGGTAAGGAAATCAGCAAGAAGAGCCTGTCCGAGATCGCAATGACCTACGGTTACATCTATGTTGCTCAGATCGCTCTGGGCGCTAACATGAACCAGGCTGTCAAGGCTATCGCAGAGGCTGAGGCATATCCCGGCCCCTCCCTCATCATCGGCTACGCTCCCTGCGAGCTGCACGGTGTGAAGGGCGGCATGACCAACTGCCAGAACGAGATGAAGAAGGCAGTTGAGGCTGGTTACTGGAACCTGTTCACCTTCAACCCCGCCAACAAGGCTCAGGGCAAGAACCCCTTCACCCTGACCTCCAAGGCTGTGGATGCCGAGAAGTATCAGGCACTGCTGGCAAACGAGACCCGTTACAGCCGCCTGACCCGTGCATTCCCCGAGCGTGCAAAGGCTCTGTTCGCACGCAACGAGCAGGTTGCAAACGATCGTTACGAGCACCTGACCCGTCTGGTCGAGCTGTACAAGTAATCCTGTTTTCTGAACAATGGCTGGCAATGGCCGCAGCGGCACCCTAGTCCGCAAGGCGGCTGCTCCGCACTGGCGATTACTGCGCAACGCAGCAGTGCGAAACTGCGGCCCCGCCGCCCTGAGCAGAGCATGATGAACGTGCAAACGAGCATTTGTGCAAACTTCTGATTTCATTCCCTCGCCCGCCGCGGCCCGCGAACCGTGCCGGGCAGGGTGTTTGAAATACCAAAGCGCCCGCGAGGGTCCTTGAAAGCACACCCCGCGTGTGTCAGGAGCATAAGGTCTGGCAACAGATACCTTGTTCCGCCTGTTGCATAAGACCTGCCTTGCAGGGATCTTGCCGCAGTCAAAAACGAATCCGTTTTTAGCGCCCCGCTCACTTTATAGTGAACGGGGCGTATTTTTGTGTAAGGAAACAGAAACCGCTGTACGGAATGTTCCATACAGCGGTTCTCTCATCCATATACTATTTTGCGGAAGCAGGAACGAATTCAATTTTGACCTGCATTCCCATACCGGCGGCAAGGCGCTGCAGCGTCCGCAGAGAAGGATTTGCGTTGCCGTTTTCCAGTTTGCTGATGTCTGCCTGAGCAATGCCGGTACGCTCCGAGAGCTCCTTCTGGGTCAGGCCGCTTACCTTCCGGGCATCGATCATTGCCTGTACCAGCGAAAGCTCTGGCTGAAGTGCCTCCCACTCCGCTTTGAATTCAGGGTCTTCCAGTTGTTTGTTGAGAAAATTCCGAAAGTCACTCACGATATCTTCTCCTTTCGTTCAAGATAGTCTGCACGATATTTTTTGGCCAGGGCAATTTCCTCTGGTGGTGTTTTTTGCGTTTTCTTGATAAAGCCGTTGGTCAGAACAATACGCTTTCCAATGTAAAAGAAATACAGAACACGTGTGATATTGCTGCTCTGCTTGGCACGGATCTCAAAAATTCCGTCCCCAATAAATTTGGAGTAGGGCTCCCGCAGCTGTGGTCCGTTGGCTTCCAGCAGTGCGACAGCACCCAATACTTTTGCACGCACTTTGGTGTCAAGGGATTCCAGAAAATCATCTACCGGACAGTCGCCATTCTCCTTATGGTAGAAGTCTACATCGTAACATTCCAAGCGGCAACCCTCCTCTATGGGATATATCCCATTTCTATAATATGTGATATATCCTATTTTGTCAAGGGTGCGATAAAAATATCTTCTCGCTATTTTACAATTTCTTCATAGGATTTTCATGCAAACCCGTGCTTTTGGTGCTATACTACTGACATAAGGAACCGGGGCCGCAACCGATTCCTTGTACATGATTCCTCCTCACACCAAGGCAATATCCAAACAGAAAGCCCCTTTCAGTGGTCCGCAAGCACTGAAAGGGGCTTTCTGCGTGTTTTGGTGGAAATTCCCGCCTGATTCGGTGCATTTAGGGTTGACCGGCCTTTTGGCCGGCGCTATAATAAAAAGTGGAAAAGATCTTTAGGAGGTGAACGCAGGACAATGGACCCGGATCATAGTCGAAGATGCGGTTTTGGTGCGATAGGACGGGACATGGAGCAGGCTGCGTTCGCCTTTTTTGCCCGGTAAGAGGTGCTGTTCGGGCACTTCTCAGCGGGGAGAAAGGGCGCGGCTTTGTGCGCGTGGAAGCCCTGGCAAGGGGTGGATGCGGGCCGTTGGCGGCGCTTTTTGTTTTGCCCTGTACCAACCGCCGGAATACGGTAGGAGGTACGCAAAATGGAAATGGAAGAAAAGAAAAACGAACTGACCGAGGCCGCCCTGCCTGTGCAGGAGCTGCCCGCTGATATCCCGGACGAGGTGCGCCAGAAGCTGGTCAGAGATCTGAACGAGGAAGCCACAGAGGACCTGAAGCAGGACATCCGGGAAGCCGAGAAAGAGGAGGCCCGGGACGAGGAAGTCAAGGCTGACCCCGAGATGCTGACCAAGAGCCGCCTGCTCAAGATGCTGGTAAAAAAGCAGTACGTCAAGCTGCGTGAGGTCACCGAGGAGGAGCAGCCCGCCGACCTGGCAGAGCTGCTGGAGGAGCTGGACGAGAACAACCGTCTGGTGGTGTTCCGCCTGCTGAAAAAGGAAGTGGCCACCGAGGCCTTCGCCTATATGTCCGATGAAGCCCGGGATGACCTGGTCAACGCCTTCTCGGATGTGGAGCTGGTCAGCGCCATTGAGGAGATGAGCCTGGACGATGCCGCCGACCTGCTGGAGGATATGCCCGCAGGCGTGGTCAAGCGGGTGCTGGAGAAATCCTCCAAGCAGACCCGCGAGAGCCTGAACAAACTGCTGAACTACCCCGAGAGCTCGGCCGGCAGCCTGATGACCCCTGAATATGTCCGGCTGAAAAAAGAGATGAATGTCCGGCAGGCGCTGGATGCCATCCGGCGGCAGGGCGAGAACGCCGAGACCGTCTATATCAACTATGTTGTGGAGCGCAACCGCTTGAAGGGTGTTGTCTCTGCCCGTGACCTGCTGCTGGCAGACCCTGATACCCCGCTGGTCGATATTATGGACGACAACGTGGTCACCGTGAAGGTCACGGATGACCAGGAGTTTGTGGCCCGTGAGATGCAGCGCTACGACTTTACCGCAATGCCCGTTGTGGACAACGAGGGCATGTTTGTGGGCATTATCACCATCGACGATGCAATCGATGTTCTGACCGATGAGAGCACCGAGGATATGCAGAAGATGGCCGCCATTCTGCCCGCGGATGAGGCCACCACTTATTTTGGCACCAGTGTCTGGACCCACGCCAAGCAGCGCATCCCCTGGCTGCTGATCCTGATGCTGTCGGCCACCTTCACCGGTATGGTCACCACCCATTACGAGGAAGCCTTTGTCAGCCTGCCCCTGCTGGTCTCCTTCATGCCCATGCTGATGGATACCGCCGGCAACTGCGGCAACCAGATCAGCACCCTGATGGTGCGCGGTCTGGCGCTGGGCGAGGTGGAACCCGCCGATTTCCTCAAGGTGCTGGCCAAGGAACTCCGCGTTTCTGCGATCGTGGGTGCGGTGCTGGGCGCGGTGAACGGTCTGCGCATCTACCTGATGTACACCTTCATCTTTGCCGGTCAGTATGACAATGTGATGGGTTACGCCATCGTCGTCAGCGTGTCGCTGTTCTTCAGCGTCATCCTGGCAAAGCTGGTGGGCGGTATGCTGCCCCTTGCCGCCAAGAAGCTGGGTGCGGACCCGGCCATCATGGCAACTCCCTTCATCACCACCATCGTGGATGCCTGCAGCTTGATCCTGTACTTCCAGATCGCGCAGGTCGTGTTCCGGAATATGATGTAACGTTTGATTTTATAGGAGCAACCCTCTCAGTCAAAGCCTGACGGCTTTGCCAGCTCCCCCGAAGGGGAGCCTATTGCTGGCCTGAGATAAAGGCAGCATAGCCTCGCCCTTTGGGAGAGGTGGCAGCGCGCAGCGATGACGGAGAGGGCTGTTTCTTTTTGTTGAAAACTCGAGTTTTCCCGCTGTTTTCCACAGGTCGATTTTTGTAGAAAACGGGTGTGGAAAACTACCGCCTCCTTCATTCCAACGGGGAGAAATTCAATGAGCGGATTTTTGCCCGCTGTAAAAAGTAAATTTTCGGGTTTGACTTTCTTTCAGAAAAAAGGTGCAAAGGCCCATAATTCCCCTGATTTTCGCAAAGATCTGCGCGGTACAATACACCATGTATAAACCGCTTCACAGGAAAATGTGGAAAACTCAGTGGAAAAAGTGGAAAACATTGTGGGAAAACCGGGCTTTTTTTCACAATTCCGGTGGAAAACCCAGTGGAAAGAGTGGATAAGTCCATCTGAATACACCAAAAGTGGATACAACCTGCTGTTTTAGCACTCGGATGAACAGACAGCCAGATCCCTTTGTTCACACCCTTCGCCTTGAATGGCCCTGCCAATCATGGTACAATGAAAAAAGAGAGCGTTCCCGGCCAACGGGGCGCAAATTTTACGAATAACGGAGGCTTCTGCCTATGAACTGGATCACCAAGCTGGAACGGAAATACGGCCGGTTCTGCATTCCCAACCTCATCAACATCCTCATCGGCGGCCAGATCCTGGTCTACGCCATTGAACTGTTTGTCAACCAGTATATTTCCTTTTATCTCTCCCTGAGCCGCAGTGCCCTGTTCGCCGGGCAGATCTGGCGGCTGTTCACCTTTGCGCTGGTGCCTTTTTCGGGCGGCGGGCCGCTCAGCGTGGTGCTGGGCATCTATTTTACCTGGTTCGTCGGCAGTGCGCTGGAACGGGAGTGGGGCGATTTCCGCTTCAACCTCTACGTCCTGCTGGGGATGGCAGGCGCGTGGCTGGCCTGCCTGCTGACAGGCTCTGCCGATACCTACTGCCTGTCCCTCTCCCTCCTGCTGGCCTTTGCCATGCTTTACCCGGAGCTGCAGGTGCTGCTCTTCTTCGTCATCCCCCTCAAGGTGAAGTATTTCGGCATCTTTGCCGCCGCCCTGTGGGTGTTCAGCTTCTTGAGCATGGGGATGCTGGGCAAGCTGAACTATCTGCTCTGTATGCTGGGCTTCCTTCTGTTCTTCGGGCCGCAGGCCTGGCATAACATCCGCGCCTGGGTGCGCCGGGAGCAGTGGAAGAGGAAAAATCGGAGATGATGATTGATCGTCTGGAAGGCAATTCGGAATTAAAGACCAGCGTCCGGCTGATGCTGGGGGGCCGCCGCATGACCCACAGTGTTCTGCTGGTGGGCGAAGAGGGGCTGGGAACCGGGTTTGCGGCCCGCTGTATGGCGGCGGATTACCTTTACCCCAACGGCGGCGCGCCCGCCGAAGCCCTGCTCCGGGGCGAGTGCTGCCGTGCCGTGGCAAAGGCCGGTAAGCGCGACAGCGGCCAGATCGAGACAGGCATCGTCCGGGAAGCCATCTCCGTGACCGGTATGGGCAGCGGCGGGCGGTATCTGGTCGGTCAGGTCACGGCCATGCGCAGCGAGATCTTCAACACCAGCCTTTCGGCAGAGGGGCGCGCAGTGCTGCTCTACCATGTGGAGCGGATGAACGAGGAATCGGCCAACGCTCTGCTGAAGGTCATGGAGGAGCCGCCCGAGGGCGTGCTTTTTCTGCTGACGGCGGATTCTCTGGCGGGCGTTCTGCCCACCATCCGGAGCCGCTGCATCAGCTTTGCAGTGGCTCCGGTCTCCCCCGCCGATTGTGCCCGCTACTGCACCGCACAGGGGGTGGACAGCAAGGATGCCGCCCTGTACAGTGAGCTGTTCGATGGCCATATCGGCACAGTGCTGGATGCGGCCCGGGATGAGGCCCGCCGGGCGCAGGTGGACAGGGCACTTGCCCTTGCCAAAGCAGCGGCCGCGCAGGACAGCTATGCCGCCGCCGTTCTGCTGTCAGCTTACGAAAAGGATAAGGTGGGTGCCGCCGCTCTGCTGGCTGATTTCCGGGCCGTAGCGGCCGCCGGACTGCGCGGCAGCCCCCGTGCCCCGGTGCAGGGCGATGCCGCCCGCAAGGCCCTTGTAGCCGCCGATGCGGCGATCCAGCGGCTGGGCGCACAGGTGAACCCCAAGATCACCTTGAGCGTGCTGGCAATGAAGTTCCGGACATTCTGATAAAAAAGAGCAGCCTTTACCCTCTCCGTCATTGCTTGCGCAATGCCACCTCTCCCGAAGGGAGAGGCAAAACATCAAAGAGGGTAAATGCTGCTATATATGGAATAGCCCTTGGCTCCCCCTTCGGGGGAACTGTCGAGCGTTAGCGAGACTGAGAGGGTGAGATCATCTTCTCCGTGCTTTTCTGCGCCGGCCCAGATTCAGCGATCCGCCCCCGGCAACAAGGGTGAAGAAGCTGAGAACAGCCAGAAGAACGATGAGAGCCGCCATCAGGAGAAGCGTGGACTGAAGGTCGGTGCGAAAGTCGGAGACATACTCCTGATGGGTCACAAGGTCTACCGTGCCCACCTCATAGCCGTCCAGATAAACGGTGGCCGTGCCAAGGACAGCCCCATCCTTGACGGTGGCGGAGATGTTCTCCTGAAGGTTGTAGGTGAAGGTCACCTTGTCGTCTGCATGGCCGTAGCCGCTGACCGGTGTGGCAGCGTAAAGCTCCACTTCCTCATAAGAGCGGCACTTCTTCAGGGGGGCGGTGGTCAGCGGGGTCTCAGTGCCCACCAGCTCCCGGTCAGAAAAGCTTGCAAAGGCCCAGTCCAGGATCTCGGAGGCCTCCCTGTAAATGTTGTCGAGGTCAGAACCCAGCACCACCAGCCCGTAGGTGTGGCCATCCTTCTGAGCAAAGGTCACATAGCACCGGCCCGCCAGGGTGGTAAAACCGGTCTTCATGCCCCGGATGTAATCCCGGTAGTAGGGGTACTCCGGGTTGAGCATCAGGTTGGTGGAGGTGATGGTGCGCTCGTTCTGGTGCAGGTTGGTGGCAGGCAGGGTATAGCTCAGGGTGTTTGCCACCTGCATATAGGTCTCGTTCTCGGCGCAGGCCTTGGCGATCAGGGCCAGATCGTGGGCCGAGGAGACGTTGCCGTAATCATACAGGCCGTGCACGCAGGTAAAGCTGGTGCTGGTGCAGCCCAGCTCTTTGGCACGCTGGTTCATCCGTGCCACAAAGGCGGTCAGGTCGCCGTCCGAAACATCACTGGCGATCGCGCTGGCCGCGTCGTTGGCGCTGGCCACCAGCAGGCCGTACAGCAGGTCGATGCGGCGCACCGTTTCACCGATGCGCAGGTTGATGGTGCTGCCGTTGGCGTTCTGGATGTCCTTGAACTCCTGGGTCAGGCTGGCGGGGATGGTGATCTCCGCGTTCATGTCCTTGCCGCTTTCCAGAAACAGCAGGGCTGTCATCATCTTGGTCAGGCTGGCAATGTAGCGCTGCTGGTCCGCGTTCTGTTCCAGAATGGGCTTGTCAATGTCCGCGTTGAACAGATAGATCGACTCGCCCTCGTTCACGGTCTGGATGGGCATTTCGTATGCGGCCAGACCGGGCAGGACAAGGGTCAGGGCCAGCGCTGCGGTCAGCAGCAGGGCCGCCGCCCGGCGGAAGAGAGTAGAGTTCTGCATAAGCGTATCCTCCAACGGAAGCTCCCGGCTTCCCTGAATCAAAAACTAAAACACTATATAAAAGAATACCATAAATGACGGAAAAGAGAAAGGTGGTTTTTCACAATGTTGTTGCCTTTTGGTGGAAAAGTTCCCCGGGACGAGGGTGCGGTGTTCGTGGCACCCAACGCCACGGTGCTGGGCGATGTGGTGCTGGGGCCGGGCTCCTCGGTCTGGTATGGTACGGTTCTGCGCGGGGACGACGGCACCCTGACCCTGGGCGAGAACACCAATGTGCAGGATAATGCGGTGCTCCACTGTGACCCGGGCGGGGCGGTCACGCTGGGCAAAAACGTGACCGTGGGCCACTGTGCCCTTGTCCACGGGTGCACCGTGGGAGACGGTTCCCTGATCGGGATGCACGCCACCCTGCTCAACCACTGTGTTGTGGGCAAAAACTGCATCATCGGGGCCGGTGCGCTGGTGCCGGAAGGCAAGATCATCCCGGACGATTCCCTTGTGGTGGGGGTGCCGGGGAAGATCATCAAGCAGGTCAGCCCCGAGCAGGCGGCCGCCAGCCTTGCCAATGCCGCCCACTATGTGGGGGAGGGCCGCCGTCACGCTGCAGCCCTGCGGAAAGAGGAAAAAGGTGAAAACGAGTGAGCGAAATAATTTCGTGCGAAGCTTAACAGAATTTTCACAAGATTTCACAAGAAAGTAATGACTTTTGCGCCGAAATCGGGTATACTATGAGCACAAGGGAGCGGGGCCGCAACCGTCTCCCTTGCACATGATTCCTCCTCACACCAAAGCAATACCCCAAAACAAAAGTCCCCTCCGGTGTACCGCAAGCGCCGGAGGGGACTTTTGTTTGTCTGAAACAGCGCCCCCGGCGGAGCGATCCTCTGCCGGGGGCGCTGTGTTATATCAAGTTTCAGAGGGAACCGTAGATGCCGCGCACGGAGACTTCGCCGGTGAACACATGCTCCTCGCCGCTGTCGGTGCGGACAACAAGACGGCCCTCCTCGTCTACATCCACGGCCTCGCCTGCTCCCTGCCCGCCGTCCGGCAGGTCAAAGGTCACCCGCCGTCCGATGTTGACACAGGCGGCCTTGTACTCCTCCCGGAAAGGTGCAAAGCCATCCCGCGCAAAGGTGTACAGGGGCCGATCAAAGCCGAAATCCGTCAGGGCCTCGGCCAGCCAGCCGGGATCCTGCTCCAGATCGATCGCGGCACCCTGCAGAGCCAGCGAGGTGCCATGGGGCAGGTCGGCGGCATCAAAATAACTCTGCGGCTGGGCCAGGTTGATGCCAATGCCGCACAGGATGCCCCGGCCCTGCTGCTGGTAGCCGTAGCAGACGCTTTCGCACAGGATGCCCACGATCTTTTTGCCGTTCAGCAGCAGGTCGTTGGGCCACTTGATCTGGCAGTCCACGCCGTAGCGCAGGGCCAGCTGTCTGCGTACGGCAAGGCTGGCCAGCAGGGGCAGGGTGGCGGGCTGCGCCAGCGGCTCCCGGATGGCGACTGTGTAGTACAGCGCCTTGCCCTCGGCGTTGACCCAGGTGCGGCCCAGGCGGCCCCGCCCGGCGGTCTGGTTGGTGGTGTATACCGCGCCCACCGGGCCGAACTCTTCAAAATGCTCTTTCATATACGCGTTGGTGCTGCCGCATTCGGGCAGATAACGCACCTCATTGATGCTCATTGCTGCGGTACCTCTTTGTGTGCAAAGCTGGTGATCTTGCCCTTGTCCAACAGCATCACGCCGTAGGTGTTGGGGCCGGTGTAGCAGCGGCCGCAGGAACCCGGGTTGAACAGGAACACGCCGTTTTTCTGGAGGGCGATGGGTTTGTGGGTGTGGCCGAACAATGCCACCTCAGCGCCGCGGGCGGCGGCGGCATCCGCCAGCGTGTCCAGATCGTATTTTACGCCGTACATGTGACCATGAGTATAGAAAACGACCACCTGATCGAAGGCGGCCAGCCCGTCCAGCGGCTCCAACGCGCCAAAATCGCAGTTGCCGGCCACGGCGTAGACCTTCATTTTGGGGTGCAGGGTCAGCGCCTCTTCCAGGTCGCGCAGGCCATCTCCCAAAAAGACAACGGCATTTGCATCGCTTTCTGCGTGCAGGATGCGCTCTACTGCACTGGCGCTGTTGTGGCTGTCGCTCAGGATCAAAAGTTTCGTCATGGGACTACGTCCTCCTTATTTATACGTATTAAACCTCTCAGTCGCCTTCGGCGACAGGTACGGGTTGCGGCTCCCAGCATTCATTTCGTGTTGTAAACAACACTTATGTCTTGCTGGCTGCGGCCCCAACAGCAACGCCCTTTATCCGCCACTGGCGGCGGTTGTTGCTGTTGCTCCTGGTAGGGGAGCCAAGCTTACGTTCCTGTCTCTCCTGTCAGGAGAGGGGGCAATGCGAAGCATGGACAGAGAGGTCAGCCTGCCTGCAAAGCAAGCAGTTGCTTGTACACTTCACTCTTGGAATACGGCGTGCCCTGCGCGGCGGCCTTGGCGGCGGCAGAGGCCGCATAGCCGTTCCGGGTCAGTTCCAGCGCCCGCTGGGCGGCCTGCTCCAGGGTCAGCTCTTCTTCGGCTTCGGCGGTGGGCGCACCGGCCATCACCAGAACATACTCGCCGCGGGGGTCATTCTCGGCATAATGGGTCTGGGCCTCGCCCAGCGTCGTTTTCCAGATCTCCTCGTGGAGCTTGGTCAGCTCCCGGCAGAGGGTGATGCTCCGCTCAGGGCCGAAGGCGGTGGTCAGGTCGTCCAGCGTGGTGCGCAGTTTGTGGGGCGCTTCGTAGAAGATGACCGTCCGTTTTTCCACCTGCAGCTCGGCCAGCCGCTCCCGCTTCTGCTTTTTGTTCACAGGCAGAAAACCCTCGAACACCCAGCGGGAGGTGTCCTGACCGGAGACGGCCAGCGCCGTCACACAAGCGGAGGCTGCCGGAACGGGCACCACCTTGATGCCCCGGGCCAGCGCGTCCCGCACGATCACTTCGCCCGGGTCCGAGACACAGGGCATACCGGCATCGCTGCACAGGGCACAGTTCTCGCCTGCCTCAATGCGGCGCAGGATCCCCTCGCCCTTCTGCAGGGCATGCTCGTAGTAGCTCACCATCGGCTTTTTCAGCCCCAGAAAGTTGAGCAGCTTCATGGTCACGCGGGTATCCTCTGCGGCAATAAAATCTGCCGCGCCAAAGGTGGCTGCCACACGGGGCGGCATGTCATCCAGGTTGCCGATGGGTGTGGCAACGATATAAAGAGTACCTGCCATAGTATCCTCCCATTTGATTTGTACAAAACCTCTCCGTCATCCCTACGGGATGCCACCTCTCCTAATAGGAAAGGCAAGCACATTTGGCTCCCCTACCAGGAGCCGCAATCCGTACTTGGCGCGCAGCGCCTGAGAGGTTCAGCGTCCATACATTGCCGCGCCTGCCGAGATGAGTACATCCGGCTCGACCCGCAGCCCTGTTTTCCGGTTCTTCTGTGCTTCCACCAGAAACAGCCAGGGGGCGGCATCCGGCCGGTTCTTCACAAAGGCCAGCCGCTTGGGCTCCAGCCGGTTGGCCCGCAGGACCGCCAGCACCTCGGCCAGCCGCTCGGGCCGGTGGCAGAGCGAGAGCCGCCCGCCATCCTTCAGCAGCCGGAACGCGCACTTGCAGACATCGTCCAGCGTGCAGTCCGTCTCGTGGCGGGCAGTGGCCCGGGCCCTGTCGGCGGCCTGCTCCCCTGCCGTGAAATAGGGCGGGTTGCAGGCGCACAGGTCGTAGCTGCCTGCGCCTTCCCGGAAGGAGCGCAGGTCGGCGCAGACGGGCGTGATGTGCTCAATGCCCTGTTCGGCGCAGGCGGCGGCCAGCAGCGCGCTGGCTTCGGGCTGCAGCTCCAGCCCCAGGCAGGGGCCGCGGTGGCCCCGGTCGTGCCATTCCAGGCTCACGATGCCGCAGCCGGAGCACAGGTCGGCGGCACGCCAGGCCCGCTTTGGCTCCGAAAACCGGGCCAGCAGCAGCGCGTCCGAGCCAAAGCGGTGCACGGCTGAACAATAGACTCTTGTTCTATTATACAAAATCTCGGTGGAATGTTCCATATACAGCACCTAAAATCCACTGCCAAAATATCGGGCGGAAAAATCGGGGAAAATTGTGCATGAAAGAAAAGCAGCAGACCCGCTTTTGACAGGTCTGCTGCTTTTGATGCGTTTTTTCAGTGTTCGCCGTGAAATTATTCAGCAGCGATAGCACCGGTGGGGCAAGCACCCTCGCAAGCGCCGCAATCGATGCAAGCGTCTGCATTCACAACTGCAACACCATTCTCAATGGTGACAGCACCAACGGGGCAAGCGCCCTCGCAAGCGCCGCAGCCAACACATGCGTCAGAAACCTTGTGTGCCATAATAAAACTCTCCTTTTATCACCCGTGCACTAGCTTTAAGAAGAAGTCTGCCCTCGCACGGTGCCAGCAGGCTTCCCCGGAATTCATCCTTGTCTGCATTCTAACAAAGTGGAAAAGAAAAGGCAAGACTAACCGTGTGCCATAAAAGCCCAAAGTTTTATTTTTGTGGGGTTGCACAAAAGCAAGGCCTAACTTTGCGGGAAAATTAAGAGAGTTTTTTGGCGAAAATCACGAAGAATGGTTAGTTTTGTGATACTAACTGCCGTGATATCCCACTATTTTTCTGGGAATTATTTCTCTTTTTTGGGGCATTTGCCGCAGCCCACATTGCCCTTTTCATCGGCGGCTGCCACCACCGGGGCGGGGTTGCGCACACCGGAATAATCGTCGTCCGGGTCGGGGCGGCGGGGTGCCCGTTTGCCGCCGCTGATATACTCACACACGCCCACCTTATAGTAGCGCGGGGTCAGGGCTTCGGTGCCGCAGCGCACCCGCAGGTAGCCGGAGATGGGGTTCACCTCCAGCACGGTGCCCAGACCATCCGGGGTGCGCACGGTGCTGCCCACCATGGGCATGATGCTGTTCAGGTATTCGTAGGCGTTTTCCTCGTAGGAAAGGCAGCACATCAACCGGCCGCAGGCACCGCTGATCTTGGTGGGATTCAGGGAAAGGCCCTGCTCCTTGGCCATCTTGATGGAAACGGGCTGGAAATCCTTGAGGAAGCGGCTGCAGCAGAAGGGCTGGCCGCAGATGCCCAGGCCGCCGATCATCTTACTCTCGTCGCGCACGCCGATCTGGCGCAGCTCGATGCGGGTGTGGAAGATGCCGGCCAGATCCTTGACCAGTTCGCGGAAGTCCACCCGGCCGTCGGCAGTGAAGTAGAACATGATCTTGGAGCGGTCAAGGGTGTACTCGGCCTCCACCAGCTTCATTTCCAGGCCGTGGCGGGCAATGCACTCCTGGCAGGTGTGGTAGGCGCGTTTCTCATCCTCGCGGTTCTGGCGCATCCGGCGCACATCCACGCTGTCGGCCATCCGGGTGATGGGCTTGAGCGCCTTGGAAACGGCGCTGTCGGCGATCTCTTTCACGCCCTGCACCACCTCGCCGCACTCAATGCCGCGGGCGGTCTCCACGATCACGTATTCGCCGGTTTTGATGTCGGCCCCGGCAGGGTCGAAATAATAGCTTTTGCCGTTTTCCTTGAAACGGACAGAGATGACTTTTTTCATACTGTTCCTCACAGGGGAAACTCCCCTATCTCGTAAAAAGGCCCGCAGAAGGGCCTGAAGATCCATTCTGAGGATTATTATAGCATAAACGTTGAAAATTGAACAGCCCTCTCAGGCTCACTTCGTTCGCCAGCCCAGGTTGTGGCTCCCAGCAGCTGCTTCGTGCAATTGCACTCGCACCTTGCTGGCCACTGCCCCAACAACTCCTCCCTCAATCCGCCACTGGCGGCGGTCGTCGTCGTTGCCCCCAAAGGGGGAGCCGATAAAAAAATTTCATCCTCTGCAACATTCCGCCCCGCTCATTCGTATCCCACTTGAACTCCGTCTGAAATTTGATCTCAAAAACGTCAAAAAACTGAGGTATCATCCGGATTTCACAAAAGATTCTCAAGATTTGCGAAAGAATCTCCGGGCAAGCCTTGCAAGCCCCGGAACCGGGTGTATAATAGGGGTATCGCCTTTGATCCGCTCTGAGAAAAAGAGCAGCCGCGCAATGCGTGGGAAAACACAGAAACGGTAGGAAGAAATGGAAAAATTCAGCGTCAAAAAACCGTTCACCGTTCTGGTTGCAGTCATCATGGTCATTATGCTGGGCCTTGTGTCCGTGCAGAACATGCAGACCAATCTGCTGCCAAACGTGAACACACCGTACCTGATGGTGGTCACGGTCTATCCCGGTGCCAGCCCGGAGCGTGTGGAGAACGAGGTCTCCGACGTGATGGAGAGCGCGCTGGGCACCATCTCGGGCGTGAAAAACGTTACCGCCACCTCGGCAGAAAACTACAGTCTGCTGCTGATGGAGTTTGAGGATGATACGGACATGAACAGTGCCGTGGTCAAGGTGTCCAACAAGGTGGATCAGACCACCTCCAGCCTGCCAAGCACCTGCATGACCCCCTCCATCATTGAATATACCCTGAACATGAACGCCTTTATGACCGTGGCCGTCAGCCGCGAGGGCAGCGATTCCTATGAGCTGGCCGATTTCGTCAACGACACCATGGTCCCCTATATTGAGCGTCAGGGCGGCGTTTCCAATATTTCCGCCAATGGCCTGGTCACCCGGATGGTGCAGGTGCAGCTCGATCAGGAAAAGATCGATGCCATCAATGAAAAGCTGCTGGAAGTCATTGACGTGCAGCTGGCCGATGCAAAGGCCCAGCTGGATGCTGCAGAGGCCCAGATCGAGGCAGGCAGAAAGGAGTACGAGACCCAGCTGGCCAATTACGACAAGCTGGTCAGCGATACCATCAACAGCCAGTATTCCGGCGAACTGCAGGATTCCTTCATGCTGGTCAAGAAGCAGGCACAGGCCCTTCTGGAGAGCGTCAACCAGCTCATTGCCGTGGTCAACGAGCCTGAGATCCAGCAGGCCCTGATCGATGTGCGGGACGGCCTGCAGCGGGTCGTGGACAAGTTCAACGAGACCGGAATGCAGGATATCGATTCTCTGATCGAGATCGTGGCGGAGCTGCGCGATATCACCGATAAGCTGACCACCGCTTTGCAGGATCTGCAGCAGCGCCTGAACGCGCAGGGCGACACCGCCGGCACAACGGCCGGGGAGCTGGTCGATGATCTGCAGGTGCAGCAGAGCCTGAGCAACATTTATAACACGCTGGAGAGCACCATCAAGGCCATGGACGACGTGCCCGGCCTGATGGATCAGTTCACCCAGATCGTGGGCAGCTATTCCCAGCAGCAGCTGCAGGCCTATATCAAGTTCACCGAGGCCCGCGAGATGCTGAACGATTACGAGAAGCAGCTGGAAGATGCCAAGCAGCAGTACGAGGATGCCAAGCAGATGGCCATGGAGAACTCCGACGTGGCCAAGATGCTGGATATCGACACGCTGGCACAGCTGATCTATGCCCAGAACTTCTCCATGCCCGCCGGTTATGTCAAGGATTCCAGCAACAAGTCCTGGCTGCTGAAGGTCGGCGAGGAGTACGACAGCATCGAGGATATCTCCGGTGCCCTGCTGCTCCATGTGGACGGCTTTGGCGATGTCCGCCTGTCTGACGTGGCCGATGTGCAGATCATTGATAACGCGGAGGACAGCTTTACCCGCCTGAACGGCGAGCGCTCCGTGGTGCTGAAGATCTTCAAGAGCAATTCTTCCAGCGCCGGTGAAGTTTCCGGCAACTGCAAGGCTGCCTTTAAGGAGCTGGAACAGAAATACGATGGCCTGCATGTGGTCGTGCTGTCCAACCAGGGCAACTACATCAGCATCATCGTCAGCAGCATCCTGAGCAGTATGCTCATCGGTGCGGCCCTTGCCATCATCGTGCTGGCCATCTTCCTCAAGGATATCAAGCCCACGCTGGTGGTCGGCATCAGTATCCCGCTGTCGGTGCTGTTTGCCGTGGTGCTCATGTACTTCACCGGTCTGGATATGAATATTATGACGCTGGCGGGCCTGTCCCTCGGCATTGGTATGCTGGTGGATAACTCCATCGTCGTCATTGAGAACATCTACCGTCTGCGCAGCCGCGGCGTGCCCGCTGCCCGCGCGGCGGTCCAGGGCACCAAGCAGGTGGGCATGGCCATCATGGCTTCCACCCTCACCTCTGTCTGCGTGTTCCTGCCCGTCATCTTCACATCGGGTGTCATCAAGAGCCTGCTGCAGCCCATGTCCATGTGCATCGGCTACTGTCTGGCTGCTTCCCTCATCGTGGCCCTGACGGTTGCCCCGGCGGCCTCCTCTACCCTGCTGAAAAACTCCAAGCCCAAAGAGCTCAAGTGGTTCGACAAGGTGCAGGAAAAGTACGTCAAGAGCCTGGAATGGTGCTTCCGGCACCGCTGGGCACCGTTGGGCGCGGCAGTGGTGCTGCTGGTGTTCTGCGGCTGGCGCGTGATGTCCATGGGCGTTGAGATGCTGCCCACCATCACCAGCAACGAGGCCATCGTCACCCTCTCCACCGAGAAGGATCTGACCAAGGAAGAATCCTATGCTGTGGCTGAGAATGTCATTGATGCCCTGCTGGCTGTGGACAACGTGGAAGAGGTGGGCGTTACCACCGACAGCCGCGTGGCCGGAATGGATGTCGGCCAGCTGGGCCTGCCCCAGACCATCACTGACCTGCTGAAAGCCGCCAACAGCTACGGCACCTACCAGATCAACGTGATGCTGGACGAGAGCCTCTCCTCCCGGCAGATCGAACAGGCCCGCGAGGCGCTGGAGGAAGCTGTGAACGGCGTGGAAAACTGCACCGCCACAGTTGAGATCAGCGGAATGCAGGAGCTGACCAGCCAGCTGGATATGGGCCTGACCGTTCAGGTCTCCGGCAACGACATTGATACCATGACTGCCCTCTCCGAGAAGGTGGTGGATATGGTCAACGAGATGGACGGCTTTACCAATGCCACCAACGGTCTGGGCAGCGGCGATGCCACCATCAACCTGCAGATCGACCGGGATAAGGTCCGTTCCTACGGCCTGACCGTGGCGCAGGTCTACCAGCAGATCGCCGCCAAGCTGACCACCACCACCACGGCCCAGACCCCCGTTGCCATCGATGGCTCCACCATGAACGTCCAGATCAGCAACAATCTGGACCCCATGACCAAGGAAAACATGATGGATATGACCTTTACGACCTCCGTCATGGCTGCCGACGGCACCACCGAGACCGGCACCTGCACGCTGGGCGATATGGCCACCTGGGTCACCGGCTCCACCCCGGACTCCATCACCAGCAAGAACCAGACCCGCTATATCAGCGTGACGGCGGACGCAGTGGAGGGCACCAATACCACCACCGAGACCCGCGCACTGGAAAAGAAGCTGAACGAGTTTGCCGCATCCGATGAGATGCCCGAGGGCTGCAGCTTCTATATGGGCGGCGGCTCTGAGATCAACGGCATGGTGGTGGATCAGATGGGTCAGTGGATGTTCCTGGCTCTGCCCTTCGTCTACCTTGTTATGGTGGCCCAGTTCCAGAGCCTGCTCTCCCCCTTCATTGTTCTGTTCACCATTCCGCTGGCCTTTACCGGTGGCCTGCTGGGCCTGCTGCTCACCGGCCAGCAGTTGACCATGATTTCCCTGATGGGCTTCATCGTCCTGATGGGCACGGTCGTCAACAACGGCATCGTGTTCGTGGATTACGCCAACCAGCTGCGCATCGGCGGCATGGAGCGCCGCGCGGCCCTGATTGCCACCGGCAAAACACGAATGCGCCCCATCCTGATGACCACTCTGACCACCGTTCTGGCCATGCTCCAGCTGGTGTTCAGCGGCGATATGGCCAGCCAGCTGATGAGCGGTATGGCCATCGTCATCATCTTCGGCCTGACCTACGCCACCCTGATGACCCTGTACGTTGTGCCCCTGATGTATGACATCCTCTTCAAGAAGCCGCCGCTGAACGTGGATATCGGCGATGAGAACCTTGACGACATCCCCGATGATGCCGCCGAGTATATCGCCCAGAACACCGCTCAGCCGGAGTAAGAAAACTTCCCCAAAGCACCCTTCACAGCCATGTGAGGGGTGCTTTTTGTCAATCTGCTAAAAAATTTGCCGCAGCTTTGGCACAGTCTCCAAAAATTGGGGAATTCAATAAAAAATATTGACAGGGGGGGGGGGGAGATGTAAAATGAGTTCACAATGCAGAAGGTGTAGGGGTATGCTTTCTGTGTGGTAAAATAACTATTACAGTTGCAATGCCGCTTCCTGCACCTAATACGCAGGTTTCTCAGAATGCAAAGACATATAAGGCTTTTGAAATTACGCCGGAGAATTTGTCGCAGATTCAGAACGCAATGGAATACACTTATATAATTCCTACTCAGCCTGCTCAGTAAATCTTAAAACTAAACTTATCCAAGCCCCGGAGCGCCTACCCCTGGCCCTCCGGGGCTTTTTTCTGCCTATGGGGCAGAATTTACAAAAAATCTCTCGAAATATTGGATAGAATCCCTTAAAAAATGCCAACACAGAAGGGGAAAACTGTGATATAATCAAAACAATAAAGGATAAAACAGAGAGTGTGCTGTCCCCAAAAAATACAAAAGGAGGCGAGCCCTATGGCACAGTTTCTCTCCAAGCCCTTTGGCATGACCCCAAACGGCGAAAAGATCAATGAATACATCATCTCGAACCCCGGCGGGCTGGCGGTCAGTGTGCTGAACTACGGCTGTATCATCAAGAATATCTGGGTGCCCACCAAGAGCGGGCCGGTGGATGTGGTGCTGGGCCACGACACCTACGCCGATTACGTCAAGGACTTTGAATCGTCCGGCAGTACCTGCTGCGGCGCGTTCGTGGGCCGGTACGCCAACCGCATCGAGAATGCCGTGTTCAATGTGGGCGGCAAGACCTACCAGCTGGAAGCCAACAACGGCAAAAACCACCTGCACGGCACCTTCCCGCGCAAGCTGTATGAGGTAAAGACCTTTGGCGATACCCTGCTTCTGGAGGCGGAAAGCCCCGATGGAGAGGATGGTTTCCCGGGAAATCTGAAGATCTCGGTGCGGTATATCCTCACCGAGGACAACGCCCTGCGGATGGATTACCGTGTCTCCTCTGATGCCGACACCATCATCAACTTGACCAACCACACCTACTTCAATCTGGATGGCGGCGGCGATGTGCTGGGCCAGAAGCTGCGCATCTATGCGTCCCGCTATCTGGAGGGCAACAACGAGACCTGCCCCACCGGGAATATCCTGCCCGTGGCAGGCACGCCGATGGATTTCCGGGCGGGCAAGCCCATTGGCCGGGACATCGACACCGGCTTTTCCCAGACCACCATGGTGGGCGGCGGCTATGACCACTGCTTTGTCATCGACAGGGGCCGCGGGGCCAGCCAGAGCCTGTGCGCCTGGGCTTCCAGCGATAAGACCGGCATCAGCATGAAGGTCTATACCACCCAGCCCGGCGTGCAGCTCTACACCGGCAATTTCCTGCAGGACTGCCCTGCCCCCGGCAAGGGCGGCGTGCCGATGCAGAAATACGGCGGCTTTGCGCTGGAGACCCAGCACTTCCCCTGCAGCCCCTCCCACCCGGAGTTCCCCTCCACCGCCCTGCGGGCCGGGAAAGTGTTCCGCGCCAACACCACCCTGCGGTTCTTCACCGGCAAACAGTGCGGGAAACTGTAAAATGCAGCCCTCTCATTCAAAGCCTGACGGCTTTGCCTGAGAGGGCTTTTTCTCTGATTTGCACAAAGCGTTCCATCACTCCATGTACAAAACACAAAAAACGCTTGTAAATCAATGCGCGAAAAAATAAATGGAAACAAAAATCCATCCTTATAAAATTCCCGTTACTTGATTCTGCGGCCAAAACGTTGTATCCTTGTGGCAGAAGGCGGGCCTGCCCCGCGCAAGCAACTTTGGTGACGAGAAGAGAGGTACTTTTATGGCAATTTTGGTTTCCGGCGGTGCCGGTTATATCGGCAGCCACACCTGTATCGAACTGCTGAACGCTGGCTTTGACATCGTGGTGGCAGATAATTATTACAACGCTTCCCCCGTGGTGCTGGATCGGGTCAAGCAGATCACCGGCAAAGACTTCCGGTTCTATCAGGCCGATATGACAAAGCACGAGGACGTGGAGAAGATCTTCACCGAGTGCCCGGATATCGATGCTGTCATCCAGTTTGCCGCCTATAAGGCAGTGGGCGAGAGCGTTTCCAAGCCCATCGAGTACTACTATAACAACCTCAACTGCACGCTGGTCATTCTGGACGTGATGCGCCGCCACAACTGCCGCAACTTCGTGTTCAGCTCCTCCGCCACCGTCTACGGCGACCCCGCCAGCGTGCCCATCACCGAGGACTTCCCCGTGGGTGCCACCACCAACCCCTACGGCACCACCAAGGCCTTTACCGAGCGCATCCTGACCGATGTCTGCAAGGCTGACCCCACCCTGAACGTGGCCCTGCTCCGTTACTTCAACCCCATCGGTGCCCACAAGTCCGGCCTGATCGGCGAGGACCCCAACGGCATCCCCAACAACCTGATGCCTTACATCGCCAAGGTGGCCGTGGGCAAGCTGGAAAAGGTGCACGTCTTTGGCAACGACTACCCCACCCCCGACGGCACCGGCGTGCGCGATTACATCCATGTGGTTGACCTGGCCCGGGGTCATGTCTGCGCCATCAAGAAGCTGCAGACCAACTGCGGCCTGTTCATCTGCAATCTGGGCACCGGCCACGGTTACAGCGTGCTGGATGTCATCCATGCCTTTGAGAAGGCCTGCGGCAAGAAGCTCCCCTATGTGATCGATCCCCGCCGTCCCGGCGATATCGCCGAGTGCTATGCCGATCCCACCAAGGCCAAAAACGAGCTGGGCTGGGTGGCTGAGTACGGCATCGAGGAGATGTGTGCCGACAGCTGGAACTGGCAGAAGAACAACCCCGACGGCTACCACACCGTGAAGTAAACAGAACTGTTCTCAAAACGCACCTTTGAACGTGAAAATTCAGGGGTGCGTTTTCTTTTGCCCGGAAATCTGCCGGAACAGGAAAAAGATCTCTACAAAAAACAGCGGGAACAGGCGAGAATTTTTGCCGCTTCCCGCCTTGACAATGCCTTTGAGTTAGCATATATTAAGACTGTTCATATACACTAACATTTTGTCGAAGGAAAGGCATCTGCCATGACATTAAAGGAACTGAAAATCGGCGAAAGTGCCGTGATCGATACAGTGGGCGGAACGGGAGAACTCCGCCAGCATTTTCTGGATATGGGGCTGATTCCCGGCGAGAAGGTCACGCTGGTGAAATTCGCGCCCATGGGGGACCCCATGGAGCTGCAGATCCACGGCTATGAGCTGACCCTGCGGCTGGACGATGCGGCACGGATCGAGATCACCCCGGCGGAAGCACCCGCAGCAGCTCCGGCACGGAAGGCCGGCCGGATGGTGGAGCACCCGGGCCTGGGCGAGGGCGGCCGCTACCACACCAAAAAGGGCGAACACCCGCTGCCGGATGGAACGGTGCTGACATTTGCGCTGGCCGGAAATCAGAACTGCGGCAAAACGACTCTGTTCAACCAGCTCACCGGCTCCAACCAGCATGTGGGCAACTTTCCGGGCGTGACGGTGGACCGCAAGAGCGGTGCCATCCGGGAGTACCCCGATACCGAAGTCACCGATCTGCCCGGCATCTACTCCATGTCGCCCTATTCCAGCGAGGAGATCGTGACCCGGCAGTTCATCATCGGCGAAAAGCCCACGGGCATCATCAACATCGTGGATGCCACCAACATCGAGCGCAACCTGTACTTAACGATGCAGCTGATGGAGCTGGACACCCCCATGGTGCTGGCACTGAATATGATGGATGAGGTGCGCGGCAACGGCGGCACCATCAACATCAACGAGATGGAAGCGATGCTGGGCATCCCGGTGGTCCCCATTTCCGCCGCCAAGAACGAGGGCGTGGATGAGCTGGTGGATCACGCCATCCATGTGGCAAAGTATCAGGAGCGTCCGGGCCGGATGGACTTCTGCGGCGAGGATGACCACGGCGGTGCGGTTCACCGCTGCATCCACGGCATCATCCATCTCATCGAGGACCACGCCCGGGCGGCGGGGATCCCGGTGCGCTTTGCCGCCACAAAGCTGGTGGAGGGCGACCCCCGCATTGAGGAGGCCCTGAAGCTGGATCAGAACGAAAAAGAGATGATCGAGCATATCATCCTGCAGATGGAGCAGGAGCGCGGCCTGGACCGCGCCGCCGCCATTGCAGACATGCGGTTCCACTTTATCCATCAGCTGGTGAATCAGACCGTGGTAAAGCCCCACCAGAGCAAGGAGCAGCTGCGCAGCGCAAGGATCGACCGCTTCCTCACCGGAAAATATACGGCGATCCCGGCGTTTGTGGGCATCATGGCGCTGGTGTTCTATCTGACCTTCGGCGTGATCGGCGCAGGGCTGCAAGGCCTGCTGGAACTGGGCATTGAGAATCTGACGATCCTTGTGGACAATGCCCTGACGGCGTGGAACGTCAACGATGCAGTGCATTCGCTGGTGATCGACGGCATCTTTACCGGTGTGGGCAGTGTGCTGAGTTTCCTGCCCATCATCGTGACCCTGTTCTTCTTCCTTTCCCTGCTGGAGGATACCGGCTATATGGCCCGCGTGGCCTTTGTGATGGACAAGCTGCTGCGGCGCATCGGTCTTTCGGGCCGCAGCATCGTGCCCATGCTCATCGGCTTTGGCTGCACGGTTCCCGGTGTGATGGCAAGCCGCACGCTGCCCTCGGAGCGGGACCGGAAAATGACCATCCTGCTCACGCCCTTTATGAGCTGCTCGGCCAAGCTCCCGATCTACAGCCTGTTTGCGGTGACCTTCTTCCCGGAGTACGCCGCGTTGGTCATGGTGGGCCTGTATTTCCTGGGCATCCTTGTAGGCATTGGTATGGCCTTTCTGCTCAAGGGAACGCTGTTCAAAGGCGAGGCCGTGCCCTTTGTTATGGAGCTGCCCAACTACCGCCTGCCCGGCCTGAAAAATGTGACCCAGCTGCTCTGGGAAAAGGCCCGGGATTTCCTCGAGCGTGCCTTTACGGTCATCTTCCTGGCAACCATCATCATCTGGTTCCTGCAGAACTTTGACTTCCAGCTCAGCCTGACCGCAGACCCGCAGGAGAGCATCCTGGCCTGGATCGCCAGCGGCATCGCTCCGTTGTTTGCACCGCTGGGCTTTGGCGACTGGCGGGTGTCCACGGCGCTGATCACCGGCTTTATGGCAAAGGAGAGCGTCGTCTCCACCCTTACCATCCTGTATGGCTCCTCTGCCGCACTGGGCGCGGCGCTCAGCCCGGCGGCAGCGGCTCCCCTGCTGGTGTTCTGCCTGCTCTACACCCCCTGCATCGCCGCTGTGGCATCGGTCAAGCGGGAGATGGGCGGCCGCTGGGCCACCGTCATGGTCGTAAACCAGTGCGTTGTGGCATGGCTTGCCGCGCTCATTGTGCGGTTCCTCGCCGTGGCGGTGCTGTGACCCTGTCCTGAAGCATATCAAAAGCCCGTACCGTGAAAATCTTCATGGTGCGGGCTTTTTGCGATGAAAAAAATATAGGGATCAGGAGATTTTACGCCGCCTGCCCTTGACAACAGAGATTCCCTGTGCTAAAATATTTCAAAAATGAACAATTCAAAAAGAGAGAAAGAGAGGCGCGCAATGCGTGAGCTGAACCCCAGTGTGGAATTTGCCAACAAGACGGGCCTTGTGTACAGCGCCGTCTGCAAGCCGCTGTGCCAGAAGCTGCACCTGCCGCAGACAGCGTTTGATATCCTGATGTTCCTTGCCAACAACCCCAACTACACGACCGCCCGCGATATCGTGGAAGTGCGCCACATCAAGGCGAACCTTGTCTCGGTGAATGTGGACAAGCTGGTGCAGGAGGGCTTTCTGGAGCGCCGTCCGGTGCCGGGTGACCGCCGCAAAACGGAGCTTGCCTGCACCGAAAAGGCGCAGTCCATCATCGAACAGGGCCGCAGGATGCAGGATGATTTCATCCGCCGCCTGATGGCAGGGCTGGAGGAAGAAAAACTCGAGATATTTTTTGAAGTCATCGATACGATGAACGAAAACCTGGATGTGATCCTAGAAGGAGAAGAATAAGATGAATCTGCTGTTTACCATCATCGTTACCTTTTTTGCCGGGATGGGCGCGGGCCTGGGCACCGGCTTTGCGGGCATGAGCGCCGCCGCTGTCATCAGCCCGATGCTCATCACCTTCCTGGGGATGGACCCCTACATGGCGGTCGGCATTGCCCTTTCCTCGGATGTGCTGGCCAGTGCGGTGTCTGCCTACACCTACCACAAAAACAAGAACCTGGATATCAAGAACGGCCTGATCATGATGGCCAGTGTGCTGTTGTTCACCGTGGTGGGCAGCTGGGTGGCAAGCCTGGTGCCTTCCACCACCATGGGCAGCTTCTCGGTGTTTATGACATTCCTGCTGGGCATTAAATTCATCGTCAAGCCCGTTATGACCACCAAAGAAGCCATGCAGGGGGTCTCTGCTAAGAAGCGCGCCCTCCAGTCCATCGTCTGCGGTGTGGTCATCGGGATGATCTGCGGCTTTATCGGTGCCGGCGGCGGCATGATGATGCTGCTCATCCTGACCAGCGTGCTGGGCTACGAGCTCAAGACTGCCGTGGGCACCAGCGTGTTCATTATGACCTTCACCGCCCTGACCGGTGCGGTCTCCCACTTTGCCATCGGCGGCGCACCGGACTGGACCGTGTTCATTCTCTGCGTCCTGTTCACCCTGCTGTGGGCCCGCATCGCCGCTGTCTTTGCCAATAAGGCCGATGCCAAGACCCTGAACCGTGCAACCGGAATCGTTCTGGTTGTGCTGGGCATCGTGGTCATGGGCTTCAATCTCCTGACAAAATAAACCGCAAAAGAAAAGAGCCTGTCTCCCGAAATTCCTTGGAGACAGGCTCTTTTTGTTGTACTTTGGGAAATTACTTTTCTTCGATGGTGGAGTGCTCGATCACCCAGTCGGCGGCGCGGCGGATGGCCTCGCTGCGCTGCATGGCGGGGATGTTGGCGTTGGCCTTGACCTCTTCCAGCGTTTTCTTGGTGCGGTCGGCGCGCTCCTGCAGGTTCTTGGTGATCTCCTCATCGGTGGGCACCAGACCCTCGTTCTGGGCAACCTGCAGCAGAGCCATCCGGGCGCGGGTGTTCTTCTCGGCGGCGGCGTGAACGTTGGCCGTGAAGTTCTCGCGGGTCTGGTGGATCTGGCTCAGGTAGCGGTCCAGGCTCATGCGCTGCATCTGGAGCTGCTGCTGGATGTTCTGCATCTCCTGCTGGTAGGTGCTCTCCACCAGAACGCTGGGGAGCTCGCCCTCAGCGGCAGAGGCCAGCTGGGTCAACACCTGATCCTTGGCGCGGTTCAGGGCGCTGGCGTGCTTGCCGTCGTGCAGCTGCTTGCGCACCTGCTCCCGGAACGCTTCCATGGTGTCCACCTTGCCCACCTTCTTGGCAAAATCGCTGTTCAGGGCGGGCAGCTGGCGGACGCAGACATCGATCAGCTTGATCTTAAAGACAACGGGCTTTCCGGCCAGGTCCTTGACGTGATAGCGTACCGGGAAGGTGACGTTGATCTCGAATTCCTCGCCGCCCTTGTGGCCCAGAATGCCGTCCTCAAAGCCGGGGATCATCCGGCCGCTGCCCAGCTGCAGGGGCTGGTTCTGTGCGGAACCGCCCTGGAAGGGCTTGCCGTCCAGCAGGCCCTCGTAATCGATGTGAACGATGTTGCCCTTGACGGCCGGGCCCTTGTGGGGCACCAGCTCGGCAGCAGCATTGCGGCGGCGCTCCAGCACGGCATCGATCTCTTTGTCGGTGACGGCGGGGGTCACGCACTCCACATGGAAGCCGGTGGTCTGGGTCAGGTTCAGCTCCGGCTGCAGCGGGGTGGTGGCGGTGGCTACAAAGCCCTCGTCCTTTTTGACGCTGACCAGGTCATAGCTGGGCTCATCCACCGCCTTGAAGCCGTGCTCGGCCATGGCGGCCTCGTACAGGGCAGGAACATCGCGATCCATCAGGTCGTTGATGGCATCATACCAGAATGTGTGCTCGCCGCGGTCGGCCTCGATCTGAGCACGGTCGGCCTCGCCCTTGGCAAAGCCCTTGATGGTGTAGCTGGCGCGGGTGCGCTCATACACCGCATTGGATGCGGCCTCCAGCTCCTCAGCTGTTGCGCTGAAGGTCATCTTGCAGACACTCTTTTCGGGAGTTTCCACGCTTACCAGTTTCATAGGAATCCAACCTCCGTGTTGCCCCCAAAGGAGCGATTTCAAACATTAATAAAGTTATTATAGCACAAGTGGGGCAAAAGCGGTATAATAAAAGAGAGAAAAAAGTGCGAAGCGGGCGATTTTTGCCCGGCGGAGCACGAAAGGATGTGCATCGGATGCGCTTGTTTGACGTTCTCGGGCCGGTTATGATCGGCCCCTCTTCCAGCCATACAGCGGGTGCCGCCCGGATCGGCTACACGGCCCAGAAGCTTCTGGGCGAGATCCCGGTGCAGGCGGATATCGGCCTGTACGGCAGTTTTGCCACCACCGGAAAGGGACATGGCACGGATAAAGCCCTGGTCGCCGGCCTGCTTGGCCTGCGGCCAGATGACCCCCGCCTGCCCGACAGCTTTGCCCTGGCCGCAGAGCAGGGCATGGCATTCCAAATCCATCCTGTGGAATTGCGCTCTGCGCACCCCAATACCGCTGTTCTCACCCTGACAGGCCGGGAGGGGCGGGTGCTTTCCATGAAAGCCGCTTCGGTGGGCGGCGGGCGCATCCGCGTGACCGAAATCGACGGCGTGCCCGCCGATTTCGGCGGCGACAGCAACACCCTGATCATTCACAATGAGGACACCCCCGGCTGCATCGCCGAGGTGACCACCTGCCTTGCCGTGCGCAGGATCAACGTTGCATCGATGCAGGTGTTCCGCGCAGGAACCGGCGGCTATGCCGTTATGGTACTGGAGTGCGATTCCCACATCCCCCACCCGCTGGAACGGAAGCTGGCGACCCTGCCCGGCATCCTGAAGGTGACCTGCCTGAACATCGACGAGCCCGAAGAAGACGCGGAGGAATGACCATGTCCTTTTTATCCTGTGAAGAAATGCTGGCCGCTGCCCGCAGCCAGAACCTCTCCCTTGCCGAGGCCATCCTGCGCAGTGATCTGGCCGAGAGCCGCCTGACCGAAGAGGCCAGCCGCCATGCCATGCATCACCTGTGGCATGTGATGGAGGCCACCAGCCGGGATTATGACCCTGCCCAGCGCAGCCGCAGCGGCCTGTCCGGCGGCGATGCCGCCAAGGTGGAACAGGCCCATCAGGCGGGCAGAAGCTATGGCGGGGATTACCTTGCAGAGGTGACCGCCGAAGCCCTCAAGACCGCTGAGTGCAACGCCTGCATGAAACGGATCGTTGCTGCCCCCACAGCGGGCAGCTGCGGTGTGCTCCCGGCGGTGTTGCTTCCCCTTGCCCGTGCAGGCGAGGCCGATGAAGAAGCCATCTGTGATGCCCTCTATGTGGCCGCAGGCTTCGGGCAGGTCATCGCCGCCCGGGCCACTCTGGCCGGTGCCGAGGGAGGCTGTCAGGCTGAGGTAGGAGCCGCCAGCGCCATGGCCGCCGCCGCCCTCTGCCACCTGAAGGGCGGTACCCCGGAGCAGTGCGCCGCCGCTGCCGCTATGGCACTGGGCAACCTGCTGGGCCTGGTCTGCGACCCTGTGGCCGGTCTGGTGGAGGTGCCCTGCATCAAGCGCAATGTTGTGGGTGCCGTGAACGCCGTTTCCTGCGCCAATATGGCACTTGCGGGGGTGGATTACGCCATCCCCTGCGATGAAGTCATCGATGCCATGGGCCGCGTGGGCAGTCTGCTCTCCCCCGATCTGCGGGAGACCGGCCAGGGTGGCCTTGCCGCAACGCCGACCGGTGTCCGCATCGCCGAGCGTCTGGCAGAGGAAGCCTGAGGTCCGCGCGGAAAATGTTGAAAAGACGTACTTTTCTGCGTGGAAAAATAAAAAACGAAAATAAAATCAAAAAAACTGCAAAAAACTGTTGACAAACCCCGCCCTGCGTGATAAAATACATCTTGTTCCGACCGGAACGTATGCGTTGGTAGCTCAGCTGGATAGAGTGACTGACTACGAATCAGTAGGCCGGGGGTTCGAGTCCCTTCCATCGCACCAAGTAAAATCCCACGATTGACCGTTGAAAATGCGGTGTAAATCGTGGGATTTCTTGTTTTACATAGGCTTCAAAAGGGCTGGAAAGTGCCTCATTTGTGCCTTGCTGCCCCAAAAACTACCTCTTGTGTGCCTTACCGTGTGCCTCATACTGGATGCCCGGCGGGGTGGTCTGAGGGCAAAGAAAAAGCCTGTCCGGTGTGTAGCCGGGCGGGCTTTCGTGCTGTCTGTAGGTGCTGCGGCTCTATCGTGGGTCATGCACTCTGGGCGGTGGGCTTCTCTTTTTCAGTCTTGGCAAGGTAGTTGTAGGCCATGCGGCAGACACCCTCCTCGGTGTAATAGTCCCCCAAGAGGTCCGCAACCTCTGCCCATGTCAGGCAGCGGACAAAGCGCAGACGGAAGATCAGATACAGGCGTGCGTCCTGAATCGTGGCGCAAAAGGCAACGGCCTTATCTCGCTCCTGTTCAGCCTGTTCCTCAAGGTAGGTGATTCGTGCATCCATGTCGGCGATCTCAACGGCCAGCCGCCCGGTGCTGTCTTTCACGCCGGATACGTGGGGCATACCGTTCAGTGAGGGTGCAGCGGGTTCGGCTTGTTCGCGCAGGAACTTCAAAGCCTCACGGTTCTTTTGGATGGTCTCATTCAAGTGGAAGTAGCGAGAGATCTCTGTGAGTGTCATTGTTTCCCCTTTCATCAATTCGACTGCGCCTATTTTACCACAGAAGAAACCAAGAATCTATCAAAGAACGATGAAAAACACCCTCTGCGGCCGTTTGTGGGCTGTCAGAGGGTGTTTCTGTCACTATTCGATGGTCTGTGCCTTGCGCTTCCGCCGGGCGCGTTCTTCCCGGATGCCCTGCACCCTGCCAGCGTTCCAAAGGGCGGTGATAAGCCCCATGAAGCGATATGCGCCTGTTAGGCCAAATTCATTGGGGACTTCTGTAATGGCGTTGAAAAGCTGACTTACTTCCTTGAGGGTCTGGGACGAACTCCACAGCCACGACATTTTCACGGCTTCTTCTGCGGTAACGGTGGGAATTCTGGGGGTGCAATCAGAGTGCTGCATAGTGTACCTCGCTTTCATAATTCAATTAAAGTGCCGGAAATTTTCTCGGCTGACTGGGTAAAGATAGGGCTTGTAAAGCCCGCTGCCAGCCCGGCGGGGGCTTTACAGTACCTTTGGCGTGTTCGGCATGGCTTCTGCTCTCTGGGGCTGCTGCGCTGCATCGTGCAGCGCATGGAGATAGGTCAACAGGCGGTCTTTGTCGGCGGCTGACAGGCTGCGGACACGGCAGAGGACTTCTTGCCACTGGGCTGCGGTCATACCGCTGCACCCCCTTCCAGCAGCTTGGCCACGCTCTTGCCGGCCTTTGCTGCGGCTGCATCCAGTGCGGCCAGCTTCCACAGAAAGCTGGTGTCAACCTTGGCGGTCAGGATCTCGCCCTTGTGAATTGCTGCTACGGTGTAGCCCTGCTGGGCGTACTGCTGTCGGATCCAGCTCTGCGGGGTCTGGTTCAGGTGGTCGAGCGTGTTCATCCGGCCACCATCCAGCACGATGCTTTCCCTGTGCAGGGTGCGGGGCTTTGCTTCCCGCTGGTCGATGTACTCCACCTCAAAGGCGTGCAAGCTGATTTTCTTCTCCAACTTCATGGTCATATCCTCCCATCATTCCCGGCGGGCTTCCATCTTCCCGCCGGGGGTCTCTGCTCGTGTTACAGGGCTTCCAGCGGCTGCACCTGCGATGCACCGAAGAACGATGCCCGGTAGGTCTGGCCGTCTCCCCTGCTGCTGTGGATCAGCACCGCCTGAAACAGAGCCTTTGCACCATGCTCCACCATGTACCCGGCGGCTTTCCAGCCTGCCCAGGTGTTCACGGGCTCGGTGATCCCGGCGGCCTGCTGGGCTTCCTCGATGCGCTGGGCGTTGACCGGAGCAGCCTTTGCGCTGTTCCATGCCCGGTGCAGGGCTTCGGCAAAGCTGCTCACACCCTTGCGGTACAACTTCCACGCCTTGTGCATGATCTCGGAGAGATTGTACTTCTTCATACTGTCCTCGCTTTACTTTGCGGGTCAGCTCCTGTATAATGGGCTTGACCCTGTTGTGGGTTTGGCTCGGTGTGTGTTTGGTAGACGGCACCGGGCCATTTTTCATATACAGCTTTCAGGAAGTGGGTTACTGTCTTAGCTGGCGTTCTGCTCTTGCGCTCCCGGTACATCCTTCGCCCCTTGCCTTCCGGTCGTGCTTCCCTTGCTGTGTCTATATTATAGCACTAATATCTCGTGCATTCTATTGACGAAATGCACGAATATCAAGTGCTGTTACTGTGTATATTTGAACTTGATTCTAGTGCAGCTTCTGGATATAATAGAAAGGGATAGAAAGGAGTGAAAGCACATGGCGATACAGTATAAGGCTGATGTTTTGGCATTGCTGAAAGCGGCTGGGTATCCATCAACCAGAATCCGAGCAGAAAAGCTGCTGGGGCAGTCCTATGTTCAGCAACTGCGAAAGGGTGAATTGATTTCATGGGCTGCGCTGAACACGGTTTGCCGCTTGCTCGACTGCCAGCCGGGTGATCTGCTGGAGTATGTGGCCGATGAGATTCCGAACGCTGAAACAATAGCAGCCATCAAGGAACTGGACAACGGTGGCGGTGAGCATTTTACTGGCTCAACAGAGGAACTTTTCAAAAAGATTCTCAGTGAACCTGATGAAGCTACCGGGAAATGACGATTTTTTGTCGTTGAATCGTTCTGCACTTTATTTTGGGGCTTGACAAAGGCCCGCCCATCGGGTATAATGCCATCAATGAAACCCGACCGGCCTCTCAACGATGCGCATTAGGTCGGGTATTTTTTTGTTTATAAGACATTGGAAGTGAAACCATGCCAACAACAGACCAAACAAAACCGTTCAAGAGCTATGATGAACAAATCGCGCTGCTTCGTGAAAGAGGGCTTATCATCACAGATGATGTCTATGCCCGCGATGTCTTGAAGCGGATGAACTATTATCGGTTCAGTGCGTACTCGCTGACGCTGCGAGAGAATGACCGATTCTTTCCAGAGGTCACGCTTCAGGATATGGTGGCTCTTTACGACTTTGACCAAGAGTTCAGGAGCATCATTTTCAAGTATGGTGCAGTCGTTGAAACTGTGGCCAGAGCGTACATCGCCTACTATCATGCTCGGCAGCATGGCCCCATTGGCTACCTGAATAACCAGAACTTTGAAAGCGAACAGTATCACGCCGTATTTCTGAGCACTCTGAACCGTGAAATTTCTCGCTCAGATGAGCCGTTCATTGTCCATCACAAAAGAGATAAGCGGGGCGTGTATCCGCTTTGGGTAGCTGTTGAGGAAATGACATTCGGCACACTCTCGCTGTTTTATAAGAACATGCTGGAAGCAGACCGCGAGGGCATTGCACAAGAGTATTACGGCCGCAAGTCGATTTATATTGAAAACTATCTGCAGTGTGCTGTTGTGGCTCGGAATATCGCCGCTCATGGTGGCCGTTTCTATAACCGCACCAGACTCAGCCCGGCGGTCAAGCTGCCGTTGGTTATGCGCCGTGCACATGTGGATAACAGCTCTCCGTTTGCGTACTTCTATGCGATCTTTGAGCTGCTGCCGGATGCCGAAAAATTTAACCTCATCCGCGCAATGGAAAAGCTGTTCAAGAAGTACCCGGCGGCGGAGCCGTCCCGAATGGGCTTCCCGGTAAACTGGAAGGCGTTGTTGAATCTTCCAAGTGAACCGGAAGAAGCAGATACTTAATCCGCCAGAGGACGGAACAGGCAGCCGTCACCCTTTGTTTGGAGATGCGGGAAGCGTCACCCCGCCTGGCAATAGGTCGTTGCAGAGATGCAGCGGCCTTTTGTTTTTGAACTGCGCAGGAAACGCCCGCCGGGGCTGTCAGAGCGGAGATAGAACCCACGGCAAGGAAAACCACCCACAGACAAAGACAAAAGCCCTCAGACGCGCGCTGCCGCAGTCTGGGGGCTTTGAGCTGTCTATGAAGGTTTAACCATTTTGCCGATGATGGTAAGATGGTATGTTTTCGTGGCGTCACGAAGATGTACGCCGCCGGGAAACATTTTGTTGAGGTCAACAAAATGGTCACAGCCGAAGTGCTGCGCCCGGCGGGTGCTGCACGTTCAAAGGGTTTGGGATGCTGCCCAACAAGTTCTTGCAAAGCAAGAGGGCTTTGTATAGACAAAGACATTGCTTGCAAGGCTTTGTGCGTACAAAAGCACTGCTTGCCGCGCCTGTGTTGGTACCACGGCGCACTGCTTGCAAATGCTAGGCCCCCTGCAAGGGCACACGGACTTTGGAACAAAGTCTAGTGTGTTACGCCTCGCCCGGCGGGGTGTAGGTTATTCGGAACTGCTGTCAGCGGATGAGGATGCGGCTTCAGCGTTCTTCCGCTGCTGATATTTTTCCCATGCATCATCCAGCAGTTCTCGTCCGTTTGGCATGGCGATGAGCTGATAATAGAGCCGTAGACAGCCGCGAGCTAGAGTGTCAGCGACTTCCGGGGGGATTTCGTCAAGATGAATGTGAATATCATTGCCCATAGTCTTACCTCCTGAAATATCCTTTGTTTGTTTCATCAGCGTGTGCAAAGAGGATGCAGATCCGGGTGCAGGATGCGTAACGAAACGGTCAAATTTTCCCTATAAGACTAGCTCACAACAGGGGTCGACGAGCCCGCTAAGGGCTAGGGTACCCGTTCACAGTACCTTGAGGGGCGCAGGGCTTGAGGTGGGCTGCCTGGTGTGATAGAATGGCTGCGGGATGTGGTCTGTCAATCGCTCCCGCCTGGCTGCCTTGCGAGTTCGCTGCTTGCATGGCGGCCTTTTGTTTTGCCCTATGGTCTGCCCTTCGTTTGCTGGCCGCTCTCGTTGCCTTTATGATTCGGATGGCGTGCGGCTCGGTATGCCTCTAACTCGGCCATGAGTTCCGGGCTTTGCTGGAAACGCTTGTGGAATCCGAGGAATGCGCAGCCGATTCGCTCTGCGACCTCTGGCGGGATCTCGTTCACATTGACATGGATGCTGGTATTCATCTGTGCCTCCTGTTGTTGGGTGTGGTAAGTGGCTTAGTTGTGCATATACGGCAGCAGCATATGGTAGACCAGCTGCAAAACGTGCACCGGGATGCTCTGGCCGTGCTGCAAGGCGGTTTCGATGCAGGCGATATACTGTGCACCGCTTGCGTCATAGTGGTACGGTTCCCGGCGGCGCGGTTTGTTCTGACTGTGCTTCATGTGTGTTCACCTCCCTTCCAGTTCACTCGTGACGGCGAGAAAGCGCTGGCGGGGCTTGTCGAAGGTCAGAGGGATTTCGCCGATGCGCCCCTCCTTATTTTTTGCGAGGATGGCTTGGTACTCCTCCCCATCGTCAGACAGCAGCAAAATTGCGTCTGCATCCTGTTCAAGCTGGCCGGATTCCTTCAGATCAGCGGTGCTGGGGGATGCGTGTGCAGCGTTGCGGTTCAGCTGGGCCAGAGCTACCACAAGGATTCCTGTGGTCTGTGCCAGTTCGTGCAGTCCGATAGAGATAGACGTGATTTGCTGGTAACGGTCCTTTGCCTTGCTGGCGGCCAGAAGCTGCAAATAGTCGATAAAAATAACCTGCGCTTTCATCCGCTGGGCCTGTGCCTTGATCCATCCCGTGCCCTTGCCGGATGCAGAGCGGATGAACAGCGGCAGCTTGTGCAGATCTGCAAGGCTGTCAAGGTCGGACTGAGGAACGGTCTTGCTCTTTACATCTGCCAGCGGAACCGCCAGACGGTTTGAAATGATGCGGGCGGTCAAGGTGTCCGGGTCAGTTTCAAGACTGAAATAGCACACACGGAAGCCCCGCCGGGCCTGCTCACAAGCCATCTGCAGGGACAGGGCGGTTTTACCGGCAGATGGTCTGCCGCCGATGATGAACAGGTTGCCGGGCGACAAATGCAGGTGCTTGTCCAGCACCGGGATACCGCTGGGAATGTACTTCGGCTTTTCATTCAACTTGCGGACATAGTTGTCTACCAGTTCCCCGATAGGCTTGAAATCCTGATCCTCCCGGTCAAGGGTCAAGGCTTCGCCCATTTTGCTGTACAAGTCAGGCAGGTCTGCAAAGGTGGTCAGGCTGCTGCCTGCCTGAAAAGCCAAACTCTGGAATTTTGTCAAGGCGGCCTGTTCCAAGACGAGATGTGTCCACTTCTCCACATTGGGGCGGGTTGCACGGACGCATTCGGCCGACCATTCGTCGAAACACCCCATGACTGCAGTTTTTAGGTCTGGATACCGTTCGCAGATCTGCACAGCATCCAACGTGCCAGTTGAATTCCAAAATCCTGATACGGCAGCAAAGACAGGTTGCACATCTGGTGCAAAGTGCTCCACATCTAGATCCGGCAAGGAATACGGTGCAAGGTCTGGCTGTGCCAGCAGCGCACCAAGCAACACTTTCTGTGTGTTCATGTTAGTACCTCCATTTTCTTTTCCTGCGGCGGTTCGGGCTTCCGCCGGGCCTCCCGGCGGGCTTCTACATCGCCCAATGTGCGAACCCCATCAGCCTGCCAGCCTTTCAGAATGCCGTCAACATAGCGCCACTTTCTCACGCCGTTTTCTGCGGCTTCATCAATGGCCTTGCAAATCAGCTCAGTTGAAAACGCTTCCCGGTAGCGTTGTAGCTTGTCCAGCGCAGAGCGGGGAAACTCGCCTATCTCGGCCTGAAAATGCTGTACGATCTGAGCAAGGTCTGAATCTGTCCGGGCTGCTGTTGTGGCGGCTTTCTTACAACTTCTTCCTGAGCTATGCTCTGCTATGCTATGCTGGGTTGTCACTTGGTTGTCAGATGGTATACCAATGGTATCCATTTGGTTGCCAGTTGGTATACCAAGGCTTGCTAAAATATAACGTTTGTTCGCACTTTCTGTTAACTGCGCGAGTTCATTTTGAAACGCAGTTGGTTTGTATCTGTCATTGCGTAAATTGTTGTTGGCTTTCCAATCGGTGATAACGAGCACTTTTGAAGGGAAAGAAATGACATATCCGGCGGTTTCCAAGGGCTTCAAATCACGAGCGGTGCAGCCAATAGAACGGATAATGGCGCGGGGATTTGCTACAAACCCATCATCATCACCCTGCATACCAAGGTGAAAGTACAGGGCCTGCGATTTCAGTGGCAATTCCAGAAAGCTGTCTGTTTCGGTCACTGAACTTGAGAACATTCGTTTTACAGCCATTCGCTTACCTCGCCACCCGGCGGATGCCACCCACAGCTTCACCCTGTTCCGCCGGGATGGGGTCGCCTCGCTCAAAATACTGGGCCAAGCTGTTCATATTCACGAGCCAGCGGTGACCGGCCACAACATACCTGATCTTGCCTGTCCGGCAGAGGGTCCGAATATAGGTCGGCGGTAGACCGTAGATTGCGGCGGCGGCCCTCACGGTTTTCATGACCGGATATCGGATTAAATTTCCCATTCGATTGCACCTCCTCGGTGTTGTTTGAAAGTTGATTTTTGATGCCGTGTCAGCAGTAAAGCACAAATCGAAAAATAATGCAATACCGCCAAAATTCGATTGGAAGTTGATGCTATGCAGCTTTGTTGGAAGCGGGGCCTTTGCGCCAAAATCCATCTAGTGATATTGCGTGATACGCAGTATCCCATTTTGCAATTCCTTTACGTCTTTTTACAAGGCTTTACAGAGGGATGCCCACCTCAAAAATGGATTTTTGTGCTGATTTCGCACATCAAAAAATAATGATGAAATTGGCTCACTAAATCAATGAGATTTACTCACTGGCTTTTACGGTCAATTCTTCTAAGGGGATATCCAACGCAGATGCAATCCGTTTGGCACTGTTTTTGGTAATACCGCGGCCACAGCGAGCGGCTCCAATGGTGGAGATAGAAACAGTGCTGAGACTGCTCAACTCTGCGATGGTGATATTTTTCTTTGCCATAGCGGCAATGACAGAAACGCGATCAAGAATCATAATTGAACCTCCATGATAAGTTTGGAACTTTTTCGTTCTAAATAAATTATACGGTCTGCGAGAGGTTCAGTCAAGACCTTTTTTGAACTTTTTCATTGCGATTTGGAATCATTAATGATATAATGCAGCTGGAGGTGGTTTTGTGTCGTACAGCAAAGTAATTGGAGAAGCGATAAGGCAAGAACGAAAAAAACAAAAGTTGTCGATGGCTGAACTTGGTAGCAGAATGGGGATTTCAGGTTCTCTAGTTGGCAGATACGAGAGAGGCGAGGAAAACCCGAAGCTGGGAACGATTATGCGTTTTGCTGACGCTTTAAATATGGAGTGGGCCGAGTTGGCCTTTTTGTTGGCGGTTGCTGAAAATGGAAATGCGGGTATTGAAGCAGGCAAGGGAATGGATAAGCCTGACGAGCAAAATGAAAACTTGCAAAACATGGAACTTTTAATGCTCCAACTTAGCCCGGAGGGACAGCGCGTTGCATTAGAGCGTGTAGATGAACTGACTCAGCTGCAGAAATATAAACGTGATGCACAAAACTGCAGCATTTCAGAGGAAAAAGCTGCTATGTTGGCCAAAATGGTAGCTGACTATGCGGATAAAAATCTATCGGAAGATGATTTTGAAATAGTGGAGCATTCACTGAATGGACAAGAATCATCGCACTCTGTGGAAAGCGTAAATGAATAGTAAGGTACATTGCGCAGAATGCCCTTGATGCGGGCCTGATCGCGGCCAGATGAACGCACCGCCGGGGACAAAATGCACAAAAGACCATGCCCACAAAGGAGGGGTGACAGATGGCGAAAATCATAAAGCGCACAAAAAAGGACGGCACCTGCTCCTACTGCATCCGGGTCTCCAACGGCTATGATCGGCAGGGCCGTCAGGTGCTGGTAAACCGCACCTTCACTCCCCCGCCTGGCTTGACCGGGAAGAAGCTGGAAAAGGAACTGCAGCGTCAAGCGGATGCCTTTGAACAGGAAGTGCACAGCGGCATTTCGCTGGATGCGTCCATGAAGCTGGATGATCTGATAGAACGCTGGTTCACAGAGTACGCAGACCGCCAGCTGAAGCCCAAGACGGCCACCGAATACAGAAAGCTGGTGCCGCGTGTGTCGGCGGCTCTGGGGCACATGAAGGTCAACCAGATACGCCCGGCGCACCTCATGGCGTTCTATGCGAACCTGTCCGAGGACGGAGTGCGTCAAGATTCCACCTATACGGCAACGGCGGCTCTGCTGAAGCTGCTGCCGAAAGGCCAGCGGGCAAGGATCCGGGAAGCCGCCGGGGTGGGCGAGGAAACCATGCGGGGGCTGTGCAGCGGCAAGCCTGTCAGCCACAAGACGGCCGAAAAAGTAGCTGATGCCGCCGGGCTGCCCCTGTCCAAAGCCTTTACCGAGAAGGTCAGGGCGGGCGGTAAGCTGGGCGGCAATACGCAGCTGCACTATCACCGCTTCCTGTCCAGCGTGTTTGAAAAGGCGGTTAAGTGGCAGCTGATTGATGAAAATCCCTGTCGGCGCACAGAAGCCCCCAAAGCGGCAGAAATCGAAGTGGAAGCATTGCAGGAAGAGGACGTTGCAAAGCTGCTGGAAGCCCTGCAGGACGCGCCAGCGCAGTACAGCGTTATCACACAGCTGGCCTTGCTCACAGGTGCCCGCCGGGGCGAGATATGCGCCCTGCGCTGGTCGGACATTGACCTTGACGCGGGTGTGATCTCCATCAACAGGACAGTGCAGAACATCGCTGGGCGCGGTACGGTATTCACAGCACCCAAGACAAAACGCTCCCGGCGGTGCATCAAGATAGGCCCGGAATGTGTGCAGCTGCTGCGGGAGTACCGCCAGCACCAGAAGGCCGAACGGTTCAAGGTCGGCTCCGAGTGGGTGCGCCGGGTGGAGATCGAGAACGGCAAGACGGTGGACAATGACCTGCTGTTCACCCGCTGGAACGGTCAGCCGTTCGACCCCAACGCGGTTACGAGTTGGTTTCCGGGCTTTCTGGCCGCCCATGATCTCCCGGCGGTTCACTTCCACAGCCTGCGCCACACCAACGCCAGCTTGCTGATAGCGGCTCATGTGCCGGTTACAACGGTTTCGGGCAGACTGGGCCACGCAAAGACCAGCACCACCACGGATATTTACGCCGGGTTCATCCGTTCCAGCGATGCGGCGGCAGCGGACGCGCTGACGGACGTTTTTAGCCGTATCAAGGAAAAGACCCACGCATAACAAAAGATGGCTCACAGGGGCGTTTCTGCCGCCCTCGTGAGCCATCAACTTTTTTGCCTTCTTCATAGTGTCCGTTTTATGGGATTATATGCTCTCTGGAAAGTGCCTTAAAAGTGCCTTGCTTTACAGAAACAAAGAGAAACGAATGTGCACGAAGAAAAACAAAAACAACGATGAATCTATATAAATAGCAACAACCAGAAACATGAAAAACCGTATAAAGGCCCTCTACGAATCAGTAGGCCGGGGGTTCGAGTCCCTTCCATCGCACCAGAAAATGCCG